>Ga0207674_10001537_pt1 | contig 29727 bp, 32 predicted proteins | sample KBSCornC72_FD_184303 | JGI IMG/M metagenome (GOLD analysis project Ga0207674, IMG submission 184303) | Corn rhizosphere microbial communities from Kellogg Biological Station, Michigan, USA - KBS Corn C7-2 (SPAdes) (version 2) | ecosystem: Host-associated > Plants > Roots > Rhizosphere > Soil ...
GCGCGGAGCCGGTCAAGTGGCCGGCTCCGCGGTCCAGTACGTCGTCATCGGCGCCCTCAAAGACGACTGTCGATAAGCCAAGACGTGGGATTTCCAACTGGCCTACGACGTCGCCCGTCCGGGGCAGGGCAGATGTGAAGCTGGAGCGCTCCAGTTCGTAACGGCCGCGGACCTGGCTCCTCTCGGCTTTAAGCGCAATAAAACCGCAATAGCCGATTGCCAGGAGCCCGAAGGCCAACAAACATCGCTCTAACAGCTTCCACATCTGCCTCTCTGTCTTGAAGCACTTAGAGTGCCGGAGCGCAGGCTACTGGTTAATAAGGGCTTAGCGTCGCAAGCAACGGTAGTATTTGCAGCCCGCGAAGATTCATTCGGCTAGAAATTGCGCGTCCAGCGGAACGTCAGCAAGTTCGCGCCGAAATCATTCCCGCGGACGATTTCCTCGAAATAGTAGGTTCGTTGGACATCGATCGCCAGCTTGCCCAGACGAGGAAAATCGTAATAGGCGGTGACCGTTCCCATCGGAAACGTAAGTGGCCCCGCCGAAGGTAGCTCTCCGGTAATCTCTCCGACCCCAGTACTTCGGACGAAGTTGCCGGCGAAATTGAAGCCCAGGCGCGGGAGTGGCTTCGCGGTCAGGCCGGCTTGCCAGACTCGATTGACGGTTTGGTCGCGCCAGGTTGTATTGATGGGAGGCGTGCCCCGCAGGAACGTCACGGAGGCGGTGGCCAGGAAGCTGTCATAGCTGAATCCTGCGAAGGTCGAGAACTTATCCGTCCACGACCAACTAACGGTAAACGCGTTGGAACGGACGGTGTTGTGAAAGTCGGTGTCCACCAGCTTGCTGTTGCGGAAGGTGAAACTTTCCTCCAGCGAGAGCCTGGAGATCGGCTCGTAGCGCACAATCCAGCGCGAGCTTATCGTGGTGTGCGGCGTGATCCGCGTATAGGACTGACCGTTGGTGATGCTTTGCAAATCGGCGCGGACGCTGAAGTTGCGGGCGGGGACGTACGCGACGCTGCCGATCGGCCAGACCGATTTCAGCCGCTCGCTTCGAGCCGGATCGACGATTCCGTTGTCCAGAGCCGCGGTGTCGCGTTTGATAAAACGAATCCCTGGCCGGATGATCAAGCTTCGGATCGGAGTCAGCTCCAGCATCAGATCGGCTTGATGCAACCCTTGGCGCCACTGCTCGACGGCGATTCCATCGACCGCGGTAGTGCCGTCGTTACTGCGCTGCTGGAATGTGCTTTCCTCCGTAAATCGGTTGTAGCGATAATCCCCGTGCAGGGTGGCCCAGTCCGCCAGGCCCAAGCTGAAGCCCTGGTCCACGACATAGTTCGGCTCAGTGACCTCTCCGTGTGAGCTCAGCGAGATGTTGTAGGGAGTCACGATGGTTCCTGTGGCGTTGGCGCGAACAGTTCCGGCGTAGGCCGCATCCAGGTTGACTGGTCCGCTATAGCGGAAGACCAGGAACGAGCCGCGCAACGTCAGGCGAGGGTTCACCTGGCCGTTGTAGGAAAATTCGCTTGAAGGACTCTTTAGACTGCGGGATTCGTTCCATGAGCCGCGGCTTAGAAACTCCAGCTGGTTGGCGGTTGAATCGATGTTGATGCTGCGTTCCGGAGTATCGACATTCCAGTTCAGGGACTGGTCGAAGGTCTGATAGCCCAGCGTGTAATGGAAACTCCAGTTATGGAGGGTATAGTCCAAACCACCGGCGATCCGATCAGTGTGTTCAAGCAAAGGCGCAGCGACATAGTACGGATTGTCCCGGAGAAACGTTCCCCAGGAGGCGGGTGAGTTGAAGTATTCGAGCGTCCGCGTGGTGTCGTTCACGCCATCGCGCGAAGTGCGGCCGTACTCGAAGCGGAACTTCAGACGGTTGGTCGCGTGAATCAATAAGTTCGCCGAACCGAAGCGCCGCACGGTGGCCCAGTTCTGGTTCGTGGTCAGCCCGTGCAGGGCGCTGGGTTGAACAGCATTGTCGTTTTGATCCCAGTAATAGTAGGTCTGGCGAAAACTCGCGCGCAGATCATAGACCTTGGACTTGGAGAGGGTCAACTGTTCAGAAGGGAACGGATCGCCCCCCAGACCGCTGGCATTGATGCTGAACCGGTCGGCAAAGGGCGAAGCGCCTTCCTTGGCGTTGCCGCTTAGGCTGAAATCGAACAGACGCGGGCCGCTTTGCAGATCGAACAGTTCGTTGTACTTTTCGACGCGTCCCCCGACCGAAGTGTTTCGGTAGCCCACCGTGAAAGACCCCTGGGTTTCGAGGCCACCCCAATCGTGGGTTGGGACGTCCTGTGCGGCGGCGGTGAATGTGAGCGCGGAAGCCAATAGAAGTCGTTTCATATTGGTTCTCATTGCAGGAAGAACGGATCGGCGTTAGATCCGTGAATTTGTACGTGACAGCGTACGCAATCGCCGCGTGTCTGAAAGCTTAGGCGGCTATGAGGAACGTTGGTCGCCGCCGGATTCACGTGGCATTGCAGGCACAGGAAGCGCCCTTCGCGCCGCAGCAGTAGATGCGGCTCCACGGTCCCATGAGGACTGTGGCACGCGGTGCAGCCTTCCACCTTTACCGAAGCGTGTTCATACAGGAACGGTCCGCGTTTTTCAGCGTGACAACCGACGCACACTTCGAAGTTCACCTTCTTCAGTAGCGGACGATTCATGGTGCCGTGCGCCTCATGGCAGTCGGTGCATTTGATCTGGCCTTCGGGCACGCGGTGATGCGTTGGCAGAGCGAACTGAGCTTGAATCGTTTTGTGGCAGCTATAGCAGAGGTCCGGTTGTTTCATCTTGAGCAGGCTCTGCTGCAGCCAGCGGGTTTCTTCCGGGCGCTCCGGAAGCTGGAAGAACTTCGCCTGGGCGAATTCAGTCTTAAGAGGAGCTTTGGCCGGCACGACAAGATGCGCCGAGTGGCACTGGCTGCAGGCGACGCCCATTATCTTGTGCTCGGAACGATCGAACAGGCGCTGGTCGGGACTACTGTTGTGGCAGTTCATGCAGCGCGCTGCGTTCTCCGCGGGTTTCGCGTTGAAACTGAAAATCAGTTTCTTGCCGGCCGTGACATCTCCGGCGGCCATCGCTTCTACATGCGCTTTGCCGGGGCCGTGGCAGGATTCGCATCCGGTTCCGAAGGTGGCGGTAGCCGGCGCGGCCTTGGCGTGTATTGTCTTGGCGAATTGCGCGCCTTCCGATGCGTGGCATGCGGCGCACAGCTGCTCCCCTGCATACGCGTCGGCAGTGGTGTTCGCGGGCGCCCGCCAGACAATCGGTGCGGGGTGTGGCGCGGCCGGCTGTTTTTGCGCCCACAGTGATGGGAGCAAAAAGGCAGAAAGCAAGACTAATCGCTTCATGAAAACGCCTCCTTATGCAACTGCAGTGCCCGAAAGCGTGCGATATTCTCCGCGGCTAAAGAGAACCTAACCCACCATAGTTTTCGGATCAAGTAGCGCAGCGAGTTTCTCCTTAGAGATTCCGCTGCTTTCCTCAGCTACTTCGCGGATCGTCCGGCCTGAATCGTGTGCAGCTTTGGCTAGTGCAGCAGCACGTTCGTAGCCGATCTCTGGTGTCAAGGATGTTGCCAGTGCGAGTGAGCTCTCAAGTGACTCAAACAAATGCGCTAGGTTCGCTTCCAGTCCTATAATACATTGCTCGGCGAAATTTCGGGATGCCGCGGCCAGCAGCTCGAGTGACGACAGGAGGTCATACGTAATTACCGGCATCATGGTATTCAGCTCGAATGCTCCGGAGCCTGCGCCCCAGCTAATAGTCACGTCGTGTCCAATGACCTGGGCGCACACCATCAGAACGCTTTCGGCGATTACGGGATTCACTTTGCCGGGCATGATGCTCGATCCCGGCTGGACCTCAGGCAATTGCAATTCGCCCAATCCGCAACGTGGACCGGATCCCAGCCAGCGAATGTCGTTGGCGATTTTCGTCAACGCCAATGCGTAGGTCTTGAGAGCGCCGCTGAGAAATACTACCGCGTCGCGAGCCGCTTGCGCTTCAAAATGGTTCTCGGCTTCTCGGAAGGGAAGTGCCGTGGTTTCGGCAAGAATACCGATGGCTGTTTTGGCGAATCCTGCGGGAGCGTTGATGCCGGATCCGACCGCCGTTCCGCCCAGAGGCAGCTCATAAATGTATTCGAGTGCTCTCCGGATTCTACTTTGCGACAGCTCGACCTGCCGGGTGTATCCTCCGAACTCCTGTCCCAGCCGCATGGGGACGGCATCCTGCAGGTGCGTGCGTCCGATCTTGAGAATTTCCCAGAACTGCTTACGCTTCGCATCGAGTGCCTGGCGGAGCATCTCCATCGCGGGCAGAAGTGAGGCGTGCGCGATCTGCGCCGCGGCGACATGCAGAGCAGTGGGGAAGACGTCGTTGCTCGACTGGCTGCGGTTGACGTGGTCATTCGGATGAACCAGTGCCCCGAGAATCGCCGATGCTCGGGTGGCGATGACTTCGTTGGCGTTCATGTTGGTGGACGTGCCGCTGCCGGTCTGGAAAACGTCGACGACGAATTGAGAATCGTGGAGGCCGTCGACTACTTCCTGAGCCGCCGTCTCGATCGCCGATACTATCTCGGCAGGCAGGACTCCCGCGTCAAGGTTCGCTTGGGCGGCCGAACGCTTTACCAGCCCGAGCGCCTTGAGGAAGGCTCGCCCGAAACGCATGTTGCTAATGGGGAAATTCTGGACAGCTCGCTGGGTTTGGGCTGCGTACAGGGCGTCGGCCGGGACGCTCACCGGTCCCATGGTGTCATGTTCGATTCGGAAGGACTCGCTCATGCCTCCATTGTGCGCACGAGAAAGGGGGCAGGTTTGATCGCCTGCCCCCTGATTAGAAGATCGAGATAAAAAATTAGAAACCTACCAGCGAGGCTCGCGCCGCCGGCCGCCGCCGCCACCACCGCCGTGACCGCCACCACCGCGATTGCCATAACCACCGCCGCCGCCACCCGCGCCACGCTCGGGACGGGGACGCGCTTCGTTCACGTTCAGTGCCCGGCCGTTCAGTTCCTGCCCGTTGAGTGCTTCGATTGCTTTGGCCGCTTCGGCTGCATTGGTCATTTCGACAAAAGCAAAGCCGCGGGGCTGTCCGGTATCGCGGTCGCGTACTACGCTGGTCTTTTCAACTGCGCCGTACGCGGCAAAAGCAGCTTCCAGCTCCGACTCTGTAGTCTGGTAAGCTAGATTTCCAACAAAGATATTCGTCACGAAAATTCTCCAATGCGTTCAAATTGACCAGGCGGGCTCGTTCCACGGGTAGGCAACTGGCGGGCTCGGTTCGCTAAAAGTGTAACACGTGCTACGCCGGCAGGGGCTAGATCAGCGCGCGTTCGACGAACTCGCCGCGCTCATTGATCCAACAGCAATATCGGGTGCGAACCTGGTTTTGATTTCGTGAACAGACGTCGGCTTGCAGCATTACGGAGGGGTCGGACGACTGTACGAGTTGCTTGGCCGCGTCTTTGGCGCTGCCGAGCGCCGGGCAGGGCACTTCCGGGCTGAAAACCCGAGTGCTGGTCTTGTGTTTCTCCATCGTGCGGACGAAGTATTGCATGCTCTCCCTATTCTACCACCCAATCGGGTCTGACCACGCGCCTGCCGCGTCATTACGCTAAGATGGCCCCATGAGACTGCTGCTCGGTATCCTGCTGGCGATCCCAGTATCGGCGCCCCTTTCGGCGGCTGCCGTCGACGGCGCCAAGGTTCACTGGACGTCCAAAGGGTCGGGCAAGGGAGCGGTCATCCTGGTCCACGGCTGGACCTGCGACGAAACGTCCTGGGACTTCCAGGTTCCGACGCTAAGCCGGCAATATCGCGTGATCACCCTGGATCTGCCGGGGCACGGCAAGAGCGATCCGCCCAAAGACGGGAAATTTTCGATGGCCGTGTTTGCTCGCGCCGTCGAGGCGGTTCGTGCAGAGGCGAAAATCGACAAAGCAGTGTTGGTCGGGCACAGCATGGGAACCCCGGTGATCCGGGAATACGCGCGTCTGTATCCGCAGCATGTGGCCGGCTTGGTGCCGGTGGACGGAATCTTGGCTGTCGGGGCGACTGGCAGGGGAGGCCGCGGAGGTCCGCCGGATCCCGCGGCGATGGTCGGTCCGCAGGGCATGCAGGCTCGCGAGACCATGATCCGGGGGATGTTTACTCCGTCGACTCCGGCTGCGGTCCAACAACACGTATTAAAGATGATGCTGGCCCCGCCCGAGGCCACAGCGTCGGGAGCCATGATCGCGACGTTCGCCTCAGCGGACTTGAACAACGAAGTATCGATGGTTCCGGTGCTGGGCATTTACGCCGGCACGCCGATGGCAAATCGCGGAAGTCTAAAGAAAACCTTCCCCAATTCCGAGTACGTACAAGTAGCCGGCACGGGACATTTTGTAATGATGGAACGTCCCGAAGAATTTAACCGGTTGCTGCTCGCATTTCTAGGAAAGATCAAATACTAAACAAAACGTGAGCGTTCCCGCGGTTCGTAGTCGTATTGTCTTCTTGGATTGGCTACGTGGCTTGGCAGCCATCGTGATGCTGCAAGGGCACACCTTCGATTCTTTCGTGCGGTCTGACCTGCGCGAACACCCGGTGTTCATTTTTTCGCAATTCTTCGGCGGAGAGGCCGCAGCGATTTTCTTATTCCTTACCGGGATTACCTACGGTTTGGGAATGAACCGGCGCGACGATTTGCCGGCTTGGTCGCGGGTTACCGGCGCTCTGCGTCGCGCGCGCTATTTGTTTCTGCTGGCGATCGCATTCCGTCTCCAGATGTGGATCTTCGCGCTGCCTGCCCGGCCTTGGATCGATCTACTGCGCGTGGATGTATTGAATGTGATGGGTGCGACCGCGGCTCTTCTGTGCGTGATGGCGCTGGCGCACGGAATGCAGCGGGTGCGTTGGGCGGTCTGTGCCGGAATCGCATTGGCGGCACTGGCGCCAGTGATGGCGAATCTCAATACAGGCGGCATTCCGGAACCTCTGCGCGATTACTTTGTTCCCAGCGCTGCGGGCTTCAGCATGTTGCCGTGGGGATCGTACCTGGCCTTCGGACTGACGGCCGGAAGCGCCATTCCCCTGATCAGGCGCGGCGAATGGAGCCGAGTGATGCAGTGGGCCGCCCTGTGCGGCTTCGGATTACTGCTGGCCGGGCAGTATTTTTCGAACTTGCCGTTTTCGATCTATCCCCATGCGGATTTCTGGCTCAACAGCCCGGCGCTGGTGGCCTGTAAGCTAGGCATCACGTTACTGCTGGGCTCGGTTGCGTTCCTGTGGACCGAATACTTCAGCGCAGGATGGAGCTGGGTGACCCTCCTGGGGACTACTTCGCTGGCGGTGTATTGGGTCCATGTAGAACTGGTGTATGGCCGATGGTTTGCGGCTTACAAGTCACAGCTCGCCGTCTGGCAGTGTCTGGCGGCTTCAGCGGTCCTGACGCTGGCAATGGTCGGGATGAGTGCCGCGATCCGGCGTTTGCGGTCCGCATGGGCGCATCGGGCGTCTGATGACAAGCGCGCGGCCGCTTGATATTCTGTTTCCACCATGCGGACCAAAAAACTAGGGCTATTACTCACATTCATCCTGTCTGGTCTTGCGGCGGGATTGATGGCGCAGACCGGCAAAGTGTGGACTGCGGCCGAGCTGTTCACGCGCAACGTCGGAACCAAGGAAGATCAGGACACGGCGTTTCCACCGCATAAGATCATCGGAAACATCTATTACGTCGGCACCCGCAGCCTGGGGACGTTCCTGATCGTCACTCCGCAGGGGAACATTCTGATCAATAGCGATTACGAACGGACCGTTCCGGTGATCAAGGCATCGGTCGAGAAACTGGGTTTCAAGTTCACCGACATCAAGATCCTGCTGGGCAGCCACGCCCATGGAGATCACATGGAAGGGGATGCCCTAGCGAAGGAACTCAGCGCCGCGCAAGTGATGGCGATGGCCGAGGATATTCCCGCGTTGCAGACCATGCGTACTCCCAGCGGCAAGCCTCGCCCGGATTACAAGGTGATTCACGATGGCGAGAAAGTTACGCTGGGCGGCACGACACTAGTGGCGCACCTCACTCCCGGACATACGCGCGGATGTACCACCTGGACCGCGACCGTCGAAGACGGCGGGAAGCAGTACGACGTAGTCATCATCGGGAGCGTCGGGGTGAATCAGGGCACTCAGTTGGTGAATAATAAGCAGGTTCCGCAGATCGCCGAGGAATATCAGCGCAGCTTCCGCATTTTGCGCGGGCTTAAGTGCGATGTTCCTCTGGGATCCCATCCGGCCATGTACAATCTTGCCGAGAAGTATCCGAAGCTCGGTAAGGGGCCGAATCCGTTCATCGATCCGCAGGGGTACAAGACCGAGCTGGATATTCAGGAGACGGCGTTCAATGCCGTGCTCGACGAACAGAAAAAAGCCGCGAATGAACGCAAATGAACGCTAATAAGATTTCTATCCTGATTGTTTTTCTTACAGGCAACATTTACGCACAGTGGCTGAATCATCCCGCGCCTGGAACGCCTCGGACGCGTGACGGCAAGCCGAACCTGACGGCTCCGGCGCCGCGGGCGTCGAACGGCAAGCCGGATCTCTCCGGTGTCTGGCACGTGCAGCCCGACGGGAAGAAAGAGTTGACTCGTCTGTTTGGTCCCGAGCTGATCGCGGCCGCGGACGCCACGAGCGTGCCCGGCATGGAGATCGACACCATCTCGAAGTACGCCATCAACATTCTTCTGGACTTCAAACAGGGGGAAGAGCCGATGCGTCCTGAAGCGGCGAAACTGTTCGGGCAGCGTGCGTCCGGGTCCGTCAGGGATCCAGGCGTCGATTGCCTGCCTCTCGGCATCCCGATCTCCTCGCTGGTATCGGAAGTGCACAAGCTCTTGCAGACTCCTGGACTGATCATCGATCTGCTCGAAGTGGATAACGCACATCGTCAAATTTACACGGATGGACGGAAACTTCCTGAGGATCCGCAGCCGTCGTGGCTGGGCTACTCGGTCGGCAAATGGGACGGAGACAGGCTGATCGTCGATACCATCGGATTCAACGACAAAGCCTGGCTGGATGTGCTGGGCCACCCACGCAGCGAGGCTCTCCATATCACCGAGCGCTATCGTCGTCGTGATTTCGGACATCTGGATATTGAAATGACCTTCGACGATCCCAAGATGTACACCAAGCCGTTCACCATCAAAGTCACGCACGAGCTGGTTCCCGATTCAGACATCCTCGAATACTTCTGTGCCGAGAATGAACGGGATCGCGCTCACCAGCCGAAACAGTAGACATCATCGTTCGTGCGGTACTAGAACTATCAATCTCAGTCCGAACGTCTCAAGTTCAGCCTACTTGCCTTATACTTTTCAGATCCGTTGTAAGAATAAAACTGTAAGACTAGGAGGAGTCACGTTGAAACTACTTGGATATATGTTGCTATTGATGGGTATGGGAAGCGCTGCTTTCGCCACGGCAGTCCCGGAAATCAATCCGGCGTCGGCTAGCAGTGCGCTGGCGTTGGTCTCGGGCGCGTTGCTGGTAATGCGCGGACGCCGCAAGAAGTAGCGATTCGCTTCGCAATTGATCACGGACGTAGCCTCAAGCTGCGTCCGTGATTTCTTTTTCCGGAGCGGATTCCAAAGGTACTGGAACTCTCAGCCGCGTTGATCCACTGTACTCGGAGTTCCGTGCCTTATACTCTCTGATACAAGGTTTTCGAAACGGTGCACGATCTATCCCCAGCAGCCGCGGCAGTCTCGGGCGACGCCGCGACGGTATCAATTTTATCCCTCCACTTCCGCCGCTTTAGCGTTGTTTCCCGTCTGCTCCTGCTGGCCGTTTTGTTTGGTGCAGAATTGCTGGTCCTGTCGGTCATGGCCGATGGCGAAGTGCTGGCGCACCAGGTTGGCATGTTACGATTTCTGGGTGCCTGGGGATCTTGGATCCTGCGCTTCATTGTAGGTTTCGCCGCGCTGTTCGTAACGTTCGGCTATCTCAAGAGCCGAACGACTTTCGATCAGATCTCTGAGGGGCTGGCGGTGATCCCGATCGGGAAAAGTCTTCTAGCGGCCCACTTTGCAGCCATAGCAGCGGTAGGGGCTCTAACGGCCCCTTTGTTTAAGAGCAGCATTTCCGGCGTCCCGGCCGATCTGATCGCTGGAACCTGGCTGGTGGCTGGCCTTGCCGCGATTGCTTTAGCGGCCTTGGCCGCGATTCCATTCGCTCTGTGGATTCAAATGGTGCGCGGCACGGGATATTTGTGGCTATACACTTCGATCGCAGTAGCAGCGGCCTGTCTGGTGGGAGATGCCAGCCGGTGGTTGTGGGAGCCGGTGGGGCGCGTCACGTTCAGCCTGGTGGATGGACTCGTCCGCCTGTTCACCTCCGACGTTACATCTAACCCCCAAACCATGACAATCGGGACGAGCACTTTTCGGGTCGTGATCGCGAAGGAGTGCTCCGGTTTTGAAGGCGCCGGATTGATGCTGGCCTTCTCCGTCGTATGGCTGTGCCTATTTCGGAAAGAGTGCCGCTTTCCGCAGGCGCTGTTGCTGATTCCAGCCGGAGTCGCGGCGATGTACCTGCTCAACGCCGCGCGCATTGCCGCCTTGATTCTGATCGGCAACGCCGGCGCACCAGAGATTGCCGCAGGTGGGTTTCATTCGCAAGCAGGCTGGATCGCGTTCAACGTAGTCGCGTTGGGATTTTCAGTCGCCGCCCGGCGCGCGTCGTATTTCACTCTGAACCCTCCGCAGCCGGAAGTCGTCCGATCCAGTGAGAATCCTACAGCTGCATATCTGGTCCCCTTCCTGATGATTTTGGGTGCAGGCATGATCGCCGGCGCGATGAGCGGGGGGTTCGAATGGCTGTATCCGCTGCGGTTCTTCGCCGCGGCCGGAGCGCTATGGGCGTTTCGGGAAAAATATACGAATCTGGACTGGAGAGTAGGGTGGGAGGGACCCACGATCGGCGCAGGTGTCTTCGTCCTGTGGATTGTTCTTGACCGTCTCACGAGTGGTCAAGGCGCGAATGCCATGCCACCGGCGCTGGGTGCGTCTTCAGCCGGTGCGCGCATCACGTGGATTTGTTTTCGGGTTCTGGCCGCCACGGTTACAGTTCCTCTGGCTGAAGAACTCGCGTTTCGAGGGTTTGTTCTGCGCCGTCTGATCTCGCAAGACTTCGAGTCAGTACCGTTCACGCGATTTACCTGGTTTTCGGTGTTGGTCTCGTCAGCGCTATTTGGTTTTATGCATGGCTCGCTTTGGTTCGCAGGAATCGTGGCGGGGCTTTTGTATGCCTGGGCTCAGATCCGGCGCGGTAGAATCGGAGACGCTGTGGCTGCCCACGCCACTACGAATGCGCTGCTAGCGGCGTACGTTCTAATCTTTCGCGCCTGGCGCCTGTGGTAGCGGTAATAGTTGCCGAATTATGGCCTTGGCCGATGCCGAAGCTTATCTGCGACGTGACGACCTAGCCGCTTCAAGTCAGGTTCGAACTCGGTCCACAGCGCATCCTGAAAATAGGAAGCAGACGACCACCCGAACCCTTCGGATAGACGAGCCGCCGTTAACGGCCGGCCGTTCCACGCCGCCGAAACGGCCAAGCTTCCCGCAGTGCCGGCAAACCGGCTGTATGCGGGTTCCCACTTACCGTCGGATCCGATCGCAAGCGGCGCGTGCAAAAACGCATATGTAAAGCGTTGCCGAAAGCCGTGCAGACCCGATGGCCGCCGCCGAAGATCTTCGTGCAGCAGGGCTCCCACTCCGAATTCGATGGTCGTCCGGGTGGTTCGACGGGTCAGCGCGCCGCCGAGTTCATGCGGGAAACAATAGGGCGGCCGCCCGCATTTGCTGAGCTGAAACGTCTGGTCGAACATAGTCTCGGCAGTAACTATGCCGATCTTCTTCCAGCTGTACGTCTTGTTGACATAGCTGTCCCAACGTTCGTGCAGACTCTGTGGATCGAGGCTCTGCGGAACAAGATCCGGCGTCTGCGCCTGCAGGACACCGCAGGCAAACAACAGAGCAAGGTGGCGCATTATGCGACCACGTGATCGACGATTTGTTCGTTCGCGCGATCCCAGTACAGCTTCTTGCCCTCGCGCTGGGCTCTTGCGGCCATAATCACCGCCACTGAGTGCGCAAAGCCGTGCTCGACGGTGGCGTTCGTCTGGTTGCGGCTGCGGATGCACTCGAACCAGTTCTTCATGTGCGATGGATTGGCGTCGGAGATAAAGGGAAGCGGTCCATAGGTCTTTTCGACCGCTCCGGTTACCAGACGCTGGGTAAACGGCAAACTGCGGCTCTTGTCTCCAAGCTTGATGGTTTTCTGGGAGCGATGGACGAACGGATTGTCTTCGTGATTTCCTTTTTCCTCCACCATCTTCCAGCGCTGGCTGCCTTCGCCTCCGATGTTAATGAGCGTGGCCTTGGTGCCCATGATGCGCGTGGAGCTATCGGAATCGTTGCCGAAGCTGGTTGCGTAACTGACTAGGAAGCCCTTCGGATATTCCAGCAGCGCCTGGAAGGTATCCGGATTTTCGCGGCCGTCGTGCCACGCGTAGACGCCGCCCATGGCGACGACGGATTTCGGGAACGGATCATCGAGGAAGTAGTTCACTAGGTCGATGCCGTGGCTCATCCATTGATCTGGGATGCCGCTGGAGAAATCCTTATAGAGGCGGAACTCGAAGTAGGTTCGGGGATCGAAGGGACGATACGGTTTGGTCAGGAGCCATTTCTTCCAGTCGGTATCTTCCTCGCGGATCTGGCTTACCTCTTCGCGGCCGCGCCAGCGTGGGCCATGGTAGTTCCACACCATCTCCACTTTGCTGACGTCGCCCAGCTCGCCGCGCCGGATCTGATCCTTGGCCGCGTTCTGATACGGCTCGCTGCGGTGTTGGGTGCCGATCTGCACCACCTGGTTGTGCGACCTAACGGCGTCGCGCGCAGCCTTGGCTTCCTCCAGCACGTTGGCCATGGGTTTTTCGCAATAGGTATCCTTGCCTGCTTCAACGACAAGCTTCAGCATGGGTGCATGCTGGTGGTCTGCAGTGGCGATGATCACCGCGTCCACATCACTGAGCGCCAGCAAATCTTCCATCTGCATGAACGAACGCGGCGCGCGCCCATAAACCTGCCCGGCGGTTTTCGCCGCCTGCTCGCGGTTCACCTTCCATAGGTCGCAGACCGCGGTCATCTCGGCGTTGTAGCTGCCTTTGATGTCCGCGACCACCGATGCCAGTTCGCGTCCGCGCCTGCCCGCGCCGATCAGGCCGAGGGAGATGCGATCATTCGCGCCGACGATTCTGCCATAGGAGAGCGCACTAGTGCCGAGAACGGCTGCGCCCAGGAGGAAAGACCTCCGCTCCATCTGATTCTTGTCCCCGTCCAATGCGACACCTCCAGCAGGGCACACATCGATTGTTCCGAACCGAGTGTCAAGCGAGTCCGTCGCGCGTCCCTATCCCCGAGGCGAGCGTGCGCCGAAGAATCGGTTGCTGAGCTCAACTGACGCCCCCGTTAAAAGCGCCTTGAGACTTAATCCGAGTGTGACCGGAAAATTCTAGCTGCAGAAGTGTACAACAAGCGGAGTCGGATTGCACGAAGAAAATGCAGTATCGGGCGACTATTGCTTGTGGCTAGGGTTGCCGCCCCATCCAGTTGGCATGCCGTATGGTACTGGTGCTACCAGTGCTTCGATCCGCAGCAGCTTCCCGTTGCGGACCTTGAATAGTTCGCAGATCTGGAATGAGAAGGGTTCGTCGAAGGGCGTGTTGATCCGGCTGATCTGTTTGGCATTGCCGGGATCGTTCGCGGTCACTACGCCGTTCTCGATGCGCTTGCAATCGGGATCGAACGGAGTGACCTTGTCGGCGCCTTTCTCCATCCCTTCGAAATAGGCGTCGGATGCGGTGATCAGTTCATCGCGGGAACGCTTTTCCGACGGCGCCAGATGCTGGGTCATAATTGGATCGACCTTCAGCGCCTGCACATCGGAAAATGTTCCCCGCGCGGTGGAGCGTAAGACGATGGCTTCCATTTCGCCGATCTTGCGGTCCTCGATCTTGAGGCGCAGGTCAAGAATCGCCGGGTGGCCGTGTTCCTCTAGGGATCCGTAGAATCCCACCTGGCCGGCTTTGAGATCGGCGAAATAGAGCTTGTAGCCGGTCATCTTGACCATAGGGCCCCACATTCCGTCGCCGAGCTTGAGTTGAACGCCATTTTCCGTATACCTGACGTTCTTGGCCAGCGGTAATTTAGAGGGATCGCGGGCTTCGAGGGCTGCAAGATACTGGTTGACGAATCCTTCCAGGCATTTGCGATCACAGGCTCCGTTCTGAGCCTGAGCGAGCGCGGCGAACGGGGTTAAAGCCCAAAAGGTTTTGTATATGTTATTGTCCGCTGGACAGTATACACCCGGCGAAGCTACTGTTTTATTGCCGGAAAAGTGGCGTCGGCGGCCGAAACAATCAGCCGTTCCAGAGCGTAATTGGGATACTTCATGGTAATTTTCGTGCGAAACTCCAACGCCGTCTTGGAGGAAGCCAGCGCGTCATTGTAGTCTTTGATGTACCTCCTCATGGTTGCGATGGATGAAGCATAGTTCCTCACCGTGGGACCCTGGTGACCGGGGATCACCGTCACGGGCTTCAGGTCGGCGATCTGATCCAGCGTCTTGAGCCAATCCTGCGGCATCTTCGGTGGAGTGAAATGCGACCCGTTAAATACGATATCTCCGGCGATCACCGCGCGTAGCGACGGAATCCACACATACGAGTTATTGGGACCGTCGCCCTGCACGCCGCCGACGATCTGCAAGGTCGCGCCTTCAAGTGTGAGTGTCGTTCCTTGTAGTTCATCCGGCAGAATAGGTCCGGTGGTGGGAAGATTGCCGCCGAACTCCGGGGTCCAGTTCTTAATGCGGCCATCCCAGCCATTGCGGATGCCTGAGACCGTCGCGGGAAGCGCTACAAACTTCGCGTTGGGGAAAACCTGCTTCAGTGCGGCGATGCCGAAATAGTGATCCGGATGAGGGTGCGTGATGTAAACAGTAGTGAGGTTCTTCTTGCTTTCCAGGATCATCGCCGCCACGCGATATGCCTCGCTCATGAGGAACTGCGCGTCCACCAGGATTGCATCCTTGTCGCCATAGACCAGCGTGGAATTGACCGAGAAGCCGCTGGGACCCGACGTGAACACTCGCAGGTGCAGCTTAGATTGTGCGGATAGCGCGCCAGCAGCGGCCAACCACATGGACAACGACGCGAGCAGAATCCTCATTTTGACTGGATACTCCTGCTACGACTATTTCACGAATGGCAGAACAGTGGTAAAAGCGCCCGTCGAGTTGAATCGAAGGCCCAACACGCTGATGTGTCCGTCGGACGGCGCCACGAATTCTACCGTTCCGCGTGCGCTTTGAGCGACCACGTAATTGTTGGCCAAATCGAACGAGGTGTGACCCAGGCCGGGCATCGGAATCGAGGTGGACAGCAAAAGCGCGCCGGAATCGTCTCGAATGATGATCCCGACGGCGTTTGCCGGCGAACTCATGGCAGCCAGAGCAATGCCGGTCGCTGACCCGCTGATGTTATCGAAGGACAAGAGATACGAGCTCGCATTGCGGCTCGCCTTCGGCATTCGTGTTTGCGGTCTTTCCCCCTCCCAGTTCCACGGATGCTCTTGCCGGGTTCCAGTTTGCATCAACACGCGGCCGCGGAGAACGCCGGGTGGAATCAACTCAAATCGGAAGCGACCGGGCTCGGAACTCGCTGTGAGGTGACGCGTCGGCACTTCCTCTAGCAGGTCAAATGCGGCCCCGGGCTAAAGTATCCGCTCTTCTCTACGCGATAGCTATAGTCGCCGGGCTTCAGTCCCGCCATGCTAAATGTCCCGGCTTCGTTCGTAATTGCCTTGGCACTGTTGGTTTCACCGCTCCAAAACCACACGGTGACGCCTTCGATACCCGCGCCGGTGACTTTGTTTATCACTACGCCTTCGACGCTCGCGGTGTCCTGTGCGTATGCCAGGCCAGTCGCAACCGCGAATAAGGCGGTGAGTTTCACTTCCCCGGTTTAAGCGTGAGCTTCTGGACGCGCCAGTTGAGGATCTCGGCGACGTACAGTTCGTTCTCCGAAGGACACGCCATTTCGTGGATCCAGCCGAACTCTTTGGGCTGCCGGCCGGACCGCCCGAGCCATCCTAGAACTTTTCCATCCAGCGACAATTTGTACACGCGGCCGGGATAGGCATCCGAGCTATACAGATACTGCGTTCCTGGACCGGGTGTGATGCAGATAGCCCAAGGCGCACCTGCGCTCGCGACCTCAGCCGGAGTACCTGCGTTGCTGAACCAAGATTTGGCGTTCGGCGCCACCGGCACGTCGATAGTGATGATCTTTTTGAAATTTCCGTCGTGATCGTACACCTGGATGCGGCGATTTCCGCGGTCGGCGATATAGATGTTGCCCTGCGCGTCGGCGGCGATGCTGTGAGGCGTATTGAACTCGCCCTGCAGAGGCTTTTCGCGATTCGCTGGCGCAACGGGAACGCCCCACGTCTTCACCCAGTCGCCATTCTTGTCGAGCTTGGCCACGCGGGAATTGACATATCCATCGCTGATGAAGATGTTGCCTTCGGGATCCCAGGTGACGTCGGTAGGCTGGCGGAAGCGGCCGTCCTGCGCCGGACGCGGCGGATTCGGATGCTCCCAAGGATGCGCGTTTTCATCCGATGCTTCGGTCTTGCGCCCGAATACCATCATCACGCGGCCCTGAGGGTTGAACTTGATAATCATGTCCGAACCTTTATCCACGGCCCAAAGATTGTCCTGGCGATCCACCCGGACGGTGTGGGCGAAGGCCCACGCATACAAGCCCTTGCCGATTTCGCGCATGAACTTCCCGTTCTTATCGAACTGGAGAACCTGCGAGGCGGTGGCTCCATACGCGGGCCCAATCGTGTTGCCACGCGAGAAAACGTACACCTGCCCCTGAGAATTCACGGCGACTCCGGCAGTCTCGCCAAAGTGCAGGTCATCAGGCAGTTTGAAGAAATCCGGGTTGGAATCGAATTGGATTTCCGGCACGGCCTGTTGCGCGAAACATGAGCCGGCCAGCAGGCAAACCAGGGCAAACGTGGCTTTTTTCATCAAGCAAATTGTAGCGCGATATAGTGGGGAATAGAATGGGTCGTTTGTGGTGGGGAGTGCTGTTTGCATGGCCGGTCTGGGCGCAGTTGCCGACCTGCACCGTCCCGGCCTGGAGCGCCTGCGACCTTGCGTTCGATCTTGAGGCCGGCGAAAACCCTGCCGCCGTTCAACTACATGGCGAATTCCGCTCCCCCAAACGGACGCTGCTGATCAACGCCTTTCGCGATGGCGATCGGCGCTACGTCCTGCGGTTCGCGCCTACGGAAACGGGCGAATGGGTCTACCGGTTGACCAGCAGCATCAAGAGGCTCGATGGGCAACTGGGAAAGGCTACTGCGGTTGCCTCGGACTCTCCGGGTTTTGTCAAAGTTGCCAACGTTCATCATTTTGCCTACGAGGGAACCGCCAAGCAACATCTATGGATGGCGACGGCCATCGACGATTTCACCAAGATTCCCCGCGCGGAGTTCGACGCTGCCGTTACTCAGAGACTCGCCGAGAAGTTCACGCACTTGCGGGTGACAATCGCCAAGGACGCCGATCTGGCTGAAGCTGCGGATCGCATTCGCGCGATCAACATGCGCGGCATCGTCGCCGATGTCGTGCTGGGAGGTATTCCGGCGGATCGTGTAGAACGGGAACGCTACATGACAGATGTCGCTGCGCGCTTCTCGGCATTGAACATCGCGTGGATGGGCGCGCCGTCCTTCGAGAAGATCCCCAACGGGAAGGCGATCTTGAAGGACGCAGGAACGCTGCTGGCGAAGCTCGATCCCTACAATCATCCGCGCACCTCCATGGCGGAGGCGACCTCATCGCCGCTCCAGGGAGACAAATGGATGGGCTTTCTGAGCTACGGCACTACCGATCCCAACGTAGGCGCGGTCGAGCACCAGTTTTTCGCCATGCCGGCGGTGAACACAGGAATCCAGTCGCAACGCGATCTGTGGACTGCCACCGTGAACGGGCAATATCCGGCGTCAGGATCGGGCAAGTACATGACCGTCTGGTTCGACTTCATGTCGGGCAATCGCTACTGGGAGCTGGAGCCTTATTTCGACGTGGACGGCGGACGCGCAGTGGCTCTCGAAGACGTCGAATACATCGTGTATGTCGAGAAGCCTGGACCCGTAGAACTAACCGTGGAAGATCACGGCTACGATGTCGCCTGGATCAATCCGGCCACAGGCGAACGCATCAAGGCTAAAGGCTACAAGGGCAAGCATTTCACGGGTGAGCCTCCCGATAAGTCGCATGACTGGGTTTTGCAAGTCTCCCGCGAAGGCGCCAAGGAAGGGATGCTGAAATCCTGGAAATTCGAATCGCGGCGGGTGCCGATTCAGGAGATCGAGACGGCTCCCAAGAACATGCCCTTTGAGGTCGCCCAGCCGGATGGCGACATTTCCATGGCCGTGGCGCCGCGTTTTGTGTTGAAGATTTTGCGGCCGACCCGCGCCACGCGAGACTTGCTGGCAGAGTGGACTGCCGAGGTGGTACTCGACGGGGAAGGGTATCGCGTCGTCGGTACCGGTAGCGAAGGGACGCTGCATATTCCCAAGGAGATCGTGCATAAACTTCCGGGGACGCTGAGTGTCCGCGTTTCCATCCTGAACGCCAACGGCAAAGCGTACGCGATCGACAAAGTGTATCGGTTGGCACCGTGAGTGTGCCGTGAGCGGTTCACTCTTGTTGGCCATCGATACCACCAGTGAACTCGGTAGCATCGCGCTGGCCGAAGATGGTCGCGTGCTGGAACAAGTCGCACTGCATTCCCCCGACGGCTTTGCCCACATCCTATTCGGTGAAATCGAGCAGCTACTCGCTCGGCACAGAGTCAAGATCACCGACATTGAAGGATTCGCGGCGGCAGCCGGGCCCGGAGCATTCACTGGCGTCCGCGTCGGACTCACCGCGGCAAAAGGCCTGGCGGAAGCCACCGGCCGCAAGGTCGTGGCGATTTCCAACCTTCAGGCGCTGGCGTCGTTCGGAACGCAGCTTCTAAGAGCTCCTGTGATCGATGCCCGACGCGGCGAAGTGTTCGTCGCGATTTACGATTCGGAATTGCGATTGGTCTCCGAGGAAGTCGTCGTGAAATTCGACGATTGGATGAAACCTTCGTCCCGCGACGACATCGAAATCATCCAAGGTGCTCGCGAGCTAGCCGGCGCGATCGCGGCCATCGCAGCCGCGCGCTTCCAGGCCGGCCTAGGTCAGGATCCGTCCGACATCGACGCAAACTACGTCCTACGCTCCGACGCCGAGCTTTTCTGGCGCGATAAGATATAACGATTCATGCTCGTCATCCTGGAGGCGGTTTCAGGGCCGGTAGCAGGAAGACGCATCGAAATTCGCGGGGGCAGCATCGTGCGCATCGGACGCACCGGCAAATCCGACCACGCCATCGCCGAAGACAGTTACCTCTCGGGTCTCCACTTTTCCGCGGAGTGCGATGGCGCCCAGTGCCGCATCCGCGATCTCGGTTCCAGCAATGGCACGTTCGTCAACGGCGCGCGCATTTCCGAGCAGGTCGTTCAAGCTGGCGATTCCGTCGTGGCCGGTGGGTGCACGTTCCGGATTCACATCGACCTGTTGCCGGACATCACTGGCGTCGGGCTGCCTTCCCTCAAGACCGCAGCGACGCCTATTCCGATCGCTTCGCGGACCATGGCGGATGCGCCCGGATATTCCAACGCCGAATTGACGCTGCTAAATGCGCTTTACGGATCCGGACGGCAAGTATTCGCGATCATCGACGTCTCGCGCGACTCGCGCCTTCCAGCGTTCCTCAATGCTTCCGGGGAAACCCAGGAGCCGTTGGATGACTCGGGTTCGGCTTTCCTCGTCGCCTTGCCTGCCGAGGCTCAGCTACTGCACGTCCTGATGAAAGATGGCTGGGGCCATGGCTGGGGATTCTATGCGACATCCAAAACCGGCTTGTCAGAAGTGCGCGCACACTTTATAAACTTTGTTCGTCTGCGTACGTCGTCCGGAGCCGGCCTGACGTTCCGATTCTGGGATCCGCGCGTACTGCGAGCCTTGGTCCCGGTGATGCCCCAGGAAGAAGTCAATGCGTTCTTCGGTCCCTGCGAGCGAATGATCGTCGAAGCGGAGAAGCCCACCATGGCCCTGGAATTCTCCCGCAATCAGCCTCGCCAGCAAACCATTCTGCTCGCCTAAAAGTGCTTTCGCAGGTCGGCGAACCGCTCGACCAGCAAGAATCGTCCACCCGTGGGCGTCCGCAAATCCTGATGCTCCAGTATCCAAGTGCGCGCATGCGGAACCAGCACGGCTCCCAGACCGGCCTCCAGCGCTGGATTGATATCGGACTTCGGTGAGTTGCCGATCATCCACGAACTAGCCGGATCAAAGCCCTGCTCGCCGATCAGATTCAAGTACGCCAAAGAGTCTTTTTCTTTCACGATGGCTGTGTGCGAAAAATGCCGGCTCAGGCCGGACCGATCGACTTTCATGCGCTGTTCGTCGGGATGCCCCTTGGTGAATAGCGCCAGCCGATGCCTCCGCGCTAGCTCTACCAGCGTGTCCTCCACGCCGTCAATCAGCTCAATAGGCTGTTCCAGAATTCGTTCCGCCAGCGACATCACATGCTCAAGATCGTCGGGGCGAATTTCCCGCTCGGCCAGATGTTGATACGCCTGCTGCAGATTCCGTCCGAAATTGATGGATCCGTATCCGTGAATCTTCGAATTCACCAGCTCGATTTCATTCAGCACATCGCGTACCTGCGCATGCGTCAGCGAGGAATGCGCCAGATACTCGACGAAATTATCGAAGGCATGCTCGAAATAGATATTGTTTTCCCACAGCGTATCGTCCGCATCGATAATTAGAACGCTCATGAGATCGGGTGCTAGGAAGGCTCACCGGGTTTGTGGCTATGGCCATTGCTGCCCGCCACATGCTTGGTGTGCTGGATGCGCCGATGGCGCTCAAGGTAGTTGGGCAGGAACTCGGCGATGCGGCGCATGCGGTCCGCTTCGTTACGCATCCCCAGAAGCGCTTGGCGGAATCCCAGATCTGGCACGTCCTGAGCCAGCCGGAAGCTCAGTTGCGGATCACGTGCCTTCTCCGGATCCAGAGGATCGCTGGAAGACAGCGACTGCAGTTCGTTGAATCCGGAAATCACATTCTGAAGCAGCTCGGGTGGCGCCTCCGGATTGGATTCATCGTCGTCGAAGAATTCGACCGATCCTCGTAAGAAAGAACGCTCTTCGTTGAGCAGCAGCACCTCAAAGCGCCGCCGTCCGCGCACCATGATGTCCAGGCGGCCATCGGGATACTCGCGCAGTACACGGTCCACCGTGCCTGTGCAGCCGGTATCCACGATGCCTCTCGAACTCGCCAGAATCACTCCGAACTCCAGCTTGTCGCGCAAGACTTCGCCGATCATTTCCTTGTACCGTTCCTCAAAAATATGGAGCGGAAGCTGCGATCCTGGAAGCAGCACCACTTGTAACGGAAACAACGGCAGTAAACCGTCCTGCATGCTACTATTATGGCGTTCGCGCGCAGTTGGCGGCAAAACGCAAATAGAACGGAATGATTTTAAAGCTCAAACGAACTCCGGGAATCTTCCTGGTTGGCTTCATGGGAAGCGGTAAATCCACAGTCGGCCGCGTGTTGGCCGAAGAGCTCGGCTGGGGTTTCGCCGATCTGGATGAAGAAATCGAAAAGCGCGAGGGGATGTCCGTCAGCCAGATTTTCGAGACTCGCGGCGAAGCAGGATTTCGCCAAGCCGAGACCGCGGCGCTGCAGCAGAAAGTTCGGTCTATTAACGCCGGAAAGCCATGTGTGCTCGCTCTTGGCGGCGGAGCGTTTTTGAGCGATGAAAATTTCGATATGGTGTGTAACAACGGCGTGAGCGTGTGGCTCGATTGTCCCTTCTCGACCGTTGAGAAGCGTGTCTCAAAGTTCGATCATCGGCCTTTGGCGCGTGATCCCGAGAAACTGCGCGAGCTGTTCGCCGTACGCCGCCCCGCTTACGAGCGTGCCGATTACTGCATCCCCGTAGAGAGTGACGATGCCGCTGTGGTCGCGGCCAGAATTCTAGATTTGCCGCTTTTCTAGAATCGTGCGTAAACACGCCCTCCAGATTTTTCAAGCCGCTCTGCATGCAGCCGATCCCTACGCTGCTGTTCTGCACCATCTTCAGTTCGATGGGCGTACTCTGAAAGCCGGACGACGACGCTATAAGCTCACCGATTTCGAGCGCATACAAGTGATCGGCGCGGGCAAGGGCGGCGGATCGATGGCTCGCGCAGTCGAGCGCGTTCTCGGACGCCGGATCAGCGGCGGACTGGTGAACGTTCCCGATGGAACTGAAGCGCGGGTACGCCGGGTCGCGCTGATACCGGCCAGCCATCCTATTCCCGACGATCGCGGCGTCGAAGGCGCGCGCCGGATTCTGGAAATCGCGCATGCGGCCGGTCCGCGCGATCTCCTGATCTGTCTGATTTCCGGTGGAGCATCGGCGCTACTGCCGGCGCCTGTGCCCGGACTCTCGTTGGCCGCGAAGCAAGAGATTACTCGCCAGCTGCTCAACGCGGGCGCGAACATTCATGAGTTGAACGTCGTCCGCAAGCATCTGAGCCTGATCAAAGGCGGGCAACTCGCTGCTGCGGCGCATGCGGCCACAGTAATTACGCTGATTCTTTCCGACGTGGTCGGCGACCGATTGGACGTCATCGGATCCGGGCCGACTGCACGCGATTCCTCGACGATAGAGCAGGCGGAGTCGGTTTTGCGTAAGTTCGGCGTTCTGGTTCCCCCGGGCGTCCTGCAGGAAACACCCAAAGCCACGCAGGCGCAGAATCTGATTGTGGGCAGCAACCGGCAGGCGATCGACGCAGCCGCGCGCAAGGCCAAGGAACTGGGTTATCGCACGCTGGTGCTCTCGACCTCGATCGAAGGCGAGACACGAGACATCGCTCGTATGCACGCCGCTATCGCGCGGGAAATCCCGCTTCGAAGACCGGCCTGCATTCTTTCAGGCGGCGAGACCACGGTGACCGTACGCGGCAAGGGTCTGGGTGGACGCAATCAGGAATTTGTTCTGGCCGCCGCGATGGAGTTAACAGACGCGACTGTCTTCAGCGCCGGTACCGATGGACTCGACGGGCCCACGGACGCCGCTGGCGCCATCGCCGATGCACATACACTCGCACGCGCCGGCAGGCTTCATCTCGACCCGCGGCAATTTCTCGATAACAACGACTCGTATCACTTCTTCGAGAAGGTGGACGGTTTGATCAAGACCGGTCCCACCGGCACCAACGTGATGGACGTGCGAATCCTGTTGCTGCCAAAGCTTGGCTAAAGCCAAGCGCCGCCTAAAGGCCGCCCTCCTCTTCGACGCTCTTGGAGGGCGGGCTTGAGCCCGCGCGGGGCTTCAGCCCCGCTGACTATTGTTCCACCGGGATCGGCGGCCGTGATGGCGCAGTTTGCTTCGGCGACGCTACCGGCGGCACAATCCTAACAGTCGGAGACGCGTCGCTGGCTGACGCCGTGCGTACTACGATCTGGCCGTTATCAGTCGAGATATTTACTGGAGGTCCGCCAGTCGAGCCGCGCAGTGTTGCGCCGCGCCGGCCCGTCGGTTCCAGCTTCAAGGGATCGCCGAATTCGTTATCTATCGAACCCCGGCTGCTGCTCGCATTCAGATCGAACTTCGCGGTCTGAGGCAGCGCCAGCTCGATCCGCCCCGTGCGGCTTCGCACGTCCATCTTGGCTAATGGGAGAAGGCCGGGCCGTAAATCGACGTCACCGCCGTTGAGGTTGATGTCCAGGGAATTCGTGAAATTCGTCAGGCTGACATCCCAAGACCGCGACGACGTCATACGCACCGGTCCGGTTAGATCCGACGCATTCAGATTCCCAAGAGTGACCCGCATATCGGTCACCTTCTCGGCCGAAAAGTCGGTATAGCCAGTAGAGATCCGCAGCGGTTTCGTAAGGTTGTGAAGCTGTGAGTTCCCGGTAAACGCGCCGTTGATCGTAACGGGCCCGGCGATGTCCTGCAAATCGATATCCGAACCTCGGCCCTTCAGATCCACCGAGCCGCCGATTTTGACGGCACGCAGAATATCGCTCCCGCGTGTCTCTACCGACACGTTACCCCCGATGTCTTCGAGTCTCACGCTGGCGCTGTCGGAGTTGATCTCAACCGAACCCTGCACGCCGCTGATGTCGAAATCGCCTGAGCGGCCATGCGCTTCAATCGAAGCGCCTTTGGGAACCACGATATCCAGGTCGGCCGAGATCCGACGGGTATTGCCGGAAACCCGATTCTGCCAGGTGTGAATTCGAATCAGATTATCGTCGCCGTCGATCTCCAGGGGAGCCTGCGTATTTGAGCGATCCGCGGAGGCCTGATCCAGGCTGCGAATCGTGGAATGTCCAGTCACTTTGACCGAGCTGACATCGCCTGTCGTGATCCGGGCATTCCCTCGAAAAGCCTCAATAATTACGCGCGGAGCTTTGCCGGAGATTTTCTCAGCCGAGAGCGGGTAGTCGTAGCTCTCCCCGAAAATATCCAGGCCGCCCAGCTCGATCCGGCTGCCCGGGAGCCAGCCTGAAAATCCGCGCACTGCGTGAAGGCTCACGCCGACGAAACACAGGAAAACGATCAGCACCCACTCGCCGCTCGATAAGCCTCTTGCGGGTAAAGGCTTCGAAGCGGCCGCCCACACCAGGATTTCGAGCAGTCGTAATCCGCCCCAAATTACCAGCAGCAGGGGCCAATATTTGGCCAGATAGTCCAGCAGTTGCAGTTCAGGAAAAACGTTGCGGGCCAGAAACAGCAGCCCAATGCCGATCAGCAGCAGTGGCGCGACCAGGGAAGCTCGCCTCATACGCCTGTTCCTTCCGTATGATCCTGGGAGCTCAGGTGCTCACCCAGCTTGAAGAGTCCCAGCAGAATCAAGAGCACCGGCCAGGTTCGCGAGAAACTCATTCGGTCGAGCTGATCGGCGGCCATGAGCAGTCCGAGCGTCACCAGCATCACGGGACCTCGAACCGCCAGCAGCAGAGCTTTAGCGCTCACGGTCAACCTCCGAAGCACTCCCCGTCATTCGCAGATACAGCATGTAGACTCCCAGCACAATCAGCATCACCGGCCAATAGCGCAGCAGACGACGCAATTCCACCAGTTCCAGGTTGTTGAGCAGGAACACCACACCCAGAGCGATCAGCAGAATGGGAGCCGCGGGGAACCGCGATCCGCCATGACCCGGCACCAGGCTGGAAAATTCGTCCACCGGTTGACCCAATCTTCGGAGCTTGGCTGTGTGATACGCCTCGAAAGCCATGTACCCGAAGAATGCCGGGATGAGCACACCAAACAACGGCTCGAATCCGCCGATGTCGTTGCTGCCTACTAGCGTGAACAGCATTCCAACTATGAAAACGTGAACCAGGCCCTTGGCGTATTGGCCGTTGTAAATCGCGCCCACTCCGGGAATCAGCCCCAGCACGAAAGCTACACCCGGTGAGACGTCGGAATGGGGAACCGGCGGCGGCGTCTTGGAAGTATACGGGCTCGTGTCAGCAGGATCCGAAAAACCGGCTGGCGGCGGACTGGAAGGTAAGTGCTCCAGGCAGTAGATGGTTCCGTGCGCCGTGTGGACGCTGGCGGCGTCCAGCGCCTTCCCGCAAGCGCGGCAATAGCCGACCACCGGATTCTCTGCTGGAAATTCAGGCGGCGTAGAGGATGTAGCTTCCGGATTCATTTCTTTTCTCCTCCTGCCGGGACTTGCTGCGGCGGGGTGTTTGTTTGCGGTGCAGGTTGCGCAGGTTGTTCCTCAGCCCATTCCTTGAGCCGGGTTTGGATCTCGTAGACCACTCGCATGCTTTCGTAATATTTCACGCCGCGGTTATACCAGCGGACTACTCTATCCTCGGCGGCCGTAAACACTTTCACCGGATCCAGGTCCGAGGGCGTCAGTTGGCGCACGTGCGTCGAGCGGCCGATGATGGCGAAGGATAGAATCGTCAATGCCATGGACATCGCGACTCGCGGTTGAAGAATCGGTTCCAGCCACTTGCCGAACAATCTCCGCACCAGCGAAGGCTTGATCACGGCGCGGCTTGGTCCTGCCGTTACTTCAAACAGGATGCGTGTCACCAGTTCGGGAGGAGCTTCCACCACTGCGGCTCGCTCCATGAACGCGACCGCTTCAGCGGAATCGCGCGCCAGTTGGCTGCACGCAGCGCATCCCGCCAGGTGGGCTTCGACCGCGGACGCCGCGTCACCGCGTAGCGTTCCGTCTACGAAGTCGGCCAGCAGGATTTCTACGTCTGCGCAGTTCACGGCATTTCCTTGTACTTGCTGAGACCGGTCTGCTGGCGGAGTACTCGCGCCAGCTCCGCCCGCCCACGATTCAGTCTGGACTTAACGGTGCCTTCCGGTACTTTCAGCACTTGTGCGATTTCCCGATACTCCAGTTCTTCCAAATCTCGCAGGATAACTGTTTCGCGCAGGTCCGGGGAGAGTTTCTGCAAAGCGGTCTGCAGCATCTCACTGGCTTCACGCCCGGCCAGCATACCTTCCGTTCTTCCGAAAGCCGCGGTCTTTTCCTCCAGCTGAGGAAGCTGGTCTTCGATCGAATCGCTGGCCCGCTCCAGCTTGGTGCGGCGGTAATGATCGATCAGCAGATTCCGTGTCAGCCGGGATAGCCAGACGGCAAAGGAGCCTTCGCCCGCGCGGAAGCTATTCAGCGAGCGGAAAACCCGCATGAAGACGTCCTGCGTCAGATCCTGAGCTTGGTGATCCGAGCCCGTGAAGCGATAACAGATGGAATACACACGTCGGGTATGGACCTTGACCAGGTCCTCCCAGGCGGCTTCCTCCCCGCCCAGACACCTCTCCACCAATTGATTGTCGGCGTCCAAAAACGATCTCCGGACCTCAGTCGCGCCCGAAACCGCATTCCACAAAGCTTTCGTTCCGGCGGCCAAGCGGCTCGGCGTGGTAATCTGTCGGACTGTAGCGATTGCCGCCATGGCTTTGCGTCGAGCGAACGAACCTTTCTGCCCGGAGATCGTACCCCGTAGCGAGGTTCCTGATATGAGAACGAAATCCTTGCATGGAAAGTTCGCTTTTCATTCTATCCGCACCTGGGGTAGCAGCGTGCGGATCGGAATTCGAGATGGCCTAAGGGGGCAACCGTAAAAGATTGAAAAAGCAACACCTCGGGGTTGTGCTCGGAATCGCCGCGGTGCTGGCTGCGGTGGTATACGTGTACTACCGCTGGCGCCACTCCGGTTTTGCCTTCCAGAAGTTTCTAGACGTTTTGAGCACAGTGGACTGGAGCTGGCTCAGCATGGCTCTGGCTCTCATCCTGGCCACCTATGTCGGCCGTGCCCTGCGCTGGGAGATCATGCTGCGGCCTTTGACCAGCAAAGTCGGCCTGTGGAACTTGGTCGTGTCCACCTGCATTGGGTTTACGGCGGTGGTCCTGTTTGGGCGCGCCGGGGAGCCTGTACGGCCCTACCTGATTGCTCGAAAAGCGGGTGTGTCCTTCTCCAGCCAGGTGGCAGCCTGGATGGTGGAACGCATGCTGGATCTGCTTATGGTGCTGCTGATCTTTGGCATCGCCCTCACGCAGATATCCCGCAGTGGGATCCAGCCGGGGCCGCGTATCGAATCCGCACTGGAGGCCGCAGGGTTGCTCGCCGGAGTCACGGGAGCCCTATGTTTGGCGCTGCTGGTTGGGTTGCAGCGTTTTCGCGGAAGTGTCCGCGAGCGGCTGATGAGTTCACTTGCCTTCTTGCCCGAGCTGGTCCAACAGAAGGTCGCGCGGTTCTTGCACGCCTTCGAAGAGGGGATGCAATCCACGCAGCACAAGTCCTTCGTCGGTCTCCTGGTGTTTTACACCATCATCGAGTGGCTGGTGGTCGCTGGCTCGTTCTATTGCGTCTTTCGGGCATTCCCTGAGACCGCAGGACTGCGTATTACGGATGTAATCATAGCCTTGGGCTTCGTCTGCTTCGGGAGCGTCCTGCAGATTCCTGGTGTGGGTGGAGGTATGCAGATCGCCACGGTTCTGGTGCTGACCGAGTTCTACGGAGTCAGTCTGGAGGCCGCGAGCGGAATCGCCTTGGTACTATGGATTATCACCTTCGTAGTCATCGTACCTCTCGGTTTGGTAATGGCTTTCCACGAAGGAATCAAGTGGCGTAGTTTGAGGCATATAGAGGGATCCTCTTCGGGTTACGGTTTATGACCTGTCCGTTTTGCCGGCATCGTCAGGACCGGGTGATCGACTCGCGCGAAAGCAAGGAAGGCGACCTGATCCGCAGGCGACGCGAATGCCTGAAGTGCCTGCGGCGGTTTACCACCTACGAACGCAGCGACGAGATCCCCTACATGGTGGTAAAGCGGGATGGCCGGCGTGAGCGTTTCGAGCGGCAGAAGGTCCTGGAAGGGCTCCTAAGAGCTTGTGAAAAAAGGCCGGTACCGGTCGCTAAGCTAGCGGAAGTAGTGGATGCCGTAGAATCGGAATTGGCCGAGAATCCGGATCGGGAGATGGCCACGGGAGCGATCGGCGAATTAGTGTTGGAGCGGTTAAAAAAGCTCGACAAAATCGCTTATGTCCGGTTTGCTTCAGTGTACCGGGATTTCCAGGACGCCGAGTCGTTCCTGGTCGAGTTAAAGGATCTGTTCGAGAAGAGAAAGTAGGGGTCCTGGGCCTTTTCGGTCTGTAACCATAACGTATTTGAAGCATCTTTTGAAATAGAGACTTAACATACGCTCGGACTACTGATATACTGAACATGGCTTCGATCCCAGTGCAAAAAATACATCCGCCTATGCTGGACCTAGCTAAGTCTCTAGAAAATAAGGTGTTATAGTTTGGCCCGGGTGAACCACGTGGATCATTTCGAAGACCAATTCAGCGGCGAAGCACATGAGCCGCTAGGACTTCCTTTTGACGAGGAAGGTGGCTTTTTTCACCCTGAGGAAGTGCACGATGGCGAAGAATTCGCCCACGCGCACGCGCCTGAGGAATCCATTTACACGGATGATCCGGTTCGCGTCTATCTGCGCGAAATGGGCGCCGTTCCGCTGCTGACCCGCGAAGGCGAAGTAAATCTAGCCCGACGCATGGAGCGCGGTAAACTGCGGATGCAGAAGGCTATCAGCCGCTCGGCGCTGGTTCAACTCCGTGCCATCGAAATCTGCGATCAGATCAAGCGCGAACCTGAAGAGCTGGATACGTTTGTCGATCTGGGCGATCTCGAAGAAGAGAGCCCGGCTTACAACAAGCGCCGCAATGAAGTTCGCGGTGAACTGGCCGAGCTGGTTCTCTCTCACAAGAAGCTGGCACAGGTTTCGGACAAGCTGGATTCGGTTCCGCTCAGCAACAAAAAGCTCCGCCGCCGCTGGATCGGACGCATGAAGCGCGCCCGCGTTTCGGTTTCGCAGGGTATCCGGCACATACCGTACTACCTGCAGCAGTGGAAAGAGTTCACCAAGGAAATCGAGAAGGTCGCGGAAGAACTCTCGCGCCTGGAAGCCGACCTGCGCAAGATCGAAGGC
>Ga0207674_10001540_pt1 | contig 29719 bp, 22 predicted proteins | sample KBSCornC72_FD_184303 | JGI IMG/M metagenome (GOLD analysis project Ga0207674, IMG submission 184303) | Corn rhizosphere microbial communities from Kellogg Biological Station, Michigan, USA - KBS Corn C7-2 (SPAdes) (version 2) | ecosystem: Host-associated > Plants > Roots > Rhizosphere > Soil ...
TTTGGTCTTCTCATCATTGTATCCGCGAGCCTTATAAAAAATAATTTTTCCTTTGCGTGCGATCAGGACCGCTGAACCATTGATCCATTTGTTTTTTACCCAATCACTCATGGCTGTATCAAGGCGCTCAAGGCGGGCGGCAGAAAAACCACCAGCTGCAGGAGAAGCTTCAGCAAGGACCTTTGATTGGGCGTCTAACGAGTTTTCAAAACCATTAAGGACGAATAGACTAAGCAGAATGATCACGTGGCGCCTCATATCTTTTAATTTGACTAAAAATAAAAAATTAATTGAATCGTGAGTGAGTATCTTTATTGAAATGGTTAATTAAAAGCACTACTTCACCAACTTGCATAATCAAAACGGAAAGCATTTAAATTAGAGAAGAATGAGACTAAATGAAAAAGTCGCATTGATCACAGGTGGAGCGAACGGTATTGGACTTGCGACTACCGAACGTTTTGCCAAAGAAGGTGCAAAAATTATTTTGTGGGATGTATCTGAAAAGGGAAATGATGTGACAGAAGGCTTAAAGAAAAAGGGAACCGAAGCGATCTTTAAAAAAGTTTCCGTCTCGAACCAAGATGAAGTACAAAAAGCGGTGGCTGAGGCAAAGAAACATTTTGGACGTATCGATATTCTAATAAACAATGCCGGCATCACTAGGGATAGAACTCTACTGAAAATGTCGAAACAGGAATGGGATGATGTGATGGCCGTAAACCTGACCGGTGTCTTTAATTGCACACAGGCAGTCGCGCCTATTATGAAAGAGCAACAATATGGGCGCATTGTTTCAGCTTCTTCGAATGTAGCGATCCGAGGAAACTTTGGTCAGACCAACTATGTCGCAACCAAGTCAGCCATCATCGGTATGACCAAAGTATGGGCAATGGAACTCGGTCGATATGGGATCACAGTCAACTGCATTGCCCCGGGATTTATTACCACAGCCATGACAGATCTTATGGCTGAAGAGGTCCGCAAACAAAGTATCTCAACCATACCACTTGGCAAATGGGGCGTTCCTGACGATATTGCTAATGGCTATCTATATTTAGCCTCTGATGAAGCATCATTTGTGAGTGGAATTTGTTTGACCATTGATGGAGGAGCAGCACGATAGGTGTTACGCTGAAGCATCCTGCTTCAACTTTAGATCCAGCAGCATTTTTTTAGCAGATATAAAAAAGAGCGAGGCCGAAGCAATACTTATCACTAATATGATCGACATGGCCCATCGCAAGGATTCATTTCCCAGCGTTGCAGAGAGTGAGTCACTGATCACTCCAACAACAAGGGGACCCAGCCCAAGACCGATCAGGTTCAGCACGAGGAACAAAATGGCCGAAGCAAGTGCGCGCATAGACGCTGGAACGAGACTATGAACAACAGCAATGGCAGGCCCTAAATACATCGAGTGCAACAAAGTTGTGAAGCCCAAACACATTATGGAAAGAAAAGTATTGCGTAAAAAAAGAGTTCCGGCTGCGAAAAAAATAGATATGATGATTGCATAACCCGGAATCTGGAGGTACCGTCGCTTATCTTTTTTTCCGAAATAATCGGTCAGAAATCCACCGGCAAACGAACCTATTGCTCCGCCAATCCCGAGAATAGGCCCCAGCACTGCCCCGATTTCAGCATTCTTCATACCGTGAACTCTCGACAGAAACGAGGGTGCCCAATTAACCAATCCATAAATGCAAAAGACATGCAGGCCCGTGGCTAGTCCTAGGAAGACGAAAGTGTGAGTTGAGTACAAAGCCTTTAATACCTCGCCGAATGAATCGGGCTTGTTTGCCGATGTTGCTTCAATGTCAGTTGCTCCCTTCCGTGGCTCTTTGACCGTAATAAAAACCAGCAACGAAAAAATGACACCAGGTATACCTAGTGAAAAAAATGCGATCCGCCATCCAAGGTGCTGGTTCAAATATCCACCCATTAAAAATCCAATCAGTATTCCGAAATAAATGCCGGTTGAATAAATCGAAAGCGCCGTCGATCTTTTTTGAGGCGGAAAATAATCGGATATCATTGCATGTGCCGGTGGACTTCCGCCCGCTTCGCCCACTCCTACACCAATCCGCGCCAGGAGTAATTGAACAAAATTCCTCGCCAGTCCTGAGCAAGCAGTCATCAGGCTCCATACGCCCAGGGATGCGGCTACAATATTTCGCCGGTTTCCCTTGTCTGCCAAACGGGCAATTGGAATGCCCATCGTGACATAAAAGATTGCAAACGTAAATCCGGAGAGTAGACCAAGTTGGGTATCTGACAAGTGTAATTCTTTTTTTATTGACTCCTGGAGGATCACGAGGAGTTGGCGGTCTATGAAGTTGAATACATAGACCAATGTCAACATCACCAGCACATAGTTCCGGTAGAAGTTACTCGCTTGTCTATGGTTAGAGATTTCCGTGGCTCGCATCAGGAGAAGCCAAATTAAATTAGAAAAGATGAAAACAAAAATAAAAGCACGGAAAATCACTCAGCAAACCGCGGCAGTTATTTTTATTTTTTGAAAATGTCAATTTGATCTAAAGATCTCCACGAATTGGTCCCTTATCATTAAAACTTGCGATGGGATCTGCGTGGCGATGTACCAGCTTCCAATTGTCGTTTTCGTTTCTAAATGTACTAGTCACTCTCAGATCAAATGATGAAATTTCTGGCTTTCCACCAACCCTGGATGCCCATTTTTCGATTTCGAATATAATTAGAAGACCATTGGTTTTGTAAGTGGCGATTCTTTCGAAACTTTTTACTTTGCCATCTCTAAAACGTGATGATGCAAAATCGAGTGCTTCAGACACCAGTTTCCATCCTTTTACAGTTGACCCAAAAGGGTTGGCTAACATAATTTCATCTGAATGCGAGCATAAATTTTTCACTGGTTCAGGGTTGCCACGTGTAAAGATATCAACAGCCTGGTGATATTCATCGATTACGAGTTGAATGTCCATGGTTCTATTATATTGAGTTTGTCAATAAAGGTTGTTCGAGTTAATTGCTAACGACCACGGCTTGTTGCCTGCCGTCGAATTGAAGAGTTTCCAGCCGAGCCGCACTACAAATATATTTTTAATAAACGGTGAGGCCAACACGCAACAGGCTTTTCGGCAAGCCACATGTTGGGCACAGAATTTTTTCTAAATAATTTTATTTCCACATTAATAAATGGCGTCTAATTTCCTCAACATAGAGTTTAACCCGGAGATCAGCGAATTGTCTACCTAATTTTTCATTTGCTTTTGTGGGGTCTCCGGATATTCCTTTGTCATCCAGTGGCCCATTGCCTCTTTGTGTTGTATCTCCAACGGCAAAGAAATTCGTTCTAACTAATTTTTTCGAAATAGCCATAGTTTCGGAAACATCCCAAAGACCACCATGGCCACCTGGAACTATATTTTGCTGTTCGATATAATCCTCAATTTCTTTTCTCGCTTTAGTGTATCCATCGGCAGCATAGTAAATGTCGATTCCTCGTGAACTGTACGTACTATCTAATTCTTTAGCCAATTGGGCAAGCGGTTTTTGACTATTGAAATGGTCGCTCATGAAAATTATATGTTTAAAACCACTTGTAATCATGCTAATAGCCAATTGCTCATTCACCTTCGAAAAAGTAAGACTATCAAGAGTAAAGGTGCCTGCCATTTTTTGAAGAGCAGAACTGTTTGGGGCGAAAGGCAAAATAGGTGCTATCAGTGTGTTTTTTAAACTATCTGCGATTCTTTGAGCATAAACACTTACCCTGAAATTATGTTTACCTAAAGCGACATGAGGCCCTGTTGCCTCTGTTCCGCCACTGTATATTAACACGGTTGTGACCCCTTGTTGTATTTTTGTTGATAGTTCACGTGAAGTCAAATATTCAATAAAGAGCTTCTCTTGTTTTACATCCTGTCCCTGGATAAAAGTTGTAAAAAAGAATAAGAAAGGTAGCATACGGTATTTTATATCAATTCGCATGGATTTCCAAAATTTGCGCATAACACATAAATGTATGATATAAGAAGGCAGTTTCTAGAAAAGAATGATACAGAAAATCAACGCTTTAATAGTATGCATTTTTCATTGCTATTCGGGTTCACCGCGCCCGGGGGCTTCTATATAAACCATTCCTATAATAAATGACTCCCCTGGATTTCTGAATTTTATAATGCCTACATTCACGTGTACGAAAATGTACGTATACTGTCCGTTTTCGTACACCTGAGATAAAAAATTATGGCTGAGGCCTTGCTTTCCAGCCAGTTCGGTGATTGGCACAAGGGTTGAAAATTTGGACGTACTCGTCGCTTTATGATCAAGAATTACCTCCTTATTGCGCTTAGGAATTTCTGGAGAACCAGGGTTTTTTCCATGATCAACATTGCCGGTCTTGCCATTGGCATTAGCGCCTCGCTTGTTATTTACCTGATCGTCCACCATGAATTTAGCTATGAAAAATTTCAGAAAGATCGAGATCGTATCTACAGGGTCGTAACCAATATGCATTTCCCTGAACAGGATTTTAAAAATGCCGGTTCTCCGGGCCCGCTCCCCGACGCAGTCCGTCGTGAAATACCCGGGATCGAGAAATCAACGGTGTTCTGGGCCGCCAACGAGATGAAGGTTGATATTCCTTCAAAAAATCAAAACAAAAATGAATTCAAAAAACAAGGCGATATCATCTACGCTGATGACCAGTACTTTCATTTTTTCAATTATCAGTGGCTGGGAGGTTCCCCGGATAATTTACTGAATAGTCCCAACAAGGTGGTCTTAACAGAAAGCAGGGCCCGGACTTACTTCAATTATGCGGATATCACCAGTGCAATCGGACAAATTATCATCTATGATGACACTGTGAAGGCAACAGTTGCGGGCATTGTAAAAGACCTCAATGAGATCACAGATTTTACATTTAAAGAATTTATTTCACTGCCTACATTTAGTGAACAGTTAAAGAAAACACACGGCTGGGGTGACTGGGGAAATGTGAGTTCTTCATCTCAATTCTTTATTCTATTGAAAAAAGGCGTAGATAGTACCCATATAAATAAACAATTGGCAGCAGTCCGGAAAAAAAATGAACAGCATGCTTACCTGGCAACAGATCATTTTCTGCAACCACTTAACGATATTCATTTCAATTCCGACTTTGATGCGTTCGATCATCGGCAGGCGCATAAACCGACCTTGTACGGTCTGCTGGCCGTAGCCGCATTTCTTTTGATATTAGGGTGCATCAATTTCATAAACCTTACAACAGCGCAGGCTTCCAAAAGAGCGAAGGAGATCGGAATTCGAAAAACTATGGGCAGTTCCCGGAAACAACTCGTTATCCAATTCCTGGTTGAAACTATTTTACTGACCACGCTGGCAACGATCGTATCCGTTTTAATTACTCCATCGTTGTTAAAGATATTCTCTGCATACATACCTGAGGGGTTACATTTTGGTAGTTTTAACCAACCTGATGTTTTTCTTTTCGTCATTTTATTAATCCTAGTCGTCAGCATACTGTCTGGTTTCTATCCGGCTTTGATCCTGTCTGGTTATAAACCTGCTCTTGTTTTAAAAAATCTTGCTGGTGCAAATACAACGCAAAGCCGGAGAGTATGGATAAGGAAAACATTGACCGTAACTCAGTTTGTCATTGCACAATTTTTCATTATCGCTACTATGGTCGTTGGGAAACAGATCCGTTTTTCAATAAACAAGGATATGGGCTTTAAAAAAGATGCGATTGTCACCTTCAGAACGCCTTACAATTATCAGCATCCCGACAACAAACAATTTATCCTGCAGCAAAAATTAAGATCAATGCCCGGGATACAAAAGTTGAGTCTTGCAGGACCACCACCGGCCTTCTGGGGGTTTAACATATCAACAATGAAAATGATCGGTAAGAATGGAAAGGTGATTGAAAGCTCGGTGGAAGTTAAGCAGGCTGATACAAATTATTTTGATCTGTATAAAATGAAATTAATTGCCGGCAGAAATCTTCAGCAGAGTGACACAACAAAAGAATATGTGATCAATGAAACCTATTCCCGGATCCTTGGATATAAAGATCCCTCCGCGATTATTGGACAAATATTGGATCGCGGCGACAGCAAAATACCGATCGTGGGTGTATTAGCAGACATTCATACCAAATCACTACATTCTCCTATCCAGCCCCTCGTTTTTTCCAGTGAAGCAAAAGAGCACTATACTTTTCACATTGCCCTGCCACCAAAAGGAGCAAATACCGACAACTGGAAAAAGACAATAGCAGGCATCGAAAGCGCCTGGAAAGAAATTTACCCGGAAGAACAATTCAATTATGAGTTTCTTGATGAAAGCATTGCAAGATTTTATAAAAAAGAACAGGATACTGCCGGCCTCCTCAACTGGAGCACAGGACTTGCTATTTTTATAAGTTGTCTTGGGCTCCTGGGATTGGTGATTTATACAACAACACAACGCACGAAAGAGATTGGCGTTCGCAAAGTATTAGGAGCAACGGTAACGCAAATCGTTTCATTGCTTTCAAAAGATTTTTTAGGACTTGTGTTTTTGGCATTTGTTATCGCTTCGCCGCTCGCCTGGTGGGCCATGAACAAATGGTTGCAGGATTTTGCGTACAGGACAGCATTTAGCTGGTGGATATTTGCAATAAGTGGTGCGCTGATGTTGATCGTTGCACTGTTGACATTGAGTATTCAAACAATAAGATCGGCCGTTGCTAACCCAGTGAAGAGTTTGAGAACGGAGTGAATTCGTAAAGTCGTGTCCGAAGGACTCCTTCGAAGAATCGTCAATCGTGAATCGAAAGAGCTTATTGAAAATTGACTATCACAATTGACAAAAATAGAATTTATGTTGAAGAATTATTTTAAGATAGCGTGGCGTAACCTGACGAAACATAAGTCCTACAGTATTATCAATGGGCTTGGGCTTACCCTGGGTATTGCATCCTGCCTGATAATTTTCCTGGTGGTAAAATATGAGTTGGGTTATGATAGGTTTAATTCAAAAGCAGACAGGATCTACCGGGTCACACTAAATGCCATTGATTTCAATCCCAACGTTTCAATGGCCGTCGTACCTGCAATGCGTAATGATTTTCCCGAGTTAGAAGAAGTCTCACAGGCATGGTACCATGAAATGGGCCTGGTAAAAATCGGAAATAAAAAATTCCAGGAAAAGGCCATCCTTTTCGCTGACAAATATTTTCCTTCTGTATTTGATTATTCCTGGATCGAAGGAGATCCTGCGACTGCATTGGCCGATCCCAATTCAATTGTTCTTACCGAATCATATGTGCACAAGTATTTCCCGGGTAAAGAACCAATGGGACAATTTATCTATCTCAACAATGAGTATGATCTAAAAGTAACCGGTGTGATCAAAGACTTACCGGGGAACACTCACCTACCATTCAACCTCCTTGTATCCTTTGAAACCGTCAGGAAACAAAGGGAGCAGAAGGGAGCGATGTCAAACTTTTACTGGATAAGCAGTGGAAGTTTTGCATACATCGTTACCCCAAAACATTATGATGTCTCGAAGATTCAACGCAGGATGCACTGGTTCATTGAGAAGAATTGGGGAAAAGAAATTGCTGACGGCGCCCGCCTGCCGTTACAACCATTAACCGACATACACTTCGATCCTCGTTACCTTAACAACACGATCAGTTATACAACATCAAGGGAAACTTATTATGTACTTACGGCCGTCGCTGTTTTGATCATTATCATTGCCTGCATCAATTTCATCAATCTTGCCACAGCCCAGGCCATACAAAGGGCAAAAGAAGTTGGCGTAAGAAAGGTACTGGGATCAACCCGGCGGCAATTAATATTTCAATTTCTTAGTGAGACTTCACTAATGGTAGCAGGGGCACTGACCCTGGGTTTGTTCCTTTCGTACCTGTTGTTGCCTCAATTAGCAAAATGGCTCGACATCAAATTAAGTACTTCCGGCCTGGCAGATCCCGATGTCGCTGCCGTTATTTTTTCATCAGCCCTTTTTATTGTTTTGCTTGCCGGGTTATATCCTTCCTTTGTCCAGTCCGCTTTCAAACCTATCGAATCACTGAAAAGTAAGGCGCAATTATCGTTCAAAGGATTAACACTCAGGAAAAGCCTGGTAGTAACTCAATTCGCTATTTCACAGATCATGATCGTAGGAACACTGGTGGTCGCTTACCAGATGGATTTCTTCCAAAACCGGAACCTTGGGTTCAATAAAGATGCCGTCATTTCTTTCAACATCCCTGATCAAAATAAAACTGAAGTGTTAAGAGAACAATTAATGAAAACACCGGGAGTGAGACAAATCAGTTTTTCTTCAGGCGCGCCGGTATTCAATAACAACTTTGCACCGTTTGTCTCACCTGAACACGGAGTAACTAAGGATGATGTAACTGAGTTAAAATTTATCGATGAATCTTACATTGATATGTTTCAGATGCAATTGCTTGCCGGGGATAAGATCAGGCGTAATAATAAATCTGAGAGCGATACCGTTTATGATGTACTCGTTAACGAAACCCTTGTCCACAAGCTCGGAATCCAAGATCCTCAAAAAGCGATCGGGAGCCATATTAATGTTAACAACGACTACTGTACTATAACCGGGGTTGTCAAAGACTTCCAAAGCGAATCAAAACACAAAAAAATAAGGCCTTGTGTTTTATTATACCGTACCGATAATTTTTATACAGCGAGTGTTAAACTTGCCCTGCCCCATATGAACGGAACCATTGGCGCTATTGACAAATCATGGAGTGCATTATTCCCACAGGAAGTTTTTGATTATGAATTTCTCGATGATCATATCGCAGCCTGGTACAGGCAGGAACAAAAGGAGTATACGGCCTTCAAGTTATTCGCCATAGTGGCTATACTGATCGGTTGCCTGGGCCTATATGGGTTGATCGCTTTTGCCACAGCGCAACGTGCAAAAGAGGTTGGAATAAGAAAAGTGCTGGGAGCTTCGCTCTCCAGTATTCTTTTATTGTTTAGCAGGGAGTTTGTCGTTTTGATCGCCATCGCCTTTTTGATCGCTGCACCAATCGGTTATTATTTTATGAATAACTGGCTGCACGGATTTGCTTATCAGATCACCATTGGTCCGCAAATTTTTGCAGTCGCTATGCTAACGTCGTTTGTCATTGCCGGCGGTACAATTGCTTACCAGACCATAAAAGCTGCGGTGGTAAACCCGGTGAAGAGTTTGAGAGCGGAGTGAGGTGGCGAATGATTGCCAATGGTGACTAGTGAATGAGGTGTTTTAATGACGAGGTTATTGACAATTCACAATTGACAATTGACAAAGGCCAGTAACATAAAAAAAATCAGGGCGTCATACATATAGCTAAACCTATCGTATATGCTAAAAAATTATTTTAAAACCGCGTTCAGGACCTTATTGAGAAATAAGTTTTACACGCTGATCAACATCATTGGGCTGGCCATTGGCCTTGCTACTTGTTTCCTTATTATTTTATATGTGCTGGATGAACTGAGCTTTGACAAATACAATGCAAATGCAAAAAGGATCTACAGGGTAAACAATGAAATAAAATTTGGAGATAACTATTTTGACATGGCAGTTTCTCCTGCATTACTTGGGTCGACAATGGTTCGCGATTTCCCGGAAGTGCAGCAATATACACGACTTCGCTGGTACGGAAGTTTTCTTGTCAAAAAAGGAAATGAAAATATCCAGGAAGGAAGAGTGGGCTTTGCAGATTCAACCTTATTCGAGGTGTTCTCATTACCTGTTATAGAAGGCGATCCGAAGACGGCACTTGTAGAACCACATTCCTTAGTGATCACTGAAAAGGTGGCTAAAAAATATTTTAACACCACTGACGTGGTTGGCAAAACCATGCTTATTAACGACACGGGCAATTATAAAGTGACGGCTGTTATCAGGAATATCCCAACCCAGTCACATTTCAACTTCGACATTTTTGTTCCCATGAGGGAAAATTCGGGAGCCAATGATGACAACTGGTTAAGTGAAAACTGGAACACTTATGTATTGTTAAAGAGAGATGCTGACCCAAAAAAGCTCGAATCGCAGTTGAATGCATTCATGGAGAAATATAGCGCACCGTTGCTTCAAAGTGTCGTGCATCAAAGCATGGATGAATTCAAGAAAGGCGGTGGCTTCATAAGGGCAAGCTTTACTCCTCTATTGGATATCCACCTCCACTCCAATAAGACAGCGGAGCTGGATGGCAATGGCAATGCACAATATGTTTATATTTTTTCAGCCATTGCTTTACTGATCCTTTTGATCGCTTGTGTCAATTTCATGAATCTTTCTACAGCCCGTTCATCCAATCGCGCAAAAGAGGTAGGCGTTCGAAAAGTATTGGGGTCGCTAAAAAAAAATCTTGTACAACAATTTTTGACCGAGTCAGTGCTGATCAGCCTGATCGCCCTTGTTTTCGCTTTCGCCATTTCGTGGCTTCTCCTGCCCTATTTCAATGAACTTTCAGGAAAAACTATACATCTTGCTTCCTTGTTTCACCCATCAATGATCATATCGCTCTTTGCACTTATGCTAATCGTTGGTTTGCTTGCAGGAAGTTACCCGGCGTTCTTCTTATCATCATTTCAGCCCATTGCTGTGCTTAAGGGAAAACTGTCAGCTGGTTTTAAAAGATCATGGCTGCGGAACGCGCTGGTCGTTTTCCAATTTGTGATTTCTATCGTCCTTATATTCGGAACAATCGTTATTTACAACCAGCTTAACTATATTCACAACAAGGACATCGGGTTTAACCGCAACCAGGTATTAACCATAAATCATACCAGCGCACTCGGAACCCAGGCTCTCACTTTTAGAAACGAGTTATTGCAAATAAGCGGTGTACAAAATGCTACAATGAGTGGCTATTTGCCTGTCAACTACAACAGGAACAATAATGCGTACTTTACTTCACCTGCCCTGGATCCAAAAACCGGCATGTCCATGCAAAGCTGGACAGTTGATGACAATTATATTTCAACGCTTGGCATAAAACTTTTGCAGGGGAGAAATTTTTCTTCCCAATTTGGGACAGATTCGACGGCGATCATTATTAATGAAGCGGCTGCAAAGTTTCTCGCAACAAAAGACCTGTTGAATAAAAAATTGTATACCCTGAATGATATACAACAGAAAACACTGCTTGAATATCACATCATTGGCATAATGAAAAATTTCAACTTTAGTTCTTTGCGTGATGTCGTGACACCCCTGGCCTTTTTCTATGGGAAAGACAATGGAAATATTTCAGCACGCATTGGTTCTGCCAATATTCCGAATGTTGTTGCTCAAATAAAGAATAAATGGAAAACGATTGCCCCATCGCAGCCTTTCGATTATTCATTTATGGATGAGGATTTCAACAGGTGGTATACTACAGAGCAGAGAATGGGACAGATATTTATAACGTTTGCCGTGCTGGCAATTGTTATTGCGTGTCTCGGGCTGTTCGGTCTAATCACCTATGCAGCAGAACAGCGCGTAAGGGAAATAGGTATTCGCAAAGTATTAGGAGCATCTGTTAATAATATCGCCAGGATGCTATCAATCGATTTTTTAAAACTGGTACTGGTCTCCTCCGTGATCGCATTTCCTATTGCATGGTGGGCGATGCACAAATGGCTTCAAGACTTTGCATACCGGGTATCGATCAGTTGGTGGATATTTTTTGTATCGGGAATTTTAGCACTGTTTATTGCGGTATTAACGGTAGGCTTCCAGGCGATAAAAGCCGGGGTAGCGAATCCAGTGAAATCTTTGCGAACAGAATAAAATAAGATTGAGCTGCGAGCTTCGAGCCAAGAGCTCAAAGCTCATAGCCCTTAGCTAAAAGCTTTTTTATGTTTAAAAATTATTTCAGGATCGCCGCAAGGCAGTTGAGAAAGCAGAAAATGTATTCAGCAATAAAAATCGGTGGCTTTGCCATGAGCATTGCTGCCTGTCTGCTTATTGCCCTTTACATCAGGGACGAATTGAGATATGATAAAAACTGGGCTTATGCCGATCGCATTTACAGGATAACCGGTGAATACAAGTTTGAAGGAAAACTTGAGACTGGTGCAGACTGGCCTGCGCCGATGGCAAAAGCGTTAAAAACAGATTTTCCGGAAGTGGAGAGATCCGGCCGGTTGATGCCGCACCCACTCTTTTACTGTGCCGGCAGCAACCAGGTGAGACGTACTGATGTAATACAAAACAATTATGAAGAAGGTTTTACCTATGCGGACCAGGACATGCTTGACATTCTCCAGGTGCCCATGATCTATGGTGACAGAAAACACGCTCTGGATGAACCAAACACGATGGTGATCTCAAAAAGAAAAGCCGATAAGTATTTTCCCAACCAGAATCCGCTTGGCAAAACAATGATCCTGAATAATGATAACAATCGTACTTATAAAATAGGTGGGGTGATACAGGATTTCCCTTCCACTTCGCACTTGCATTATGATTTCCTGCTGACAATGACAGGTTATCAATTATGGGACAATGAACAAACAACTTGGGAGGCAAGCAATTATTACACCTATGTCTTACTTAAGCCGGGAACGAATGCCGCTCAATTTCAAAATAAGTTAAAGCTCATCATCAATAAATATTATGTAGAGAGGATGAAAGCAGCCGGCGATCCGCAGGCTGATGATTTGGCTAAAAATGCGCGAATCCTGGCCCAGCCCATCTCCAACATACATCTTTACTCGTATGATATTGATGATGGACTCGAAAAAGGCGATATAAGATTTGTATGGTTGTTTGGCGCCATCGCTATTTTTATTCTTGTAATCGCTTGTATCAATTTTATAAATCTTTCGACCGCAAAATCTGCCAATCGTGCCAGAGAAGTTGGCTTAAGGAAAGTGGTCGGATCACATCGTGGAGGACTTGTAAAACAATTTCTCACCGAATCAATATTGTTCAGTGTATTGTCGTTTGTACTTGGTTTGCTGATCGCTGTTTTATTACTTCCTTACTTTAATACACTCGCCGCGAAATCCTTAGCCATTCCATGGACAGCATGGTGGGTGCTGCCTCTGATGATCGGTTCTGCAATCGTTGTTGGTGTGATGGCAGGATTGTATCCTTCTTTTTACTTATCTGCATTCAAACCCATAAATGTATTGAAAGGACAGCTGAGTCGTGGAAGCAAAAACTCGCTACTGAGAAATGGATTGGTTGTATTCCAGTTCACCACTTCCATCATTCTTATTATCGGCACGCTTGTCATTTATAAACAAACGCATTTCATGCTCAATAAAAAGGTTGGTTTTGACAGGGACCAGGTGATGCTGATACAGGGCACAAACACACTCGACAATAAAATTGAAGCTTTTAAAAATGACCTGCTGAAGTCATCGGAAATAAAAAGCGCTACCATCGGAGACTATCTTCCTATAGCCGGAACGAAACGTGACGGGAATACTTTTCACAAAGAAGGAAAGATCAAGGAAGATATCGGCGTCAGCGCCCAGAAGTGGCAGGTAGACTATGACTATGTTAAAACGATGGGCATGCACGTTATCGAAGGCAGGTATTTTTCAAAAGACATGGCCTCAGATTCGGAGGCAACGGTGATCAATAAAACGATGGCTAAAAAACTCGGTTTAAAGAATCCTGTTGGGCAGCGCATTGAAAATGGATGGCAAAAATTTACAGTCATCGGTGTAATAGAAGATTTCAATTTTGAGTCCATGCGACAGGAGGTAACACCACTCTGTCTGGTGCTTTCGAAATACAGTTCAACGATCGTCTCAGTAAAAATAAGTGGTGCCGATACAAAGCAAGCCATTAGTTATGCGTCCAATGTATGGAAAAGTTTTTCGCCTAACCAGGCTTTTCGATACACTTTTCTTGATGAAAGTTTTGCCAATATGTATGCAAATGTGCAGCGGACAGGAAATATCTTTACCAGTTTTGCGGTACTTGCGATCATCATTGCTTGTCTTGGCTTGTTTGCTTTATCTGCATTCATGGCGGAACAACGGAATAAAGAGATAGGTATACGCAAAGTATTAGGAGCAAGTGTCAGTGGTATCACGGCGATGCTGTCAAAAGATTTTGTCAAGCTGGTGATTATTTCAATCATCGTTGCATCGCCCGTGGCCTGGTGGGCAATGACAAAATGGTTACAGGATTTTGCTTATCGTATTTCGATCAGTTGGTGGATGATAGCTATCGCAGGTTTATCTGCCATTGTTATTGCTTTGTTGACGATAAGCTTTCAGTCAATAAAGGCTGCGTTAACGAGCCCGGTAAAGACATTAAGGGCGGAGTAACAGGTGAATGGTCAATGGTGAGGTGAATAGGATTTTTTATGAGCCGACCTTGAAAATGTTAATTAGGCTACTGTTGCGTCGCACTCTTCAACGGCAACAACTCTACTGAGCAGAGTTCAGAACCGCGAAGTGTCCGAAGGACTCCTTCGGAGAGCGACACCTGCCTACCGGAAGGCAGGCAACAGACGATGAATAGAATTACTATTGTTGGAACAAAAAAATAAAACAAATGCTAGAATTAAAAGGGATCTACAAATGGGTAAATACGGGTGTAAACCGAACCTTTATTTTAAAAGACGTTGACCTGTCAGTAAAACAGGGTGAATTTATTTCGATCATGGGGCCATCGGGTTCCGGGAAATCAACCCTGCTCAATATTGTTGGTATGCTGGATGATTTCAATGAGGGCGAATATCATTTTATGCACGAATCGGTACACAAGCTAAAAGAGAAACAGCGCTCTGCATTGTATAAGCAATACATCGGTTTTGTATTTCAAGCCTATCACTTGATCGATGAACTGACAGTGTATGAGAATATTGAAACCCCACTGATCTACCAGAACATAAAAACCTCGGAACGCAAGGCAATGGTAGCAGATATTCTTGACCGCTTCCAGATCGTTGGGAAAAAAGATCTCTTTCCGACACAGCTTTCCGGTGGACAGCAACAACTGGTGGGTATCGCCAGGGCATTGATCGCAAAACCAAAACTAATCCTCGCCGACGAACCCACAGGAAATCTTAATTCAAAACAGGGTGAAGAGATCATGGGCCTGTTCAAAGAAATGAACAATGAAGGAGTGACGATCATCCAGGTTACTCATTCTGAAAAAAATGCCGCTTATGGCTCAAGGATCGTCAACCTCCTGGATGGAATGATCGCAAACTAAAATCTATTCATAATTAAAAATGTAATTCAGATAAAATAACACCAGATGAAAAAATTATTTGTAAGTACTGGCCTCATATTTTTCTATATAGTTACAATGGCGCAAGCTGATTCTACGGTTAGGGGGAAAAATGTATTATCTCTTCAGCAATGTGTTGAAACGGCGCTCGCCAATAATTTAGACGTGTTGCAAAGCCAATTGCAAATGGAGAGTAGCAAAATAGACAAAAACCAGGCAAAGTTGAATTTATTACCGAATTTAAATGGTAGTGCGGGGCAAACCTGGAGCCAGGGCCGCAGTATTGATCCCTATTCAAATACTCCCGTAACACAGAATGTTAGTTCGTCCAACTATGGTTTAAACAGCGGTGTCATTTTGTTCAATGGTTTATCTCTCCAAAATGCAATCAAGCAATATTCGCTGACTTATGAAGCTTCAAAAATGGATTGGCAACAGGCCAAAGACAACCTTACGCTGAGCGTCATACTTGGTTATTTGCAGGTTCTAAGCACAGAAGATCAACTAACGCAGTCGCAAAACCAGGCTACCCTTTCGGGTGCGCAAGTAGAAAGATTGCAGATCATGAATCAGCAAGGTGCTATCAGGCCTTCTGACCTCTCTGATCTGCAGGGTCAATATGCCAACGACAAATTAACAATTGTCAACACGCAAAACGCTTTGGAAACGGCGAAGATCAACCTTTGCCAGCTAATGAATATTCCCTACAACCGCGACATGGAGTTGGAAAGAATAGACCTTGCCACTTTTGCAGTAAAATATGAAAGCACAAGAGACCAGATCTATCAAACTGCATTGCAGGAATTGGCGCTTATCAAATCAGTTGATCTGAAAGAAGAAAGTGCTGCAAAAGCAGTGAAAGTAGCCAGAGGACGGTTGTGGCCCACGCTGAGTTTTGGTGGGGGCATTTCAACCGCATATTCAAGCGTTGCTCAGCAAAATCAATTTGTCAGCACTACATATGAGCCAACCTCCGATTCAGCGATTGGTAATGGTATGAAACTCCCTGTATACAGGTTCCAGGATAATTTCAGTCCGTTCTCAAAAATTCCTTACAAGGACCAGATTAATAACAACGTCTACACTTCTTATGGTTTTAATTTAAACATCCCTATTTTTAATTCATTACTACAAAGGAACCGTGTTAAACAGGCAAAGATCACTTTAAAGAACACTCAATATGTAGCAAAAACCACCCGTACCCAATTGGGTACTTCGATCGACCGGGCATATGCCAATTTGGTTTCAGCAGCAGACCGATACAAAGTGTTGCTTGAGCAGGTGACTGCATATAATGAGTCTTTCCAGGCAGCTGAGATCCGTTTCAACAATGGCGTCGGCACATCAGTTGATTACCTTATTGCGAAAAACAATTTGGACAGGGCGAATATTGATCTGATTACCACTAAATATGATTATGTATTGCGGACAAAAATCTTAGACTTCTACCAGGCCAAGCAGTTATGGTAACAGTACAACCCAAATTTAAAAAAATGCGTAGTGCTCTTCGTGGCCCATGTGCCCTTCGTGACCCTTTCTTCGTCCAATAAAATATGGTCACAAAGCGCACAAAGAACACGAAGGATGTTATAAGCAGATGGGCTGTTCAATTCTTTAAAGCAATCTCCTCGTTGCTTTTTTATTTTGTGGCAGTTCGAATTAATTCACAGTTCGAATTAATTCACCACATGGACACATAGGCCACACTAGGGATCACATAGAGGCCTATGTGTTAACTATGTTCCTATCTTCTCTATGTGGTTCAAAAAATAAAATCTCCAATTACATATTGTCTCAACAACTCACTCTTTGTTTTTGACAATTCAATCATTTGGTCGTTTTCATGGGTGCTAACTGCGACTATTTTTAGTCTTCAATTAAAAAAATCGTGAAGTCAACATTTATAATTGCCCTATTAGCAATCATATTACCGTTCCTTTCAAACGCCCAATTGGCGCAGCGTATGGCGTGATGAATCAACTTGCGGGAGAAGCCAAAGGTTTCAGTTCAACAGCAAAGGGATATCAAAAACAATTTGAAACTATTTCATTGAGCAGATAAAAACAACATAAACGACCAACCATTAAGACCATGGAAGTTCTTCTTACATGGCTTTTATTTTAATTTCTCGTCGTTCATTGAAAAGCCGCAATTGAGAAGATCTTTTTAAAAGAATATTTTGTTGAAGAAGACGGACCAAATGATCTCAAATAGGTAAGATTTGACGTCTGGCCGAAGGAGTTCACTGCACACGTCTGACGTCTGACGTTTCACGATCCCACAGTTCATACGCCCTTTCGTTCAACTCAACCATTTGTCAATTGACGGCGGAAGTTTCGCAAACTAATTTGCTCTGGAATTAACCTATAAACCTGTTATTTATGAGACGATTCAAAAAAATTCTGAAATGGACAGCAAGTATCTTGCTGGTATTGGCTGCAGGCGTAACTGTAACGGTTATGGCAAGACAAAATTTAAAATACGATGCGCCATATCCTGGTATTAAGGCTTCTACTGACAGCGCGGTCATCGCCAGGGGAAAACATCTTATCTTTAGCTCGGCGCACTGCGTCAATTGCCATAACAACAATAATCCCGATTCATTAATAGCCCTTGGACAGGATGTGCCTCTAAGCGGTGGCGTTTTGTTTGATGTAGGGATCGCAAAAATCTATTCAAAGAATATTACACCCGATAAAGAGACTGGTATTGGCAAATACAGCGATGAAGAAATTGCCAGGGTTCTGCGTTATGGCGTCCATCCCGATGGCCGGCCGGTGTTAGATTTCATGCCTTTTCACAATACAAGCGACGAAGATCTTACAGCGATCATTTCCTACCTGCGTGCCCAAAAACCCGTGAGAAATGTAATTCCTGAAAACACGTATGGAGTTATGGGGAAAATTGTAAAAGCTTTTATGATAAAACCTGTGGGGCCCGACGGTGAAGTACCAAAAACGGTTAAACATGACACCACTGCCGCCTATGGTGAGTACCTGGCAGTAAGCCTGGCTGAATGTAATGGCTGTCATACAAAGAGAGACCTGGCAGGCAAATTCACCGGCGAGCCATTTGCCGGTGGCAATGATGTAGAAGGATTCATTACTCCTAATCTCACTCCTGATCCAAGCGGAAGAATATACAGTTGGAGCCAGCAAAATTTCATCGATCGTTTTCGTATGGGCAAGGTTTATCCTAAAAGCCCGATGCCATGGAATTCATTCAAGAGAATGAGTGATGATGAATTAAAAGCGATCTATAATTTTTTAAGATCCACAAGGCCGGTAAAGACAGAGAAAATAGTTAACAAATAGTAACCAAAACAGAACCTAAAACCTGTCTGCCGACAGGCAGGTTTAAACCTTTTCATTATGAAAAAGATCTTTATCCTCGCAATCATTGCTACTGCGGCATTTACAGTTTCCGCCCAATCTTCAAAAAATTCAAAGTCAAAAATCGGCGTAAAAGCCGGTTACAATTTCTCCAATGTTGTTGGAAGCGGGTCATCTTTTAATCCGACGCAGAATAATGGCCATATGATCTCAGCCTTTTTTGGCAACAGCAACAAAAATGGCCTTGGCTACAGAAGTGAGTTGGTGTATTCAAAACAAGGATACAGTTTTAATGACGGTGGAAAAAATACAGACGTCATGAATGATTACCTGTATATGCCTCATTTAATGACCTATACCATCGGTAAAGTTGTACAGCTACAGGCCGGCGCACAAATAGGTGTTTTACTAAATGCCAAAAAAACAAGTGACAGCAAAGACAGTTCCATTACCGACCTGATGAATCGTTTTGATTATGGCTTTGCGGGCGGCGTTGAAGTTTATCCTTTCAAAGGATTGATCGTTGGTACGCGGTATAACCTGGGACTCGGGAAAATGTATAAGCAATATGAACAAACCCCAACCACTCCTTATCCCTTACCATTTAACCCTTCAATCACCAATTTAAAAAACGGGGTTCTTCAATTGTTCATCGGTTACAGATTCTAACCTATAACTAAATCTATATAAACCTTAAATTATGAAACTTCTAATTTTAATCATTACGTTAGCAACGGGATCCGCTTTCTTTTTGCCTAAACAAAATGATATTGCGGGTACCTGGGTCCTCGATACCACAGGAAAAAAATGTGAGGCAGCTGTGCTGCGAATTCAAATGGCGGAAGGCTATTTCACAGGAAAATTGGACATACCCGATCAGCAGCTCTATGATCAACCGGTTACTGTGCAGTTCAACCAGGACAAAATAAGAATCCTGCTAGATGCAAAAGGAAGTTGTTTTATCGAAGGAGTTGTTACAGACTCCCTGATTCTTGGGCAATCAGCTGTGTGTGGCCAGATGGAGCCAGTAAAATTTTACCGGGTAAAGAACTGACTTTTTAAAGAAGGCTCTCAAGGTCGTCACCGACGACTTTGAGAGAGCCTTTTATGATTTGGAGTAAAAAATTTTAAATCATATATATGCTCACCAATCTTCCCGACAGTGTTGTCATAATTTTTCTGCTGACTGTTATTTTGACTTTTTTGCTCTTTATCAATGCTGTAAAAATCAAAGCAACCGCGGCAGTTATTTTGGTTGTTTGGCTGGCTGTGACCGGCGTCCTTTCTTTTAAGGGAGTATTCCAGGACACTTCAACAATTCCGCCCAGATTGATGATGGGCATAGCCCCGGCTATCCTGTCTATTATTTTATTATTGGTTACAAAAGGCGGGAGGAGATTTACAGATAGTATTGCTCTGAAGAAATTGACTCTTGTGCACATTGTTCGAGTCCCGGTTGAAATCACATTGTTCCTGCTTAGCACGCATAAACTAGTTCCAGAACTAATGACCTTCGCAGGACGGAATTTTGATATTCTTTCCGGCATTACCGCTCCGATTATGTATTTTATTTGTTTCAGAAATTCCCAGCTGAAAGGCAGGATGTTACTCCTGGTATGGAACTTCATTTGCCTTGGCTTGTTGCTGAATATAGTTATCAATGCCATTTTAGCGGCGCCATTTCCTTTTCAGCAATTTGCATTTGATCAGCCAAACATTGCAGTGCTATACTTTCCGTTCACCTGGCTTCCTTTTTTCATCGTAATGATCGTATTATATAGTCACCTGGCAGCGATCCGACAATTGATTAACTATAGAAGAGAATAAATCTTGGGTGTTTGTGTATTCTCTATGAATCTTCGTGATCTGTGTTTCCGTGGTAATTTTAACCCCGGAGAAACGCTGCCTGCCGGTAGGCGGGGAGGGCACAACAGAAGCTCAGAGTTCTGCCCTTGAACATAAAGAATCCTCAGAAAAATGAAAATCACAAAACTTAGTTTAGAAACAGCTTACCTAAAAACATTACAGGAATTCTACTCGTCTGTTCTTGAATTACCCGTTGAACAACCACATGAAAAAGAGATAAAAATAAAAATGGGCAGTAGTGAACTCATTTTTACGGAGGCGACAACAAATGAGCCATTTTATCACTATGCTATAAATATCCCTGCCAATAAAATCGAAGAAGCAAAGGCATGGTTAAGCAATAAGATCAAGTTGCTCTGGATGGAAGATTACAAAAATGACATTGCCGATTTTGTCAATTGGCATGCTAAATCGGTTTATTTTTACGACCCTGCGGGTAATATCGTTGAACTCATTGCTCGCCTTGACCTTGATAATTCAAATAACGAAACTTTCTCTGCCTCTCAATTCCTGTCAGTAAATGAGGTAGGTCTGGTTTTTACCAATGAAAATTTCGAGAAAGAAATAATGATGCTTGAAACCTCATATTCACTTTCATATTTCGATAAACAGCCGCCTTTGCCAAAGTTCCGGGCCATAGGAGACGATCGGGGCTTGTTCGTAATAGTTCCGGAACATCGGAACTGGTATCCCACAGACAAGCCTTCAGAGATATTCCCAATGACCGTTGAATTTGACAATGAAGGAAAGAGTTACCGTTTGGACTCAGTGTAAGAACAATCCATTTTGCACTATAAAGGATAATTAGATCAAATGCAACTAAACAAACCATTGTTTACAAATGTGAGGCCCAAAACGTGAACCGGAGATAATAAAGTAGCGCGAATGCACAACAATGCATTGTCAAATGCCGACAACAGAAAAAGATTATTTTGACTTTTGGATTTCTATTGTACTTTAGTAATGCGGCCTTAAAAAATAAAGTTACTCCGCTGCCGAACTGATGGAATCTACTCTGCCACCTGGCAATGCTTATCATTAGCTGTTGTGGTGATGAACATTTGGGTTAAATCATGGAAGGACACGAAATACATTTTAGGAAACTTGAGCGAATGTATCTATCGGCTCCCTTAAATAATCACTTATATAATGGGATTACTATTACTATTTCAGAGCAAAAAGCAGAGCTCACTTTAAAAATTGATGAAAAATTTTTTCATGCGGCAAAGGCTATTCATGGATCGGTATATTTTAAAATGCTGGACGATGCCGCTTTCTTTGCAGTAAATTCGATAGTTAAGGATTTTTTTGTTTATACAGTATCATTCAATGTTCAGTTGTTGAGGCCCGTTTCATCCGGCATTATTAAATCAATCGGAGAACTCAAGTTCAAATCATCAAATTTATTTATTGCAGATTCAACACTGCTTGACGAAAACAATAAATTAGTTGGCAGGGGCTCAGGAAATTTCATGAAGAGCAAAATTGAATTGACGCAGGAAATTGGCTACAAATAAAACTACTACAGCTAACAATGGGTTTCCTGCTATGCTGGCTGACGAAAAGATCCTTACTATGGTCACTATCAAATTTGGGCCCGCCTGAGTTCCCGTTATCTATTGCCTTTGAATGGGATGTTGTTGAACAGCATTATTTGAAATTGACCCCGGCTTGTCGTTTCCTGGATTTGAGTCATAAAACCTATTTCGACTTTAAATTTACTACTGATTACATAGCCTATGCCGGCATACAACCGGTCCCTGTCAAATACGGGCGATTGCGCATTTAAAAATATCTCATTATAAGCAGAGGCGTATAGAGCCGTTTTGCTCATTGTATTCATATTTATTGGAACATTAAACGACAAAAAGTATCTAAACCTCATTTTAAAATCAGAAGTAAGAAACCTTTCTTCGATGCGATAGCGATGCTGAATAAAAACTCTATTGAAGTTTTGCCTGGTAGTAAACTGCTGATACAACCTGTTTTCATTAGAGCTTTTTTTATCTTCTTTATTTTCAGAATTTGGGGGATATTGCTGGGAATTAATAAAGGCATACCCTAATAAAACATTATTGTTATTTTCCGTAAGGTTGTATCCAATACCTGTTCTTATAAGCAACTGTTGTAAATCTCCTATAAAATTGTAGTTACGGTACTGTACTTCGTTCCACCAGTTCCATTTTTTATTGATCGCCTGATTTCCAAAATAAATAAACCAGTTGCCTATATCAGACTTTTGAGCATAGCAAAAACTGGAAATAAATAGTGTTATTGCGAATAGTAATTTTTTAATCGGACGCATATTCCATCAGCAGTTGGCAATTCATTAATCATCAAATCTAAAAAACTATCCTGGTATTTTTTAACTGTAGGTAAGCCCCGCAAGAAAGAAAATATAAGAAGCGTCACTTAATAAGATCCTCCTTTAATATCATTTTGATGACCTGGTATTTAAGCGACCGATCGGTTGCCGCATATAAGAATATATGTTGTTCCTTCCGAACATCAAATAACCAATGAAACAAAATATGCACAACAGCAGCCCGTCACCTATGATCAGAATACTATCGATCTCTCCCGCATTACCCAGCCAAAATAAAATCCCTGAAAGAATGAAGGCGCTATTTACGATTGGGCTGAACATTTTGTATTTTAAAAAGCAAATACCAAATACAACCAGGCTAACCGGAAAACACAAACCGGGTGGATAAAGCGTCGCCGCAAATGATTTTTTGTCAAGAACAGAGTTGACAATTATCGGAAATGCATTATTCCCCTCCGTTGGATAAAACGCTCCAAGCCGAAACAATGGCATCATCGCCACGCACCCTATACAGCCGATCACAAACAATGCACACGAGATCATGGCCCAGTTAAGACTTTTTCTTTCGATTATTTTTGCAAACAGAAATCCTGCAGGAATAAAAAATATATAACTTGCCTCTCTCCATACGTTCCATGAATAAGAATATGTATGCATCTTCCACAGCACATCACCTGTTAATTGGAAAAGTGGGCCCAGGAACAGGCACACTGTTAATACAAGTCTTTTTGATCTGTCCGAAGTCATGATACCGGATTTTATTGGCTATACCTCAAGCGGCTCTCCGCAATTCATTGACCACTTGCCTAAACCTGTCACCTGGCAATTCCTTTTCTGCAGTCAAGAACAGATTTTTAAAAACAATCTGCGGCGCATTTTTCTCTACTGTTTTAAGCCAGTTTATGATTTCCACGGTACTCAATCCCCGGATCATCCATTTCCACACCACGGCGGTTGACTCAGGTGTTTGATTTGATATGATCTGTTTTTCGATAGCGCGTATTTGATCGTCGGTATAATAGCGCCATAATAAATTGTTGATGATATCTTCCTCCTTTGCCATGTGCACAAGGTTAAAGGCGATAAAGTCCACAAAGGCTTTACGCAACGCAGATCCCAGTTGGGTTCTCTCTTCATCACTTTGAAGTGATCCGTATATATTGATAAGGGTTCTGAGTTGAGTTGACAGTTCATGGTCTCTCACATGCTCCTGCTCGAAGCTATCCACTACAGAAGGTTCATATTGTTCCACAGCTGAAAACACAAAATGATCTTCATTGTAAGCATGTTTATCAAAAATATCAACAACCGTGGTAATGTTGGCTATGACTGATGTTACTTCTTCTTCGATATTAAAATCGGTACGTTGCAATTCAGCCGCCGTTTCATAGAGCATAGCCCTGAGAGCTTTGTGTACCTGGTAAAATGTGTTGTAACGCATAAATAAGGTTGGGTTTTATAGTGAAATAGATTAATTGTTTTATTTTGATTATTCATACTGATTGTTCATCAATACTCATTATTAATACACTTTCTCTTCCGCATGTTTTCTGATCATTCGTAAAAATGTTGCCCTTGTACTTCTTTCATGCTTTGACATGATCTCGTCAACATATTTTTCAATTAGCCACGCAGGGTCGTAGCCTTCAAACTCTTTAGCCAGTTTAACAACATTGTTTTTATAAGTGCGGTTCTGCAAAATAGCCTCTATACTTTCTTTTATTTGAGAAGGTGAGGGCTTTTCTGTTTTAAGATCGATACCGAGTTTAAAATAACCAATCCTCGCATTGATCTCATTTTTGCCTTCATGAACACCGGCCACTACCATGGGCAATTTATTTTGAATTCCCAGGAGCACTCCGCCGTATCCTCCATTGGTCACATAGGCATCAAGCTGAGGCATGATATCATTGAAAGGGATAAAATCTTCGATCAAAACATTTGTATAAGGAAAGCGTTCCCTTAATTCTTCTGTACGCGACCCGCCGGTTGTTGCAATAACCAATACATCTGTAGCTTTGAATGCTTCCAGGGTGGGTACAATGATCTTGTCAACATCAGTTTCGACCGTACCCTGCGTTACCAGTATTTTCTTTTTGAACTGTTTATAGCGATCCGGGATCTGGTAAAAGTCATTGCGCTTGTGACTGGATGGAAGCAAGGGCCCAATGAAATGTATATTTCTCCTAAGATCACTGCGCTGATATTCAAAACCGGGTGTTCCACTTTGCAGGAACAAGTCGGCTTCCTTACTGACTATATCAAACACATTTCCTTTGCTTGTGTTCATTCCGTATTCGGAAAAAATTTTATCAGTTAACTTTTTTGAATCATTGAAGATGAACTTATCTGTAAAGAAACGCATCACATCCTGGCGGCGTTTGCCAAAGAAAGTCGAAGAAGGTGTAAGACCAAGGCCGCTCGGCGGCAGATCTTTTGAGGTTTCCATCAGCGGCATCACTCCAATGGCGATAACCGGCTTCCCCAGTAACTGCCTCACAAATGGGATACCTGTAAAGCAATTGTCTGCTATCAAAATATCAAAAGGGAATGATTCACTGATCTCGCGGATATCTTCGTAAAACTCGGGGCCGCGCAAAACAAATGCATGCCTGATATCAAATTTTAACTTAGCGATCAATCCCCTGTGGTTCTTCCGTTCAGGAAACACCTGGTCTGGCTCGCCAGCAGAAAAATCAATGGCTTTTTTAAGGGGATAATAAGTAAGCCCGAGGCCCTTGATCTTTGTTTCATACTTGCTCCCGGTATACCACCTTACATCGTGTCCCGAATTTTTAAGGTGAATGGCAAGGCCTGTTAATGGGCTAAAATGTCCTTCAGCGGGAAAATTGGCGAATAAAATTTTTCTAGATTTCATAAATAAGGTTTAATGGATTGGGGTAGGTTTTTTGATTGTTGGTTTAATGGTCATTTTTTCTGCTGTGAAGATGAGACATTGATAAATAGATTTCAAGATGGAATGAAATGAGTTGTGATGTTTTACGGATGAATTGAGAAAACAAGCTGATTAAATAATTCAACTTGGTGCACGCAACGAAAACATCGATATGATCGGGCAATATATTGGTCAATTGATGAAAATCTTGACTACAATTCATGCGTCGATTTAATCAATTCATACAGCTTCGAGCCACTTCATTCCCGAAAAAAAACATTTTGCGCAGTCAATAGCTATATTTGAGTAACTCAAATTCTTTACTTGGCACGGCTTCTATCCATTGTCCTTTTTTTCGTGGTGTATTTTCCATCTCATGCACAGCTGGTTAAGCGCTTTTCGTTCACACATTATGGTTTATCAGCGGGGCTTGCTTCAAATGAAGTGACCAATGCCTACCAGGATGAGACTGGCTATATGTGGATCGGGACAAATAATGGTCTCCAGCGCTTTGACGGGAACCGGTATAAGACCTTTCGCACGAAGAAGGACGATTCGACATCCATCCCAAACAATGTTATTATTCAAATATTGTTTGATAAGAAAAATAACTTATGGTTATATACTTCAGATCAGAAAATAGGGATCTTTGATACTAAGACTTTTGTTTATCGCGAAATAAAAGTAAAGGTTCGTGACCCGGCAATTCTGAATCATGGGAAGAGACTGATCTGTGATAATGATGGGAATCTCATCCTGTTATTTGTGGACGCCGGTTTTGTGACCTGGAATGAAAACAAACAGGAGTTTTCCGCTGATTACAACTTTATTCCCGTGCCGGATGATTGGATGATCGTTGACATTATCCAGGAGCCGGGAACAAAAAAATATTGGATAGGAACTTACACCGGTACTGCCATATATAACCGTCAAACAAAACAACTTAACTATAGCGGCCATAATCCCGAAAAAAATCAGTTCATAGAAAAACTTGGCAGTGTTCCTTTGGCCAGGGGGTTTTTAATGGACTCGAAAGATCGGCTTTGGTTTTTCAGTTGGTACACTGGTATCCCTCTTATTTATGCCTATGATCTGAAAAAAAATGAATTACTACTTGAAAAATATAACCTCGGGGAAATAATAAAAAATTATTTCGAGATCGGTGGCTTTCTTGATCAGAAAAACGGCACCGTATGGGTAAGGGGACTTGGAGTGTTTGGCCGGTATCTTGAAAAAGAAAAGGAATTTCAGCTAGTGTATAACGGCTATGAAAATGAGCAAAGCATTTCTTATGCAAGAGTTGATAACCTTTTTGAGGACAGGGAAGAAAATATTTGGGTGTGTACCAATACAAACGGGTTATACCAATTCAATCCTTCCTCTCAATTCTTTACAAATGTCAGGCAGATAAACAGGTTAAATAACCGGCCGGGTGATGGTAGTGTGATGTCATTTATTCAAACCAGGCAAGGCAACTTTTTAGTCGGCACGTGGAATGACGGTTTCTACGAGTTTGACAGGAACTATAATATGATCCCCCTGGATATTCGCGGTATCGAGGGAAATCCATTTGCCTGGTGCTTATCATTTTCGCGGGATAGCAATACCATTTGGATGGGCGCACAACCAGGTATTTATAGCATCAGTCAGATCACACATACAGCTGTCTATCACAATCCGCGTGTAATGCAAAACAGGACGGTTAGACAAATTGTAGAAGATAAATATGGTAATCTCTGGATGGGAACACAAAGTCTTGGAGTTTTTAAATGGAGTGCAGCGAAAGGCAAGAAGAATTTTGATAACGGTGTTTCACAATTCAAGGGTGTGCCGGCTACCCTGATAACAAAAATTACAGTTGACAGAAAAGGATATGTATGGGTGGCCACCTCCGCGTCCGGGGTGTACGTGATAGACCCTTCTATTGACAAAGTGATGCTTCATTTTGGCACGGAAGAGCCTCCTGAAAGAAAACTTACATGGAATGGAACAGCTTCTGTATTCCAATATGACGATACCACTATGGTGATCGCGGCGAACGGCATATACTTGTACAACACTCGCCTGCAGAGGATTTCAAGCTTTGTTAAGATGCCGGAAACTATACCAGGCGTGATCGCCGCGGTTGAAAAAGACAAGAATGGCTACTTATGGATCTCAACAACGAACGGCATATTAAGATTAAATCCAAGGAACAAGATTTTTATTCACTTCGACCGAACCGATGGCATTGTCAACGATTATTTCGTGCTTGCAGCTTCTTATGTGCTGCCAGATGGAAGAATTATGTTCGGGGCCGACAATCAATTTGTGGTTTTTGATCCAGAGCTGGTAAGGATCAATAAGCCGGCCCCTGATGTAACAATCACCGGTTTCAAATTGACTAACAGGTCTCTGCTTATTGATTCACTGCTAAAGAGAGACCGGATCGAACTCGGGCCGGATGATAACTCTATTACAATAGAATTTTCCGGTCTTAGCTATAGTGGAACTTACAACATCGCCTACCAACTGGAGGGTTTGGACAAGACATGGATGAGGTCGGACAAAAGCAACCAGGCCGTATATACCTATTTACCACCCGGCAGATATACTTTCCTTACAAAAAGTGAGGACGCAGAAGGTCATCCTTCCAAGAAGATAACAAGACTGATCATTAACGTAAAACCACCATTTTGGAAAACATGGTGGTTTCTGGGTTTAACTGTTTTTGCATTTGTCGGTTTGTTGTTTTGGCTTGACAAATTGCGCATGCAAAAATTGAGAGCCACCGAGAGTATCAGAACAAGGATTGCTACGAGTCTCACCGAAGACATGAGCAACTCACTGAGTAGCATTAATATTTCCAGCGAGCTGGCAAAAACCAAAGTTGATACTGATAAAGAAAGGACAAAGGAATATATCGCGCAGATCAGCGACACAAGCAATCGAATGGTCCAGGCCATGTATGATATGGTGTGGAGCATTGACCCGAAAAATGATACGATGTTTGATACGATAGAACGGATGAAAAGTTTTGCTGTAGAAACAGAGAGCCTCAATGACATAGATATTCTATTCGATATCGACGAAGCTGCTGCCGATCTGAAATTCGATATGGCTCATCGTTATGAACTATTATCTGTATTCAAGGAAGCAGTTACTAATATTGTAAAACATGCTGGCGCCAGGAATGTACAGGTAAGCTTGCGGCAAAAAAATTCGAGGTTTTACATGCTCATTGAAGACGACGGCAAGGGGTTCGACCCGGGTAAGGCCGGTATGGGCAGAGGAATAAATGACATGAAGCGAAGAGCTGAAGCGATCAAGGCTTCTCTTTATATAGAGTCAGAAAAAAATACGGGAACGATTGTAAAATTGGAGATGACAGTCTAGCAGTTGAAAGTTACGAGTTATGGGTTATGAGTCATGAGCTAAGGGCTTCAAACGACTGATCACTTACTACTTACTACTTACTACTTCCTACTTCCCACTTACCTACTTACCCATCCATTGTTTAAACTCAGTTACCTTTTCGCGGCTTACGATAGATTCCTTATCTACCACGGGCTTAAGATTGAGTAATAAACGATTACCGAAATAGTCATGTATTTGATCAATACTATTGATGGAAACATAAAATGAGCGACTAATGCGAAAGTACTTTGCAGGATCAAGCATTTCTTCAAGTTCATCCATGGTATAGTCAACAACGAACTTCCTGTTATCATAAGTTTTGAAAAAGTTCAACCTTCCATCACTGTAGAAGTATGCAATTTCATCAATATCGACACTTACGAGTTTTTGAGCATGCTTTACAAGGAAACGTTTCCGGAACTCTTTCGGTTGAAATTTTGATTGTAATTCTTTTACCAGGCCTTCGAGATTCAATGAAACGGAACTGGTTTGACCCGCATACATTGATTTTAGATTTTGCAATTTGTCAAGCGCAGCTTTGAGATCTTCCTTCTGTACCGGCTTTAACAAATAATCGATACTATTAACCTTAAATGCTCTTAGTGCATATTCATCATAAGAAGTGGTAAAGATTACGGTACTTTTTACATCGACCTTATCAAATATCTCAAAACTCTGGCCATCGCAAAGCTC
>Ga0207674_10001543_pt1 | contig 29681 bp, 20 predicted proteins | sample KBSCornC72_FD_184303 | JGI IMG/M metagenome (GOLD analysis project Ga0207674, IMG submission 184303) | Corn rhizosphere microbial communities from Kellogg Biological Station, Michigan, USA - KBS Corn C7-2 (SPAdes) (version 2) | ecosystem: Host-associated > Plants > Roots > Rhizosphere > Soil ...
TTGGATTTGCATACAAAGATTTTCAACTAGGATTATCTTATGACGTTACTATTTCAAAATTGAACCAGGCCTCCATTAAGCCAAAGACCTTTGAACTATCACTGATCTACAGGGGAACCAAGGACACTCCTTTTGGCATTCCATGCCCATGGAAATAAGGCCTTTTAGTTAAAATGGCTTCCTTCTCTGACCCCATCATTTGGATTTAGGGGTTTTGAACGATATTTGCATTCCAGCAATTTTCCAATCTTATTTCGATGAAAGATTTTTCCTATATCACCAGTGCATCCCCGGCATTTATTGAAAACATGTACCAGGATTTTGTAAAAGATCCAAAGAATGTAGACCCTGAATTCAGAAAATTTTTTGAAGGATTTGATTTTGCCGTCAGCAATATAAAATCACAGGCAAACGGAAACGGGGCTGCCGTAGCTGCAAGAAAAGAAACGGTGACTGCGCCGACGGTCGACGGTGAAATCGATTGGATGCGCGAGATACAGGTGTACAGGATGATCCTTGGTTATCGGAACAAGGGACACCTGATCGCTAAAACAAATCCTATCAGGGAAAGAAAGGACAGGGGAGCTAATCTCGACCTGAGTTTTTTTGGTTTTAATGAAGAAGATCTTGATAAAACATTTTATGCAGGTAATTTGATCGGCCTGGGAAAAACCAGCTTGCGGAACATTGTCGAATACCTGGAAGATTGTTATGCCTCAAATGTTGGTATTGAATTCAAATACATAAGTGATCAGAAGAAAATTGATTTCCTGACAAAGGAAATGGAAAAAGATTTTTTGAATCCAGTGCCTCTGGAAAAAAGAAAACGCATTCTTGAAAAACTAAATGAGGGTGTGATATTCGAAAAATTCCTTCACACAAAATATGTAGGTCAAAAAAGATTTTCATTGGAAGGAGGTGAGACGACGATCCCTGCACTTGATGCGATGATTAATCTTGCTGCAGAGGATGGTGTGCAGGAAGTGATCATGGGAATGGCGCATCGCGGCAGGCTAAACATCCTCGCCAACATTTTAGGAAAAACCTATGAGCAGATATTTAGTGAATTTGAAGGGAATAGCATTCCTGATCAAACGATGGGAAGCGGAGATGTAAAGTATCATTTGGGATTTAGTAGTGAAATTGAAACAACAGGACACAAGAAAGTTTATTTGAAATTGGCGCCAAATCCTTCACATCTCGAGGCTGTAGATCCTCTGGTCATCGGTTTTGCACGAGCAAAGGCTGATGTGATGTACAAATCAGACTTCGATAAAATACTTCCCATACTCATACACGGTGATGCATCAATAGCAGGACAGGGAGTTGTTTATGAAGTGCTACAGATGAGCAAGCTAAAAGGCTATTACACTGGTGGAACGATTCATTTCGTGATCAATAACCAGATCGGCTTTACTACAGATTTTGATGACGCCAGAAGTTCGGACTATTGTACATCATTAGCGGCCGCGATCCAGGCACCGGTGTTGCATGTGAATGGAGATGATCCCGAATCTACCGTTAAATGCGCTGAAATAGCGACCCGCTATCGCCAGGAATTTAATTCTGATATTTTCGTTGATATGGTTTGTTATCGTCGTCATGGGCATAATGAGGGCGATGATCCAAAGTTCACCCAGCCTCATTTGTATGAATTAATTGGTAAGCACCCGAACCCGCGTGAAGTATATGTAAAATATTTGCTGGAGAATGGGGAATCGGATGCCCAGGATCTCGCGAAAGACATGGAAAAAAAATTCTGGGCTGATCTGCAGGAGCGGCTGGACGAAGTAAAACAGCATCCCTTGCCATACACTTATCAGAAAGCAGAGCAGTGGTGGCGGAGTTTGCGAAAAGCAACAGCGGAAGATTTTGATCAATCACCGGTAACTGGAATTGCTGAAGAAAATTTCAGAGACATTTTTAACAGCATCATGCAATGGCCCGGAGACTTCAAGCCATTAAGAAAAGTGGAGAAAATTTTACAGGACAAAATAAAATTGTTTGAAACAGAAGCGAAGATCGATTGGGCTACAGCGGAATTGATGGCGTATGCGAGCTTGCTGGTTGATGGAAAAGATGTGCGGATGAGCGGGCAGGATGTGCAACGAGGAACTTTTTCACACCGCCACGCAATTTTAAGAGATGAAAATACTGATAAGACATTTAGCCGCCTTAGTCATGTTCCGAATGCAACAGGGAGGTTTAGGATTTACAATTCTCTGTTGAGTGAATACGGGGTATTGGGATTTGAGTATGGATATGCACTTGCTAATCCAAATGCACTGGTATTATGGGAAGCACAGTTCGGAGATTTTGCGAATGGCGCACAAACAGTAATTGATCAATTCATTGCCGGCGCCGAGCAGAAATGGAATCGAATGAACGGAGTAGTTATGCTATTACCGCATGGTTATGAAGGGCAGGGACCGGAGCACAGTAGTGGCCGGATGGAAAGATTCCTGCAAATGTGTGCCGAACTAAATATGGTGGTGACGAATGTGACGGGTGCTTCTAACTTTTTCCATGTGTTAAGACGACAACTGAACTGGCCCTTCCGTAAACCTCTCATTAATTTTTCGCCGAAGGCGAATTTGCGACACCCGGAAAGTTATTCACGAATGGAAGAATTTTTAAGCGGAGGATTTAAAGAGATCATCGATGATAATTTCGTCGACGATCCATCGCAAGTAAAGAAGGTTTTATTTTGCAGTGGCAAGATCTATTTTGAGCTTGCTGACAGGCAACGAAAAGAAAATAAAAAGGACACGGCCATCGTAAGACTCGAACAGATATACCCGTTACCTTTTAAGCAGTTGGAAGCTTTGTATAAAAAGTATAGTGGCGCCACATGGTTCTGGGTGCAGGAAGAACCTCTCAATATGGGTGCCGCAGGATTTTTGCAAATGAATCTGAAGAGTTTGAATTACGGAGTCATTAGCCGGCAACCAAGTGCGTCAACGGCATCAGGTTATAATAAAGTTCACCAGCAGGAGCAGAACGAGATCATTGAGACGGCCTTTACTATTTGAGTTGTTCCAAAAGTTTCAATGTTCCAGTAGTTCCAAAAGTTGGCCAACGTCTCAAACCTTTGAAACCTTTGGCACCTTTGAAACTTGTTTAACTTAGTTGTGAGCATTGTCCAGGGAATCGTAAAGAATAAACAACAAACCGGAAACATTTTGTATGATCGAAATAAAAGTTCCAACAGTAGGAGAGTCTATCAATGAAGTGACGTTGATAAAATGGCTGAAGAAAGATGGAGATTATGTTGAAAGAGACGAAGTGATCGCAGAACTTGAAAGTGAGAAAGCAACATTTGAAGTAAATGCCGAACAAGCCGGTATTTTAAAGACGATGGGTCAGGAAGGAGATACATTGAATATCGGGCAAGTGCTGGCAAAGATCGATGAAACCGCCAGCAAGCCCGGCGGCAATGGAACATTGAAAAGAGAACAAACAAAAGACTTGCCTACCGGGCAGGCAGGTAAAGGACAGGAGGCTGTCAGCAAAGACCCGGAGAAGAAAAAAAATGAAACGAACGTTGAAGCAAAAACAGAAAAAACTCTTCAACAAAGCACGGCAACCAACCAGTTCAAAGAAACTCCCCTGGAGCAAGAAGTCAAAGCAACTCCAGTTGCGTCTGCAATGATTGCTGATAAAAAAATAAATCCTGCTACGATCAGTCCTTCGGGTATTGGCGGAAAAATCTTAAAAGATGATGTGCTCGATGCGCTGACTCACCCGGGAAGAAAACCTGGCATCGAGTTATTTAGTCGTTCCGAGAAGACGGAGAAGATGAGTAACCTGAGAAAAACTGTGAGCCGCCGTCTTGTGGAAGCAAAAAATACAACTGCGATGCTCACAACTTTTAATGAAGTGAACATGCAGCCTATCATGGACATTCGTGCAAAGTATAAAGACAAATTCAAAGAACTACATGGAGTGAATCTGGGGTTCATGAGTTTTTTTACCAAAGCAATTTGCTATGCAGTACAGGAATGGCCTGCGGTTAATTCATATATCGATGGTGACTCGATCATTTCACATAACTATTGTGATATTTCTATTGCTGTGTCTGCGCCAAAAGGTTTGGTTGTTCCGGTGATCCGCAATGCAGAAAGTTTGAGCATGGCTGATATTGAAAGAAAGGTTGTTGAATTGGCTACGAAAGCGAGAGAAAATAAATTGACATTGGAAGAAATGCAGGGAGGTACTTTTACGATCACTAATGGAGGCGTATTTGGTTCATTAATGAGCACGCCAATAATTAATATTCCTCAATCAGCGATTTTAGGAATGCATAAAATAGAAGAGCGTCCTGTTGTGATCGATAAACAAATTGTAATTCGCCCGATGATGTACGTAGCATTAAGTTATGACCATCGGATCATTGATGGTCGCGAGTCGGTGAGTTTTCTTGTCCGTGTAAAAGAATTTCTCGAAAATCCCAACCAGCTATTAATAGGAAAAGATCCTGTTTTAACTCTACTCGAAGTGTAATCGGTTACAAAATATTATAACGCAAAATTTCCATTCTAGGAGCAAGTTAGTACGTAATAATACTGGTCACTTATAGTAAAAAAGGACGGGGAAAACCTTGCTATTATTACATTTTTTTTCTAAGTTTGTTGCTCACCAAATAATCCGCCTGAATGAGAACTTTATTTTTACTCACCTTCGCTTTCTTCTTACTTTTTTCCTGTCAAAAAGAAGCTAACGACAATGGCAATGGAAATAACAATCAGCCGGCTGACACAAGCGCACTCGGCAAATTTGTTAGCGCTACGAAAATTTCCGATGCTGGAGTAAAAGCAGCTGTCGACAGTCTCATAATAGATTCCAGGAATCACGGATGGTGGGGCCTGTGTACGGCCATTTATCCCCTTGTAGGAGGAACTCCTGATGCTTGTAAATACAATTTAAAGGACCCACAAGATGTTGACGGAGCATATAGAATAACATGGCATGGTAATATAAATTTTGATAACCAGGGTGCGCTATCAAATGGTGGTTGGGGTGACACACATATAATTCCATCGTCTGCTCTTTCTCTTTCCTCTAATCATATCAGCATTTATAGTGTCACTGATTTATTTGATACTGCCAGCGTGGACCTCGGGGCAGAAGATGCTAATGGTACTCTTCAATTGTCAATATACGCAGGGATAACATCTGGGATACCCCAGGGATATTATCTTTCAGGTTCCTTGCAAGCTTATTATATCGCTAATCCTGGTCTTGCGGGTTATTTCATTGGAACCAGAACATCACCAATTGTATCCCCATCGGCGGGATCTGTTTATAAAAATGGAATAGCGATCCAAGATAGTACTCTTGCTGATGCTGATCCTGAAGCACTTCCCAATCTTAGTCTTGACATCCTGAATAAAAATGCCTTTTCAATTCATACGAGAAGATCAAACAGAAAGTGCGCATTTGCAACAGTTGGCTACGGAATAAGTAGCGATATGGCCGTGATAATGTATAATGACATACAGAAGTTTCAGATCAAATTGGGAAGAGCCATTTACTAGGAGCTGGCTGATACACTCTATCATACCCCGCACAGATTGAATTTCTATACAAATCAATTCAAAATGCTTTCGTTGAATAGCCCGAAATCATAATATATTTCCTAATTTACAGGCTATAATCAACCTCTGCTATGCGGAAATGTTCCATCCTTCTGGTTGCTGCCGCAACTTTCGGATTATTCTCCTGCCAAAAAGAAGTTGATTTTGCAAATAACAATGGCGGCAATGGACCTAACGATGTTGTTTTACAAAAATTAGTTTCGAAGTCCGGCTCAGATTCTTCCACTTTGGAATTTGGATATAATTCTTCGGGTAAACTTATGACCCTAAATACAATTGATGTGACGAGTGGAACGACTTCTATTACGCGGGAAAGAGTAGACAGAAACCCGCAAGGGATTATCGAAAGACTTATTATTAAGGACGATCAATACCAGCAAGCGGGCCTTGACAGCGTTGTCACTGTAATGCAATATAATTCGGGGCGGTATGTTTCTAAAGTCACTACCATTGACCTGGGCATTGTAATATTCCGGGATAGCGTGCTGCTAATTTATGATGCGCAGGGTAAGGTGGTAACGGAAAAAATTTATGATGATCTCGCCACTGGCAGTTACGAAGAAAATGCAAAGATCGATTATACTTACAGCGGTAACAATATTGCGACCATCAAACAATACTCCTATGATGGCAGCACGTATTCGCTTGTGTTTACATACACATATGACGAATATGACAATAAGGTTTCGCCTATGAATATTGGCATGGAAGCCTTTTTGTTTGATTCACCGGCGATGTATTCTTCCAATAATCCGACTAAAAGTTCAATTGCTGATTCAGGATCGTCACAAACTTTTACAACAAGCTATACATATAATTCTGTGAACAAACCTTTGACAGCAACATCCACTATTCAACCAGGTAATTCGACGGCAACAGGTACATACTACTATCAATAGCAATTGTCGTTCTAAATTTTGCAAATGCCGTATTTTGCGTGATGTCGAGAGCACATTCTCACCTCAAGTCTTCAGTAGAAATTCTGAATGAGTACAATGGCCGGGAACCCTTTGCATCTTTCCTAAAAAAATATTTTGGCCAACACAAAAAATATGGATCGCGGGACAGAAAACAGGTAAGCCATCTATGTTATTGTTACTTCAGGTTGGGAAAAGCATTGTTGGATATACCAGTTGAAGAAAGAATATTAGTTGGTTTGTTGTTATGTTCTGACAAGCCTAATGAAATATTAGAGCAATTAAAGCCTGACTGGAATAAAAAGACTGGTTTGTCTATCAGTGAGAAATTATTAATTATTAATAACCCACTAGAAATTGGAAGCGTTTTCCCATGGAAACAGGAACTGAGCGATGATATAGATCACGAAAAGTTATGTGAATCTTTTTTTATTCAACCTGGTCTTTTCCTCCGGGTAAGGCCGGGGCAAGAGACAACAGTTAAAACAAGGTTGTTGGGTCACGGCATTAATTTCTCAGAGATTAATTCCATGTGCCTGTCATTACCAAATGCATCAAAAATTGAAAACGTTATCGAGCTGGATAAAGAAGCAGTGGTCCAGGATCTCAATTCGCAGCAGACAGCGAGCCTTTTAAAAAATATCAAATATCAAATATCAAATATCAAATCATCAGTTTGGGATTGCTGTGCAGGCAGCGGAGGCAAATCTCTGCTGTTATATGATATTGAGCCGGGTATTGAATTAACCATATCCGATGCGAGAGAGTCCATACTCGCTAATTTGAAAAAGCGATTTTCAAAAGCAGGTATTAAAAATTATAAGTCGCTGATTGCCGACCTGGCTCAATCCAATTTGAAATCTCAAATCTCAAACTTCGACCTTATCATTTGCGATGCTCCCTGTACAGGTTCGGGCACATGGAGCAGAACACCGGAACAGCTTTACTTTTTTGATGATAAAAAAATAGATCAATATGCAGCTCTTCAAAAGAAAATTGTTTCAAATATTATTCCACGGTTAAAAAGAGATGGAAGCCTGCTGTATATAACATGTTCAGTTTTCAGAAAAGAAAATGAAGAAGTGGTTGAGTTTATGACCAGTAACTCGGAGCTGAACTTAATAAACATTGAATTACTAAAGGGGTATGATAAAAAGGCGGATACTATGTTTGCCGCTCTTTTCAAAAGAACTTCATAGCCTGATTAATTTCTTTGAGGCGATTTGCCGAGTGTTGCTGTAAACAACCACAATGTATTTGCCTTTTGGAAGTTTGTGAGTTGCCAAAGGAAAATCAGCTTTCCCGATTGTCTTAGATTCAAAAAATTCAGCGATAAGTGCGCCTTTCAGATCTAAAATGTGAATCACAAGATTATTGATCGAATAATCTGTTTCGATTCTTAAAATAAAATCGTTTGGCGCCGGGTTGGGAATAATGCTCACCCTTTCCATGCCGGTAGCGGAACCATCTCCACACGCTTCATTGAGCGTAACATCTACGGTATCAATATAGGTTGCGGCAAGGCTTGCTGCAGATGTGTCAATCACCTGGCGAATACGGTAACTGATTGCCCCGGCTTGAACGTTGGCCAGCGAATCTTCCATCGTGTAAGAATGATTCGTTAACGTGCGAACATTTAATGGAGCAGCAACAACTGCAATCTTTGAATAACTGTTTTCTCCAGAAATTTTTCGTTCTATTTCATATCTCATTGCCGAAACATCTTTGCTAGTCCAATTGAGCGTCGCTTTGCAATTGCTGATGGTTCCATTTGCAGAAGAAAATTGTTGAAGTAGAGTCGCAAAAGCTTGTTTCATATCCGGGATGCCGTAGCCAATCCTGTCATCCGGTGTGCTTGCTCTGCTTCCTGATTTCCATAAGGCTGATCTGATCTTCATATTGTTGAGCTCGGGAAAAGCCTGCCAGAGACAAGTTGCAAGTCCTGCCATATTAGGACATGCAAATGATGTTCCATTGCCGCTTCCAATGGTTCCACCCGCGGTTTCTAAAATAGCGGAAACTCCCACAGATGCAACATCAGGTTTTATTTGCCCATCGGATGAAGGGCCATAACTGGAAAAACCTCCAACCGTTCCACTTGCATCGACTGCTCCCACAGCAATTACACTATCGCCATCGGCAGGCGTATCCAAGAAGTGCCATGCGCTTGCTCCGAAATTTCCATTGGCAACCAATACAATCATTCCCTTTTTTGCTGCAAGGTCCGCCGCAATTGCCACCACTGTCGTGTTACCATTCATGTCTGCATAGGCATGATTCAGGCTCGCATTATCAAATGTTGCATAACCTAACGACGACGAGATGACATCGGCGCCGCTGCTGTCTGCTTTTTCGGCGCCGCATGCCCAATTGAATTCTTCGATCGGGAACTCGCTGGTATTATCCTCCGTCTGGTACAACCAAAAATTTGCCTGCGGAGCTTTCCCGATAAATTGCCCGGGAATATTCGCTGCAATTGTGGAGAAACACGACATGCCATGACTGCCGTCATTTGAAACATTTTGTTCATGAGCTACAAAATCCCAGGTGCCTAATACCTGGTGATTTGCATTCACGCTGTCGAATGCGTCAAAAGAAGGAGATGTATAATTATTAAAGCCATTGTCAAGCAGTGCAATTTGCATACCCTGTCCCCGCAGGCCAATATTGTGAAGAAACTCGCCGTTATGCAGATGTATTTCCTCAAAAGAATTTCCATAGTCATAATAATTAGCGGCAGTTCCGCTTATCCTGTGATTCGAGTTATCAAGCGCGAAAAGATCGTCGTTGAATTTTGGATCTTCCCAGTTAACCGGGTTTGATCTTCCTTTCCTCGCAGCAATCCCGGAAGCAGAACGCACAAATGAAAATCCATTTATCATGTTTATGGCATTTGCATCCGAAGTTTGAATAGTAACAGCGTTCAACCACTTCGAGATATTTAATACCGTTACGTTTGGGACGTTTTTTATTTGAGTAACGTAAGATGGATTCACCGGAAGATCGGTGCTGTCAATGGCAATGCCATATCTTGCTCTGCGGTCAACCGCACGTTGGGACAAGTAAACCGTGGGATCTGAGAAGGAATAAGGAGAGTTGCTTTTATCTGTTAATTGAATGATGTACCGGGTGAATTGTGCGTGAGTATGATCAAAAAAAAATCCAACCAGTAAAACACTCAGAAGAAAATATTTCATCAGGGGCTCACTTTAGAGTACTGTTCAAATTTAATCAAAAAAAGCAGGAGGGTGTCCCCGGTCAATGTCAATTGTGATCGACCATCCACATTTTGATCCCAAACCCTACTTTGAACGGATCAAAAGTGATATTGGGAGGGTTACCTGTTGGATTTGGTTGTTGTTCCCAAAGGGTGAGTTCGCGAAATACAAGACCTACATTTTTTGAATACATCTCACGGGAAATGCTAACCGATCCATAATCGGAAGGATCTGTGACTTCATCAATTTCATCATTCTCTGTGATCGTATAAACATCGTTGTATGTTTGATCCTGTATCGTTACAGTTGATTGAAGTGGACCATCGAAATAAAATTCCCAGTCGCCCATGTTATCGTCATTACTGAAACTATAATCACTGCCATATGGGTCTTCAGGAAGGAATCTATTGCCCATCCATTTTGTGCCATCACGAACCGGAACAGTCATCTTGACCACACGCATATTGTCCTCAATCAATTCCACATGATCATCGAGCAGAGTAATGGAATAGGTGCCATTTGGTTGCCATGGTTGTGTTCCGGTCGTATCTGAGAGATAAGTATAAATTCGATAACCAGGTCTGCCGAGATTATCGGTAATGGCCGTGTCAACTACGTGTTTGACAAGGTAACTGTGTATTTCAGTGTTTCGGCCAAAATTGGTAAAAACAGTGGAATCGACGCGGTAGGTAATATATTTTCCTTTTTCAAGAGGTATGAAAAGTTCCGTCAGTCGCTCTTTTTGAAAGTCCGTATCGACGACATCAACCTTTTTGTTGCACGAGAGAATGAGAATGGCCATACAAAAGGAGAGAGCAAGGCCGGTGATCAGTGATATTCTCATAAGATGGTGAACAGTTTTTTAGGTACAAATTCAGATTTAAAACTACAAACAAAAAGCGGGGACTCATAACCCCCGCTTAAAACGTATTTCTAAACATCATTATTGTCCGTTGATCAGCTTAAGACCTTGAGTTCCAGGTTCAGAGTTCATAGTCGGTTCCCGATTAGCGACTCTGAACTCCGGGCTCCCGACTGAATAATCCCCCCGCCGATGACATCGTCTCCCTCATAAAATACAGCGCTCTGACCGGGCGCAATGCCTTTTGCACCCTGCCTGCCGGCAGGCAGGTTTTCGTAAAACCGGACCCGTACAGACAGGGCATGCCCTGTCTCAACGGCATGCCCTGTCTCAACAGATACGTCAGGATATAAATTAGATAATGTTCCTTTATCCTTATAACGGATTTTGGTAACAGCTTCCATGCCCGGTGTAATTGAATCATATTTGATAAGATTCAACTTTCCAACAGTCATTTCATTTTGTTCGAGATCTTCTTCATCACCAAGCATAACAGTATTCGCTTCAGAATCAATTTTCGTTACAAAGACGGGCTTGCCGAAAGTGATATCCAACCCTTTTCTTTGACCGATTGTGTAAAAGGGATAGCCTTTATGCTGACCTAACACATTTCCGTGTTTATCAATAAAATTTCCTCCGTTTACTTTTTGCTCCAGCCCTTCCACACGTCTTTTCAAAAAACCACGATAATCGTTATCTGGTACAAAACAGATTTCATAGCTCTCACTTTTTTTTGCTAACTCAGGATAACCATAATCAAATGCCATTTGCCTGATCTCTGTTTTCCGATACTTACCAAGTGGTAATAATGTTCTGCTTAAAAGATCCTGTTGCAGTCCCCACAGTACATAACTCTGGTCTTTTGTTTCATCGATCGCTTTGCTCACAGCAAATCTTCCGTTATCATGTCGCCTGATCTTTGCATAATGGCCGGTTGCAATAAAATCGCAGCCAAGAGCATCAGCTCTTTTAAGTAAAGCTCTCCACTTAATATGTGTATTGCAAAGTACGCACGGATTTGGAGTACGACCAGCGAGATATTCTTCAACAAAATTGTCGATCACAAAATCACCAAACTCTTCGCGGATGTCAAGGATAAAATGAGAAAAGCCATGTTCTACAGCTGCCATGCGGGCATCGTTAAAACTATCGAGGTTGCAACAGCCGGTTTCTTTTTTGCTTCCACCGCTGCTCGCATAGTCCCATGTTTTCATAGTGATGCCCACTACTTGATAGCCTTCATCATGAAGCATCAATGCTGTCACGGTACTGTCGATACCACCGCTCATGGCCACCAAAACTTTTCCTTTCTGACTCATAAAAAAAGCAAGCTGCAAATATACGAAGCGCGATGGCTTTAATGAAAAAAGCCTTCTTAAAAAGAAGGCCCTACAGATTAGAGTTGATAATAAATTAGAAAATTTAAACCTGCAACATCACCTTACACTATATTGATAGCAATCACTGGTCAGCACTACTTCCAGACTTGTGGCGTCCACTATTTGAAAATGAATATCAAATGACGTCCCTCTTGCAGCAGCTGTTATATCTCTCCACAATTCTTCACTTCCATTTCCATGAGCATCTGTCAGTATGGATTGAGGAGTTAACCCTTTTCCAAGAGTAAGCCATGTGGTGCTTGTACAATCGCCATCAACAACGTTTGCAGGATCGACGGCCCGCTGTAGTAAATATTCATGGTTGGGAGTAAGATTTTGTACCAATGTATGCAACGACACGATCCTGGCTGTGTCGGGATCCTGGCGGAATTTGATGAATCCCAATCCTTTTTCTTTCCCATTTCCTTTGAGAAGCACGTCCAGGTTATAGCATTGACCCGAAGGATCTGTATGATTGAGAGTACAGACATGCTCATTCAGCGGAGAGTCTTTTAAACAGGAAAGATTAAAAAGTGAAATAGATAATAACAATAGAATTGCGTATACAATTTTCTTTTTCATAAACAACGTTTTTAACAATGAAAAAAATATTTTTGCCAGAGAATAACGAGATAGCTAAACTAAAAAGGCCATGAAGTGAAACCGGTGTGCAATTGACACAAATGCGTGTCTGTTTAATGCTCGCAGTAGAGAAAAGACTAACTTCCGTCCTATGAAAAACCAGGTTCGAAGATCAGCGTTTTACATCTCTACACTATTACATGATTTCGGGAAATGATTACATAATTTACTGGTTCTTCTACAGAGCATCCAATAAGCACATCAGCCTTTATCTCCTGTCTCCTTGCCTTCGTCTACAGGGACTGCTGTGGAGCATTTGGGAAACAATCTGATCGTCAACTGAATTCACATTAAGCCGCTATAGATTTGTTAAGGGTCTAGAAGTTAGTGAAGATTAGTTTGCATTGCTTAATCTGAGAAGCTTATCTATTTCTTTTTACCCAGAATATGGAGTTTGCAGGTTTTGCAAGATGTTTAGCGCCGGAATTTCAGAATAGTTTGTAGATTTTCCCCGGCAATCCATTCACCACATTTTGTAATTCCAAATTCAAAATGGCGGCCGCAATTGCACTACTGCTTAAGCCACTTCGCAGATTGATCTCATCAATGTGTACGGTTTCTTTTTCGTTAAGAATATCAACAATGATCTTTTCTTCTTTGCTCAATTCAATAAAAATTTCTTTTTGACTCTTCGCTTTTGACTTTTGACTTCTCATCTCCCAGCCCATGACTTCGATCAATTGCTGCGCATCTGTTAGCAGCATTGCCTTATTTGATTTGATCAGATAATTGCATCCGGCACTCTTGTTATCGGTCACCTTTCCCGGAAATGCAAATACATCTTTGTTATATCCATTCGCTAATTCCGCGGTCACCATGCTGCCTCCTTTAATTCCTGATTCGACAACGATCGTCGCGTCGCTCATGCCTGCAACGATCCTGTTCCGTTCAGGAAAATTATGTTTGTCCGGTTTCGTTTGACTACGGAATTCTGTCAGCAACCCGCCGCCATTCTTCAACATGTCTTTTGCCAGGTTGGAGTGGTCGGGAGGGTAGATCTGGTCAAGACCATGGCCCAGCACTCCAACAGTTACTAAATTGTTTTTCAGAGCAGCCTTGTGTGCAATCGCGTCGACTCCGAAAGCCATTCCGCTGACGATCAAAACATTTTGTGCTGATAGATCTTCAACCAGCTGGTCAGTGATCTTTTTAGAATAATCCGTGTGTGTTCTTGTACCAATGATCGCAATAATTTTTGCTGCATTTAGGTCAGCCGAACCTTTGTAGAATAACAGGGTAGGAGGGTCATAGCAATGCAGTAGCCGTTGAGGATAACCTTTGTCGGCAATAAATAAAGGTTTGATCCTGAATTTTTCAATGAATTTAATTTCTTCCTCGGCATTTGAAAAATCATTGAACCTTTTGATGCTGCTGGCTTTTATGGTCCCAATGCCTTCAATTTTTTCAAGCATTGAAAGTTTTGCTTTGAAGATCTTTTCTGCTTCCCCAAAATGCTGTGCAAGAATTTTTGCCTGTACCCAACCGATATTTGGAACTTCAGTTAATGCAAGTTGGTAAAGCAGTTGGGAGTCCATAGTCCTGAGTTCAGAGTCGGATCAAAAATACTCTGAACTCCTGACTACTGACTGATGACTTTCAACTCCGTTCTCCTGTTTTTTGCCTTTCCTTCTTCAGTTGTATTCCCCGCAACTGGTTTGGTTTCGCCGTAGCCTTTCGCTACCAGGCGTGATGAGGCGATGCCTTTGCCCACGAGATAGCCGACAACAGATTTTGCGCGGTTGTTTGAGAGAGAAAGATTGTCCGAAGGTTTGCCTACATTGTCAGTGTGACCGCTGATCTCGATCTTTAATGTTGGATTGTCATTTAGAAGCTGGACAATTTTGTCCAATTCAGCTTGTGATTTTGGATCAAGCTCGAACTTGTTTGTTTCAAAGAAAATATTTTTAAGGACGATCGAAGCGTTGACTTCGATTGGCTGCAGCGGAATATTTTTTTCATAAGTAGAATCGGGAGATCGCTGACTCAGCAAAAAATTATCACTGTAGAATAAGTAACCTTTGCGGTTTACATTGAAAACATAATCTTTCCCGACTGGCAGCGTAATAAAATAATTTCCCTGTTCGTCAGTCTGAACTTTTGAACTTAGCTCTCCATTTGAATTATCGATTAGCTCTACCGTCGCAGGGATCCCTTTATTATTTTTTTTGTTGAAAACGGTGCCCCGGACATACAATGTTCTTGCAGGCCGGATATCGGGTCTCAATTCAAAACGATAAAGATCCAACCCGCCACGACTATCTGCCCTATCGCTCGAATAAAAAGCATCGACTCCATTGGAGGCGATAAATAAACTGCCGTCGTTTTCAATGGTATTGATAGGGTATCCAAGATTCTCGGGCGCATTCCATTCGTTCGCGCTTTTTCGTCTTATTACAAACAAGTCGCTGCCACCATAGCCGGGCAAACCATCCGAGGTAAAGTACAATGTATTATTGTCGGCATGTATGAAAGGCGCCAGCTCGTCACCCGCCGTATTCACAGACGATCCCATGTTCAATGCCTCACTCCATTTGCCATTTGGCATTCGATGACTGACGTAAAGGTCTTTACCACCGTAACCACCGGGCCTGTCACTGCTGAAATATAAAGTGCTCTTATCGGAACTTAGTGATGGTGAACTTTCCCAGAATTCAGTATTTATCTGCGACCCCAGATTGATCGGTTCGCTCCATCCCTGGGGAGTTTGATAGGAAATATAAAGATCAAAATTTCCAAGTCCACTCGAAGGAAAATTTCCTGCGAAGACCAGCCAGTCCCCGTCTTGCGAAATATTGATCGCGCCTTTTGAAGGTTCTTCATTGATGCTTCCACTTATGATCTTTGATTTGGAATATTGGTGATTGGGAAGGATTGTACTTTGAACAAAATCTTCGCGGATGCCGGCGCCTCTCCGCGTGAACACAAACAAGCTATCATTGATGGTGATCGAAGGATAGTATTCTGAACTGGGTGTGTTGATGCTGTCACCTAAATTAACGGGCGTGAATTGGTAGGATGAATCGGAATGACTCGCGGCATAATCGACTGCGAACTGAAAAGTTTTTTTTCTGAATTCTGCCGCCCGTATTGTCGCGGGCGAAATCTTTTCACTCTTTAACAATGAATTTATAGTATTTAACGCCTCCTGGAATCTTCCTTGTCCGGCAAGATTGATGGAATAGGGGAGTTTATATTCATTGCTGTAACTGGAGTCGATCGCAAGCGCCTTTTCATAATTCTCTGTACTGCTTTTGTAATTTTTCAATTGACCATAAACCCCGCCAAGAGACAAGAAGCCGTCAACAAATTTTGAGTCTGTGCTGATACATTGATTGAGCAAATCGATAGCACCTTTGAAATCCCGGTCATTTGCTTTTTCGAGTGCCTGGCTGTACAAGCCGGCGATCTTCTTATTTACTTTGGTGGGATCGTATTGTGCCAATAGGCAATTGGCAGTAAGCAATAAGCAAAAAGCATATAAGAAATGTGGAGTTTTCATTGATAACAGAGTCAGTCTTTATTAAACGATTCCTTTCAATTTTTATTCTTTAAGATAAGGAACAATCAATCAAATTGTCAACTGCGTATTGCCTATTGCACATTGCCTACCGCCCACTGTTCACGGCACCTGAATATACTTATGTATCTGCAAACTCAACTCCCATTTTGGATTGGCCTTGATGTAATCAATAATTAATGGTGTCATTTGAGCGGCTTTGTCCCACTCGGGCTGCAAATACAATTTGCAACTTGATGAAACTTGCGCTGCATAATTTTCGGCCCAGTCAAAATCCGATTTATTAAAAATGACAACTTTCAATTCATTCGCATTGGAAGAGATACCGGGCAATGGAACTTTAAATTTTTTTGGTGATAAACATATCCAATCCCAGTTTCCAGTCAATGGGTAAGCGCCTGAGGTTTCCAAATGGGTTTTGAAACCATGGGACCGGAATTCTTTGGTTAATTCTGTAAGGTCATGCATCAACGGTTCTCCACCTGTAATGACAACTATCTCCGCGGGCGTCCTTTCAACTTCCATTCTCAAACTTTGAACACCGAACTTTGGATGTTTCTCTGCATCCCAGCTTTCTTTAACGTCACACCACACGCAACCCACATCGCAGCCACCGAGACGAATAAAATAAGCTGCCCGTCCCTGGTGAAAACCTTCTCCCTGTAAAGTGTAAAAATGTTCCATTACAGGAAACGTGGTCGCAATTTCTGATTTCTGATTTCTGATTTTAGATTTTATCATTAAGGGATTAGAAAATTAATTTGATAAATGCACCACTACTCCCCTTTAGAGGATGGGAGCACTAATTTTTCGTTTTACATGCCTGGAAAGTATTTTTTAACAAAGCAGCGATTGTCATAGGCCCGACGCCTCCCGGCACCGGCGTTATCCATGAACATTTTGGAGCAACGGATTCATAATGAACATCGCCTTTCAATTTGAAACCACTCTTTTTCGTCGAATCTGGCGCCCTTGTGATCCCTACGTCCACAACAACAGCTCCTTCCCTGACCATGTCCGCAGTAACGAATTCGGGTCTGCCTATTGCTGCCACGATGATGTCTGCCTCGAGGCAAAGTTCTTTTATATTTTTCGTTTGTGAGTGGCAGATCGTGACTGTGCAATTTCCCGGGTTCGAATTATTGCTCAATAAAATGCTGATGGGTCTGCCAACGATATTACTTCGCCCCAGCACAACGGCATGTTTTCCCTTCGTTTCGATCTTAAAATGTTGCAATAATAGCATGATCCCATGCGGCGTGGCTGGTACAAATGCGGCAACTCCCTGCACCATTTTTCCTACGTTCTCAGGATGAAATCCGTCGACATCCTTTTCGGGATCAATGGCATTAATAACGCTGTCATCTGAAATGTGTTTTGGTAATGGCAATTGAACAAGAATGCCATCTACGTCCGGATCCACATTCAGCTCCCTGATCTGTTCTAATAATTTCATTTCACTGGTTGATTCTTCAAAACGTATCAATGTTGATTTAAAACCCACTTCTTCGCAAGCTTTTACTTTAGCCGCTACATACGTTTCGCTGGCGCCCTCATTACCTACGAGGACGGCTACAAGGTGCGGTAGTTTTTTCCCCTCCACTGCCAATTGTGCTGTGTCCAATTTCAATTGATCCCTGATAGTTTGAGCCGCTTTTTTTCCATCTAAAATTTGCATGGCGCAAAGATAATAGTTAGGGATAAGTGACAAACAATCACCAGGGTCCCAAATTGTTTGAGTCAAACAGAGCTATATTCTTTCCTTTTAGGACGACAGTGCAAATGCTCGATAACAAGACAGGAAAAACTTTCAATTTCCTGGTGATTTACCTCTCTCATCGATCGTCAAAGAAAGTATTTTGAATACTAAAACCGGTTTCCGTGAAAGGAATGGTAGCTATGTTATTCTTTTGTATGCCAGTCTGTGGATGTTGTCAAACCGTTCGCACTCCCGTGTCTTCGTCTTACATTGGCCTGGGCGCTTACAGCAACAATCATCTTGATGTTTTTTCCTTTCATATCAACCAGGCAGCGCTCGCAAAATTGAAAACTGTATCCGCAGGCATCCATGGCGAGAAAAGATTTTTATTGTATGAATTGGGTTTGTATGATGCTGCACTTACACTTCCCACCTCGTCAGGGAATTTTGGGTTGGACATGCGTTATTACGGTTTTTCGCAGTCCAATGAAAGCCAGATTGGATTGGCTTACGCAAGAAGCCTGGGACGCAAAGTTGACGTGGGGCTCCAATTCAATTACTATAATATTCGCATCGCGGGTTATGGCAATGCTGCGGCCATCAATTTTGAGATCGGAACCATCTTTCACCTTACAGACAATCTGAACGCAGGCCTACACGTCTACAATCCCGTCGGTGGTAGTTTAGGTAAGAATAGCGAAGAAAAATTAGCGTCAGTTTACTCCATGGGTATCGGTTACGAAGGATCTGAAAAATTTGTGGCGAGTGTCGAAATAGAAAAAGAGGAAGGGAAGCCCGTAAACATAATTACAGGAATCCAGTATAAATTTCTGCCGCAATTACTATCTCGTATCGGTATTTCCACTGCTACATCGTCGCTATATTTTGGAATTGGTTTCATACTCAAATCAATGAGGCTCGATGTCACTTCAAGCTATCACCCGCAATTAGGCATCACGCCGGGGTTATTGTTAATATTTAGCGCCCGCTCATTAAATGGCAATTGAAAGTAAGAACGATGAAGAAGCTTTTAGTCATACTACTCATTACTCATCACTCATCATTCATTATTGGGCAAGAGATCCCTCCGAATACCGAACAGCAACTAGAAAATCTTGCGGATGCTGATCAAACAGAAACAGAGGATGACTCATATGTCATGCAGCTGCAATACTTCAGGAAACATCCACTTAATTTGAATGAAGCCGGTGCTAACGAATTAAAGGAATTATTTTTTCTTACCGATCTGCAAATTGAGAGTTTGCTTTCTTATCGCCGTCTTCTTGGAAAACTGATCAGCATTTATGAATTGCAGGCAATACCTGCTTGGGATATCGGCACTATAAAAAAAATTCTTCAGTTTGTTACGGTCAATAATTCGTTGTCTCCGATCGAAGACCTCAAAAAAAGATTGGCAGCTGGCGATCATGATTTACTATTTCGCGTTTCGGAAGTATTGGAAAAATCAAATGGCTACAATGAGACCTCACGAGGTACCAAATATCTTGGCAGCCGGCAAAGAATATTTTTTCGTTACCGCTATCAGTACAAAAACCTTTTGCAGTACGGTATCGTCGGAGATAAGGATGCCGGGGAGCAATTTTTCCGGGGGAAACAGAAGTATGGTTTTGACTTTTACTCCGTTCACTTGTTTGCGGCGAAATTGGGTAAGATACAGGCGCTGGCACTCGGTGATTTTACTGTGAATATGGGTCAGGGTCTTATTCAATGGCAAAGTATTGCATTTTCTAAGAGTGCGGAAGTGTTAGCAATAAAGCGACAACTATCGATCCTTCGCCCTTATAATTCTTCAGGCGAATTTTATTTTAACCGCGGCGCTGGCATCACGATTCGATTGGGGCAAATGGAAGCAACAGGATTTGTTTCTGTACGAAGGCTCAGTGCAAACTTTGTTGCAGATACAATAAATAATAAGGATTTTATTTCTTCATTTCTAAGTTCAGGCTACAACAGAACTCAAAATGAAATGGATGACAAAAACAACGTGCAACAATTCTCATTTGGCGGCAACATTACTTATCATCAAAGAAACTGGCATGTAGGGATCAACGGCGTAGCGTACAATTTTTCTTTGCCGGTTCAAAAGAGAAACGAGCCGTACAATTTGTTTGCGATCAGTGGAAGGAGCTGGAATAATTTCAGCGTTGATTATAGCTATACCTATCGAAATCTTCATTTTTTTGGAGAAGTGGCCATTGATAAAAATTTTTACAAGGCAATTCTAAATGGATTATTAGTAAGTGTCGATCCACACGTTGATCTTTCATTTGTGCAACGCTCAATTGATAAACAATACCAGGCAGTTTACGGGAATGCCTTTACTGAAAATACTTACCCTACCAATGAAAATGGAATTTATATTGGCACAAGCATAAAGCCGATGAATGGATGGAAGCTGGATATGTATGCAGATTTTTACAGGTTTCCATGGCTGAGGTATTTGGTGGATGCGCCGGCTTATGGAAAAGATTTCCTTGTACAAGCGACATTTGTTCCCAATAAGCAATTGGTGATCTATTCAAGATTCAGAAGCGAATCCAAACAATATGACCGGACGCAGAATGCGACCGTTACTGATTATCTCGTCCTGATCCCAAAGCAAAACTGGAGAACACAAGTAAGCTATAAGATCAATTCGTCCATAACCATTCGCAATCGTATTGAAATGTTATGGTATGATAAAAATGCTCCATCGAACGATCTGGTCGGACGGGAAAGTGATTTTGAAACAGGTTTTCTGATTTTTTTTGACCTGCTCTATAAACCACTATTAAAACCGTATTCCGGTAACATCAGGCTGGAACATTTTGAAACCAGCGGATACAATTCACGCATTTACGCTTATGAAAACGATGTGCTTTATAGTTTTTCCATTCCTGCTTTTTATGACGATGGGAACAGGTACTACATTAACCTAAGCTATGATGTGAAAAGGAATTTATCGATCTGGATAAGATGGGCTCAAACGATTTATAAAAACAAAGTCCATGTCGGTAGCGGGCTTGATGAGATTGCCGGCAACCACCGGAGTGAAATTAGAATTCAGACTATGTTATTATTTTAACCCGGTTTTTCCATTCAAAAAATAATCCTAAAAAATATTTTAACACTGCGCAGCGAATTAAAAACTCATTTTGTCCAATACGAACGCCACTCCAACTGCTGCTGCGACTAACTGCTTGTGGGAAAACTTGGCATTGAAGTATTTGAAACTCCATTTCGCCATAGAGATGGAAGGCTTTATTTGTTGATGAGATTGGTTATTCTAAGAAGTTTTGGTGGGCTTTTGTCCTGAGTTTGTCATTTCTGATTTTTTTATTCGATTCTTTAAAAAATCTTTTAGCATCGCGCAGCGATTCTAAAAAGCGATTTGTCACTTTATCACCACACCAATTCTCGCTAACTACGACTAACTGCTTATTACATCACATGAGACTAAACAGGCTACCCTTTTAATTTTTTAAGAGTTTAGTCGATTTTCCTTTAAACCTAAGTAGTCTTGGGTTCGTTTTTGTCAAACCCAACTTTCATTCTAACACATTCTGTTTTAGAAGGAGAAGAACTATGTGTATGTAAACTCTATTCATTAATAAAACATGAGACCATGAGAAAACGGTTACTGCTGTTCGCAGTGTTATTGCTCTTTGGCGTATGGTCATTTAGCCAAAATTCAAGAAAAATTACGGGCCAGGTAAAGGACGAAAGTGGCCCCGTGTCCTTTGCAACGATTACCGAAACGAACACTTCCAATTCGGTCACGGCTGATGCGAACGGAAATTTCACTATTACAATTTCAGGAAATCAAATTACAGTTACTGCGGTGGATCATACTGCACAGACGATCACAGTATCGGGTAGTGTGGCAAACATCACGATGGTGCGAGGCGGACAACTACAGGAAGTGGTCGTTACTGCGTTGGGACAAACGAGGGCCAAGGCCAAGGTGGGCTATGCTTCGAGCACATTTAACTCAGAGACAATTAACCGAACCGCACCTGTCAGCCCGCTAGATGCATTACAGGGCAAAATCGCCGGTGCCGATATTTCACATATTGGCGGGCCTGGCGCTTCCACGAAAGTAGTCCTTCGAGGATATGGTGTAATTGCCGGTGGCACGAATCAACCGTTATATGTTGTAGATGGTGTCCCTCTTAGTGATGCGCGGTTTGGAGCCAGTGATAATACGGACTTCGGAAACTCCGCGGGCGATATTAATCCAGCCGATATTGAAACCATTACTGTGTTGAAAGGAACCGCAGCTTCGTCTCTCTATGGTTCCAGTGCCAAAAATGGCGCTATTATGATCACAACAAAACGCGGAAGAGCAGGTAAGCTGAAAGTTGAATACAATGGTTCTGCAAACTTCAGCAAAGTTGGCAAGCTTCCTGATTTTCAAAAAACTTTTGGGCAGGGTTGGAGCGGCACGTTTATTTTATCTGAAAATGGTAGCTGGGGTCCTAAGTTTGATGGGCAAGAAAGACTTTGGGGATCGGTCGTCGACAACTCTCAACTTCTAAAACCCTATTCATTTATTGACGATAACATACGGGACTTTTATAATACGGGCACCGAATACAATAACACGATCGCTCTTTCTGGTGGAAGCGAAACAACCAGTTTTTATTTTTCGTATGGTAACGTAACCAGCAATGGAGTGATCCCATCGAACTCAGATAATCTGCAAAGAAATTCTTTTGCCCTTCGCACAAATAGTAAGTTCAACAAGTTTACGATCAATAGTTCTTTTAATTATATCAATAGAAAAATGAACGCGCCCTACACCGGCCAGGGTGCTAGTGATGGTTCTTCAACGTTCGAAAATATTTTGCAGATACCTGTTGATATAAAAATTTCTGATTTCCTCGATTACAAGAACAAATTTTTTAACGTCGACAATTACTTCACTCCTTATGCTGAGAATCCTTATTACCCTTTGTTTGAGAATCGTAATCAGCAGAACTCTGATCGCTTTTTTGGGAACCTGGATGCCAACTATAAGTTCACGAATGAATTGTCCGCGCAATTGCGGGTGGGTGGAGATTTTACAAATGCCCGGACCTTCGCATATAAAGCCGTCAATGCTCCAAGCCCAGGCAGCTGGAATGCAGGTAACAATCCTGAGAGCGCACCGAGGGCTCCCGATGTGGGATCAGTAACTGAAATAAATAATTATCTCGGTGTGATCAATGGCGATTTTATTTTAAAGTATAATAAGAATTTAAACAGCGATCTTACTCTTGAAGCACTTGCCGGTTACAATTATAATCAGCAAAGCCAAAAAGGAGTATCGGCCTCCATTACTAATCTTGTGATCCCCGGTTTTTATAATCTCTCTAACTCAAGCGTGAAACCTACGGCAACGGATGCAACAATTCTCAGAAGATTAATGGGGGTGTATGCACAAGCGGTCCTCGGATATAAAAATCAATTATACCTGACGTTGAATGCAAGAAATGACTGGTCTTCCACTTTGCCAATTGATAATAATAATTTCTTTTACCCGGGCGCTAATCTTTCATGGATAGCTTCTCAAACTTTTGACCTGACAAGAACTGCCATTTCGCTTTTGAAGTTCAGAGCAGCCTATGGTAAGACAGGTTCCGATGCACCGCCGTACAATGTGTACCCAATCCTCACGATCGGGAATGTTAATCTTCCTTTTGGTTCGATTACTTTTCCGTTTAATAACGTGAGTGCCTTTGGGATCGCCAATACGCTTGGGAACCAGCATCTGCAACCGGTGATAACTACTGAAGCGGAACTTGGAACAGAAATAAGATTTTGGAAAAACAGGTTAGGGTTTGATGTAGCGGTATATGATAAGAGAACGGATGGCCAGATATTTACTGTGCCTATCAGTCCATCTACGGGATATACCGGCCTGGTTGAAAACTTAGGTTTGGTAAGTAATAAAGGAATTGAGGTGAGCGCAGATGGCAAGCCCGTTGTAACAAAAGATTTTAACTGGTCAATTACATACACTTTTTCCAAGAACTGGAATAAAGTTGAAAACTTGACGGGCGGACCCGACAAAGTGATCTTGTCCAGTGTTTATGATGTGGAAATGGATGCATTCCCCGGCAAAACTGTAACGGGAATCTATGCGCCCATTCCTCAATTCACACCCGACGGGAAAATCATTGTGAATCCTGCTACAGGTATACCTCTCGCCGATCCCACAAAATCCTATTACGGAGATGCAGCTTATGACTACATGATGGGCATGGTCAATACGTTCACGTATAAAAATTGGGGCTTGAACTTTTCACTTGATTATAGAAAGGGCGGTGTAATGTACAGTGGCACGGCCGATCTGTTATTATTTACGGGCAATAGTTATGTGACGACATACAACGATCGTCGTCCATTCATCATTCCCAACTCAGTAGTTCAGACAGGCGTTGATGGAAGTGGTCATGCTACATATGCAGAGAACACAACACCCATTGATGAATTGCATTATGATTCTTACTGGTATCCTACATCAAATCTGGCGCAGTCTTACCCGGATAGGATTATTGACAGGTCATTTCTAAAGTTGAGAGACGTTTCGCTATTCTACAACTTCCCGAAAAAGTGGGCCTCTAAGATAAGTGCCACGAATTTGAATCTCGCCGTGTATGGACGCAATTTCCTTTTGTGGACACCACAATCTAATATTTATATAGATCCGGAAGCTTCCAACCTGGGCAATGATCTTACCAGTCAATTGGGCGAGTTCAGAACAGCGCCTGTTTCAGTCACTTTCGGGGTACAGTTAAGAGCAACGTTTTAAAAAAATTAAATCATGAAATCTAACATAAATCAGAAAACAATTTTGTCCGGATTATTATCGGTGCTTTTACTTACTACGGCGTGCAAGAAAGCATTAGATATTAACCAGGACCCCAACAATCCTTCGCTTGACCAGGGCAATCCACGACTTGTATTTCCCGCGGCAGCAATGGCTACTGCAGGCATGGAAGGCGGGGACATAGCAATACTTGGTGGAATTTGGGGTGAGTATGTAACGCAGTCAGCACTCGCTAATCAATATAAATTTATTGATGCGTATGATGTTAAAAGCACAGACCTGAATGCGCAGTATAGTGGTCTATTTACCGGCGGATTAAAAAATTTTCAATTTGTAATTGAGAAGGCGCGGGATGCCCAGGACTGGAACTTCTATTTGATGGGCGAAGTGATGAGAGCCTACACGGCCGGCCTTTTGGTAGATCTTTATGATAAGATACCATATTCAGAAGCATTAGGAGGAACATCAAATCTGAATCCTCACTTCGAAAACGGCGATGAAATATATGCTGATCTTATTGCTGGTATTGATAGTGCAATGACTAAAGACTTTACGGCTTCATCAAACTCCGCTCCCGGAACTTCCGACATCATCTTTAACGGCGACATGGATAAGTGGAAACGCTTTGCAAACACAATGGAGCTGAAACTGTATCTGAGAATGGTTAATGTCAATCCGACCGAGGCCGGGGCAGGCATCCAAAAATTGTACACCAATGGCGCCGAGTTCTTAGAGACTGATGCAGGCATATTTGGATTTACGGATGCTCCAGGCCAGGACAATCCTTTGTATGAGCAAAATATCCGTCAATTAAATACGCCAAACAATTTACGTGCGAGTACCACATTTGTGAGCTGGCTGCAAGCAAACAATGACCCGAGGATCGTCAGCTACTTTGGAACGAACGCACCGAATTCGATTCACCAGGGAGATTACCTCGGTACAGATCCAGCATATCAAAGTGCGGCAGTCTTTGTTGAACTTCCGACTGACCCGGTAATATTTATTTCAGCTGCAGAATCTTATTTCCTACAAGCAGAAGCGAGAGAGCGCTATTTTTCTGGTGACCAGGCGCAAGCGTTATACAACCAGGGCGTACTTGCTGCTTTTGCATCAGTATCACAAGATGGTAGTTCCTTTATTAATGGAGCATATAAATATCCGACAGCAGGTACTCTGGAGGAAAAGATCCAGGCGATCGCGACGCAGAAGTGGGCATCATTTCCTTACGGAGTTCATTTCATTGAAGGTTTTTTTGAAAAGCAACGGACAGGTTACCCGCTTACGAGTCCCGTTTATTCAACCGATCCATCTTATGTGCCAGGAGAGTTTGTTGTCTCAAAGAATTCGGTACTTCCACCTGGTGCACTTCCAAGAAGACTTGCCTATCCTGACGTAGAAGTATCCCGAAACGCCAATACTCCGGAATTACTTCCCATAACCACCCCGGTTTGGTGGGCTAAACCATAAAATTTAAAAGATTAAGTATGAAAAAATTCATTCCCTTATTTTATTCTCTGTTGACAGTCGCATTTGTTGCCTGCAACAAAGATGAAATTCATAATACTGAGGACCAGGTTGGAATTTCAAGAGTTACGCATTTTCCTGTTTTGACTCTCAATGGTGATAGATACGTGACGATTGAAGTGGGCGGTACGTTTACAGATCCAGGCATCGTGGCAACAGAAGGAGGAGCCACTATTCCCTATACCACGGAAGGATCAGTGAACACAGGTGAGGTTGGCGTTTACGATATCACTTACACAGCAGTAAACAAAGATGGATTTCCTGCATCATTAACAAGAACCGTAGCGGTATACTCTACGGAAGCAAGCGGTGCTGCTAATGATCTGTCAGGAACATATGTGCGTAGCTCTAACGGTGTGGAAAGCGTATGGACCAAAATTGCTCCTGGCGTTTATACGGTAGCTAATCCGGGCGGAGCGCTTGGCGTCAATCTTACTGTCATTGCCTTTAATCAGACAGGAAATAACATACACATACCCGAACAAACAATTGGCGACGGTTCCACAATGACCTCCGCACAGGAGGTTTATAGTGCGGGTCCACCGGCTACATACACATGGCAGATACTGAACCCGGGATACGGAACCGGTTTGAGAACCTTTGTTAAACAATAAAAAATTTTACCCCAGATATGAAAAAGATATTGTTATTACCAGGAGCTATAATTTTCCTGCTAAGCTCATGTAAAAAAAATTTGCCGGATATAGGTAGCACCGCCGCTCAAAAAATGGCAAATGAGTGGTGGGTCACATTGGACCAGGGTGGCACGCAGGATGTGTTTGGGATTGGTCATTTCAAAATTGCAACGTACAACACGTCAGCTAATGATGACTCAATTTGGATTGACGATTTTCAAAGCGGGTGGCAGGTTAAGTTTAAGGCCAGGGCCGACTATAGCAATCTAACATTTGCCACTACAAATGCCACGAATCAATATTACCCAATAACCATTAATCTGACTGACGGCAAGATCCTCTTAAATGCTGCACACTCAAAATCGGGAAATGTGGTAGACAGCATTCATATGCAGCTTGAATTTTCCGACGACCCGGGAACGACATATGAGATGAATGGTGGAGCAAGAACGAGGTTCGCCGAAGACGATTATTGAGAAAGTTTACACCGGGACATTTATATAAAAAGGGATCACTTGAGTTTCAAGTGGTCCTTCTTTTTAATGGTTAATTGCAGTCAAGAATTTTGAGCTTGATTTTTTTGAAAGTTTGAAAAGCTGCTCGTTTTAGGGCCTTAGATTTTTATTTTTACAATATATATGCTAAAAAAATTGTTTTTTTTAGAAATTGTTAAAAATTCTTTTCCTTTGCGCAGCATTTCAAAAGATAGAATTGTCTCGTTTCAATTCCATTCTATTTGAAATGGGATTTTAATTCATTGCTTTTAATTAAAAATTGACTTTCACATGAGAAAACTTGCATCACTGCTATCAGTGCTGATGCTGCTGTGCACATTGGCATACGGTCAGACTCGTACCATCACAGGTGTAGTGAAGAACGAAAAGGGTGAGCCTGTTCCTTTTGCGACAATCCAGGAAACAGGAACCAAAAACGCCACTACGGCTGACGTACAAGGAGCTTTTTCAATCAAAGTTCCAAACGACGCAAAATTAACCATTACCGCGGCGGGCCACACGCCACAAACGATAACGCCCTCGGGCAACATTGCAGATGTTGTATTATCGACTTCTGCTGCCCAACTTTCAGAAGTTGTCGTGACTTCCGCTTTTGGGATCAAACGTTCACAAAGAGTTACTCCTTATAGCTCCCAGGTTGTGGGCGACGAACAACTTCACATCATTCCTCAAACAAACATCAACAGCGCACTAGCTGGGAAAATCGCTGGTGTTCAATTCAGGGGCCAGTCTCCAATGAAACTGGATAACCAGGGATCACTCAGGATCAGGGGTGGATTAGATCTTACGGGAGACGTTGCACCTATATATGTTGTTGATGGATCAGTTACCGGCTCTTTTGATATTAACCCGGACGATGTCCAGGATGTAACTGTTTTAAAGGGAGCTAATGCAACTACGCTGTTCGGTGATATTGCAAAGGGTGGGGCTATCGTAATCAATACGAAAAAGGCGGTTGCCGGTAAAAGCTCTATTGAAGTGAACCAAGGTGTAACTTTTGACAAGGTTTATGTCCTTCCGGAATATCAGAATAAATATGCTGGGGGCGCTTCTGCGGATCTAACCAGGTTTACGTGGCAGGCGGGAATGCCCGATGAATGGAAAGCACTGGATGGCAAATATTATCCGGAGTACACTGATGACGCAAGCTGGGGTCCACGCATGGTGGGACAAGAATATATTCCCTGGTATGCATGGAATCCAAACAACCCCGAATCAGGCAAAACAGCACGCTTAGTTCCCCAAAAAGATAACGCTCGTGATTTTTATAACACAGGAGTCACTTCGAATACAAATGTTGCTTTCTCAAAAGGATGGCAGGGAGGAACTCTCAGAGTTTCTTATACTAATCAAACCGTACATGGTATGATCCCTAATTCAATGTCATACAGAAACGGTTTGTTTACCTCTTTTTCAATGGAATTGAATAAACATTTTGTTGTGTCATCTAACCTTACTTATAGTAACACTATTATTAAAGGGGAATTCGATGATGGATACGCCAACCAGTCTTCCGGATCATTCTCCTCATGGTTTCACCGTGACCTTGATATGCAAAAATTGAAAGATTACAAAGACATCAAAACACCAATCGGAACATACCCAAGCTGGAACCTCGGTTCTAATCCTGGCTCAGCCGGCGTAGTAAATAACGTTTACAAGGGTAACTACTGGTATAATTATTATACGTATTTCATGTTGATCAATAACAAGCAAACCCGCGATTACCTCTCAGGTAATGCTTCATTAACGTATAAGCTCAATAGTCTTTTCAAAATAACGGGTACTGTTCGTAAGAATTCGATCAGCCGCTATTGGGAAAATATAGTGCCTTCTGCCCTGGAAGCAAGCGCAACCCAAACCGGTTTGAAGGCCGGGTACGAAACAGGCAATTCAAGGGGGATCAGCCTGCTGAATCCTAATTCTACATCCTTTGATGTTCTTGCGAATTATAACCAAAGCTTCCTGAACAATAAGTTGAACGTAAATGTAAACGCAGGTGGCTCCGACACAAAATATAAGTATTATTCTGTTGAAATGGCAACGAAGAACGGCTTAAATGTTCCTGAACTCTATGCGATCTCCAACTCAAAGGATCAACCTACATTGACAAATAATAGGAACCAATGGGAAAACAGGGCGGTATTTGCAACAGGTGACGTTGAATGGAACAAAATGATTGATGTAACCTTTGCCTTGCGCAATGACTGGTATTCGACCCTTCTTCCAGACAATAATAGATTGTTTTCGCCTTCAGCAGGAGTAAGCTTCTTCTTCTCAGACTTCACTAAAGATGCGCTTCCGTGGTTAAGCTATGGAAAGGTTTTTGGAAGCTGGGGTAGAAAACCTACTTCAGGTT
>Ga0207674_10001544_pt1 | contig 29661 bp, 23 predicted proteins | sample KBSCornC72_FD_184303 | JGI IMG/M metagenome (GOLD analysis project Ga0207674, IMG submission 184303) | Corn rhizosphere microbial communities from Kellogg Biological Station, Michigan, USA - KBS Corn C7-2 (SPAdes) (version 2) | ecosystem: Host-associated > Plants > Roots > Rhizosphere > Soil ...
CTGATGGGCGCAGCAGTCGGCGCTGCACTGCTGCTCCCGCTCGCGGCCATGACGATGACCACGGCGTCAGCTGACGCGCGACACTCGTCGGCCGATGTGCGAAGCAGTTTGATGGGGCGGTCCGACGAGCCGCAATCGCAGGAGCGAGGCGGCGCCGCGAGCACCGCGGCACAGCCGATCGGATCGCGCGACAACGTTGCGGGGACGTGGGTGCTTCGCCCGTCGCCGAATCGTGAATTTGTGTTGCTGCAAGTCAGTGCCGGGGACTTCTCCTGGAACGGCCAGTTCCCCGCCAGCGAAATCGACCGACTGCTGTCACAGTCGGAGCCGGCCGCCGGCGGAAAGATGCGCTTCGCGATGGGCTATCGGCCGCGCAATGAGGTCCAAACGCTGGCGCTGCCGCTCCGTCCTCTTCGTCAGATCCTGACATCGCAACGATGGAACTGGAAAACGCCAGCCCGCTTTGCGAGAAACGTTCTATGGAGCCGTCGAAAGCCCGGTCTACCAGGCCGATGGCGCGCCCAGCCGGTAGACCCCCTCGAAATCAACGGGGCCAATGTGCCCTGGCCCGTCAGAGCTTCGCACAGCCTCACGCTGGAACGAAACCCGGAACTATTTGAATATCTCAGCGATTGTCCGGTTGCGCCCGGCGCCTTTTTTATCGCCATGCATGATAACGAACCCGCCGGCTATTTCTTCCTGACCTTCCCGCCTGGACAGGCTCGTATCGCCGACGCGTGGATCTCGTCCGGCCAGATTGACGATTGGGCCGAATTCTACGCGCTCGCTGTGGCGCAGGCGTGCCGGCGTCCCGGTGTGAATGAAGTGACTGCAGCGGCCGCCGGCAAGGTCGCATTGGCAGCGCTGGAGCAGTGTGGTTTTCGCATTCGAGGCACGGATCCGGTGCAGCTCTACGATCCGCAAAAGCATGTGCCCCCGGATCTTCCGCTCGATGTGCAGTTGATCGACGGCGACGCCGCCTTCCGCAATTCGGCTGGCCCGGATTACCTCACCTGACCGTTCGTCTCAATCATCTCCAGGAGACTCTTGAAGGACGGTGCTTCCAGATCATCCAGATCGATGCTCAGGCCGAACTCTTCCTCGATCAAAGCCATCAAATTGAGCGTGGCCAGCGAGTCCCATTGCGTGAGCCCTGCGGCGGAAGCCTGAAGTGTCTGTTCCTCGTTCAAATCCGGAAAGACGGTCGCGAAACACTTGACCAGGCGAGTCGTCGGAGCATCCATCGTCGCGAGGATAACAACTCGCAGTCATTGGGAGCAACTGAAGCGTATCGGTTAACCTAGTCAGAGTGTCGTTCAAAACCATTAAAAACGTGGCTGGCAGTTGGTTCGGCCTGGCCTCGAATATGGTCGTCGGTTTCCTGCTGACTCCTTTCATCCTTCACCGCCTGGGTAATACAGCTTTCGGCCTGTGGGTGCTTATGAGTTCCTTCACGGGCTACTATGGGCTCCTCGATCTTGGCCTTCGAAACGCGATTATCCGTTTCGTGGCGCGCTATCAGGCCACCGATGAAATCGACGAGCTGGCTAAAGTAGTCAGCACGGGATTTTTTGCATATGCAGGCGTAGCCGCCCTAGCCACCCTTATCAGTCTGGTCGCCGCAGCCAACGTGCAGGCCTGGTTTGACTTGTCGGCAGGCGACGCGGAAGAGGCCCGGGCACTCTTATTGGTGGTGGGAATCGGAACCGCTGTCGGGATGCCCGTCGCTCTATTCGGCGGCGTCCTGGAGGGCCTCCAACGTTTTGCATTGGTGGGGTCCGTGCAAGCGGTAGGAACCATAGTCCGCGCCGCTGTGATCTACTTTGGTCTTTCGGCCGGGCACGGAATTGTGTTCGTCGGCGGCGTGACAGTCGGCGTCAATCTGGCTACTGCCGCAGTCGTGATGTGGGCGGCCTTCCGTATCTGTTCGCCGAAACTGCTGCGTTGGAGCTATGCCAGCCGATCTACTCTGTCCGCGATGGCTGCATTTGGTCTGGTCACGTTCTGGATCGGTATCGCGCAGGTGTTTCGTTTTCAGCTCGACTCCATGGTCGTGGCCGCCTGCATCTCCGTCCCCGCGGTTACGTTCTTCGCTGCCGGAGGCAGGCTGGTCAACTATGCCACGGATGTCGTCCAGGCCCTGGCGCAAGTCTTCACGCCTATGTCCAGCGCTCTGCACGCCTCGGGAAGCACGGATGGACTGCGCCGCGTGCTCATTCTGGGCAATCGTTACTCCGCGTTCGTCGCTTTCCCCATCTCAGTGACCCTGCTGCTGATTGGCAGCCGCTTTATCCAGGTCTGGTTGGGAGTTCAGTACGTATCTAGCCAGTCGGTTCTGGCTATCCTCATCGTGCCGACCGCGCTCTATCTGGCTCAGGCGACTTCTCCCAAAATCCTCTACGGTATGGCTCGGCATAAAACCTTGGCGATGGTCCTGTTCGCGGAAGGAGTGGCGAATCTCGTCCTGAGCGTGACGTTGTCCCGTCCGTATGGGCTCAACGGCGTCGCCATGGGTACCGCGATTCCACTGTTTTGCACCGCGGTTTTCTTTCTGCCGATTCATCTCTGCCGCCTGCTTCAACTCCGGCTGCGCGATTTTCTGTGGGGTGCTTTCGGATACCCGATCCTGTTGACGGTTCCGGTGGCGCTGGTGATCCGGATCCTGGACGCGCGACTCCCCTCCCGCTCGTGGAAAGAATTATTGGAGATCGTCTTCGCGGCCGTAACGGTTTATGCTGTCGAACTCCTGGTTTACTTTTGGTTCGTGGAATACCCTAACCTGGCAACCCGTAAAGTAACGCCGGGAACGGTCGATAAGATTTCGTATCCTGGAGATTGATGGGAACCCTTACCGATGGGCTGCGTCGGAATTCTGCTTCTGCGGCATATAGATGTCTAGCCTGCCAGGCCACGCTTTCCTCGGATGGCGATGACTTGCTGCGCTGTCCGGCCTGCCAAAAATCCTGGCCCATCCGCGATGGAGTTCCACGGTTCTTTGAGCCTTCCTATTATTGGGGAGAAGTGCCTAAGTCCGAGGCTGGTGAGTTTCTAAAACAGGCCAAGGAGATGGGGTGGCATCCGGCCGCGATGAACCGATTTTCCGGAGATCGCGATATGCAGATCTCTCTCACCGACTGGCAGCGCGCCTCCTGGCTCCCCTTGTTAGGGCTGGAAGAGAAGTCGGTGGCCCTGGACATCGGCTGCGGTTACGGTGCGATAACCAGTTCTCTCGCCCGAGCTGCAGGTCAGGTTTTTTCCCTTGAGGCCGTCCCCGAGCGTATTGAGTTTACCCGCATCCGCATGAGCCAGGAAGGCTTGTCCAACGTCGCTCTGGTCCAGGCCAGTGCTCTCGATCCTCCGTTCTCCGATGGGATGTTTGATCTCGTGATTGTGAACGGCGTGCTCGAATGGGTCGGCGAATGGGATCACGAGGGTAATCCCCGCGACGTTCAAATCGGATTTCTGAAGCAGATGGGCCGCATCTTGAAGCCCGGCGGGACGCTCCTGATAGGAATCGAAAACCGGTGGGGCTATAACGGCGCGTTCGGATCCATCGACCATTCCGGTTTGCCCTACACCAATCTCATGCCCAGGAGGATGGCCACCTGGTGGTTGAGACGTTCGACGCGTGAACATACCCACACCGTCTTGAACTCCAAGCGTGAATACCGCACCTATACCTACGGCGCGCGAGGGTATCAGAAGCTGCTTGCCGATAGCGGCTTTCCCGCGACCTCGATGTACTGGCCCGACCCCGACTATAATCAGCCCTTTTCAATCATTCCCCTGGATAGCGGCTTGATCGCGGACCGTGTAGATACATTGCTCAGCGAGCCTACTGAACCTCTTCGCTACGGTTGGATACGCGCGGGCAAGCGGATGCTTGCGCGTTCCGGAGCTTTGCGGTTCGCCGTTCCAAGCTTCGTGATGCTCGCAGGTAAATCCGGGAAAACGCGAGATCCTGGATTTTGGCAGCTCTTGCGTGCCCGGCTCCCCGAGTTACCAGAGGTGCGTGCACCCAGGTTTTCCTTCTACTCCAGTCCGTTCGGACTGAAAAACGTCATCCGTGTGTTCGAGGAGGGATCCACCGAACCTGTCTGTGTCATCAAGACCACTACTGCTGCCCCCGGCGCCGCCTCCTCGCTTGATGGGGAATACCGGTGTATGCAAATCGTGAGCGAGTGTTTCGGCGGGCGGAAAGATATTTCCTTTTCCGTACCCCGGCCGCTTGGTTACACCCGCATTGGGAGCTTCGCGTACTTGGCCGAGTCCGTCGCTCGGGGCCTCCCGCTATCCCGCGCGGTCTTCCCCGCCACCGGAGACAAGCGATTTGAAATCCTTAAGATGGTGCTCCCGCAGTGCGTAAGAGCGGCGGTTCAGCTCACCCAGGGTCTTGCTCAAGAGGAGCGAGTGGATCGGGTCGATCCGTCCTGGTTGGATCCTCCCCAGGAGATCGCATCGGACCCCCAGGCATTGGCGCAACTCCGCGGCTTGCTAGCCCGTTGCCCGGCTGATGCAACGCAGCACGGCGACTTCACCGTGGAGAACGTGTTCGTTAGTCCCTCCCGTGAAATCGCCGTCATCGATTGGGAACATATATTCCGTGGCGGATCGCCTCTCCACGATATATTCACGTTGTTCCTTTCCCTGATGCTCGGCGAGGACCACTTCGGGCCGCCCTCGGGAGTACCGGGCCTGGCCCAGTTTGAGGCCACGTTCTTCGGGAGCGGGCGCTGGGCGTTTCCATTCCGGACATCGATCCGAGAGGCCTGCGAATCCCTTCAGGCGCCTGAAGGGGACGTCTTGCCGATGCTGGTCCACTTTCTTCTCTTGCGCATCAGCCAGCTTAAATCGCGAAACTCACCGCTGGCCGCCCAGCATGGCGCGTATCTAGCGGCCACGTTACGGAATGCGGATCGATTCTTTATCGGCGCACAATAGCCGGCAGTGGTGAAGAATACTAACTCGGCTCTTTCGACCGCGCCACGAACATCACCTGATAGCCGAAGAGTCCGGGCATCAGGGCGGTAAGCCCGGCGACCAGCCGGTTGACTGTCTTTCCAATCAGGCTGTCCGGCGACCATCCAAAGGCGAGTTCCAGCGGCATCACGGTGAGCCGCTCTTCCAGGATGGTAAATCCGTTCTGCTCGACAAAGCGGCGTGCGGTCTTCCGCGTGAAGAAGCGCAGGTGCGTCCGGTCGAGAATTCCCCGCGCCGTGTAGTTAAATTGGCCGAAGAGAAGCATCAAACGGACCGTAATATTGGCCACGTTCGGAACTGAGATGATGAGCTGGCCGTCCGGCCCCAAAACTTCGTGGCATTGCCGCAGCAGCTTCTCCGGCTCGCTCAAATGTTCCAGGATATCCAGCAGCAGCACACGCTCGAAGCGTTTCTTATCCAGGTCTCGAATGACGGCCCCAATTCCCTGATTCAGATCGGCACTGAAGTATTGCTCGAAGACATGCGGATTCGGGGTCTCGTGCAGAACATCCACCCCTGTGATCCGATTGTTCGATTTCTTCAGTTCGGCCGCCAATCCACCCTCTCCGCACCCCAGGTCGAGGACGGTATGATTGCTACCCACCATTTGACGAACGTAGTAATGACTCGAGTATTTGCTCTGCTTGATGGGATAGTGGACGAAATATTCGATGAACTCGGGATACTGAGCGATGGACTGCTTCGTTTTTCGATAGCGCCGCACCGCTTTGAAAACGTCCCGGGCGTACCGCATTCCGTTTACATAACAGATCTCGGTGCCGTAGTAGGTAGGAATCGGGACTTCCTGAATTCTGTAACGCTGATGATGCAGTTTGATAATGATTTCCGTGTCGAAATGGAAATCATTGGTCATGTGGGTGAAATCGATTTTCTTGATCGCGTGCAGGTTGTAGGCCCGGTAGCCGCTGTGAAATTCGGTGAGATTGAGCCCCAGGGCCGAATTCTCGAACACCGACAGTACGCGGTTGCCCAAATACTTGTACAAGGGCATTCCGCCTTTGAGCGGGCCACCGTAGGTCTTCATCATGCGAGAGCCGAACACTGCGTCCGCATCTCCATTCACCAGCGGCGAATAGATGTGGGACAGGATCTCCGGTGCATATTGCCCATCGCCGTGAAGTAAAACGACGATATCGAAGCCCCGGTCCATGAAATACTGATATCCGGCTTTTTGATTCCCGCCGTAGCCCAGGTTCTTCGCGTGCTTGACCACCGTCAGCTTTGGAAGCTGTCGAAGCGACTTGAGGCCCATGGCCAGCTCGTACGTGGCGTCCTGGCTCGCATCGTCGAATACCGCGATCTCCTCGATGTTGGCCCACACGTGGGGTGTGATGCGCTTCAGAACCTTCGTCAGCGTAGTTAACGCGTTGTAGGTGACGATCAGAATGCCGATGCGCTTGCCGTGATTCTGCGCCCGTTGCGCCTCGTCATCCAGAATGGAGGACCGAAAGGCAGGCGACGGCTCATACGGCAAAGGCGACGCGTCGATTTCTGCCTGAACGATGGGCCCCGTCATTTCTGCCTCTTCGGAAGTCTGCCCGCTCGCATTATGCCGCATCTGGTGTCAATATAACAAAGCTGGCTTGGCACTAGAATCACTCCATAGATTCATCCGACTAGTACTTCAGGAATAGTACAGATCGCCCGGCTGGCGACCGTCTGCACGCCAAATGTCTCGATTTGGAGATACCCGAGACCGCCAACCCGTTGCATACGGAAGGCCTCAGATCCGCCAAAATAACCTGAAGCTCCTGTTCTCCCCATCCGAGCGGCCTAGGTTGATCCCCAGGCCTGAGCGCCTGCGGCAGTCTGTCTGAAGCAGCAAGTTTCCGGTTTCGAATAGAAGCAGAGCGGTGTATACTTGCTTAGCCCAGCCCAACACTCCGGTCAGTAGCTGGAGCGGGACGAAAGCGGTCTTCCAGGCCTTCATCAAGCGCCGTCATCAAGCTATGATCGCACCTGGAGAAGAATGAGCTTTCTACCTCCGGATAATCGCACGAACCGCATTCCCCTTATGCTGGTTGGAACCCTGCTGTACGGCGCTGTGGTCGCCGTAGCGGTCGTGCGTAGCTGGCCGCACTACGAGCTGCTGGCCATCTTTTTGCAGGCCCTGCTACTCCTGCCAGCGCTCCTATACGGATTGAAGGGGAATGAGCCTGGGCCGCGATCGCTTCCGGTTCCGGCCAGGGTCGGAATATGGACTGCCCTGTTTATGGGAGCGTTCCTGATCGGAGCGGCGGCATTAAGCGCAATCAACGCGCAGGGCATGAGCAACCCGGACGAGATGGCGTATCGTTTTGAAGCGAAAATCCTGGCCACGGGGAAGCTGGTGGCGGCAGCGCCGCCCGGCGCCCCACAACACCCCTGGGCCGTGCCGCTGCCTTTGCGCTTCAACAATCTCGTCCTCTGGAGCAATGGATGGTTCGCCAAGTATCCTCTGGGTTGGCCTCTGGTGCTGGCGTTGCCCGAAAAAATTGGCTTGGAATGGTTGGTGAATCCGTTGTTGGCGGTAGGCATCCTGATTTGCACCGCCCGCATCGCAGCGACCCTTAGCGGCCAGGGTGTCGCCTTTTGCGCGGTAGCTCTGCTCGTTTTGTCGCCGTTTTTCCTCGCGCCGAGCGTGCAACGGATGGCACACGCAACGGCGGGATTATTAGTAGCATCGTCGTGCTGGGCTTGGTTGGAAGGGACGCGTTGCCGAAAACTTTCGTACTTTGCTCTAATGTATCTGCTGATCGGGCTGGCCTTCCACGTGCGGCCATTCACGGCCCTGTTAACCGCGGCTACCTTAACCGAAGGCGCCATGTTGACTCTGCGGCGCGAGCCGAGTACTCTGGCTCGGGTTGTGGCGATTGGCGCCGCCGCGGGTGCGCTCACCGTGGGGTCCGTGCTTCTTTACAATCGGTCTTTCACAGGCAATTTATGGTTATCGCCCTATACATTTGCCCGAGGCGTCGATGTTCCCGTGGAGATCGCCGCGTCTCTGCCACAAGCGCTCCATAACATGAAACAGATGTGGCGATTTAGCGTGCAGTCCACACTGCTCTTTTCTTTCCCGTTCCTCTTCGTGCTGGCAGGCATAGGCTTTTGGAAGAACCGGAAGGCTTCTCCCATGGTGTGGCTCTTGCTATCCCTGTTCGTTGTCATCGTTATCGGACACCTGGTGCAAACGGAAGATTCGGGTTCGGTCCTGGGGGAGCGCTACTGGTTTGAGGGCTACTTCGCGGTGGCGATTCTGGCTGCGCAGGGAATCACCGCGGTGGCCACAGCGCTGGGATCGCCGCGGAGGTCGCTGATTGCCGCGGGCTGCGCTCTACTGGCCGTCCAACTCATGGTGACGATAGCGGCAAGCAACATCGTGTTGCAATGGAGTGCTCCTTCCATTGCCGTAGCCCGCTTGGCTGGGCAATACAGGGATTGCGGATGCGTGGTATTTCTGAAGAGCTCGCTGCCGGTCTTCGCCGCCCAACATCTGAACCTGAACGGTCCCAACTGGCAGGAGGCACAAGTGTTCTATGCCGTCGATCCCGGTCCTGAGCAGCGCCGGGCCTGGACCCAAACCTTGGGGCGCGAACGATGGGTGGTAGTGGGATATGATCCGGCTGCGAAACGTGCGCAGCTAGAGCAGCAGCCATAAGCCTGGCGCGAACGTTTTTGGCCAGAACATCGACACGCCCTCATGTCTTGGGATCCGGATAATCCTACACCCCACCCCAATTGGGGTACAAGTAATACGGAGGCAATCGTGAAACCTTTGGTGCTGATTGCTCTTTTCGCTCTTACTGTTGCTGCCAGTCCGATACTTGTTGGTCCGATCGGGCTCGATGGCGTTGGAATCCTCACTAACCCGGATTGTTCGCAACACGGGGCCGAGTGCCTCGGCGGCCTTCGCCTGGTTTTTAGCGCTTCGGGTTCCAACGGAACCGACACCGTCGCGATTCGTGTGGACAGTGTCGCGATGACTTTGTTCAACAGCCCCCACTACCTCCAGGATCTTAACCTGCAAGCTCTGGTTTTTGATGCCAGCTCTAGCATGTGCGGAACCTACGACAGTCCCGGCCACCCTCGCTATTATTGCAATGTCAGTATCGACGGCATATCCGGATTTGGCGCGTTCTCTAACATCGGAGGCGATATCGGAACGCTTCAGGTGTTCGATAAGCCTTATGATGGAAACCTATTGGCACAGGCGCAAATCATGAACACCCATATTGAAGTTACAAGTGTGGTCTACCGTCCGGGTTTTCCGCAGTGCCCTACCTGCCCATCCTTTGAGGGACACTTTCCCGGTACTGGTCAATTCTTGGCGACCTTTGCGATTGTGGATCCACCAGCAGACATACCGGAGCCCAGCAGCCTGATACTCCTCAGCGGCGGTCTGCTGTTGCTGTTCAGGGCGCGATCAGTATTGTAATCGGCCCGGTCGTTCCCACTTGAGCGTAAATCACAGAATTAGAGGCTACCGGTATCGATTGTCGCGTCGCCGCCCCTAGGACCGTCGGGTTGGACATGCTTGAAGAGGTGGAGTATCGCATGTCGGTCGCCGCGTTAAAGTCAAAACTGAACTGGTAGGTCCCCGACCCCACCGCCCGCGTAAACGTCTCGCCCACCAGAATCACGCCGCCTCCGCAAACTAGCTTGTACCAATAGTGCCTGGAGGCCGCCAAGCCCGAAATGTAAAGCTGCCGGGTGAGTCCGTCTGAAACAGAATTGGCGGAACTGTCGGTCACCGAGGCCGCCTGGTTTGCCGGAATACGTGCTGGCGCGTTATACAACGTCGCCGTGCAAGCGCTGGATGTCGGAGCCTTATAGTGGAACACGGCCTGAGTTGATCCTAGAGTCAGTTGAAATACTGCCTGTTGATCCCACGGCGGCGTGCCGGCCGCTGCACCAGAGATCGCCATATTGATGGCGTCGATGTCCGCACCCAGGTCCGTGCCATCGGAGCTAAGGAGAGTTGGCGTCCCGTTCTGAGCGCTGAATGGACTGGATGAGGCTAGATGGTAGTCCCCCGCACCCGCATTTACAAAACCGACCGCCGCGGTGTTTGCGGGCTTGATGGTATTCGTCATCGTGTTGCCCGGTCCGGCATTCCCGGTGTAGCTCCCGGTCGCTCCGATCAGTACCATCCGATCCCAGTGGCTATTTGTAAAGGTCGAAGCGAACGCGCCGATGGCCCCGCTGAAGTCGTAAGACTGGATGTTGTTTGTATAAGTCATTCTGTCGTGGGCTGTGCCCCACGCAATGGTGTCGTAGAGGTAAGATGCTGGAAAGTAAGGACTCCCACTAACGCCATCCGGCGCCACAATCGTGTTGTGATTGAAGGTGTCTTGACTCGCGGAGTGTCCTGACCAAAGACTACCCCACATCCCTGACCCGCACGTGACAGGTAAGGACAGACCACAGTATCCTATTCCTCCAAGCACGGCGAGATTGTTGATGAGCGAGTGATTGCCTGGTAAGACTCCTACGCACGGCAGGACTCCAGTGCCAAGACCGGTGCAGTGAGAGCCCCAGGTGATGGCCAAAAATGTGTTGACGATCTTGTTATTCAAGGCAGTAATATGGTCGTTTGCGAATCCGGGGCCGCTTCCCTCGCTCTGGGCGAATAGCAGAGCTTGACCGTTTTGTTGGTCGGTCCAGCTGCCCTGAAACACGTTGCCCAGCAGAGTGAAATTACGCCCGCTCTTGAATTCAAAAATGTTCTTCACGCCATAGTGGTTTGGTCTTGAAGCGGTGGTCGTCCACGTTCCCGCAACGCAGACGTAGCCTTGATTTATAGCGGTATCTAAGAAGAACTCCCCGCCTTGATGGTTAGGGTCGATTCCTTGATCGTAAAGACAGGTTCCGGTTGGAGCGCCGATGCCGGTTCCGTAAGCGTACTTCCATATAAAAGGCTTGTAGAAATGGTTCCCGATGAAAACCTTGTTCTGATTCGCCAGCGGGTAGTAGGTGGGGTAGCCTCCACCGTACAGAATGTTCTCGCCCGCGGCTTCGAGGAAATTATTGATGATTGCCGTAGGACCTAAACTACCCCACCCCGAGATTGCCTGAGAGTCGTTGTTTTGGTCCTTCATCCCAGAGATGTAGCTATCGTGGACGTAGAGATACTGCGAGTTGTCGGCGATGCAGCGGCGAGGGCCGTTTTGCGCGTTGGAAAAATCGTGGCAGTAAATCCGGTCGAACTCGAAGTGATGGACCATCGAGTATTGGCTCGTCTCTAAGCCACTGCCAACCTGGAAGACATTGAATAGGAACGTACCGTTTGTTGGGGCGGCTTCAATCCCGCTGAACTTCCATCCGTGGGGAACATTGGCGTTAGACATGCTGATCATGCCGGTGCCTGCGCTGGTTAGAGTGATCGCAGAGCCCGCTGGCGTTGCGGCAACCTTGAAGGTGTTGCCACTTAGATTGATGACGTAATAGATCACGTCCTGCTCCAGCGGGGACGGTAGCATCCCGCCAAGTTGCAACCCGCCGGATGCAAAGGTAATGGGTGTGCCGTTGGCATAAATAGCGCTCAACCCGTCCGGAGACGTGATCGTGTTCGCCGATACACTCGCCTGCAGTGGCAGGCCAACCTGGCCATATGCCAGGCAATTAGAGTCACAGGCCGTAATGGGGATTGGTGAGCCGCCCAAGGTTGCCGAAACCTGGAAGGTTGAGTTTTGAGCGCCGCACGCGGGGCTGGTGCTGCAATTGACCACGTAGTAATGCGTCAGGATCGTCAGCGGCGAGGGAACCGCTACGGTCGGCGGTGGTGGCACATCGCCGTTCAATTGATTATTGATCTCGAAATCAAGCTGCGAGCCGTTGGATAGAGTCATCCCGTTCGCCGCGAAACTATTGGAAGAAGTTAGCGTGAAAGTGCTTCCGTTACGGCTAAATTGCTGGTAGGCCGCGCCGCCATTGAATCCATGAACCTCGCCTTGGGCAGTGATCCCGCTGGAAGAAAACTGGCACTTCCCAAGGTTCGCTGCGTCTGACGGGCTGACGCGATATCCCACCGAATTCAAAAACGCAAGCCTGGAAGACTGAACGGTGATATCGGTGATGTTTGCCGGCAGAGTCACGTCGCACGTAACCGGAGCGCCGTTCGCGACGATATTGATCGTGTCGCCGCTGGCGACGGCCGCTACCGCATGCGCCAGAGTCAGCCACGGAGCACCCGCGGATCCTGTACCACTAGAGTCGTTACCCGTGCTCGACACGTAATAGCTAGCTGCATGCAGTGAGCCAACGGCCAGAAAGAGCGCAATTCGTCTCATGGCGGTTAGTGGGCCTGCGTCCATGTATTCGGGGATGAACAGAAATACAAATGAGCTCCGCTGGTGTCTGTATAAAAATCACGGCCTGCGGTGCAACTGCCCCCCGGCGCGCCGGATCCGGTGAAAAAACGCGGCACAGTGGTCGGATCCGTCGATAGTGTTTGAATGCCTGTAGTCGGATCTGAAACCGACGATACTCCTGAGCCGGGTGCAATCACATTCCGGGAAATAAAGGCCCGCTTGTCCATGGTGGCCGGATTGATACCGTCCCACACGTTGGACGTGAAAGTGGTTTGCCACAACGGTGTGGCGTCCGGCGGAAAAGACGTAATTCCTGAAGCAATCGAGCAGGCCGCCGAACACGTGAGCGTAGAGCCGGAATTGTGCCCCGCAGTGAGCACGTGCGATGGCGATAGGTACCAGAACACAGTCCCGCTCGTGCTGACTCCGCTGAGGCTCAGCGTAACCGGCGCCGTCATCGTGAACAGTACGGATCCCGTGCGAATTTGGCACGGCGTCACAGTACTGCAGCTTGCTCCCAGCATCTGCACCGAAGCGGACGTGTTGGCCACCGCGAAGTCGCCCAGTTGCGACCCTGTCCCGGCCGCTCCCAGTGGACTCCAGGTATTCGCGGATGTGCAGCCGTACAGGTTCTGGCCCGCGGCTGCATCCGTCTTGAAAAACACTTCGCCCACGGTACAAGAAGACGGAATAGCCGTGCCCGCCTTGGCGGGCTTAGTGAAAAGGGCCGCCGAAAAATCGACATTCTTCGACTGGGCGGCCAGGTCTACCTGAGTCTGACCGTCCGCGAATGCGCTTGCCGCCAGCAAGGGCACGATCAATTCAACCAAACGGAACAGGTTCATTTTTTTCATCGTAGTTCACCACGAGTAGCAGTAACGCAAACCAAGGACTCACCTCGCTCGCATTGTCCCGCGTAGAAACGGAAAGCCGCCGTCCGCCGGATCACCATGTGATTCAAGCGGCACGGATTCTGCCTCAGTTCATCCGGTCATCAGCCAGCCGGGGTCAGTCATCACTGCGGTTTTTGCAGTCTCGCACGCACGATTGAGGTAGTCCACTCGCGCGTCCATTTGCAATGGATACTTTGCAGCTTGCGGATCGGCACAGCTTCGATCGTCGTCACCTTGAAAGCGCTCTCGGTAGCAATCCGCTCAAAGCGGGCGATGCTCATGCGGTTCAACCCACCGGCCGTCTCGTGAAATTTGGTCGCTCCGTCGGTTTTGAAATCGGAGCGCCATGCGATCAGCGCGTCTTCGGAAAACATCAGATGCGCCCATGGAAATATGCTGAAGAGATGTCCCCCCAGCGGGTGATACCACGTCGGCCCGAAACTGGCCACCAGCGTTCCTCCCGGGCGGAGCAGTCCGTACATCGCATCCAGCGCGAGTTTCGGTTCGCCGAAATGCTCGAACGCATCGATAGATGTGATGAGGTCCGCTGGTTCGGAGGTTTCTGTGCAAAAGTTGCACCGGTGCTCCACGCCAGCCTCTTTCGCCCGCGTTCGTGCCCGCGCCAGCAGTGACGCCTGGATATCCAGACCGATTACGCGTTCCGCGCCCGCCAGGGCCATTTCAACGGCTTCGGCGCCCTCGCCGCATCCGAAGTCGAGCACGGTCTTGCCCTTGACTTCCTCCAGAAACGCGTCCCCCAGCAGCGTCGGCAGCTTGCCTTTCAGGGTAAAAGCCGACCCATCCATAGTCGTCGGAGGGGTGGGTGCGATCCTTCTGAGGAGCTTATACTGCGCCTCCGTCCAGAAACTTCGACGCGCCTTTGTGACCTCTGGAATTGGCACGCTTTCCTTACGATGTTACACTACAAAAGGCGCTCATGCGGGTCCTTCAACTCGGACCGTACCCTCCTCCCCACGGCGGTGTTCAAAGTAATCTGGTTGCGATTCGCCAGTTTCTCAGAAACCGTAATATCTCCTGTGCCGTGATCAATCTCACTCGATATCGGCGTTCTGATGCCGACGACGTGTACTACCCGCGAACCTCTCTGCAGGTTGTGGCTCTTCTGTTCCGCTTGCGTTACGACATCATCCATATTCATTTCGGCGGAAACATCACTCTCCGGCACTTGGCCCTGTGGTTCGCCGCCTCGCTGATTCCTGGAAAGAAAACCGTGCTGACGTTTCATTCGGGTGGGTACCCCTCGTCGGAGGAAGGACGCACCGCCCGCCCCGGGACGTTGCGGGGCTTCATTTTTCGGCGGCTCGACCGGATCATCTGCGTGAATGAGGAAATGGTGGCGATGTTCCAGCGCTTCGGTGTTCCCGACAGCCGGATTCGTTTGATTGCTCCCCACGCCTTTGTGCTGAAGCCTTCGACTGACGTGCGGCCGGATATCGCCGAGTTCTTCCAGCTTCACTCTCCCGTTTTGGCGACGGTCGGCGGATTGGAACCGGAGTATGACGTCCCCTTGCAGATCGAAGTTTTGGGCGATCTGCTCCCCCAATTCCCGCGCCTTGGGCTGGTCATCATTGGAGCCGGCAGCCTAGAGCGCAACATTCGCGATCTGATCGGCTCGAAACCCTATGCCAGCCGCATGCTCCTCTGCGGCGATGTCAATCACGCCGAAACGCTTCGCGTGATTCAGGATTGCAATGTCCTTCTGCGAACCACGTTCTACGATGGAGACTCCATCGCCGTCCGCGAAGCTTTGCATTTCGGTACGCCCGTGGTCGCTACCGAGACCGCGCTGCGTCCCGCCGGAGTTCATCTGATCGCCCCCTCCGATCGCGATGCATGCCGCCGGACCGTGGAGCAAATCCTGAACGGATCAGAGTCCGCAAGTCCTCAGGGGCGGGACGAAATGAACGACAATAATCTTTTGGCCGTGCTGCAGTTATATCGCGAGTTAACCCCTTCGCCATGCTGAAAAATCTCAAGCGCCTGGCCTTGGGGACATTCAAATCCGTCGGGCTCTTCCGCTTGTCCGCCGGAAGCGAGTGGCGCCGGCGGCGTTTGCTTATCCTTTGTTATCACGGAATTTCCATCGATGATGAGCACGAATGGGATCCCACGTTATTTGTCAGTGCCGCAGTCTTCGAGCAGCGTCTGCGTCTTTTTCGCGACGGCGGATTCAATGTCCTTACACTGAAAGACGGGCTGGAGCGTCTATACAACGGCACGCTCCCCCCCAAGAGCGTCGTACTTACGTTCGACGATGGAACCTTCGATTTCTACCATCGTGCCCGGCCGCTGCTGAAAAAATATCAGTTCCCGGCGACCGTCTATCTCACCACGTTCTATTGCCATCATCCCCGCCCCGTGTTTCGTTTGTTCGCGTCCTACGTTCTGTGGAAAGCGCGAAACACTTTTTCTGGCGGATCTCTTTTGGATCTGAACGGGGTCTTCGATCTCGCCTCCGAGGCTGGACGTTCCAGCGCTCTCGATGCGATTGAGCACTATGCAACGGAGCATCGTCTTCCGCTGTCCGAGCGCGACGCACTTCTGGAGCGCCTGGCAGGCCAGCTCGGTTTGCCCTATGAAACGCTCGCCTCGCGGCGGATTCTGCAACTCATGACTCCGGAGGAAGTGGGTTGCCTCGCGGCCGACGGCATTGATGTCCAGTTGCATACCCATCGTCACCGCACTCCCCTAGACCGCGATCTATTCATTCGGGAGATTGTCGACAATCGAATCGAAATCGAGGAAATGACGCATGAAAACGCGGTGCACTTCTGCTACCCGTGCGGCTTTTACAGCGAGGAATTCCTGCCCTGGCTCAAAGAACAGAGTGTGCTCTCCGCCACCACCTGCAATCCCGGATTGGCGACCAGCGAAAGTAATCCTCTCCTCTTGCCGCGCATCGTGGACCATAGCGCGTTGTCTTCGCTGGAGTTTGAAAGCTGGCTGGTCGGCGTGGGCGCCCTGCTTCCCAGACGCTCAATTAACCGGCTGGGCAATTCAGCGGTGCGGGCCTGAACGAACGAAGACGAATTCGTTGCAACTCAGGTCATTGCATGTCTTTATTTTTTGCAGTTGAAACCCGCGCGCCCGATAGAAATCGAAGATCTCCTCCGGCTTGGCCACCTCAAATGGATAGCCGCCCACCCAGTCCACCAGATCCCGCCATGGCGACATGCCGCGCGTGCTCGAATACGTGCGGAAAGTTCGAAGAAAGTTAAGCGTGAGGAAATCCTTGAGCAGACGGCGCCACCACAGTTGCACGAACGAGGCCCACAGCAGCGGAGGCCGCAGCAGCTTGGGTAATCGATTGTAGGTGCGCTTTACCCAAAGCCAGCGGCGGCTCGGGCCTCCCTCATCGTTGTAGATCGCGATAAATAATTTGGAGCGTTCCTTCGCCGCGAGTTCGGCGTTCTCGAGCGCCAGCCACATTTGCCCGGTATGATGCAGAACGCCCCACGAATAGACGATGTCGAACTTGGGAAGCGAATTTATGAAGTCCCGATCGAGGACCGAGCCGCTTCCAACCGTCCAATCCTCGTCCGTCGGAAAGTAGCGGGACTTCAGTTCACTGGTACAGGCCACCGACGCCGGGTCGTAATCGAACGATTGGACCTTCGCGCCTAAACGGCGAGCCGCCAGGCTGAACAAGCCGCTTCCTGATCCGATGTCCAGAAAACTCTGGCCTCGCAGATCGTCCATCTCCAGCATCTGCCGCAAGGAGTTTTCCGCGGCCGCAATCCGCGATTCGTCCAGCTTCTCCAGGAAGGCTGCCCAGTTGTCGCCGAATGTGAACCGATTTCCGGACGCAACTTCGGCCGCATGCTCGATCATGTTTCTTCATTCTAAGCCGTTCACGCCGAATCGCGCATCCATGTTTGGGTTAAAATGTTCGAATGTGCGGCATTGCCGGTTTTTTTCTGCCCAACAGGCCTGCCGAGCTAGCGGATGTCCAGCGAATGTGCGCCGCGATCCGCCACCGCGGACCGGATGACGAAGGTTTTCATTTGGATGGCGGCTGCGCGATCGGGATGCGGCGTCTCAGCATCATCGACCTTAGTACCGGCCATCAGCCGATTACGAACGAAGACCAGTCCAACTGGGTAGTCTTTAACGGCGAGATTTATAACTACGCCGGCCTGAGGAACGATTTGCTCGCGCGCGGTCACCGTCTGGCCACGCACAGCGATACCGAGACGATTGTCCACTTGTATGAGGATGAAGGGCCTGCTGCTGTAGCCCGGCTGCGCGGTATGTTCGCGATCGCTCTATGGGATGCGCGCAAGCGGCGGCTCCTGCTGGCCCGCGACCGCTTCGGGAAAAAGCCGCTGTACTATGCAATTCTGCCCCACGGTATCTACTTCGCCAGCGAGATCAAATGCTTTCGCGGTCTCGATATTCCTTTCGAGACCGATACCGAAGCGTTGCGATTTTATTTTCAGTTCGGCTATATTCCTGATCCCGCGAGTCCTTTTCGCGCTATTCGCAAATTACCGCCGGGCGCATGGCTGACCTACGATTCCGACGGCACAGTGACCCAGCAACGCTACTGGACTCTGCCTGCGCCCGCCGCGCAAGCTCCCCAAGGTGCGACCGAGGCCAGCCTTAGGGATCGGGTCCGCGAAGTTTTTGACGAGTCCGTTCGCATTCGCATGATCGCGGATGTTCCGCTGGGCGCCTTTCTGAGCGGCGGCATTGATTCGAGCTCGGTGGTCGCCTCCATGGCCCTCCAGTCTCCGGATCCGGTGAAAACGTTTTCCATCGGCTTCGAGGAAGCGGAGTTCAACGAGCTGCCTTATGCTCGCGAACTGGCCCGCCAGTATCACACGGATCACCACGAACTGATCGTGCGGCCGGATTCGGTGGACCTCGTTTCAAGCCTGGTGCACCACTTTGACGAGCCCTTCGCGGACACAGCCGCCATCCCGACCTATCTGGTTTCCAAATTCGCCGCAGAGCACGTAAAGGTCGTCCTTACCGGAGACGGCGGCGACGAGCTTTTCGCAGGCTACGAGAGTTTCTTCGAAGTCCAGAAAATGGGCGTCTACGACCGCATACCCCAGGCTTTTCGGCGCGTGCTTTCGTCGGTAGCCGACCTTCTTCCTTACTCCGCCTATGGTAAGAATCTACTTCGCGTGATCAGCCGCTCTTCGGCTCTCGAACGCTATTTCGAGCGGAACTACACGCCTTTCATGCTTCGGCGAGAGTTGCTTAGTCCAGAGTGGATGCTTCCAGCCGACGCCGGATTTCTGCTCCGCGCGTTCGATCATTGCCTGCTGCCCAACGGCGCCGACGCACTCTCCCAGGCTCTCTATTTTGAAGAGACGGCCAAACTCACCGGGGACATGCTGGTCAAAGTAGACCGCATGTCGATGGCCCACTCGCTTGAAGTACGGTGTCCGTTGCTCGATCACGAATTGGCCGAACTAGCTGCCTCCATCCCGGCCGCCTGGAACATGCGCAACGGCAAGGGCAAGGCGGTTCTGCTCGACGCCATCGGCGATCGCCTTCCGATGGCTCTTCGTGACCGAAAAAAAATGGGGTTCGGCGTCCCATTGTCACATTGGTTTCGCGGCCCCTTGCGCGATTTTCTGCAGGATCATCTGCTGAGCCCGCAGTTCACAGCGCGCGGCATTGCCTCGCCTCTCTTCGTCCGCCATTTGATTGACGAGCATTACAGCGGGCGACGCGATAATAGCGGCCATCTCTGGGCGCTGCTTATGCTGGAAGTGTGGTTCCGCCAATGGACGCCGGCTGCTTCGGAAAGGCCCGCCGAGCCGGTGCATTCCGGGTAAACGCGTCGGGCTAGTGCTCGATGAACTGCACCTGATGGTACAGCAGGGGCGTACGTTCCGAAAATCGCGCGCGCGAAAGCTCGAACTCGCCGGCGGGTTTGGCCTGCAGATAGCGCTCGAAGGTCTCGCTGGTGGGTCCGTTCTTCGGCGTGGGCTCAAATTGAAATCGGATTTCGTCGGCCCCGAAGCGGTCAAAGAGAATCTCCAAACAGCGGTCCTCGATGCGTCGGGAAAACGCCCGGCAACTCATGACCCAGGCGCTTAAAGCTATTGTCCGGTCCATCTGGTTTCCGCGCAGTACAGCGATCTTTCCCAGCGGTCCAAACTTGTCTTCGTAGGAAACCGCCAGGACAAAGGCTCCGGATTGCTCGGTCTGCCTGCGCCAATCCGCTTCCGTGTAGCGACGTCCGTTGAGATTGAACTGGTTGGTTTTGTTCACCAGCTCAAGTACTCTTCCATCGCTTGCCGGGGGATTGATCTCAATCGTCAAGGTCGCGCCGGCCTGCGCCAGAAACGTTTCGGGAGGGCCGCCCGAATGCTCTGCCCCGTTGCGAAATTCCGCGGAGCTCCGCAAACTCTCCAGACGCAGCGCGTCCTCCGCGCCGACGCGAGGCTTTCCGAAAAGATCGCGCAGTTTTCTTAAGAATGTTTCGGCGCTCGCCGGATCTTTTCCGGGAAACTGGAGACATTCCATCTCAGGCCAGGCAGCCTTCACTTCGGCCAGCTCCATGGGACTGTCATCGACGAACACCACGCTATCGGCGGCGATATTCCACGCCTTCAGAATTCTTCCGGCTGAGGTGGACTTGGCATCCCAATGCACCTCGATCGGAAAGACGCTCTCTTTCGGGAGCAGCAAATCCTTCCGCGCAAATGCCCTCTTCACCACAGCGGGGTCATTCTTACTCGCCACCCCGATGAGGACGCCCGAGGCAGCCATCGCCCGCAGCATCTGCTGATAGAGTCCGTGTACCTGGCTGTGGCTGGCAAGATCCCAGCTCACGCCTTCCGCGTCCACTTCGCCAACGATACCCTTCCATAACGTATCGTCCAGATCGGTGATCAGGCCTTTCTTAGGCGTCGGCCGCTGGATCAGGCGAGCCAGCGCCTGACCCATCTGGTTGGCGTGGGCCAAAGTGTAGGGATGCCCCGTGGAGAGCTCTGATTTGAGATCGAATCTTCTCTCCGAGGGCGAGTCTTCGAGCAGCCGACTCCCGTTCACGATGGACGCCAGCGGGTCTCTTGTGGCGGTCGCTGCGAAACACGCGACTGCTTGGTCCAGTTCCAGCTCGCAGGATCCAGCCTCCCAGCCCGCTGTGTGAAACGCCGGAGCGGGCCGCAGTGTTGGCATCGAAATGGCAACCGGAATGCCATCCAATTTTGAGATGGCGACCTGGATTCGCTGGAGCGAAGCCTGGACCTGTGCGATGATGTCGCTCTCTTCGGCGGGCCCCCATCCGCCCAGTGCGCGATAGCCGAGCCGAGCGTCCAGATCTGCCCACTCGATTGCGATCACGATGGCATCGCTGCCAGAAGGACGCTCCAAAGTACCGGGTAGATCGCCGTAGAGTCCCGTTTTGATTTCTACCCGTCGGGTCGGAAGCGCGGCTTGCAGGTGAGCGCCCAGAAAAGTCTGCAGGTACAGCGGCGTAAAGCCGCACGCCAGCGTGACAGTGAACGGATCTTGTTGGTGGCGCGCGCTTTGAAGGATTTCTAAAGCTACGCTCAATTTCACTTTGACTAGTTTACCGCAGGCCTCGCGGTTAAGATGCGTCGACCAACGCCATTGTTGAGCGAGGCAAAAGTACCGGTACTTGTCAGGAGCTCGGACGACTGCGCTTCGAAGATGCACCCGTTCGTAACGCTGTATTTACGCGGAAGTCTGTTAGGCTAGAGGGCGGTGAAACTCCATGAGCTCGACGGAGACAAAACAGCCTCACGGGCATTCTAACGCCTCGCGATCCATGGGTTCACCATACGACTCCGAGAAGAACCAGCCCAATCCCAAGGGCGTTGCTGGAGTGATCCGCTCCGCCCTTGAAACACTACCTGGCTTCGGTCGCGAGTCTTCCGAAACTAAGTCCGTAGTTAGGCCGGCACTTGTGTTGATGAGCGGAAGGACGCTGGCCTTCGTATTCACATTTCTGATTCCGGTAGTCTTGGTTCGCGTATTCGATCCGGCCCAGTTCGGCACTTATAAGCAACTCTTCCTGGTCTTCTCCACCTTCTATGGCATGGCGCCTTTTGGGATCGCGTCGAGCTTGTATTATTTTCTTCCTTCCACCCCTCAGGGGCGCGGTGAGTGTGTTGCAAATGCACTGTTAGTCCTGGCAACGATAGGCGTGATTGGAGCCGGCGCCTTAGTGATCGCGACACCCAAGCTGGTCGCTTGGTTCGACAATCCGGAGCTGACAGCGTATCTTCCATGGATTGGTCTGTATGCGCTTTTGGCGATGCTTTCCTCCTGTCTCGAGATTGTCTTGATCGTTCAGGGTAAGTACGCATACGCCTCGGCATCCTACGGCTTGTCGGACGTATTGAGGGCGGCGGCGCTCATTTTGCCGGCGCTGCTGTTCCGACGGATCGGATGGCTCCTGGCGGGCGCGATCGCGGTGGCACTGCTTCGGACTCTGTTCGCCCTGGGATTTCTCTGGAGGAAGTTCCGAGGTTCGTTCACGCCAGATCTCCCGTTACTGAAGCGACAGCTCGCGTATTCCCTTCCATTTGGCGTGGCGGTTTGCGTGGAAGTATTGCAGACGGGCTTTCCTCAGTATCTTGTTTCCCACCGTTTCGATCCAGTCATATTGGCGATCTTTGCAGTCGGATGCCTGGAAAACCCGCTGGTGGAACTGCTAGGTTCCTCAGCCGGCGACGTGATGATGGTGAAAATGCAGAGCGCGCTGGCGGCGGACCGCAGTCGCGTTGTGCTGGAGCTTTGGCACGAGACCACGGCTAAGCTGACCCTGTTGTTTTTCCCCATGGTGGCTTTGGTTGCCGTGGCGGCACACGAAATCATCGTGCTCGTCTATACCGATCGATATCTTGCCAGCGTGCCGATCTTGGTTATGTGGTCGAGCATGGCCTTGCTGGCTCCATTCTCTGTGGATGGCGTCCTACGTGTTTTTGCCCAGACCAGGATCTTGCTGATCCTGAATGTGGTTCGACTATCGATTATCGTCGCGCTGATGCCGTGGGCTTTGGGATATGGGTTAGTGGCGGGTACTTTTGTCGTGGTGCTGGCTAACGCCGTTTTCAAGATCGCCGGCCTCCTAAGAATCAAGATGCTCCTGGGAGTGAGCGTGAGGGAACTTCTGCCTTGGCGCAGGCTAGTGACTTTTCTGAGTATGGCTATCGTCGCAGGCGCCGTCGCTTGGGGAGTCCGATATGAGCTCCCGATTCGCGCCATTCCGTTGACCCTGGCGACGGAGACAGCCTTCGGAGTACTCACGTATGGAGTCCTGGTTTGGACTCTGAACGTACTCAGCGAGCGCGAAAAGTTGGCACTTCGAGAGGCCATAGCGAAAATCGGAATTTTGGGTATCCATTAAAACTCGTGGAATGGCATGCTGGTGATTCAGTCGTGAAAGTCTGGAGGTGCGGTTCTTAGTGCGAGTCCTCGATTTAGGTTGCGGTTCCGGTCGCGACCTGGCTGTATGGGGTATCAATGCTGCTGACGAGATCACGGGACTTGATATCGACCCCAGCAGTTTGGAAATCGCCAAGGTGCGATTCCCAAATCGAACCTACCTGCTGGGCGCCGGTGAACGCCTGCCATTCGAGGACGTGAGTTTTGAGCGAGTGATCTCGGAAGTCGCAGTCCCGTACATGAACATCCCGAAGTCACTCTCGGAAATGTACCGGATCCTGGTTCCCGGTGGCCATCTGTCGCTAAGCCTGCATCTCCCAGGTTTCACGATGTCTGAATTAATCCACAATGCCCTGCCGAAACCGATCCCCACGCTTTTTCGCCTTTACGTCATGGCCAATGGCGTATTGTTCCATTGCACCGGCAACACAGCCGGATTTCTCCGGGGCAGAACGGAATCATTCCAGACGGAGCGAGGAATGAGAATAGCATTGGATCGCGCTGGATTCATCAATCCTTCGTTCCGCCGAGCGCCAGGGCCGACCGGCGAAACTTTCGTTGTGGAAGCGACAAAATAAATGCGCTCCAGCGGTCGCCGAAGCGACTACTGTTTCCTCGCTGTATTGCTCGTCCTAAGCGTATATTTTTCCCATCTCCATTGGTCCAAGATCCCCAGTTTTTGGGGAGACGGCCCGCGCTGGATGTTCGAAACGTTTAGAGTGTTTCGAGGAGACACGCCTTACCGCGATATAGCATCACTCTATCCGCCGCTGTCTCTCTACGCGTTTGCGATTGCTTACAAGCTTTTCGGGCAGACGTTTGCGACGGCGCAGGTATTGGTGGACCTTCTTAGTATTGGGTTGCTTGTCTCCACCTACGCGCTCGGCCGGATGTTTATGAGCGCGGGACTCAGCGCGGCTATCGTCTTTTGTCTGACTCTGGCTGGGGCCAGCAGCGACTCAAGCTTTGCGTTGTTCGGGCTTAATATCTACACGCCTTCCATACTGATCGCCTCTTTGGGCTTGAACCTTTTTTTGATTGCTCTGGTCAAGGCGCTGCGCTGTCAGGCACTGCGGTTGCCGTATATCTTGCTCGCCACTGTGGGCTGTACGCTAAGTATCTTAAGCAGGATCGAGTTTGCGGTAGCGATGGCGCTTTGCATGAGCTTGGTATTGCTTTGCCTGTGGAATCGGCAACTGCCTTCCGCCTTAAAATTGCTTGGCTCGGGCGTCATCGTCATCGCGCCCACGCTCCTCGTGTTCGGAGATCTCATCGGGGTTGCGGGAATCAAAAACGTGGCTGAAGGGGTTCTGAACTACGGATCCAGTTCGATGGTCTGCCCTTATTGGCCCACCGGGTTGGGCTTGCTGGGTTTCCTGGCAGGATTGAGCGAAGGTGTCTTACTTTACATCCTAGGGACTCTATTGTCGGAGAGAACCTCTGGAAGGCGCCGGTACAAGCTGTTTGGCGTCGCGCTAGCCGCATCGCTCGTTACTGGATTTTATCTTTATGCGGCGTGGTCCGATTTCCCGCGCTACTGGGCCGTCCCCACACTCGAGCAGTTCTCCCGCGGGCAAACGCTCAGCTCCATAGTATCGTTGACACACGTGCTGGTTGCTCCGATGAGCATTGCTGTCGCCTTAACTGCGGCGACGCTGTGGCGTGTAGGCATCGCTCTTGTTAGAGGTCTTAGCCTGAGAACAGTCGTGACTGACGATGCTGTCTTGTACGCCGCCGGAGCCGCCCTTGGGATACGGTCGCTCTTCGGCGCGCTGCTGACAGAGATACCGTCGGTGTCTCCGTCCGCATACGCGACACTGTTCCTAATTGGCGGAGTGCTCTTAAGCAAGGCGTTCAGTCTGCGGAAGGAGCTGTCCGGCACGTGGCGCGGCATGATCTGCAGGTCCATCCCAGCGTGCCTGTTTCTGACCTATGGCCTCGGCCGGCTGCTTTGGTACTATCACTCGGAAGCAGGCGCTACGTACTATCCTCTGGACACACTCGCGGGGCACGTGCTCGTAAATTCAAAGGCCAGCGTCGATGTTTACAATTACGTCGTGGCGAATACTCAGGAAGATGATTTGGTCGCAGATGTGGCCTACGGCGGTGGAGTCAACTTCGCGGCGAGGCGTTCCGGCCCGTTATTCATGACTATGTTTTCGTTTCTGATGCCTTCTGAGCGAACACTCATGATCGATGCCGAGAGGATCAAGAGATCGAGGCCGGCGCTGGTGATCGGGTTGGACGCCGCGCATTTGGGGACGCAGTATGGTGGCGGCACAACCAACGGTTGTATGTTTCCACGGTTCGTCTGGCGGTCGACCCGAATTTCGGGCGATGCAGAGAAGCCGCTGCCGGTCATTTCATTCGTCGAGGACAATTACACGCGGGTGCTGAAATCGGAGACCTTTCTGGTGCTGGCGCCTAAGAATGGTCGGTAATGCGGCTTGCATGTTAGGTTTATTGGTATATATCTCATGAGCAGCGTAAAGTCAGTCCTAGTAACCGGTTCGTCGGGTCTCATTGGATCCGAGGTGGCCCTCCATTTTCATCAACAGGGTTTTGGGATCCACGGAGTGGACAACAATCAGCGTGCCGTATTTTTCGGCCCCCAGGGGGACACCCGCTGGAACCAAAAAAGACTCCACGATCTGATGCCCGGCTTCACCCATCACGAGCTCGATATCCGTGACCGTCCGGGAGTGCTTGCACTCATAGAAAAGCTGAGGCCGTCGGCGATCATCCACGCCGCGGCGCAGCCCTCCCACGATTTGGCCGCGGCCATGCCCTTCGAGGACTTCGACACGAATGCGGTAGGTACGATCAACCTCCTCGAAGCGGCGCGCCGGTTCTGTAAAGATTCCCCGTTCATCCACATGTCCACCAATAAGGTTTACGGGGACGCGCCGAACCGCATCCAGCTCCAGGAACTCAGCTCGCGCTGGGACTACCAGGACCCTGCGTACGAAAACGGAATTCCGGAGACATTTACGATCGATCAATCCAAGCACTCGCTCTTCGGCGCGTCTAAGGTCGCGGGGGATGTCATGGTTCAGGAGTACGGCCGGTATTTCGATATGCCCACGTGCTGCCTGCGTGGCGGCTGCCTCACCGGCCCCAACCATTCGGGGGTCGAGCTTCATGGATTCCTGAGTTACCTGGTGAAGTGCAATCTGGAAGGCAAGGAATATACCGTTTTCGGCTACAAGGGCAAGCAGGTGCGGGACAACATCCACTCCGAGGACGTAGCTCGCTTCATGTATGAGTTTTACTCCAATCCCAAGTGCGGCGAGATATATAACCTGGGAGGCGGCAAGCAGAATGCCTGCTCGATTCTGGAAGCTTTCGAGCTGGCGGAAGCTTGCACCGGAAAGAAACAGGTCTTCAAGTACGTCGATCAGAATCGCATGGGCGATCATATCTGTTACTACAGCGATCTGCGCAAAATGAGAGAACACTACCCTCGCTGGAACCTGACCAAATCGCTGCCGCAGATTATCGGCGAGATCGCCGCGTCGTGGCGGGAGCGCAGTAAGGCGCAATGAAGGTCTTGATCACGGGCGCCTGCGGCTTCGTAGGAAGCTCTGTGGCGTCGGCGTTGCGCGAGATGGACGAAGGGATCTCCATCGTCGGCGTAGACAACTTTATCCGCCCCGGCAGCGAAACGAACCGCCTGAAGCTGACCCGAATGGGCGTCCGCATTCTGCACGGCGACGTGCGCCAGGCTAGTGATTTCGAGTCTCTGCCGGCAGCGGACTGGGTGCTGGACGCGGCGGCGAATCCGAGCGTTCTAGCCGGAGTGGACGGCCGGTCGAGCAGCCGCCAGCTTGTTGAGCATAACCTTTGGGGCACGGTGAACCTGTTGGAATACTGCAAACAACGGAGTGCGGGGCTCATCCTGCTCAGCTCGAGCCGCGTGTATTCGGTGCCCGCCCTCTGTTCTTTGCCGCTAAAGGTATCCGGCCAGAAATTCGCCCTCGACGAGTCCCGCCCCTTGCCATCAGGGTTGTCCCCGGCTGGGATCGGCGAAGAGTTTTCCACCGAGGCGCCGATATCGCTCTATGGAAGCACGAAACTTGCCTCAGAGACGCTGGCCCTGGAATACGGAGCGACGTTCGGCTTTCCCGTGTGGATCAACCGTTGCGGAGTCCTGGCCGGCGCGGGCCAGATGGGGACTGCCGAACAAGGAATCTTTTCTTACTGGCTGCATTCGTTTGCCCGCAAGCAGCCTCTGCGCTATATCGGTTTCGAGGGGCTTGGCCATCAGGTGCGGGACGCGTTTCATCCCGCGGATCTAACGGCGCTGCTGTACCGGCAAATGTACGAGGCAGGGAACGCCGGTGGGCTCTTCAATGTGGGCGGCGGTCCCGGCAACAGCATGTCACTGGCGGAACTGACCGATTGGTGCTGTCAGCGGTTCGGCAGGCACGCGGTGGAAGCAGACCTCAGACCCAGGCCGTTCGATATACCCTGGTTCGTAATGGACTCGGCGCAGGCGGCCTCGCGTTTCGATTGGAAGCCGCGGAAGCTGCTGCCAGAAATCTTGGATGACATCGCGGTTCATGCAGAGCAGAATCCCGATTGGTTGCGTATTACCGCCTCCTCATGAGCGAGCCAATCTCCACGTCCGGGCCCAGCGCCAAGCCTCTTCGTCTGCTCACTGTCGTAATTCCGGCCCGGGACGAAGAAGGCTGCATCGCTTCGACCGTCGAGCATCTGCACCTGGAACTCCGATTGGCCGGCATTCCCCACGAAATCGTGGTTGTCGATGACGGCAGCTCGGATACCACCTGGCAGATCCTGCTCGATCTGAAGGAGCGTATTTCCGAGTTAAAGCCTCTGATGAACGAAGGACAGCACGGCTTCGGGCGGGCCGTGACCTATGGGCTCGATAACTCGTCGGGCGACGCCGTGACCATCATGATGGCCGATGAATCGGACGATTGCCGCGATGTGGTGCGCTATTGGAAGGAATTGGGTAACGGTTACGATTGCGTCTTTGGCAGCCGTTTCGTCAGGGGCGGCGGCGTCATCGATTACCCGCGCGTGAAGTATGTCGTCAACCGCGCCGCCAATTTTTTTCTCCGCTCACTGTTTCGCGTCAAGTTAAACGACGTGACCAACGCCTTTAAGGCCTACCGGCGCGAGGTGATCGACGGATGCCGCCCCTTTCTTTCTCCGCACTTCAACCTCACCATTGAACTTCCCCTGAAGGCGATCGTACGAGGATTTACATGGACGGTCATTCCCATAACTTGGCGCAATCGGCGTTCCGGCGTTGCCAAGCTTAAACTTCGGGAAATGGGCAGCCGATATCTGTTCATCTGTTTCTACGTCTGGCTGGAGAAGTACTTCAGCGGTGGCGACTACAAAAGGAAAAATGAGTCCTAATGCCGGACGCTTCTTCACCGGAATTTTCACCGAAGGATTTGCAGGAGATCTATAACCGTAGGTTTCAGGCAAATCTGGCCTATCGAAATCGAGTCTGGCAAGTTCTCACTGCGGACTTCTTTTCGCGGTGGATTGGACCCACGGATCATGTTCTGGATCTGGGCTGTGGGTATTGCCAGTTCATCAACAATATCGCATGCGCCAAGAAGTATGGAATGGATCTAAATCCTTCCGCGACGGATCACGCGGCCAAGAATGTCACCCTGATTCAGCAGGATTGCGCCACCCGCTGGCCGTTCGATGACAACTTCCTGGATGCCGTATTCACCAGTAACTTTTTTGAACACCTTCCTACGAAGAGTGCATTGCAGAACACCTTGCGCGAGGCATTTCGATGCTTGAAGCCGGGCGGCAAGATCATCGCCCTGGGCCCGAACATCCGCTATCTGGCTGCCGAGTATTGGGACTTCTTCGATCATCACCTGGCTTTGAGCGACAAGTCTCTGGTCGAAGTGCTGGAGAATACCGGATTCGTTGTATCGGAGAGCATCCCGCGTTCTCTTCCGTTCACGATGGTAAACTCCCGTGAATATCCGCCCGTTTTCCTTCGCCTTTACCTGCGCCTGCGGGTAGCCTGGGCCTTCGTCGGTAAGCAGTTTTTGGTCGTCGCCAGGAAGCCCTGATGGCGAGTTTAGCGGACGGATGCTCCGGAGACGACCGGATCAAAGAACAGGCCGCTGATGACGCCGTTGATGGCTCCCGTGCGCGTGATCCGCAGGGCCACGTGGCCGCTCAGCTTCCACACCACGTAGGTTCCGTTTTGAAAAGCACTTAGGTTCTGAGTATCCAGTGCCGCACCGGTAGAGCCATCCAAGACGCTAAGGGTCTCGGCCCGGGCACCTCCTAAGTCCCAATCCAGACAGTAAATGGCGAGCTGATGGGCAGCCCCGTCGGTGAAGTTCAGATCGATGGTGAAGCTGACGTCGTTATACCAGGTGGCCGCGATCCGGTCGGTGGAGGAAAGTGCCTTTTGCGGGCCGCGCACATCGCTGGTGGAACCGGCCCACGTATAGTTGTTCTGATTGGCCGGAGTCACCGTCACGTATCCGGGATAGGACACCGTGTCGCCGATTACGTTGTAGCCGTTACTGCCATAGACGCCCTTCCAGGTCCCTCGCGCGGCAGTGTCCGTTTTTACGAACACGGCCGAATTGGACGCACTACCGCTGCTGATCGTATAGGCTGCCGATGCCACCAGGCTGTCGGTCAACCCACTCTTGTAGGCGATGGCCTTCAAAGTCAGACTGCTACCCACCGGTACGGGGCCCGCGTAGAGTGTTCCTACCGTCGAACTCGGCGTGCTCCCGTCGGTGGTATAGCGAATCGATGCACCCGCAGTTGACGTGCTGATGGTCACGTTTTGTGTCCCGCTGTAGTTGCCTGCGGGTGGATTGAACGTGGGCGTCGCCACGCTGGAGCCACTGCTGACCGGATCGAAGAACAGGCCGCTGACGACGCCGTTGATCGCTCCGGTGCGGGTGATCCGTAGGAGCACGTGGCCGCTCAGCTTCCACACCACGTAGGTTCCGTTTTGAAAAGCACCTAGGTTCTGGGTATCCAGCAGCGCTCCGGTAGAGCCATCCAAGACGCTGAGGGACTCGGCCCGCCCACCTGCTAAATCCCAATCC
>Ga0207674_10001545_pt1 | contig 29649 bp, 22 predicted proteins | sample KBSCornC72_FD_184303 | JGI IMG/M metagenome (GOLD analysis project Ga0207674, IMG submission 184303) | Corn rhizosphere microbial communities from Kellogg Biological Station, Michigan, USA - KBS Corn C7-2 (SPAdes) (version 2) | ecosystem: Host-associated > Plants > Roots > Rhizosphere > Soil ...
CTCAATTCAGTCAGCAGCGCGGCAAACTCGCTCGGCGTGTACTCCCAGTCGATGGACGTTGCCTCGCGCAGAATACGCGCGCCCTTGTCCTCCGGATAGGCGCAGCGAAAGTAGCTCAGGAGCCGCGTCCGAACCTTCTTCGACTTGCCGACGTAAACGACCTCGCCGTCGGGCGACATCATTCGATAGACACCAGGCCGGTCCTGCGCGCCCTCACGGACCACTCCGCGCATTCGCGTGATGTCTTCGTCCGAGGTCGGCGCTCGGCGCGACGTTCTCAGCGCTGACATTGCCAGCAGAACACGGTGGAGCGGCCGTCGATCGCATGTGTGGCGACGAGCGTGCGTCCGCAGCGCTGGCAGCGCTCGCCCTCGCGGCCATACGCCTGGAGGCGTTCCGCGAACGATCCTCGTGTCCCCGACGCATCACGGTAATCGCGAAAGCTCGTGCCGCGCGCGGCGACCGCCTCGGTCAGCACGCCACGCAGCTCGGCGTGCAGACGCGCCGCTTCAGCCGGCGACAACGCCGCTGCCGGCCGCGAGGGATCTATCCCGGATCGCCAGAGCGCTTCGTTCGCGTAGATGTTGCCCACTCCAACGAGTCGACGTTGGTCCATCAACACCCGCTTGACTGCCTGTCGCGAAGCCCGAAGAATGGCCGATAGTCGCTCGACGGTAAAGACCGAGTCCAACGGCTCGTCACCCAGACCCCCCGAGTAGCGAGCGAATCGCTGCTCGTCCATCACGCTCACTGTCCCCAGCCGACGAATGTCCCGGTAATGGAGGGAGCGCTCGCGGTCGAGGACGAACTCGATGGTCGAGTAACGTCGCTCGTCCTCCGGAAGCGAACCGTCGTCGATGAGCAGCGCGCCTGTGAACCGCGGCTGCACGACGATCCGATCGCTCGACGACAGATCGAGCACGATCAGCTTTGCGCGACGCCACGCATGATCAATGACGGAGCCGACGACGCGGCGCCGCAGCTGACGAGCATCCACCTCCCGCAGCACATCGCCCCGCCTGACCCTAACGTCGGTGATCGTGCTGCCAACGATCGCGCGCTCGAGGTCGCGCGCGATCGTTTCGGTCTCAGGTAGCTCGGGCACGCCGCGCCGATTCGCGCCACCCGACATCGGCGCGATACTGCTTGCCCTGGAACTCGACGCCCGCGGCGTAGTCCGTGCTGGCCCGATGTGCTTCGTCGAAGGATCCAGCCACCGCAGTCACCGCGAGCACTCGGCCGCCAGCGGTTACGAGGGAACCATCCGGCGTGCGCGCTGTCCCCGCGTGAAACGGGATGACGCGATCATCAGGCTCGGGCAACGTGATCGTATCGCCGGTGACGGGTGAGTCCGGGTAACCACGCGCGGCGAGGACCGTGGTGACCGCGAACGACGGCTCCCATTCGAACGGACGAATCGTGCCGAGTCCATTGCCCGAAGCAACCGCCATGAACGCATCGAGCAACGAGCTCCGCATGAGTGGAAGGATCGCCTGCGTTTCGGGATCGCCGAACCGACAGTTGAACTCGACGACCTTCGCTCCCTCGTCCGTGAGCATGAGCCCAGCGTAGAGGAGGCCGCTGAACAGGGACCCGCGCTCGCGAAACGCCCCAAGCATGGGCGCGATGATTCGCGTAGCCGCCTCCCTAACGATGGACCCTGTTCCGATCGCGACCGGTGCGTACGCGCCCATCCCACCGGTGTTGGGTCCCACATCACCCGCAAAGAGACGCTTGTGATCCTGCACCGGCAGCATCGTTAGGAACCGATCGCCATCGGTAAGCGCGAAGAGCGAGAGCTCCTCGCCGTGCATGAACTCCTCGACGAGCACTTCGCTTCCCGCCTCGCCGAGCGCGCCGTCGCGCAGCATGCGGTCGATAGCGGCGTGCGCCTCGGCGACCGTCTCGCAGATCACGACGCCCTTTCCGGCGGCGAGCCCGGTGGCCTTGATAACGACGGGCGTCCCGAGCTCCGCGACCGCGCGACGGGCCGACTCGACGTCGGTGTGGTGCGAGGCTCGCGCCGTCGGCACGCCGGTGGCGAGCATCACTTCCTTGGCGAATCGCTTCGACGTTTCGATTCGGGCAGCGGCAGCGGATGGCCCGAAGGTTGGGATGCCACGCGCCCTGAGCGCGTCGGCTACACCTGCCGCGAGTGGCGCCTCGGGGCCCACCACCACCAGCTCTACTCGCTCGGCCGCCGCGAGCTCCACCACGCGCCCGACATCCGTCGCCGGCACCGCAACACAACGCGCAAGCTCCCCGATGCCCGGATTGCCCGGCGCAGCGAGGAGCTCGAGAGTTGGATCATCGCGTTTGAGCTTCCACGCGAGGGCGTGTTCTCGTCCGCCCCCGCCGAGGATCAATGCTCTCACGAGTCGGACGTCTTGAATGCGTTGTTGAAGGCGTCGCGTGCGCGAGCGAGCACATCACCAACCTGCGTGAATGCCTCGCGCGCTTGGTTCCCGTAGTATCCGGCCGCGTCCACATAGTCCTCGCTGAGCGGCTGACCCGGGTCTCCACGACGTGGGTAGTCTCCGTTGAGGATCGCGTCGTACTTCCCGCTTCGCACCCATCGCTGCAGCTCCGCGGCGCGAACGGTCCCGAACGGGTGGGTCTTGAACGCCGTGTTGATGACCTGGAAGACGCGATCGGCGAGGTCGCCCTGCGTCTCGTAGGTCTCGGCCTGCTCCATGAATGCCTCGAGGCTGATCTCATCGTCGCCAGCGCCGCCGCCCGCCATCTTGAGAAACGTGCGAAGCGACACGTCGAGATCCTGCGTGGCGAGCAGACCGGCACGGTCCGCCGACAGCTCGGCCTTTCGGTACCACTCGAGGAGCGCGAGCTGGAACGGCAGAAGGGCCATCCCTGCCAGGAATGGCAGATTCCGCAGCCCGACCGTGAGGATGATGATCGCGATCGTGGTGTAGGTGGTGTGGCCGCTCATGATATGCCCGAGCTCGTGGCCCAGGATGTCACGCCGCTCCTCCTTCTCGAGCAGCGAGATCGTCGCGGAGTTCAGGACGATGAACGGCTTATCGAATCCCACGGCGGCCGCGTTGACGAATGGCGTCTGCGAGACGTACAGGTCCGGGCGTTCGGGCCAGTCGAGCGTCTCCACGACCTCCCCGTACAGGGAGTTGAGCGCGGGCCGCTGTTTGGGGCCGACGAGGACCGCGTTGGCGAGGAAGAGCTGACGCACGCCCTTCTCGCCGAAGAACCCGGCGATCTTTCGGACGACCTCATCGAATCCGGGGATCGCGCGAAGGCTATTGAGCGCTGCGCGATCGGCCGGGTGCTCCCAGGCTGTCGAAGCGATCTGTGTGAGGACTTTGCGGTCAGCCATGTCTTTGGGGACTGGGGACTAGGGACTGGGACTCGGCGCATCGCTTCGAGCCGAGCGACACTCTTTCGTCTACGAGACGAGCCCGCCCGAAGTGTCTGACCCCTGGCCCAAACTACCCGCCGGGATGTTCGGCAGCCAGCGTCGCCCGCCCGACCAACCGGTCACTGATCGCCAGTTCTAGAGACCCTCGAATGCGTGGTCGAGATCCTCGATCAGATCGTCGACGTCCTCGACGCCGCACGAGAGTCGAATCAGGCCGTCACCGATGCCGATTTTGGCGCGCCGCTCGGGCGGCACGGACGCGTGCGTCATGGCCGCCGGGAGACAGATCAAGCTCTCCACGCCGCCCAGTGACTCGGCGAGCGCGAAGATCTTCACGCGCTCGAGCACCTGGTTTGCGCGCTCCCTGGTGCCGAGATCCACCGAGATCATTCCGCCGAACCCCTTCATCTGCCGACACGCGAGCTCGTGCTGTGGGTGCGACCGGAGCCCGGGATAGATCACGCGCTCCTCGTCGAACCGGTCCGCGAGCCACGCCGCGATCTGCCGCCCGTTGGCGTCGTGCTGGCGCATTCGCAGGTGCAGTGTCTTCGTGCCGCGCAGTGCAAGCCAGGCATCGAAGGGCCCGGCCACCGCGCCGGCCGCGTTATGAATGAACTTCAACTGGTCGGCGAGCGAGTCATCGCGCACCACCGCGATGCCCCCGATCATGTCGCTGTGCCCGTTGAGATACTTGGTCGTCGAGTGGAAAACGACGTCCGCCCCGAACTCGAGTGGGCGCTGGAAATAGGGTGTGGCGAACGTGTTGTCGACGATCAGCAGGGCGTTGGATCGACTGGCGATTTCCCGCATGGCGGCGAGGTCCGCGATCCACATCATCGGGTTCGTTGGCGTCTCGACAAGAATGGCCTTCGTCTCGGGCGCGACCGCATCGGCGACGCGATCTGGATATCGCGTATCAACGTACGTGAAGCGCAAGCCGAGATTGACGAGGATACGATCGAACAGTCGTGAGGTGCCGCCGTATACGTTCTCGCCGCACACGATGTGGTCGCCAGCGCGGAACAACTTCATGATCGAGTCGAGGCAGCCCATGCCGCTCGCGAACGCGAATCCGTGAGTGCCCCCTTCCAGCGCGGCGACGTTCCGCTCGAGCGCCTCACGCGTCGGATTTTTCCCGCGCGCGTACTCGTACCCCTTGTTTTTCCCGACGGCGTCCTGCACGTAGGTGGACGTCAGGTAGATCGGAGTCATGATCGCGCCGGCAAGCGGCTCTGGCCGCTGACCCGCGTGGATTGCCCGCGTTCCAAAGCCAGGTTCGAGATCTTCGTCAAAGACGCGCGTCATTCGTTGGGCTCAGTATCGGTGGTGAATGGGTCAAGATAATCCGGGTGGCTCGCCGCTGCACTGCGTCGTCGCCGATGACGAAGCACATCTTCGTCGGGTGCTCGTGCGGCTCATGCAGGGTGAAGGCTTCACGTGTCACGAAGCACCGAACGGCCGTGCGGCACTCGAGCTGCTGGAGCGGGTGCCCGCAACGCTCGTCATCTCGGATCTGCACATGCCAGAGCTCGACGGCATGGGTCTGCTGCGCGAGGTGCGAGAGCGTCTGCCCGACACGGCCGTCATCATGATCACGGCCGTCGCCGACGTGGCCACCGCGGTGAGCGCCCTCGCGGTGGGTGCGATGGACTATCTCACCAAACCGTTTCACCTCGACGAGGTGCGCGCCCGCGTAAGGCAGGCGCTCGAGAAGCGTCGCCTCCTGCTCGAGAATCGCAGCTACCAGCAACGGCTGGAGGAACGTGTTGCGGAGCAGAGTCGTCGGCTGGAATCGTTGTTCCTCGCGAGCATTCAGTCGCTAGCCGACGCGCTCGAGGTGAAGGACCCGTACACACACGGTCACTCGCTGCGCGTGAGCAACTACTCGGTGGCCATCGCGCGCGCGATCGGCCTGAGTGACGAGATGGTCCAGCAGATCGAGATCGGCGGGCGCGTGCACGACATCGGAAAGATCGGCGTGCGCGAGGCCATCCTGAACAAAGCCGGGCCGCTGACCGCGGACGAGTACCAGCACATCATGACGCACCCGACGGTCGGGTGGCGGATTCTCGCGCCACTGCTTCACGAGATGCCGATGTCGCTCAACATCGTGCGGTGGCACCACGAACGCTTTGACGGCAGCGGCGCCCCGGACCGGCTCGTGTCGGACGCCATCCCGCTCGAAGCGCGGATCGTCGCGGTTGCCGACACGTTCGACGCGATGACGAGCATCCGGCCGTATCGTCCCGGTGTGCCGCTCGATGACACGCTCGCGGAGCTCCGTCGCTGCAGCGGTGCGCAGTTCGATCCGGTCTGCGTTGGTGCGTTCCTCGAGGCGTACGACGCCGGCGCGATCGAGCTCTCGCCCCGCGGGGCGCTCGCTCGCTAGCGCAACGTCCGACAGCGCGTTAGGTGCGTGGCGTGACCGCGATCGACGTCGGCCGTTTGTAGACCGAGAGTCGTTCGTCACACCAATGCTTGACGTCAGCGGCCTCCACGTCGCCGCGAACGCCTATCGCGATGTCGTTCTCGCGGATCGCGTCGGGTATGGGGTGGACGGTGACGCTCTCGACTCCTTCCATTTCGCCGACGACCCGCTCGATCTCACGCGGATAGATATTGAAGCCGTTGCGCGTGAACATCGGCTTGATCACTCCACGGAACGACGCGGTACCGTCCGGGTTTCGCACGCCCCGGTCTCCCGTGCGGAGCCACTCGCCGTTCCGATGCAGCCCGGCCGCCCACGGTTTGTCCGGGGTCGCCTGGCGACCGCCGGCATTGACATAGCCGGCGAACACGTTAGGCCCCGAGACGCAGATCTCGCCTCTTTCGCCAACAGCGACCTCCGTATCCGACCGCTCGCCACGGATCGACACGTGGACGCCAGGGAAGGGAACGCCAAGCGTGCCACGTCTGTTAGGCCGGTCGATCCGGTTGAAGAGACACACCGGTCCGGCCTCGGTGAGGCCGTAGCCTTGTCGCAGCTCCACGCCGGTCAGCTCGAACCATCTATCCTGCAGCTCGACGGCGAGCGGGGCGCCGCCACAGATACACAGGCGCAGCGCTGAACCTCGCAGCGTTCTCCCGTGTCGCTCCGCCAGCGCCACGACGGCCGCGAACACCGACGGAACGGCAACGAAGTCGGAAATCCCGCCTCCCTCCAGCAGCTCGACGACACGCCCCGGATTGAATCTCTTCATCGTCGTGACGCGGCCGCCCGCCAGCATGGGCGCGGCACCCGAGACCACGAGGCCGAACAGATGCGCAAAGGGAAGGACCGCCAGGGCTCTCACGTTGCGGTCCACACGCGCTGCCTCGATGGTGGCACGCGCGTTCGAGAGGAGGTTGGCGTGCGTGAGGATGGCGCCGAGTGGTGTCCCCTCGATTCCAGAGGTATACACGATGGCCGCTTCCTCGTGCGATCCAGGGACATCGACTTCGTCTTCCAGCGTTAGGCCCCAGTGAGAGCCAAGATCGATGTGCCGGGCCGCACCGTCCGTGACCACGACGGCCGATCTCGGCACGTCGTCGAGCAACACGCGGACGACGTGGTCGGGAACGCGGCCAGCGAGCTCCGTCGTCGTGAATACGGCGCCCACGTTCGCATCGGCAATCTGGTACGCCGCTTCGAACCGTGAGGCGAGCGGGTTGATGAGCACTGCGCCACGCCCTTCGGATGCGGCGAGCGCCGTGATGAACGCCGGTGACGTCGGGAGCAGGATCGCGGACCGTCGCCCGCTCAGTGCGCGCACGAGCGGCGCGCTGCGCTGCAACAGCGAAAGCCCCGCCGCGACCAGCTGCTGCGTGTCGAAACCGTCGATGCGGCCGCCGCCAGCGGCGAGTGCGATTGGAAGAAGGCCGAGAGGGTTGCTCACGGCCGGAAAGCTTACAACTCGAACCGCGTCATTGCACCCTTGAGCCGGTTCGCAATCTCTGCGAGGTGCTGACTCGAGTCGGAGACGTGCGCCATGGACGCCGTCTGCTGCTGCACCACTGCGCTCACTTCCTGCGACGTCGCTGCGTTCTGATCCGCGACCGCGGAGATCGCCTCGATCTCGCGCGCGAGGGCGTCGGCTTCTTCGCGCTGTGCGTCGCTGGCGTCGACAATCAGCGCGATCGCATCGCGACTGCTCTCGATCTCGGTGGAGATTCGAGTGAGCGACGCCGCCGACGTTCGGATCACCGACTCTCCGTTCGATACGCGATCGCTCACGAGGGAGATCCGCTCGGCCGTGCGGAGCGATGCGCTTCGCATCTCCGCGGCGAGCTTCCGAATCGTGTCGAGCGCGCGGGCGCTCTCGCCAGCGAGCTTGCGCACCTCGTCAGCCACGACCGCGAACCCCTTGCCGTGCTCGCCTGCTCGTGCCGCTTCGATCGCGGCGTTCAGTGCCAGCAGGTTCGTTTGTCGAGCGATGGCGCCGATGGTGTCGGTGACTTTCCCGATGCGCTGTGACTTCTCCCCGAGCTCCGCAACAACTGGTACTGCTTCGTTGGTTACGCTACTGATGGACGCCATGCTCTCGAGCGCCTCGGCGGCCGATTGCGCGCCGCGTCGCGCCGACGCGACGACCGAGTCGCCGGCACGCTGTGCGCTCCGCGCGTGGTCTGCCACGCGCGACGCGCGCTCGGCGAGCCGCGATGAGCCGGCGGCAAGCTTGCTGATGCCGCGCGTCTGCGTCCCGACGGAGTCCGCGATCGAGTGAGCCGCCCCTGCCACCTGTTGCGTGCTGGCGCTAATCTGCTGCGCGCCCGACGCGAGCTGTTCGGCCGTCGCGGCGACTTCGCCGGCGCCACCATCGATGTCACGGAGGAGAGATCGGAGACTCGACGTCATGCGGCGTACCGCGTCGGCAAGGCGCCCGACTTCGTCGCCTGACGTGAAGCCGAGCTCCCGTCGAAGTCCGCCGCCGGCGACGGCATCCGCGTGGGCGGCCACGGCGTCGATTCCGCGCGTTAGGCGCGACGCCGCCCAGAACGATAGCACGACGGGGAGCACGAATGCGAGCAGGGGATAGACCGTGAAACGAACGAGCGTGGCACGGATCTCGGCGAGGAACGCGTCGGCGCGCATGGTGGTGATCACGTACCCAGCGACCGACCCATCCGCGCGCTTGACCGGCGCCGCCGCGGTCATCAGCTCGCCCGCGTCGTCACGAATGAGCGGGCTCACGCCGCCCCGGCCGGCGTCGAGGGCGTCCAGCAGGGAATCGGGCGGCGTCCACGTCGTGGTGTACTGCGGCTGTCCGGCGTTCCACGACGAGTGTGCGAGATACCGGTAGCCGTTCGGCATGCGACGCACGACCGCGATGCCGTTCGACAGCTCGCTCACGTCGCCGCCGTTCACCGCCCACAGTCGCTTCAACGCCGCGCGCGTGGCGAGGAACGCCTCGGTGTTCTGACCGCCCGGCCGCGCGATGACGTCCAGGGAATCGGGGGAGATCGCAACGCTGGTGCTTCGCGCGATGGCAGCGAGCCGCTCTCCATGCACGTTCGCGAGGTTGGCTCGCGACCGCTGGTAGACCGGCACCAACACGACGATGAGCGTGAGCAGCACGGCTGCGGCGCTGACCCCCGCCATCTTCCAGCGAAACGGGAGTCGCGACGCCCGCGCTCCGAGCGACGATGTCAGGACGTTCCTCCGGTGCAGCGCATCGTTGTCTTCGAGAGAGCAGCCACGACCTCGAGCTGCCGGAAGGAGACGAGGACACGCTGAGCACGGTCACCCTCGTCGCCGTGCGACGCTTGCCGGATTGGTCGTCACTCGTCGTTGCGGATGGTTACGCTCCGTGTCGTCTCGGTACTGCGTTGTGACACAGCTCACGCTCAGCCACCGTGTTTGCTCGACTATGAGAGCCCACTAGCTTTGCGGGACCGCTTCGGAGGGCGCATTGGGTCCAGACGGGTTGATGGTGAGCGTTTCGGGAGTTCGCGGCCGTGTCGGCGCCGGATTGACGCCGGAGGTCGTCACCAGCTACGCCGCCGCGTTCGGCGCGTGGGCGGCCGCGGGGGATTCGAGCAGACCGATCGTCGTCGGGCGAGACAGTCGCGTTTCCGGACCCATGTTTCACCGGTCCGTCGTGGCGGCCCTGCAGTCCGTTGGCGTTCGTGTGATCGACCTCGGACTCACGACCACGCCAACTTGTCAGATGGCCGTCGAGCACCATCATGCTGCCGGCGGCCTCATGATCTCGGCGAGCCATAATCCGATCGAGTGGAACGCCCTCAAGTTCGTGGGGTCGAGCGGGCTCTTTCTCGACGCTGCGGAAGGCACGGCCATGCGCGCTCTGGTCGGTCAGGCCTTTCCGCGGGCGGCGTGGGAGCGACTGGGCATCGTCGAGGCCGACGACGAAGCACCGGCTCGGCACATCGACGCGGTCCTCGCTCTACCGGTCATCGACGCGGCGCGCATTCGCGCCAGAAAACTTCGCGTTGCCCTCGACTGCTGTCGCGGAGCCGGGGCGGTCATCATGCCCGCGCTGCTCGAGCGTTTGGGCTGTGACGTGACCGTGATCAACCTCGAGCCCGACGGACGCTTTCCGCGCCCGCCTGAGCCGGTGGCGGAGAACCTTGGCGAGCTCGAGGCGCTGGTGTCGCAAAGCGGCGCCGACGTCGGCTTTGCCGTGGATCCCGATGTCGATCGCCTCGCGATCGTGGCAAACAACGGGAGGGCAATCGGCGAGGACTATACGCTCGCGCTCGCGGCGCGGGTCGTGCTAAGTCGGCAGCCGGGCACTGTCGTCACGAACCTGTCGACGAGCCGGATCGTGGACGACGTCGCTGCCAGGGCTGGCAGCCGGGTGATTCGCGCCCCCGTGGGCGAGGTCAACGTGGCGATCCGTATGCGCGAGGAGCAGGCGGTCGTGGGCGGCGAGGGGAACGGTGGGGTAATCCTGCCGGGACTTCACCTGGGTCGGGACGCGCCGTTGGCGGCGGCGCTGGTGCTGCAGTTGCTGTCGGATGGTGAACAATCCCTGTCGGAGATCGTCTCTGACTATCCACGGTATGCGATCGTGAAGGACAAGCTCGACCGGCCGCCCGTGGCGCTGGATGCGGTGTACGATGCTTTACGTTCGAGCTTTTCGGACGCAAACGTGGACACGCAGGATGGCTTGAGACTTTCCTGGCCGGACAGCTGGGTTCACATCCGGCCCTCGGGTACCGAACCGATCGTTCGTGTCATCGCCGAGGCGCCTTCGGCCGACGCGGCGCGCGCGCTGGTGGCGCGCTCGCGGCAGCCACTCGACGCGCTCGCGGGTCGATCACTCTAGCTCAACGAACAATGTGCGGAATTGTCGGCTACATCGGAACGCGCGTCGCGACCCCACTCCTCATCGATGGGCTGAAGCGGCTGGAGTATCGCGGCTACGACTCCGCTGGCGTCGCGATCATGAACGGCAGGGGCGTGGAGACACGCAAGGTGGCCGGCAAGATCTCGCGGCTCGAGAACGTGGTGACAGCGAATCCGCTGCACGGATCGATCGGCATCGCGCACACCCGCTGGGCCACCCACGGCGCGCCGACGGAGGGAAACGCCCACCCGCACACGTGCTGCAACGGTGAGATCGCGGTCGTGCATAACGGGATCATCGAGAACGCGACGGCACTGCGGCAGATGCTGGAGGAGCGCGGCCACGAGTTCTCGTCCGAGACGGACACCGAGGTCATCGCTCACCTGATCGAAGAGCTCTTCGAGGAAAATCTCGAGGAGGCGGTCATTCAGGCGCTGCTCAAGATCGAGGGGACTTACGGGATCGCAGTGATCTCGAGCGAGGACCCCAAGAAGATCGTCGCCGCGCGGAAGGGCAGTCCGCTGCTGGTCGGGCTCGGCGATGGCGAGTACTTCATCGCGAGCGACGCCTCGGCGATCCTCGCGCACACCCGCGAGGTCGTCTACCTCGATGACGGCGACCTCGCCGTGCTCGAGCCGTCCGGGTACCGCATCATCGATCTGAACGCCACGGAGCAGCACAAGAAGGTCAACAAGATCGATTGGGATGTGGCGCAGATCGAGCGAGGCGGGTTCGCCCACTTCATGCTCAAGGAGATCTTCGAGCAGCCAACGACGATCGAAGATGCCATGCGCGGCCGTCTCCTGCGCGAGGAAGGGACGTCGAAGCTGGGCGGGCTCAATCTCACGGACGACGAGCTCCTCGCGTTCGACAACATCGTCATTACCGCGTGCGGCACGAGCTGGCATTCCGCGCTCATCGGCGAGCACATGATCGAGGAGCTCACTCGAGTTCCGGTCGAGGTCGAGTACGCGTCGGAGTTCCGCTACCGCAATCCCATCGTCAACGAGCGCACGCTCTGTATCGTGATCTCGCAGTCGGGCGAGACGGCCGACACGCTCGCCGCCATGCGGGAGGCGAAGCGCCGGGGCGCACGGACGTTAGGCATCGTGAACGTGGTCGGCTCGACGATCGCGCGTGAGGCCGATGGCGGTATCTACCTGCACGCCGGGCCGGAGATCGGCGTCGCGTCCACCAAGGCCTTCACCAGCCAGGTGATCGCGCTGCTGCTGTTGACGCTGAAGCTCGGCCGGCTCCGCAACGTGTCGATCCTGCGCGGCCGCGAGATCATCGAGGCCATGAATGCGATTCCGGGGCAGGTGAAGCAGATCCTCGACCGCGCGGAGGAGATCGAGGACATCGCGGAGGAGTTCAAGCGGGCGTCGAACTTCCTCTACCTGGGACGCGGCTACAACTTCCCGGCGGCGCTCGAGGGCGCCCTCAAGCTGAAGGAGATCTCCTACATCCACGCCGAAGGGTATCCGGCGGCGGAGATGAAGCACGGGCCGATCGCGCTCATTGACGAGATGATGCCCGTCGTGTTCATCGCGCCGCACGATTCGGTGTTCGACAAGGTGACGTCGAACGTGGCGGAGGTGAAGGCGAGAAAGGGCCGCGTCATCGCGATCACGAGTCGTGATGAGCCGTCGCTCGCCGGAAAGCTCGACTACGAGTTCCGCATTCCCGAAACCGTGGACATGCTGACGCCCGTACTCGCCGCCGTGCCGCTTCAGCTGCTCGCGTACTACATCGCGGTCAAACGTGGCTCGAACGTCGACCAGCCACGCAACCTCGCGAAGTCGGTAACGGTGGAGTAAGCCTAACGCCAATCGCCGCGGCGTCGCAATGCGAGTACTGCTTCAACGAGTCAGTCGCGGTGAGGTTCGTATCCGCACGTCCGACGCAGAGCCGCGCGTCGCCGGGCGAATCGGGCGCGGATACGTCCTGCTCGTCGGGTTCACGGCGATCGATACGGACGAGCATGTGGCCTGGATGGCCGAAAAGGTCGTAGGCCTGCGGCTCTTCGCGGATGCGGACGACAAGATGAACCTTGCGCTCGCGGACGTCGGCGGTGCGCTGCTCGTCGTCTCGCAGTTCACGCTGTACGGTGACTCGCGCAAGGGACGGCGGCCGAGCTTCATCGATGCCGCACGACCGGAAATCGCGATACCGCTGTACGAGCGATTCATCCAATGCCTCCGCGAGACCGGATCTCGGGTGGAGACCGGAGAGTTCGGTGCCATGATGGATGTGGAGCTCGTCAACGACGGCCCGGTGACGCTCTGGCTCGAGCGATGACTCCGCCTCGAGTCGTGCTGGCCTCGTCGTCGCCGCGGCGGCGCGAGCTCCTGACGCTGATCGGCATTCCGCACACCGTATCACCCGCGGACATCGACGAGACCGCGTTCGCCGCGGAGCAGCCGCGCCCTCACGCGGAGCGCCTGGCCCGAGGGAAAGCCACCGTCGTCGCCACGCGGGAGCCTAACGCCGTGATCGTCGCGGCCGACACGATCGTGGTGGTGGACGGCGACATCCTCGGCAAGCCGCGCGACGAGGCCGAGGCGGGCGTCATGTTGCGGCGGCTCTCCGGACGCCGGCATGTCGTGCTCACGGCGGTTGCCGTCGCGCGCGACGGCCTCATCGTGTCGGACGTCGAATCGGTCGACGTGACCTTTCGCGTGCTGTCCGACGGAGACATCACGCGCTACATCGCCACCCGAGAGCCGATGGACAAGGCTGGCGCCTATGGCATCCAGGGCTTTGGTGCGACCATCGTCACCCGAATCGACGGCGACTACTTCGCCGTGATGGGTCTCGCGCTCGGGCTCATGGTGCGCCTCATGGCCAGCGTCGGCGTCGAGTACCGATTCGGTGAGATCATCCTGCGCGATCAGGGCTCGCGTAGCGATCTCGCCATACGGCAACCTTCGCCATCACATCCGGCACCGTGATGCGAGGCATCCGATCGAGTCGCGTTTCCATCGACAACGGGTAGTCCTCCCCGGGGTCACCGTAGGCGTCGACGATGAGATCGTGGTACCGGCGGTAGGGGCCGGTGCGCTTGGGGTTCGTGTACCCGATGAGGCTCACGACCGGCCGTTCCAGCGCGACGGCCATGTGCAGCGGTCCGGTGTCGGGCGCGAGCACGAGCGCCGAGCCGTCGAGGATCCCGACGAGGTTGCGAAGGCCGCTGCCTAACGCCGAGATCGGTTGATACCGCGCGCGATCCATGATCACGGATTCCGCGTGCAGCTCCCGCGGCGAGCGGCCGCCCACCAGCACCGGCTGCAGGCCGTACTCCTCGCTGAGCCGGTCGACGACCTCCGCCCATCGCTCCGGCAGCCAGTCCTTCTGCGGCTTGCTCGTCGCCACCACAATCGCTGCCACCGGCTTGGCGATCGCCGAGTAGAACTCTTGTTGCCACGCGCGCTCCTGCGGCCATGGGCCCAGGTTCCACGTCACCGGTTCGTACGGTACGCCGAGCGCGGTCAGGAACTCGAAGTACTGATCCTGAACGTGCTGACCCTCGGGGTGCGGCGGAATCTTCCGGTTCGTGAACAGCCAGTTCATGTCGCGCGCGCGCGCCCGATCGAACCCGAGCTTGACTGGCGCCTGCGTAAAGCTCGTGACGACTCCCGCTTTGAAATAGACCTGGAGATTGATCACGACGTCGAAGCGGCGCGATGCGAGCTCGCGCCGAATATCCACGAATGCCTGCATCCCCTTCGACCGGTCGAACAACACGATGTCGTCGACGGCGGGATGGCCCCGCACGAGCGTGGCCGGGCCGGGCTGCAGCACCCAGGTGATGTGGCACCCCGGACGCTGCCGCTTCAGCGCGTTGATCACGGGCAGCACGTGCACCGCATCGCCCACGGCGCTCATCATGACGATGCAGATCCGGTCGAGCGAAGGCTGTGGCCTCGTCACCAGTCGTGCCCCGCGGCGGTGGCCAGGCGCGAGAGCTCGTCCTCACTGACCGTGATTCGACCGTTCGATCGAAGTTTTCGCGCCGATCGCAGGAGCCGCCTAACGTTGGCGGCACCGATCCGGGCGTCGCCGCGCTGGCCAAACACTACGCGGTCGACGTCGAGCACGAGCGCGCGTGTCGCTGACCCGTCAGTGGCGACGATCAGCACATTGGTCACGTTGAGGTCGGGGTGACGTGCGCCGGCGCGCTCGAGAGCTCGCAGCAGGTCCGCCGTCGCAACCAGGGCAGTGGACCGCGCCTCGCCGTCGTCTGCCCTCGCGAGCACGTCAGCGAGATCCTTGCCGCCCGCGACTTCCCGTGTTGCGACATCGCTCCGCCGAAACACCGCGCCGGCGGGGTAGGTCGCGTACGCGATCACTTCAGGGGTGGGAACGTGAGCCTCCGCGAGCCGCAGCGCCGTACGCAGCTCGTGAGGCGCCCTCGTGGGCGGCAGGAACCGGTCACCCGTCACTGGCGCGAGCAGCCCGCCGTGTCGGGAGTGCCTGATGACCACCCGTGTCTCGCCGTCGGGGAGCGGCACGGCATACGCGACGCCGCGGCCACGCAGCTCTCGGCGACTCGGGTGGCTTGCGGCGTAATCGTACAGCGAGCGGGCGCCAACGGCCCGTCGCACCGCCTCGGCGCATGCGCCGAGCGCGACGACATCGGCGGTGCCCTGCAGAAATCGCGTGTACCCCGCTGGCGCCCGCGTCATGCAGTCACGAACGGGGCGCTCACGCGAGCGCGCGATAGACGATAACCGGCTCCGCCTTCCCGCGGAGCTTGAGCGGCGGGCGCTCCACGAGTTGGTGCGAGTGTGTGAGCGCATCCCGCATCGCCTGCGTGATCAGGATCTCTCCGCCTTCGGCCCACGCGCAGAGCCGGTTGGCTGTGTTGACCGTATCACCGATCACGGTGAATTCGAGGCGGCGTTGCGACCCGATGTTGCCGGCGAACACCTCGCCGAAGTTGAGCCCGATGCCGATCTGAAGCTGCGGTCGGCTCTGTACGCGCCACCGCGTGTTGAGACGCTCGAGAGAGCGCATCATGTCGACCGCCGCCGCGAGGGCGCGATCGGCGTCGTCAGGCTCGGTGATCGGCGCGCCCCACTGGGCCATCACGGCATCGCCGATGAACTTGTCGAGCGTCCCGCCGTGCCTGAACACGCACTCCACCATCTCGGTGAAGAACTCGGTCAGGAGGAGCGCCGTTGCGTCCGGTGCCATTGCCGCGGACAGCGGCGTGAAGTCGCGGATGTCCGCGAACAGTACGGCGACGAGCCGGCGCTCGCCGCCAAGCTGAATCGCGTCGGCTGATGACGCGATCCGCGCGGCCATGCGTGGCGTGAAGAACCGCTCGAAGTTGCTACGCACCAACGTCTCGTGCCGGATCCGCTCGGCGAACCGGCTATTCTCGATCGCAACGGCGACGATCCCCGAGAACGCGACCACGAAGTCGAGGTCCTCCTCGCTGAAGCGATGTGCACTCGTTAGGCTGTCCACGTACAGCACGCCGGCGACCCGATTTTCCGTCCCGATCAACGGTGCACAGACCGCCGAGCGCACCTGCTGATGCACGATCGATCCGCTGAAGCGCACGTCCTCCGGCGCATTGTCCGACAGAATCGCGACCTTCTCCTCGATCGCCTTACGCGCGATGGAGAGCGGCACGGTTCGCCCGAGGTTTGCGCCGCTGCGATCGCGCGCGATGCTCGGGATGAGATCCTGCTGCTCGTCCAGCAGCAGAATCGCGAACCGGTCGACGTCGAGGATCTGGAACACCATTTCCACGATCCTCTCGAGCAGCGTCGCGACGTCGGGGGCGCGCGTGAGTGCCTTCGAGACCTCCAGCAGGAGCGTGAGCTTCTGCCGAAGCCGTTGCTCGTCAGGCAGGACGATCGCGGTCTCGTCCACCACCAGTTGCGACCCGCTCGCCCGCAATGCCTCGGCGAAGGCCTGCTTGGCGTCGGGCACCGCTCGCTGCCTGACGATGGTAGGCGCGTGCCGTGCGCCCTGGCCATCGCTCCCGTTCTCGGACGCCGGGCTCTCGCTCACGTTGAACGACAGCTTGCCGAACGTGAGGACGTCGCCGGCCGCGAGTCGCGCGTGCTCCACACGCGCGCCGTTCACGAACGTCCCGTTGCTCGAGCCCAGATCATTCAGCTCGATCCCGGACTCATCGGCGACGAGCGACGCATGCCGGCGCGAGACGGTGGGGTCGAGCAGGGCAACGTCGCTCGTGAGCGCACGCCCGACCATCAGCGCCGCGCCGCGCTTCAGCTCGAATACCTGATCGCCGTCTGAACTGACGAGCCGGAACGCCATGCGGTGAAGTTAGCGGATCTGGCCAATGGCCGTGAGCAGAGCCCGAGCCTTGTTCTCGGTCTCCTCCCACTCACGCTCGGGCACCGAGTCGGCCACAATGCCGGCGCCCGTCTGCACGGACGCGACGCCGTCGGCGATGACGCACGTCCGAATCGTGATAGCGAGATCCATGCGGTGAGCGCCCGCCGCGATGTATCCCACCGCGCCGGCGTACGGCCCGCGCCGCTCTGGCTCGAGCTCATCGATGATCTCCATCGCACGGACTTTCGGCGCGCCGGTCATGGTGCCCGCAGGAAACGTTGCGCGAAATACGTCGATGCCGGATACGCCTTCCCGGAGCTCGCCCTCGACCTGACTCACGATGTGAAGCACGTGTGAATACTTCTCGATGCGCATGAGCTCCGTCACGGACACTGTTCCATAACGCGCGACGCGCCCCACGTCATTGCGACCGAGATCCACGAGCATCACATGCTCGGCACGCTCTTTCTCGTCGGCGAGAAGCTCGGCCGAGAGGCGCTCATCCTCAACCGGCGTCGCGCCGCGAGGTCGCGTTCCGGCGATTGGTCGCACCGTCACGCGGTTGTCGGCTACGCGCACCAGTAGCTCGGGAGAGCTTCCCACGAGCTCCACGCCGTCGAGCACGAGGTGGTACATGTACGGCGACGGGTTGAGCGCACGCAACGCACGATAGAGCGCGTCCGACGAGAAATCGTGGGCTACGCGGATGCGCCGGCTCAAGAGCGACTGAAAGCAATCGCCCGCAAAGATGTACTCGCGGATGCGCTCCACGTCGGCGAGAAACTTCGCGCGCTCGTACGTCGAGTCGCCGACCGCCGGTGGCGCGTCGCGCTTGAGGGTTAGCGGCGGAAGGGGGAGCGGTGCGCTCAGCCTCCGCGCGATCTCGTCGAGCTCGCGCTGTGCGTCGTCGTAGGCCCGGCGCAGCGCGTCGACGGATGTGCCGCGCGATACCGGCACGCCGACGACCATGCGCGCCTGCGATCGCAGGTTGTCGATGATGACGACGGTCCGCGTCAGCACGAACAGCGCATCGGGCGCCTCGACCCCGCGCGGCGGCGGAGAGGGAAGGTGCTCGATGGCACGTACGACGTCGTAGCCAAAGTAGCCGATCGCGCCTCCCCAGAATGCACCCAGCTCGGGGACGGGGACCGCGTCGAACTCCGTGATCAGGCGCTCGAGATCTGCGAGCGGATCTTCGGTCCGACGCGCCGCGTGCCACCCCTCAGCCGCGGTCCAATCTTCCGCGACGCCGTCGCGATAGCGCCAGGCAGCTCGCGGCTCGGTGCCCATGAACGTGTACCGCGACCACGTCTCACCACCGGCAGGCGCGGACTCGAGGAGAAATGCAAACGGGCCGCGCCGGAGCTTGGCGAACGCGGAGACGGGCGTGTCGGTGTCCAGCAGCAGCTCGCGCCACACGGGCACGAGCCCGCCGTGCGCGGCCATCTCGCGAAAGCGATCGAATGTCACGCGAGGTCGAACCGCGCTTGTTGGCCCTTGGAGTGCCGGCGATATTCGAAAATCATGCTTCGAGCTCTCGCGGCTTTCACTGCCGCGGTCGTGGTGGCTTCAGGGGCCGTCGCACTGGTCCCGAGCGCGACGGCGGCACAGACGTGGAACGACCCGCGAACTCGTGCCCTCGTCGAGCGCGCCACCGAGCGCCGCGCGGCCCAATTGGCAGACACGGCACTGGCAGACTACCAGGCAACCGCACACGGTTACCTGACATTCCTGGCGCAGGTGGGCGAGGGTTTTCCCGAACCGCCGAAGATCGTCAAAGCCGACGAGCTCGCGCTGGAAGTCTATTGGCGCTCGCCCGACCTCAGCAAGCAGCGCATCATCGGCCGCCGGGATACGCTGCTCCTCCCGACCGACATCAACTATCACCGCGACCATCTCGGGATCGTTCAGAACAACTTCCCGAACATCATCCGGCTCGGTGAAGGGGACGAGGTCCGTGATGTCCCGCACCCGCTCTCCAGGCAGGGGCTGGCGCAGTACGACTATGTCATCAGCGACTCGCTGAAGATCCGGCTCCCCGACCGGACGATCGACGTCCTCGAAGTGCGCGTGAAGCCGAAAAACGACCGCGCGCCGGCAGCCGTCGGCGCCGTGTACATCGACCGTGATCAGGCGACCGTGGTCCGGATGGCGTTCAGCTTCACTCGCGCCGCGCTCATCGACAGGCAACTGGAAGACGTATCGATCGTTCTGGAAAATTCCCTCATCGACAACCGCTTCTGGCTCCCGCGACGCCAGGAGATCGAGATCCGTCGCACGGGATCGTGGCTCGACTACCCGGCGCGCGGAATCATCCGCGGCCGTTGGGAGATCTGCTGCTATCAGGTGAACCGCGGATTTTCGCGAGGGCAGTTTGCCGGGCCGGAAATCGTCCAGGCACCGTTGTCCGAGCAGCGACGCTACGCGTGGCAAGGGAAGATCCTCGATTCACTGCCGCCCGATGTGCGAGTCGCAACCGACGAGGACGTCCGACGTGTTCAGGAAGACGCGCGTTCCCTTGTCCGAGCCACCGCGCTGGCGCGCACGCGCGAAACATCACTCAGCGCGCATTCGGTCTCCGATTTCGCGCGAGTGAATCGCGTCGAGGGACTCGCGCTCGGTCTCGGTATCGGCAGGCGGTTCGGCGACGGCTTTTCGTCGCGCCTGGCCGGCCGCTACGGCTTTTCGGACCACGAGGCGAAGGGCGAGCTCCTCGTGGGCTGGCAGCGAGCGGACGCAAGCGGGCTCCAATTTCGCGTGTTCCGGTCGTTTCGGGATACCGGTGACGAGCCGGAAACGTCGCTGCTGCGAAACACCATCGCGGCTCAGGAGTTCGGGAGTGACTACACGGACCCGTATGACGCTCGCGGCGCGTCGCTCACCGTGGACTTCGGGGGGCGGTTTGGAGGCCGTTGGCGGCTGACCGGTGGCTATGAGTGGCAGGATTCGTTGCGCGTCAATGCAACACCGGCCTCGGGCCAATACGAGCCCACGCTAGCCGCGTGGAAGCTCCATGAGCCCAGGGTCGAGGTCTCGTTCGAGCGGCCAACCGCGCTGACGGTGGGAGGCGTCGAGGCGCGGCTCACGGGTCACGTCCGTGTCGCTCACGCAAGTGTCGAGGAAGCGCCAAACGGCGTCCAGGGAACGACTTTCGGTCGGGCGTGGCTGGGACTCCAGGCCGAGCGGCCGTTTGGCGGCTTTCGACTCGCTACCAGGACGTCGGTCGGCTCGACCATCGGGCCTGACCTTCCACGGCAGGAGTTCGTCTTTCTTGGGGGGCCAACCTCCGCGCCTGGCTACGAGTTTCACGAGCTCGTGGGCGGGTTCGGGGCGAGTGAACGGGTGGAAGGCAGGTTCTCCATCCCGTTCGTTGCGCTGCCGTTAGGCCGGTATGGCAACACGGGCAGCAGGGCGACGCTCGCTCCCTTCGCACACGTGGCCTACCTCGCGCAGGTCGATTCGGCAGCGCGATCGGGTGGCGTGAGCAGGGGGGCGGGCTGGTACCCGTCGGTCGGAGTGGGGCTGCTCACGTTGTTCGACCTGCTTCGAGTCGATGTCGCGAAAGGATTACGTGACGGAAGGTGGGCCTTCTCCGTCGACGTGATTAGAGATTTCTGGTCGATTCTGTAGACTCGCGGGCCGCGGGACGATACGGCTCGTAGAGCCGCATCACGCTAGCGCCGCTACACCACAATGGCCCACCGTCCTGTGCGCGATGAATGGCTGCTCCCCACGCTCGAAGGGCTCATCGCGCGCGATGCGTTCGAGCAGCTGAAGCAGCGGGAGACCGACAGTTACTGGGACGCCGCCGTGCGTGCCGGTTCCATTGGCGACGACGCGCTGCTAGCCGCGCTCGCCTCACGCTTCCGCATGAAGCTCGCGGAGCTCAGCACAACGACGTCCCAGGCCCGGGAGCTCGTTCCCGAATCGCTCGCGCGTAAATACCGCATCATTCCGCTGGCTGCGACTGACTCCGCGCTCGACATCGCGACCGCGGATCCGCACGACCTGGACTGCGAGCGCACGCTCGCCTTCGCGACCGGTCGAACCGTTCGCATGCAGCTGGCCTCGCCCACCGCGATCGCCGCTCGCATCGACGAGATCTACCAGCCGGAGAATGCCGTCGAGAAGATTCTCGAAGGCGTCGCCGGGCGGTATGACGTCAATACGATCGCGGAGAAGTCGTCCGACGACGACTTCAACCTGTCGGCGGACCGTGCCTCGGAGCGGCCGGTCATCCGGCTCGTCGATCACATTATCGCTGAGGCGATCACGACGCGGGCAAGCGACATCCACCTCGAGCCCGAGGAAGGCGGGGTCGCGGTCCGGTACCGAATCGACGGCGTGCTGCGTGACACCATGATGCTGCCGCGGGCCGCGGGCTTGCCGCTCGTGTCACGCATCAAGATCATGGCGACGATGGACATCGCGGATCGCCTGCGTCCTCAGGACGGACGTGCGCGGGTGTCCGTCAATGGGAGTCGCGTCGACCTTCGCGTTTCGACGCTGCCCGCGTCGTATGGCGAGAAGGTTGTCATCCGAATCCTGGACACGCGTTCCACGGTTCTCTCGCTGGACGGCCTGGGCCTGTTGCCGGAGGAAGCGAAGCGACTCGCCGATCTCGTGAGTCTTCGCGAGGGCATCGTGCTGGTCACGGGCCCGACGGGGTCTGGAAAGACGACGACGCTATACTCGGCGCTACGCCAGATTCAGCAGCGCGCGGTGAATATCGTGACGGTCGAGGATCCCGTGGAGTACAAGCTCCAGGGGATCGTTCAGGTGCAGGTGAACGAGAAGGCTGGCCTCAACTTCGCGAACGCCCTCCGATCGATCCTTCGCCAGGACCCCGACGTCATTCTCATCGGTGAAGTTCGTGATAAGGAGACGGCCGGCATCGCCGTCCAGGCGTCGCTGACGGGTCACCTCGTGCTGTCCACGCTTCACACGATCGATGCCGCGAGCTCTATCGCGCGCCTCGTGGACATCGGCGTCGAGCCGTACAAGATCGCCGCAGCGCTCAAGGGCGTGGTCGCGCAGCGTCTGCTCCGACGCCTCTGTTCGACGTGTCGCCAGGAGTCGACGGATCCGGTGTCGGATCGCATGCGTCGCTGGCTCCCAGCCGGGATGGCGCTGTACAAGGCCGTTGGCTGCCCGGAGTGCGCGCAGACGGGTTACCACGGACGCATGGCCGTGTTGGAAGTGCTCGCCGTGACCGGTGACATCGAGCGCGTAATCGCAAACGGTGAGATCGCCGACGTGATCGCCGAGACCGCGCGCGCGCAGGGGATGAAGACGCTCTGGGAGTCCGGCATCGAGCACGTGCGCGCGGGCGAAACGTCGCTCGACGAGCTCCTGCGAGTCGTCGAACCGCCGCTGGAGGTGCCCGTTCGCCGGTCGGCGCCGCATCGCGACGCCGGCGCGGAACCGGCGCGTTCCCGAACGGACGCGCCAACACGAAGCCCGGCGCACACGCCGTCGCGAGCGCCAGTCGTTAGGCCTCCAACGTCGCTGCCTGACGATGCCCTGCAGCTCCTCGATGACCTGTTCGACGAAACGTTCGCGGCGAAGAAGACGGTTCTGCTCGTCGAGGACGAGGAGCCGTTGCGTCAGGTGCTGCGCGAGCTGTTGGAGCGTGAAGGGTTCACGGTGGTGGAAGCGTCAGACGGTGTCCAGGCGCTCGATGAGGTGGATCGGAGCGCGCCGGACGTCGTCGTGCTCGATCTCAATCTGCCGCGGCTGGATGGTTATGGCGTGTTGAACCATCTGCGCGCGCGCCCCTCGACGTCGAAGCTGCCGGTCATCGTCTTGACGGCGAAAGGCGATGAGGAGAACGAGGTTCGTGTGTTCGAGACGGGCGCGAACGATTTCCTGGCGAAGCCATTCCGCCCGCGCGCGCTGAGCGCGCGATTGAGAGCGTTACTGAAATTGAAAGCCTGACGGCTGTTAGCTCTTGGCTAATAGCTATGAGCTACCAGCGATTAGGTTTGGTCGATGACCGACTTAAAAGTTGGCGTTGTCGACGTGTATGTCATCCGCCCGTACCGCGCCGATTGGCTCGTGCTTTCCCTGCAGCGCTCGCGTGGCACGCGATGCCCGGGCTCGTGGGAGACTGTCCACGGGCGAGTCGAGGCGAACGAGCGGCCGGAACAGGCGGCGGTGCGCGAGGTGCGCGAGGAAACCGGCCTAGCGCTCGACCGACTCTACAACGTCACCTGTCAGCCGTTCTACCTGCACACCATCGGCGTGGTCCAGATGGCCGTGGTTTTCGCGGCGTTCGTGACGGAAGAGAGCGACGTTAGGCTCGGCGTCGAGCACGAGCGTCACGAGTGGCTCTCGATGCGCGAGGCGGCGGCTCGATTCACCTGGCCACGCGAGCGCGAGGCGCTGGAGCACATCACGATCCTGCTGGGCACGGGCGACGCCGGCCCGGCTGAGGACGTGCTGCGCGTGGTCTGACGCGAAGGCTCGCGGGCTAACCGCTCGAGCCCGAGCCCGGTCTGACGCTCGTCAGCTTCGTCGCTTCCGGGGGCGCGTTAGGCTTCACGCGAACGCTCTTCGCGGGAATCCCGACGTACACGTGATATCCGCGCACGTCCTTCGTCGCGACGGCCATCGCCCCGACCATCCCCTGTTCGGCGACATGCACCCCCGCGAGCACCGTGGCGTGATAGGTGATGCGCACGCCGTCATCGAGCACCGTGCACGCGTCGGTCACGTCGCGCTGATCCACGATGGAGTGCGTGTGACTGTAGATATTGGCGTAGTCGCTGATCGACACGTTGTTGCCCATGACGATGCCGCCGCGATCGTCGAGCAGCACATGGCGGTGGACGACCACGTTGTCGCCGGCCTCGATGTTGTACCCGAAGGAAAATTCGACGTGCTGAAACGCCTTGAAGTTCGCGCCGACGCGCTTGAAGATGTGCGGCGCCAGGAGTCGTCGGAATCTGACGCCCAGCTCGACGTTCTGGCCGCCGATCGGCAGCCGATCGAACGAATACCACAGCCACAACAGCGGTTTCACTCGCTGAAACCTCTCGACGTCGCACTCGGCGTAGTACTCGGGCTCGAGCGTCACGTTGCGCGGATCGAGCGCACCGAGGGCAAGCCGAGTGGCGAGCGGCAGCGACGAATCCTCGACGGCTGTCTCCCAGTTCGACGCGTAGTCCGGGTATGCCAGCTCGGCCAGTGCGTTCCGACAGAGGACCGAGCGGTCGCAGCGTGGATCGGATAGCGCCGCCCCGAGCTGCTCGAGCCAGGCGTCGGCGAGCTTGGCGTTGTCGCACGGGGGCACCGAACGAAGTGGGCGCAAGACCATGGTGAAAATCCGAGAGAGCGAGGGTGAGCGGGAGCCTAACGTGTAGCGACCCGCCGGATCAAGGGACGCGGCGTGCCGCCGCCCGACTCTTGACCAAAGCGCGCTCGCGCTCGATCTGGGGAAGCATCTGCCCCCAGGAATCGTTGCGGGCCGTTTCGTAGGAGACCGTGAGTGGCTGCTGCACGTCGAGTTGACCATCGAATACGTACAACCCATCCTGCCGGCCATTCTGCCGAAGCCGCTGCTCCCCGAACCCGGGCGTGATGGGCAGAATGTCGAGCGGCCGAAAATCGCGCCCGACGTTCGTGATGATGAACTCGCGAGGACTGAATCGGGTTTCCCCTTGCTCGACCGCGAAGAACGAGACGTACCAGAGGCTGAGGTCGCGCACCCCGTTGCGCCGGGCAACGGCGGCGATCGCTTCGGATTTACTCCGCTTGAGCTCCGATAGTGCTCGGTAGGAATCCGGCGACAGCAGCCGGATGATCGACTCGCCCAGCGGCGTAGCACGGACCTGGAGGTTCGAGACCGAGAGCTTGAGGGAAATGTCGTCCTGGCGGAGCGTCCCGAAGCCCGGTGGTGGGAGCCCCGGGACTGTGTCTGCCGGCGAGCGTTGCCGTCCCCTCGCGGTGTCGGTGACTGTTCCCGTGTGGGGCGTAGCCGCGGTCGAGGCTGGGGCTGGTGCCGACGACGCACACGCGATGGCGCAGACGAGCGACGCCAGCAGCAGTGCGCGGCGATCCTGGGCCGCATGCGCAACGTTCATGGGACCCGAGGAGCTGTGCCCGACTCCGGGTCGGTGAGCGCGACGATCGCGGCCGCCAGCGCATCGCGCCCCGCTCCGGTGTGCGCGCTGAACGGGATAACCTGATCGGCATCCAGACCTAACGACGCGGTCAGCTCGTCGATGCGAGCCGCTCTCGCCGTCGTTGAGAGCTTGTCGACCTTCGTGATCGCGACGACCGTCGGCGTGCCGAGATCGCTGAGGAAATCGAGCATCTGCAGGTCATCGTCCGTCGGATCGCGACGCACGTCGATGAGCTGCACGACGCCACGGAGGTTGCTCGAGCGCCGCAGGTAGCCCTCGATGAGCGGGCGCCATTCCGCGCGCCGATCCTTCGAGATCTTCGCATAGCCGTACCCCGGAAGGTCGACGAGCACGAACCGGCGATTGACCTCGAAGAAGTTGATCTCGCGCGTACGGCCCGGCGTACGGCTCACGCGCGCGAACGCCTTGCGGCGCACGAGCTGGTTGAGGAGCGATGACTTGCCGACGTTCGATCGCCCGGCAAAGGCGATCTCGGGGAGCGTGGTCTCGGGACGCCAGCCGTCGATTGTCGCCATCGGTCCGAGAAAGCGAAGGTCTCGAATGACGAGCGGGTCGGTCCCCGTGTCGGACGCCATCAGTGTGTGATCGGTGCCGACACGCCGACGTTCGGAGCCGTGATCGGCAATTCCGGAGCGGCCGCCACCACTCCCGGGATCACCAGCGCCATGACCTCGTCCATCGTACGGACCGGGTGGAACTGGACCGCGGCCCGGACCTCGTCCGGGAGCTCCTCCAGCTCGCGCGCGTTCCCGAACGGGATGATGACGTGCGCGATACCGTTGCGGTGTGCCGCAACCGACTTCTCCTTGAGACCTCCAATGGGGAGCACCCGGCCACGCAGTGTGATCTCCCCCGTCATGGCCGTGTTTCCACGCACGGGGCGACCGGTCAGGGCGCTGATCACCGCGGTAGCAATGGCGATGCCTGCCGACGGGCCATCCTTCGGTGTCGCGCCGTCCGGAATGTGCACGTGAAGGTCGCGACTTCGGTGGAAGTCGCGATCGATTCCGAGGGCGGCCGCGCGCGAGCGCGCGTAGCTGAGCGCGGCGCTCGCCGACTCCTTCATGACGTCGCCTAACGTCCCGGTGAGCTGCACCTTGCCACGGCCGCGCACCACCGCGACCTCGATCTCGAGGGTCTCGCCGCCAACCGACGTGTACGCGAGCCCGGTGGCCACGCCCACCTTGTCCTCGAGCGACATGTCTGCCGGGTCGTACGGCGCGACGCCCAGCAGTGTGCGGAGATCCTCCGAGGTCACGGTCGTCCCCTCGGCGGGCGTTGCGGCTCGTGGTGCGGCGCTCGTCTCCTGGGCCTTCTTACCACGCGACCGTTTTGCCGGCGCCGGCGTCGCTTCCGCGCTCGGGCCCTCGTTCGGCTCCGCGGCGCTCGCGGCCGGGAGCCCGGGCTCCGCGCGTCTCCGGGCGAGCTTGCGGCCGATCCGAGCGATGCGGCGCTCGAGGTCGCGCACGCCTGCCTCGCGCGTATAGCGATGGATGATGTCCGACACCGCGGTCGGTTCGAACGTCACCGACGCGGGGTCCAGCCCGTTCTGGCGGAGCTGCTTCGGGATGAGGAACTGTCGCGCGATCGCCTGCTTCTCGAGATCCAGGTAGCCGGGAAGCCGGATGATCTCCATCCGGTCGCGCAGCGGCTCCGGGATTGTCGACAGAGAGTTCGCTGTCGTGATGAACAGCACGTGCGACAGGTCGTAGTCGACCTCGAGGTAGTGGTCGCTGAAGGTGCGGTTCTGTTCCGGGTCCAGCACCTCGAGGAGCGCGGATGCCGGATCGCCGCGGTAGTCCTGACCCAGCTTGTCGATCTCGTCGAGTAGCACCACCGGGTTCACCACCTCGGCGCGACGCATCGCCTGGATCACCCGGCCGGGCATCGAGCCGATGTAGGTTCGCCGGTGCCCGCGGATCTCGGCCTCGTCACGCACGCCGCCTAACGACATGCGCGCGAACCGGCGCCCGAGGGCGCGTGCCACCGAGCGCCCGAGCGACGTCTTCCCGACCCCCGGCGGCCCGACGAGGCAGAGAATCGGCCCCTCGAGCTTGCCGACCAGCGACAGCACCGCGATGTAGTCGAGAATCCGTTCCTTCACCTCGACCAGCCCGTAGTGGTCCTCGTCGAGGATCACGCGAGCCTTCGCGACGTCCAGGGCATCGTCGGTCCGCTCCGTCCACGGCAGCGCGAGCACCCAGTCGACGAAGTTCCGCGCGACGGTTGCTTCCGGCGACAGCGGTGACATGCGGCGCAGCTTTCGGAGCTCGCGGTGCGCCCGCGCCTTCACGACCTCCGGAAGCCCCTTCTTCTCGATCGCGGCTTCGAGGTCACCGAAGTCGTCGTCCTCCTGCCCGAGCTCGCGGTGAATGGCCTTGAGCTGCTCCTGCAGGTAGAACTCGCGCTGGTTCTGGAAGAGCGAGCCCCGGACGTCGTCTTCGATCTTCCGCTCGAGCCGCAGAATCTCGATCTCGGCGGCGAGCAGCTGCGCCAGCTGCGAGAGCAGGGCGGGGAGATTGGGCGCCTCGAGGAGTGTCTGCCTAACGTCGTGGCGAACGGCGAGGTGTGCCGACACCGCGCACGCCTGCCGCTCTTCGGACGCGGTCGCCTGCACGAGCGTGACAACCTCCGCCGGAATGCGCCGGTGGAGCGACACGTACTCCTCGAACAGCGACAGCACCCGCCGACCGAGCGCCGACTGATCCGCCGGTTCCGTTTCGTCGACCAACGGCTCGGGCGCAATGGTCGCGCGCAACGTGCCGGCCGACGTCGCGTAGCGCGTTACGCGCGCGCGCGCGATGCCTTCAACGAGAATCTTGGTAGTGCCGTTCGGCAGCCGAACTACCTGCATCAGCCGGGCGACCACGCCGATCCGGAAAAGGTCAGCGGCGGCCGGGTCCTGCTGATCGGCGTTCCGCTGTGCGACAAGGAGGACGACGTTCCCGTCGCCGGCTGCCGTGTCGACCGCGGCGAGCGACTGCGACCGCCCGATGATGAGCGGCATGACGACGTATGGAAACAACACGACATCACGGAGCGGCAGAACGGGCAGGCGTTCCGGCACCTGGAAGCGCTCGGTGTCGCGAGTAAGGATCAGAGACATGCCCGGAAATCTACGACACGAAAGGAGCGCATGACGCCAGGAACTGAACCGGTCACTGGTTACTGGAACTGGTTACAGGCAATCAGAGCCCCCGGGACGCTCATCTCGCGGAGAGAGGCGTCCCGGGGGAGTCAATAACCTGTAACCAGCCCTGGTAACCCGTAACCAGTTGGGTGTTACGCTTCCTTCTTCTGCCTCTTCGGTGAGATCTCGAGGAGTGGGGGCGTGCCCTGGGTGACGCACGGCTCGGTGACCTTCACCTCGACCACGTCTTCCCGGCTGGGCAGCTCGAACATCACGTCCATGAGGATCTCCTCGAGGATCGCCCGCAGGCCGCGCGCGCCGGTGCCGCGGCGCAGCGCCTTCTGCGCGACTGCACGGAGGGCGCTCTCCTCGAACCCGATCTTCACTTCCTCGAGCTCGAACAGCTTGGTGTACTGCTTCGTGAGCGCGTTCTTCGGCTCCTTGAGAATCCGCACCAGGGAGTCCTCATCGAGCGCTTCCAGCGGTACGCAGACGGGGAGTCGGCCGACGAGCTCCGGAATCAGCCCGTAGCGGAGCAGGTCATCCGGCTCGACCTCGGCGAAGGGGTTCTTCGCGATCTGCTTCGCTTTCCCGCTCTTTACCTCCTCCTGGGTGAAGCCGATCTGCTTTCTGCCCACGCGGGACTCGATGATCTTCTCGAGGCCGTCGAAGGCGCCGCCGCAGATGAACAGGATGTCCTTCGTGTTGATCTGGATGTATTCCTGTTGCGGATGCTTGCGACCGCCCTGTGGCGGCACCGAAGCGACCGTGCCCTCGAGAATCTTGAGCAGCGCCTGCTGCACGCCTTCGCCGGAGACGTCTCGCGTTATGCTCGGGTTCTCGGACTTGCGCGCGATCTTGTCGATCTCGTCGATGTATACGATTCCACGCTCGCACTCGGCGACGTTGAAGTCGCCGGCCTGTAGCAGCCTGACGAGAATGTTCTCGACATCTTCGCCGACATAGCCGGCTTCGGTCAGCGTCGTGGCGTCCGCGATCGTGAACGGAACGTCCAGGATGCGAGCGAGCGTCTGCGCGAGCAGTGTCTTGCCGACGCCCGTAGGTCCGATCAGCAGGATGTTCGACTTGTCGAGCTCGACATCGTCATCACGAGCCGAGGCGGAGTTGATGCGCTTGTAGTGATTGTAGACGGCAACCGACAGCGCCTTCTTCGCGTGCTCCTGCCCGATCACGTACTGGTCGAGGACGTCCTTGATCTCGTGTGGCGACGGGACCTGAGTAATTGCCTCGGCTACCTCGCGCTCTTCGTCCTCGGCAAGGATCTCGTTGCAGAGGGCGATGCACTCGTTGCAAATGTAGACCGAGGGACCGGAAATGAACTTCCGGACCGAGTCTTTCGATTTGCCGCAGAACGAGCAG
>Ga0207674_10001547_pt1 | contig 29625 bp, 26 predicted proteins | sample KBSCornC72_FD_184303 | JGI IMG/M metagenome (GOLD analysis project Ga0207674, IMG submission 184303) | Corn rhizosphere microbial communities from Kellogg Biological Station, Michigan, USA - KBS Corn C7-2 (SPAdes) (version 2) | ecosystem: Host-associated > Plants > Roots > Rhizosphere > Soil ...
ACGATCGTCGACCTCGTGTTGCGGCCGATGTGGATCATCTTCGTGCCCGTGTCGGCTTGCTGCTTGTTGTTCACGACGGCGACGCTGTAAAACTCGCCGATCGCGTTGTCGCCCTGGAGAATTACGCTCGGGTACTTCCACGTGATCGCCGATCCCGTCTCCACCTGCGTCCACGAGATCTTCGCGTTCTCGGCTGCCTTGCCGCGCTTCGTCACGAAGTTGTAGATGCCGCCGCGTCCTTCCTTGTCGCCGGCGTACCAGTTCTGAACGGTGGAATACTTGATCGTCGCGCCGCGCAGCGCGACGAGCTCCACTACGGCGGCGTGCAGCTGATTCGTGCTGCGCTTCGGCGCCGTGCAGCCCTCGAGGTAGCTCACGTACGCGCCCTCGTCGGCGACGATCAGCGTTCGCTCGAACTGGCCGGTGTCCGCCGAGTTGATGCGGAAGTACGTAGAGAGCTCGACAGGGCAGCGCACGCCTTTCGGCACGTACACGAACGAGCCGTCGGAAAACACCGCGCTGTTCAACGCGGCGAAGAAGTTGTCGCTGTACGGAACGACAGAGCCAAGATACTTCTGGACGAGATCTGGATGCTCGCGCAGCGCTTCACCGAACGAGCAGAAGATGATGCCGAGCTTCGACAGCTCCTCGCGCATCGTCGTCCCGACGGACACCGAGTCGAAGATCGCGTCGACCGCGACGCCGGCGAGCATTTTCTGCTCGTGCAGCGGAATGCCGAGCTTCTCGTATGTCGACAGCAGCTCGGGATCGACTTCGTCGAGGCTGCCGAGTGGCTTCTTCGTTTTCGGGGCCGAGTAATAGCTCACGCCCTGATAGTCGATCGGCCCGTAGGTGACGTTAGGCCAGTGCGGCTCTTTCATCGTCAGCCAGCGCCGATACGCCTTGAGCCGCCACTCGACCATGAATTGCGGTTCATTCTTTTTCGCCGAAATCGCGCGGACGACGTCCTCGCTCAACCCCGGCGGCAGCGTGTCCGACTCGATGTCGGTCACGAACCCGGCGGGGTATTCTCGACTGATCAGTGATTCGATCGAACTGCTCATGAAAACTCGCTCCCGTTCAACCTGCTAGCGAAATGTTCGCTGCCGCTTTGACCAAGCCGCCCCCCCCGGAGACCGCGAGCGCCGTACCGGAAGGCACGGCGCAAGTCCTTTTCTATGAAGCATTTGTGGCCTCAGTGGGCCGCGCTCGCCATCGCGCGCTCCGCCGGTGCGTCAGGCGGGGTCATCTAACACGATAAAATTAGTCGGGTTTCCTGGCGCAGGGTAGGCTGGCCGTCATCCTCGGGCGCCCAGCTCAGGAGGACAGCAGGACCATCATCTCTCTGAGCAGCGCCCCCGCCAACTGCACTTTGTACCCGTTCTTCGACAGCGGCTCGGCGTCGTACAACGCCCGCTCGGCCAGCGTCGCGATCGTGTCCTCGTCCAGTCCGCCCGAGGCCACGTCCTCCTCTACCGACGAGTTCACCCGCCATGGTCGCGGCGCCACCCCGCCGAGAACCATCCGAACGTCACCGTTCGGGCGGCGACAGCCCGCGATGCTGACCAGGGCGAAGTCCCACGCCTCGCGCTGCATCAGCTTGTGGTACCGCTGAACTCCGCCTGCGGCGGCCGCTGGCAACAGAACCGCCGTCACGACCTCTCCCGGCCGCAGAACGGTCTCGTGATCCAGGCGCTCGCGCGGAAGGAGGTAGAAGTCTTCGATTGCCACGACCCGCTCGCCCTTGGCGGACCGAATCTCGACCTCGGCTTCCAGCGCCGTCAACGCGACTGCGGGGTCGGACGGATGCACGATGTAACACGGCCCGCCGTCGAGAATCGCCAGATACTGGTTCTCACCCTCGCGCGCGGGACAGCTGTCGCCGCCGTTCTTATGGCACGCGACGCCTCTGCGGAAATACCAGCAACGCGGCCGCTGGCACAGGTTTCCGCCGAGTGTTCCCATCTCGCGCAGGGCTGGCGTCGCGACGACCGAACATGCCTCGGCCAACGCGCCGTATCGCTCGCGAATGAGCGGATGGTTCGCCAGGTGCTCGATCCGCGCTGATGCGCCGATTCGGAGCGTCCCGTCCTCGCGAAGTTCGACGCTGTCGCTTGCCGGAACAGCGCGCAGGTCGACGACGGCCGCCGGGGCGTAGATCCCCTCGTCGATCGTGACGAGCAGATCCGTCCCGCCACCCATCGGTAGCGTGCGCGGCTCCGCCAATCGTACGACCGCATCCTCCACCGACTCCGCGCGCTGATAAACGAACGGGACCGTCATCCTAACTCCCAAATGGGGTCTGACCCCAATTCGTCGTTTTTGGTACGAGTCGAAGCGCGGTCTCGCCCGGGCCCTCAAAACCGTCAAGATGGGGTCTGACCCCAATTCGAAGATTTTGGTACGAGTTGAAATAAAAAAGGCGGGACCGGTCGGTCCCGCCATCCCCAAATTCACTCGCGGAGCGATCAGCGTTCGTGCTCGGCTCCGGTCGTCGCGGCCGGTGCGCCGTCACCCGAACCCTTTCCGTGCCAGGTCGGGTCCGTCGGATGCCGATAGGTCTGCTTGTGAACGTAAGTGGCCGTCGCGATGCAGATGACCGCGAGCAGAATCACTCCGCTGGCGACTCCCCAACCGCCGTTTGTCTGCGCGGGGACATACCGGTCGACATGGTTTGCCATGGGCGGGAATGTAGCCGGACCAGGTTCCGCATGGGAGCGGTGTCCGCGAACCCTGCACCGTTCGCGTTACGTAAGAATTGCATACGAAACGCAACCTTGACCTGGGAGCCAGTGTCTCAAGTGTTGAGCAGGCCTAAATTGGGCCGTTCTGCTGTCTTCGCGCATACGACGTGACCATTCTTCGAGACGAGCTCCAGCGTACACTGGGATCTGGCTACACCGTCGAGCGCGAGCTAGGCGGCGGGGGCATGTCCACGGTGTTCGTCGCGCGCGACAACACGCTCGGCCGGTCCGTCGTAGTCAAAGTGCTGCCCTACGAGCTCGCGGCCACCGTCTCCGTCGACCGCTTCAAGCGCGAGATCATGCTTTCGGCGGCGCTCCAGCACCCGCACATCGTGCCGGTGCTCAGCTCCGGCGAGACGACGCCGAACGACGGCGACGGCGCGACTCGCCTTCCGTTCTTCATCATGCCGTTCGTCGAAGGCGAGTCGGTGCGAGTCCGCCTTGCCCGCGGCCCGCTCTCCGTCCGCGAAGCGGTGAGCATTCTCAAGGACGTTTCGCGCGCCCTCGCCTACGCGCACAATCGCGGGGTGATTCACCGCGACATCAAACCGGACAACATCCTCCTCTCCGGCGGCTCGGCGACGGTCACCGACTTCGGTGTCGCCAAGGCCTTGTCGGCATCGCGCGAGGGCAAGCAGCAGTCGACGACGAAAACCGGCACGATCACGATGGTCGGGACGTCTATCGGGACGCCGGCCTACATGGCGCCCGAGCAGGCTGCCGGCGATCCGGCCATGGATCACCGCGCGGACTTGTATGCGCTCGGGATTGTCGGCTACGAGATGCTCGTCGGCACGCCGCCATTCCACGGCCGCGCTCCGCAGCAGCTGCTCGCCGCGCAGCTCACGGAACTACCGCCGCCGATCGCATCGCGCCGGTACGACGTGCCCGAAGCGCTCGCCACGCTCATCATGCGACTCCTCGAGAAGGAGCCGGCGAAGCGCCCCAAGACCGCTGCGGAGGTAACGCGGCTTCTCGAGGATCCCGCTGTCGTAAGCGGGACTTTCGTCTCCGCTCCACAGCCCAGAACGCAGCAACCGCGACGTGTGCTGTGGGCGCTCGCCGGTGCGGGAATTCTCGCCTCGGTCGCCGCTGGAGGCGCGATCTTTTCGAATCGGCACGCGCCCCCGACGACTGCCGCTGCGCCGGGGGCGGCCGCGACCACCAGCCGGTCGATCGCGGTGATTCCGCTCGTCAACATCAGCCGCGACACGAGCGACGCGTACTTCGCCGCCGGGATGACCGCCGAACTCACGAACGCGTTGAGCCGGATTCCCGGCGTGCGTGTTGCCGCCGGTAACGAGAGTGGGCCGAGCGATCAGGCTGCGAGCCCCGTGGACCGCGGCAAGGCACTCGGCGTGAACATGGTGCTCGTCGGCACAGTCCAGCGTGATCGCGGGCGCATGCGCGTCACGGCGCGCCTGGTGAATACGACGGACGGATTCACCGTCTGGTCCGACATGTTCGAGCGCGAGTCCAAGGACGTGTTCAAGATGCAGGACGAGATCTCGTCGGCGATCGTCGCGGCGGTCTCGCCGGAGCTGTCCGGGAGTACCGCATCCGCGCCGACACCGGCGGCCACCACGGTCGCCGCCGCGCCGCCTCCCGCCTCGGCCGCTCCTCGCGGGACCGCCAATCTGGAGGCGTACGACCTGTATCTCCGCGGCATGTTCTTCTTCAACAAACGCGGCGAAACTTCGCTGCGGCGCGCGCTCGAGTACTTCGAGCAGGCGGCGAAGAAGGATACGAGCTTTGCGCGCTCGTACGCCGGCATCGCCAATGTCTACGCCCTCCTGCCGCTCTACGCGAACGTGCGCGCGGACTCTGTCATGCCGCTCGCTCTTGCCGCGATCAATCGAGCGGTGTCCCTCGACAGCTCGCTTTCCGAAGCGTTCGCGTCGCGCGGCGCGATCTTGCAGGCGAATTGGCAGTGGGCCGAGGCGGAGCATGATTATGAGCGCTCGCTCAAACTCGATCCCGGCTCGGCGTCGGCGCATCAATGGTACGGCGAGCTGCTCCTGCTCGACGGACGCGCGCCACAGGCGCAGGCTCAGCTGAAGAGGGCGACCGAGCTCGATCCACTATCGCCGATCATCTTCGGGTCTTACGGGTTGTCACTCGCCGCGGGTCGACAGTACGACGCCGCGATCGCCGCGGCACGTCGCGCGGTGGAGCTCGATTCAACCCTCGTCGTCAGCCGCTTCATGCTCGGCGGTGTCTACCTCGAAGCCAACCGCATTCCCGAATCGATCCAGGAGCTGGAAGCCGCGGTTCAGTTGAGCGAGTCCTCGACGTCGGCGCTCGGCCTCCTGGGATACGCCTACGCCAAGTCGGGAAAGACGACGCAGGCGACGAAGATCGCCACTGACCTCGAGTCGTCGGTCGGGAAAAAGGCCGGCGCGGCCGCGGCGGCGGCGCGGATCTACATGGGCCTCGGCGACAAAAGCCGCGCGCTCACACTGCTCGAGCGCGCGGCCTCGATTCACGATCCTTTCTTCTCGAGCGAGTCGATGCTCGAGAGCTTCTTCGATCCCGTCCGCGCCGACCCGCGCTTCGAAGCGCTGGTCTCGCGCGTCGGGTTGAGCAAACGACTGGTCAGTCGCTGATCTTCTTGTCGAGCAGGTTCTTCGCCGCGTCGCGATGCGCGACGAAGCCGGCGCGACCTTCGTTACGAGATCCCTGAGCTCGGCTTTTGCGGTGCGAATGGTGAAGGCGACGGTCGCAACGGCCAGTACCGACGCCATTGGGAAATCGCGCTTCCACGACATGTCGTGCATCCTCCTGAGTGAAGGTGGTCAGGGGGATGTACGACGCATTTGCCAAGTCGGATCTCCGCGTGATCGTCGGCGGGCACGCAACCTTATGTGGTTCGAGTCGTCAATCGTCTGATGCGATCCGCCTCACGACTCTGGCTTTCGGTGATTCTGGCGAGCACAGCGTGCGCGCGCCCGGTGCTGTACTACCCGGAGCCGCTTACCGCGGAGCCAAAGCCTGCCGAATCGTCGGGCCGAGCCGCCGAGTCGCCGAGTCGCCGAGTCGCCGAGTCGCCGGCATCTTCGAACCGGCTTCCGCTCATGATCATCTCAACCAGCGCATCTGCCGACGTCGAGTATCTGCGGTCCCGTCAGATGCTCGTGCCGGTCGCCGGCGCGGACATGGCGCGCGTCGAGGATTCGTTCAACGACCCGCGCGACGGTGAGCGCGTTCACCGCGCCATCGACATCCTCGCCCCGCGCGGCACGCCGATCCTGTCGGCGGACGACGGACGCATCGTCCGCATGACGACGAGCCCTCTCGGCGGCATCTCGATGTACACGGTCGATCCCGAGCAGCGGATCGTGTACTACTACGCTCATATGGAGCGATACAACGAGGCGATGGTGACGGGGAAGTCGATCTCGAAGGGTGACACGCTCGGCTTCGTCGGCACGACCGGGAACGCACCGAAGAACACCCCGCACCTGCATTTCCAGGTGATGCGCTGGCCCGCCGACGGCAAATACTGGAACGGCGAGCCGATCGATCCATTCGAGCTTCTCGGCGGCCACACTCAATCGGGTCCCGCCACGCCGCGACGTTGATCCTGCTATTGTTGGACCATGCCTCTGTCGTCCAAGGAACGGGCCGCGCTTCGCGCTGAAGCGCACCGCCTGAACGCCACCGTTCACGTCGGCCATCACGGCGTCACCGATGCCGTTCGACAGTCACTCGACGACGACTTGAGAACTCACGAATTGGTGAAGATTCAATTCACCAAGACAGCGGACGTCACTGTCAAAGAGGCCGCGAACGAATTGGCGCGAGCGATTAGCGCCGAAGTCGTTCAAGTCATTGGACGCACGGCTACGCTGTTTCGCGAGAATCCGGAGTTGGAACGCAAGGGCGAGCCGCCTTGGCGGCGATGACCGTCCCTTCTGGCGTTGTCTCGCCGGCGTCGGGGCTGGTCGCTTAGTAGGGACCTCGAGTTTTTGAAGAGCCGCGGGCTAACGCGGACACGCGCGGGCGGGACGCGGGACGGCCTCGGGCTGCCAGTCGCCCAGCGAGCCGGATTTCTTGGGAACAGCCGCTCAGAAGGCATCTAGTGGCTTCCCGAGCGGCGTCTCCAAAAAATCTCGGCTCGTGGCGACATGAACTCTCGCGCCATCCGCGTAGTGTCCGCGCGTGTCCGCGTTTGCCCGCGGCCGTTCAAACCTCGAGGAACCTTCCATCAAATGGGACCTCACGCCGCCACTAGCCGCCCAAAACCCGCCACGGTGTCAACGGTATTTCCGCCATCTCTACCCCGATCGCGTCCAATACCGCATTAGCAATCGCCGGCGCTGTCGGAATGATCGGCGGCTCCGCCACACCCTTCACGCCAGTGTGATTCGCCACCGTGTCCGGAATGTCGATAAAGAACGCGTCGATCTTCGGCACATCGGCAACCGTCGGAATCTTGTAGTCATGCATCGTCGGGTTGAGCGGCAGACCCGTGCGAGCATCCAAAACGCGCTCCTCGAACAACGCGTATCCGACTCCTTGAATGATCCCACCCTCGAGCTGACTCTCGGCCAGCGTCGGGTTCACGATGCGTCCCGAATCGTGTGCCGAAACAATCCGCAGCACGCGAACACGCCCCGTCCAAGTATCAACCTCGACTTCCGCGAACTGCGCCCCGAAGGCCGATAGCGCGGTTTTCTCCGGATTCGGCCCGCGACTCCCTTGGCCGATGATCATCACATCACCGAGCTTCTCGCACACTTCGCGGATGAGCAGGCACTTGTCGTTCGACTTCGCATGGATCTCGCCGTCGCGCGACTCGAGGTCGCCGGGCTCGGCGTCGAGCATTCCCGCCGCGGCTTCGAACAACGCGTCGCGCGCTTCCTCAGCGGCGACACGCACGGCCGGTCCGACCGACGCGGTGGTGATCGATCCCCATGAATTCGATGCAAACGGCAAGCGTTCCGTGTCGCCGAGTACCGTGCGCACGTCCTCGAGCTTGGCGCCGAGCACTTCGGCGGCGATCTGTGCCATCACCGTGCGTGCGCCCGTGCCCAGATCCTGCGCACCCGTGAGCACCTCGATGCTTCCGTCGCCGTTGATGCGGACCGTGGCATAAGCGGGCGGTCCGCCGCCGGCGCCCCAGCAGAGCGACGCCATTCCGACGCCGCGTCGCACTCGCGCGTCCGCGTCGCGCTTCCGCGACCGCGCGCGCGACCAGCCGAATCGCTCCGCGCCGAGTCGATAGCACTCGTCGAGGTGCTTGGCCGAGTACCGGCGATCCTTGTCCTGATCGTGGTCGGCGTAGTTTCGACGGCGAAGCTCGAGCGGATCGATCTCGAGCTCGCGCGCCAAAACGTCCATCGCCGACTCGAGGCCGAACGCGCCTTCGACATTCCCCGGCGCGCGAAACGATGCCATCGGCGCGGTGTTCGTGAACACGAACGTCTCGGACGTCCGCACGTTGGCGCAGCGATACATCTCCGAGTACATGCGGGCCGGGCTCGACAGCCATCCGCCGATGCCCAGAGGAATCGTCGCGTCGAGCGAGATCGCGGTGAGCGTGCCGTCGCGTCGCGCGGCGAGTGTGACTCGCTGGGTAGTCGCCGTCCGATTGCCCGCATCGGTCTGCTCGCCTTCACGATCGAAGATGCAACGCACCGGGCGATGCAGCTTCCGTGAAAGCGCCACCGCCGTATACGCGGCGAACGACGCGCCGTTCTTCGCACCGAAGCCTCCGCCCATGTAGTTCTTGACTACCCGAACCGACGACAACGGCAGTTCGAACGCCTCGGCGAGATCGGCGCGCGTGTTGAAAATGCCCTGCGTCGATTCCCACACCGTGACGCGTTCGCCGCTCCACGCCGCGACCGCGCCGTGCGGCTCGAGCGCCGTGTGCAGCGCCACCGGCGTTCGATACTCGCGCGTGATCGTGACGTCCGCTTCGCGCAGCCCCGCCTCCAGATCGCCGCGGCTCACGATGCGCGGCGACGCGCGATGCGTGTTGCCGTGCGGTTTCACGCGCGGGGCGTCGGGGGCCAGGGCCGCCGCCGCGTCGATCGCGTGCGGCCGCGGCTCGACCTCGACGCGAATCTCTCGCAGGGCGCGCTCGGCGATCTCCAGCGTGTCAGCGCAGATCGCCACGATCGGCTGGCCCGCGTAATGGATCGTTTGGTCGAACAGCTGAACGCCGTCGAGTTTGATCCCCTGGACGTCTTCTGTCGTGAGTGCGCCGCGCACACCGGGCAATGCCAGCGCGGGGCCCAGGTCGAGCGACGTTATGCGTCCAGCCGCGACGCCCGCCCGCTTCAGCGCCACGTACAGCATGCCGGGGAGCTGGACGTCCGCCGTGTATTCCGCCTCGCCCCTCACCTTCTCGAGCGCGTCCATCCGCTTGTCGCGGCGCCCCACGATGTGCAGAGACGCGTCATCGCCCCACGGCTCGGGCTCACGCGTCGGCAGCTCGACGACCTTGGTCTCCTCGCGTCCTTCGACCTCGACCTTGGTCGTCACGAAACGCTTAGCCATCGTGGCTTTCTCCTTCCGCCGCGGCGAGCACGGCGCGTACGATCTTCGGGTACGCGCCGCACCGGCACAGGTTGCCGCTCATCCCGCGCCGGACGTCGTCCTCGGTCGGATGCGGCTGTCGTTCGAGCAGCGCGACCGCGGCCAGGATCTGTCCCGGCGTACAAAACCCGCACTGCAGCGCGTCGTGATCGATGAAGGCTCGTTGCACGGAGTGAAGCGTTCCGTCGTGCGCCAACCCCTCGATCGTCGCGACCTCGCGTCCGTCGCAGGCGGCGGTGAGCGTGAGACAGGAGTAGGCCGGCGCGCCGTCGAGCAGCACCGTGCATGCGCCGCACTCGCCGCGCCCGCAGACGAGCTTCGTGCCGGTGAGGTGCAGGCGCTCGCGGAGCGTCGTCAACAGCCGCTCGTGGTCGGGCGCCGCGACCTCGTGGCTCGCTCCGTTGACGATCAAGCGCATGCAACTAACTTAGCTTTGTCGCTACGATCCGCGGGAGAACGAGGCACCGAATGCCCTACGTCATCACAGAAGCTTGCATCGGCGTGAAGGACCGCGCCTGCGTCGACGTCTGTCCGGTCGATTGCATCTACGAAGGGGACCAGCAGCTGTTCATCCACCCCGACGAGTGCATCGATTGTGGCGCCTGTGAACCGGAGTGCCCGGTGACGGCGATCTTCCCCGAAGAGGACGTGCCCCAGGCTCAGAAGCAGTACGTCCAGATCAACCGCGACGTCTTCAAGAGCGATAACCCGCCGGGAAAGCCCCAGAAGTAGCCGCGTCGAGGCGCGATCCATCGCCGCATTGAGGCCCGCGAGACCCGCGGGCCTTTTTTGCGTCTCGCCACGCTCTCCTTGACATTCGACAAGAGTGCTCGCATGTTCTTGTCGAACGTCATAGAGAGCATCGCATCGTGCATCCCAACGCCGACGTCCTCCAGGGCACCCTAGATCTCCTGATCCTCAAGGCCGCGTCGCTCGACGCGCTGCACGGCTGGGGGCTCAGCCAGCGGATTCGACAGATCTCTAAAGGCGTGCTCGAGGTGAACCAGGGCTCGCTCTATCCGGCGCTCCACCGGCTGGTCAAACGCGGCCTCCTCGAGGCCTCATGGGGCACCTCGGAGAACAACCGCCGCGCGCGGTTCTACAAGCTCACGGCGGCCGGACGAAAGCAGCTCGCGAGTGAGACGGCCACCTGGCGGCTGTTCAGCGGCGCCGTGGATGCCGTCCTCGCGACGCAGTCTTGAACGTTCACTGAAGGGGAGGGCACCATGACCTGGAAAGCTCGCTTGCACCGACTGCGCATGTTCCTGCGCCGGGACCCCGATGCCGATCTCTCGGACGAACTGCGCTTCCACATCGACATGGAGGCCGCGGCGCTCGAGCGCGGCGGGATGCCGGCCGATCGCGCCCGCGACGAGGCCCGGCGTCGGCTCGGCGGCTTCGATCGCTACACGGAAGAGCTGCGCGATGTGCGCGGTGGCCGCTCGCTCGACGCGTTGCGTCAGGATGCGCGCTACGCCCTTCGCGTCGCACGACGCTTCCCGGCATTCACGCTGATCGTCGTCGCGACCCTCGCCATCGCCATCGGCGCATGCACGGCGATCTTCAGCGTCATCAACTCCGTACTTCTGCAATCGCTGCCCTTCCCACACCCCGAGCAAATTGTCACGCTCAACGCGCAGAACCCGGACCGCTCGAATCCTCGGTTCGCGGTCTCATACGCCGACTACCTCGATTGGCGCCGATCGACGCGATCCTTCAGCGACATGGGCGTGTTCACCGGCACGGCGCCAACGCTGCTCGGCACCGACGAACCGGAGCGACTCGCCGGTATCGCCGTCTCGCCGAGCTTCTTCGACATGCTCGGCGTGCGCGCCGCGAAGGGCCGCCTTTTCGGCCCCGAAGATGCCATCGGAGAGACCAGCGAGTCGGTCGTGCTCACCGACGGATTCTGGCGAAGGCGGTTCGCCGCCGACCCGAACATCGTCGGCCAACGGCTGCCCTTCAACGGACGCGCTCGAGTAGTCATCGGCGTGCTCCCGCCGTCATTTGCCCTCGACGGCCGGCCAATCGACGTGGCGACAGTGTTTGCTCCCTCCTCGATCGCCAACGTAGAGAATCACGGCCAGCACACGCTGATCGCGCTCGGGCGGCTCAAGGCCGGTGTGACGCTGGCTCAGGCACAGCAAGACCTTCAGGCCGTCGCGGCGCGCCTCGCTGATACGTATCCGGACATTCGCGGCTGGAGCGCGAACGTCTTTCGCTTCAGTGACGAGCTGACGCGCACGGTAAAAGGGCCGCTCCTCGTGCTGATGGCGGCAGCCGGTCTGGTGCTCCTCATTGGTTGCATCAACGTCGCGAACTTGCTCATCACGCGCGCCGCGGCGCGTGGGCGCGAGGTGGCCCTGCGGCAGGCGCTCGGGGCGTCGCGATGGCGGCTGGTCAGCCAGCTGCTCGTCGAGAGCACGCTGCTCGCGCTCATCGGCGGCGTGCTCGGCATCGCCGTCGCGTCACTCGGCACTCGGCTGCTCCTTCGTCTCGCGCCGGCCGGACAACTTCCGACGTCGATTCCGATCGACGCGCGCGTTCTCGGCTTCGCCTTGGCGGCGTCGCTCGCGACGTCGCTCATCGTCGGCATCGCACCGGCGCTTCGTGGAACCCGGACCTGGCTCTCGCAGACGCTTCGCGACGGTGGCCGGACGAGCGCCGGATCGGCGCACGCGCCACGCTTGCGGCGCGTGCTGGTCGTGGCCGAGATGTCGCTCGCGCTCGTGCTGCTCGTTTGCTCGACGCTTGTCATGCAAAGCCTCCGGCGCATGCTGAGCATCGATCCTGGATTTCAGGCGAGTCAGGTCTTCACGATGCGGGTCGCGCCGAGTCCGAGGTTCATCGACACGACTCTCGTTGCGTTCTATCGTCAGGCCGTGGAGCGCATCGCCGCGCGACCGGGGATTCAGTCGGTTGCGGCCGCCAATTCGCCACCGCTCAGGAGCTCGATGAGGATTCCGATGCGACTGATCGGTCGCCCGGCCCCGACGGAGGCGATCCTGAGCTCGGCGATCGCCATCACGCCGGGCTACTTCCGCACGATGAACATGCGCCTTCTCCGCGGGCACGACGTGGAGTGGAACAGTCCGGCTCCGACGCTCGTCGTCTCGCAGACAGCCGCCAAGCAGTTCTGGGGAACCGACGATCCGATCGGCAAGCACATAGCGTTCGGTCAGCGCGACACCGTCGGTCTCGAGGTTGTCGGGCTTGTGGCCGACGCGCGCACACGGGGCCTTGTCGCCGATCCGGAGGCGGTGATCTACATGTCGTATGTCGCCGCGCTCAGCGTCGCGAGGTCATTGACGTTTGTGGTGCGCGGCACCGGCGACATGGCCTCCATCGTTGCTGCCGCCAAAGCCGGCCTGCGCGAGGTCGACCGCAACACGCCGCTCTTCAACATTCAATCGGTCACGGCAATCGTCGATGCATCGGTCGCGCAGCCGCGCCTCAACTCGTTCCTGCTCGGAGTCTTCGCGGCGATCGCGTTGTTGCTGGCGAGCCTCGGCATTTACGGCGTCGTCTCTTACTCGGTGGCGCAGCGAACGCAGGAAATCGGTGTGCGCATGGCGCTCGGCGCCCGCTCGGCCGACGTATTTGGATTGATCCTGCGAGAGGGTGCCGCACTCGCGCTGGTCGGCGCGATCGTCGGAATCGCCGGCGCGTCAATGGCGACGAAGCTCATTCAGTCCTGGTTGTACGGCATCGACCGCGGCGACCTCACGACGTTCGTGTTGACGTCGGCCGGTCTGATCGTCGTGTCGTTGGCGGCGAGCTACGTGCCCGCGCGCCGGGCGGCGTCGGTCGATCCACTGCTCGCGATGAGAGGCGAGTAGACGGCCGTTAGGCCTTTCTATCGGGACGCACTGCCTGAACTACGTGACGCAGAGGCGCAGAGAACGCAGAGCCGCAGAGAGCTTCGTGTCTCGGTTACGGCTCGTCACACTACGAGCCGGGGTTTTTTGTTGTGGTACTGCCGCTCGGAAAGCCACGAGAAGGATCCCGAGCGGCAGTCACAAGAAAAAATCGTCCGGGCTCGTTGTGCGCGGCGGCCTGAGCACCCGCGGCGCTCCTCTGCGCCTCTGCGTTCTCTGCGCCTCTGCGTCACGTAGTTCAGGCAGTGCGTCCCGATAGAAAGGCCCAGCGCTCTCACGCCCACCAGACCTTCTGCTTCACCGCGAACACGACGATCAGCGCCCCATACTGCATGAAGGTGCTGATCTCGCTTCGCCACGCCTCCTTCCAGCTGTGCGGGCCCTCGACGCGCTCGCGCGGAGGGCGCGGAATCCAGCGCGGCGTGGTTTGCTTGTACGCGAGATAGTCGGCGCCGAAGATCGACTCGAGCACGCCTTCCTCGTACGCGACGATCAGCGAGTACTCGATCATGAAGATCACGATCGCCACGGGCAGAAACCACATCACGCCCGAGATGACGACGAAGCCCATCCAGATGAGGAAGTTTCCGACGTACAGCGGATTCCGCACCCAAGCGAACACGCCGTAGTTGACCAGCCGCTGCACGTCGCGCGATCTGCGTCGCGTCACTGTTCCGGCGACGGCGACCCCCGCCAGTCGGACGCATTCCCCAAGCACGATCACCACCGACCCCACGAGCCAGTTGTAGCCGTTCGCGTGCGACGGAGCGAGCAGCGCGATGAGCAAGAAGGGGACAGGCAGCCAGCTTCGGTTCCGAAACAGAACGGCGCCGACCCGCGCGCTCAGGCTCTGCTCGGCGTGCGAGCGAGCTGTGGCTGGCGAGGTCGGGTCGGACGATCCTGGAGAGGGCGAAGACATGCAGGGCGAAACCTAATTGTACAGCAGGCTCGCCAAGAACTCGCTTACCACGGTGTTGAACGCCGCCGGCCGCTCGATGCTCGACAAATGCCCCGCCTGCGCGAGCACCTCGAGGCGGCTCCCCGCAATCGCCTCGCAGGCGCGACGCGCCTCCTTGGGTGGCGTGACGACGTCCTCGTCTCCGACCACCACGAGGGTCGGCACGTCGATCGTCGCGCAAGTCTCGGTGGAATCCGGCCGTTCGATCATCGCTTCGAGCGCGCCCACGATACCGTCCGTCGGCGCCTGCGCGATCATGCGATGCACCGCGTCGTAGATGTCGGGGCGGCGCGCGCGCGTTGTCTTTCCCATCAAACCGGCGATCTGCGCGTTCGCTACCGCCGTGCTGCCCTGGCTTTCGGCCATCTCGATCAGCTCGCGGCGCCGCGCGACGTTGTCGATCGTGTCGTTGCCGATACGAGTGTCGGCGAGCACGAGCCCGCGCACACGATCGCGGTGGCGTCGCCAGAACGCGAACGCCACGTACCCGCCCATCGAGATGCCGCACACCACCGCTCGCTCGATCTGCAGCACGTCGAGCACACCGGCGACGTCGTCGGCGTAGCGATCCATCGAGTACGGCGGGGCCGCTGCCGAGTCGCCGAGGCCGCGCATGTCGATCGGGATGCACCGACACTCGGCGACCAATGCCCCGACCTGCGGGTCCCACATGGTACGGTTGAGCGGGAAGGCGTGCAGGAAAACGACGGGCAGACCCGAGCCGACGTCGTCGTACGCGATGCCCGCGTCGTCGACGAGCGCTATCACTCCGGCTCCGGCCACTGCGGCAAAAACGCGCGCCATGACTCGGGGACGGGCACCGGCTCACCCTGTTGATTCACCGCGACAAACACGATCGACGCTTCGGCGACGAGCATGTTGCTGCCGACCTTTCGCACTTCCTGCTTGATGATGTAGCTCGTGCGACGAACGGCGAGCAGTCCGGATCGAATGACGAGGTCCTCGCCCGGCAGCGACTGGGCGAGATATCCGATGTCGACGTGCCGCACGACGGAAAACACAGGCTGACGCGCCCACTCCCGGACGTTGATCTGCGGCTCGAGCAGCGCCCAACGCGCGCGCTCGAGAAAGTTGAGCATCGTCGCGTGATTGAGATGCCCGAGCATATCGCAGTCGGTCGGATAGATGTGAAACGTGACTTCCGGAAGCGCGAGCGCGGTCATGGTCGATCCAAGAGACGAGAATCAAAGGTTAACCAGAACAGGACAGACTCGCGCGACGCGCGTCGCAACGCCACCTCGAACGCCTTCGCGCTGTACGTCGCATCGAGGTGGACACCCGCTGCCTCGGTCAGACGGATCGCCGCCGCGTTCGCGGCCGGCGTCTCACGACCATATGCTCCGCCATATGCCTCGTGCACGACTTGCACCGCGTCACGTCCGACAGCCGGAACGTCGGCACCGATTGTTCGCTCGATGAGCGCCGCCGTGCGCCGCGCGAGGCGTAACACGCGCCCCTTCCGGCCCACGATCCATGGCACGACACGAACGCCGACGACGCGGATCTCCATCCCGGCGATCGCGAACGCGACTGCCAATCCCGCCGCGGTCCCGCCCGTTCCCAGCGGCACGACGACCGTCGCCGGCGCCGGCGCGACTCCCGCCTGAATCTGCTCGACCAGCTCGAGCCCCGCGTTCACATGCCCGAGGACGCCGAGAGGCGTGCTTCCTCCGGCGGCGATCCACCTCGCGCCGCCCGCGCGCTGCCAAGCCCACAAGTACGCACCCGCCGGCGTGCCAAAGATCCGCGTTTCGTCCGCCGTTCGCTCGATCTTCGCCGCGACGCGAGCCGCGGTCTCGTTCATCTCCTGCCGCCAGCGTCCGACGGCCGTCCGCGCGCCGAGCGACGAGGCATAGGTCGCGACGGCCAGCGCGTGCGTCGAGCCGACCGAACCGACCGTGACCACTCGACTGCCGGGGCCTACGCCGGCCAACAAGAATTCGAGCGCGCGAAGCTTGTTGCCGCCGAGTGGCGTCGCACCGAGATCGTCGCGTTTGATCCAGAGGTTTGGACTGAGAGCGGCAAGCGGCTCGATCGGCGTCGGAAACTGACCGAGCGCGACGCGCGGAATGACGCTCAGTCGCGGGAACCGACGCACAAGCGGCCCCGCCCCCACCTCCGAGGCCGCGCTAAGCCTGGACACCCTGCTGTGGATCTTCGTCCGGACCGATCTGCTTGTCGCCGACAACGTCTTCCACGTACAGCATCTTCACGGCGGTGATGACCGCGGCGAGCAGCGGCACGGCGCACATGAGGCCGAGGAATCCAAAGAGAATCGCCATCAGCGCCTGCGACAGGATCGTCAACACCGGTGGGATATTGATACCGCCCTTCATCAAGAGCGGGATCAGCAGATGGTTCTCCAGGAATTGGATGCCGATGTAGGCGACGGCGACGTACAGCGCCTTCTCGGGCGAGTCGAGGAACCCCATGGCGATCGCCGGCAGCGACGAGACGATGGGTCCGACTGTCGGAATGAACTCCAGCAATCCGGAGAGCAGCCCCAGCGCGAAGGCCGCTTTGACCCCGAGAATCGCGAGCACGACCGTGGAGACGGCGCCGATCGTCAACATGGCGATCAGTTGCGTGATCAGCCACTTCCGGAGAACTCCCGCCACGGCCGTCAGCACGGCGGCCACGCGATCGCGTCGTCCATGCGTAAAGAGATGAATGATCCCGCGACGATACATGGCCGGATCGGCGGCGATGTACACCGATAAGAAAATTATGATGAACAAGCCGCTGACGACTTCCAGCGTCGACGAGAGAAACGGAAAGAGGTAGTTGCCGACCCGCGACATCTGACCGCCGAGTCGTGCTCGTAACGTCGATGCCACGCGGATCGAGTCGGCTTGCGGCGCCGCGCCGGCCGGAGGTGGCGTCGGCGGCGCGACCGCCGTCTGGGTCGAATCGGTCTTGTTCTCGCTGGCCAGCGAACTGAAGAGAAGCCCAATCAACCCGTTGCGCCGGGAATTCACCCATGACTCGACCCTGTCGACGGCGTCGGGCAGACGCCGTCGCAGCTCGATGCCCTGGTCGTGCAGTGTCGGCGCCATCCAGGCGCCGAACCCGACGAGCAGCGCGAAAAACGTGACGACGATGAGTCCCGCGCTCAGCCCCCGCGGCAGCCGCCACCGGGTGAGTCGATCCACTCCGGACGACACGGCCAGTCCGATGAGAATTCCCAGGAACGCGATGAGAAAGAGCGCGTTGGCAAACCAGAGGAGGCGCACCAGCAGGTACATCGCGATGACGAGCGACGCCGTTCGAAGCACGTCGGCGTTCCGCCAGCCGACGCGCCGCGTTCGGGTGCGCGCGCGCCGGCGCGTGTGTGTCTCGACCGCCGTCTGCTCCTGCGACGTCTCACTCATCGAGTGACTCCGGGGCAAGCAGGATGCCGGTTAGATTGCCGACGTGCATACGCCGGTTTATCTCGATACGACGAGCACTGTCGACACGTTCCTGGCGTCGATCGCGAACGCGCGGATCCTGGCGCTCGACACCGAAGGTGCGAGCTTCCACCGCTTCGTCGATCGAATCTATCTGCTCCAGCTCTCAACCAGGGAGCATACGGCAATCCTCGACCCTATACCCATCGGGAAGCCTCCGACGTTGGGTCAACTGCTCGAGGATTCCGGGGTCGAAATCGTCTTTCACGACGCTGACTACGACCTGCGCCTCCTGCGCCAGGATTACGGCTGGCTGGTTCGCAACATCTTCGACACCCGGCTCGCCGCGCAGTTGCTCGGCATCAAGAGCTTTGGCCTCGCCGCGCTCCTCGAGCGCTACTTCGGCGTGAAGCTCGACAAGAAATTCCAGCGTGCCGATTGGTCGATGCGTCCGCTCTCGCAGGGCATGCTCGACTACGCGGCGCAGGATACGATCCATCTCCTCGAGCTGCGCGACCGACTGCACCACGACCTCGATCGTGCCGGTCGCCTCGACTGGGCGCGCGAGGAGTTCGCCCTCCTCGAGGGCACGCGCTGGGCCGACGAGGATCCCGCCGCATCGTTCCTCCGGATCAAGGGAGCGCGCGATCTCACGCGCCGCGAGCTCGCTCTCCTGCGCGAGCTCGTCCCGTGGCGCGACGACATTGCCCGCGCCATGGACCGCGCGACGTTCCGCGTCCTCGGCAACGAGCAGCTTCTCGAGATCGCGAAGCGCCGGCCCTCCTCGCGCGACGAGTTGGCAACGATCAAGGGAATGCCACGCGGTCTCCTCGACGCACGCGCCGGCGAGATGATCGCCGCGGTCCAACGCGGACTCGCGGTTCCGGACGCCGAGCTCCCGCGCTTTCCGAAGTCGCCACGCTGGGATCGCGACCCGGATTTCGAGTCCCGCGTCAGCGCTCTCAAGGCGGTCCGCGATGAAGCCGCCGTCCGCCTCGACCTCGATCCCGGCGTTCTCTGCTCACGTGACCGACTCGAGGCCGTCGCGAGGAAAAAACCGAAATCGCTCGAGGAGCTCGACTCGGTCACCGAGCTCCGAAAATGGCAGCGTCAGGTCTTAGGCGAAGCTTTCGTCAATGCCCTGAGCAAGTGATCCGCGCCCACCGCCCACCGCCCACCGCCCACCGCCCACCGCCCACCGCCCACCGCCCCCTACAACCCCATATACGCGCGCACGCGCGGCTCGATCCGGTCGGGAGTCCAGAACGGCGTCCAAATCAGATTCAAGCCGACATGGCCAACGCCGGGAATCGCCTTCACGGCGCGCTCGATGTCGGTCATGATCTGCGGCCCTGCTGGGCAGCCCGGCGACGTCAGGGTCATGTCGATCTGCACGTCCGAGCCGTCGACACGGATGTCGTAAACAAGCCCGAGGTCGATGATGTTGAGGTTCAGCTCGGGATCCTTCACCTTCCGCAGCGCCAGCTTGACCTGATCCGCGCTCGGCGGCGCTGCGTCGGCTTGTCCGGCATTGGCTCCCGGCTCACTCGAAGGCGCCTCATCGTCGCCCGCAAAATCCTCTTGGTCGTTCCACGGCTCGGTCATGCTTCGAAACATCGAGGGCCGCTGGGGGGGCAGCAAGCCCGTTTCGTACGTCATCCTGCCTGCGCTGCTACGTAACACGCCGCATGGAGCGGTCGGTGCTCGTCCCCGATAATTCGCGCGCCACCAGAATCGGAGAGATCATGCCGCTGCCGCTGAAATCCGTCCGCTTGGCCGTCGTGCTCGTCAGTTCCCTCGTCGGGCTCGCGCCGGCCCAACGCGTCGAACGTGGCGTTGAGATCTCGGGAATTCCCGCGCTCAACTTCGACGCCGACGAGGGACTCGGCTACGGGGCCATCCTCCAGCTTTATGGCTACGACGGAACCGGCGGGACGTACCGCTGGACCCTCCAACCGACCGTGTTTCTCACGACCCAAGGGCGTCGTGATTACACCGTGTTCTTCGACGCGCCGTCGCGGCCGAACCATCCGTGGCGGATCACCAGTTTTGCCGGACGGGAGCAGCAGTTGGCCACGCCCTACTACGGCCTCGGCAACGCGACACCCTACGATCCGCAGCTGGAAGTTGGTAGCACGCGTTACTTCTACCGGTACGGACGCGACCGCGTTCGCGCCACGGTCGATCTGCAGCACGCACTCGGTCATCCGTTGTTGCGGGCGCTCGTTGGCGGCGGCTTCTCCACCGATCGCATCGACCTCACGCCCTTCGACAGCGGTACGACGCTCATCGAGCGCGATCTGTCGAATCATCAGCCGGCCAACGGCCACACGAATTACCTGCGTCTCGGCCTGACCTGGGACACGCGTGACCGTGAGATCGGCACCCACGCCGGGACGTGGGCCGATGCCATCGTACAGCGCGTCGACCGCGCCCTCGGTGCGACGAACGACTACACGCGCTCTACGATCACGCTGCGCCACTACCAGCCACTCGGCGACCGCGTCACGCTCGCGAACCGTCTGCTGGCGCAGCAACTCACTGGAGACGCGCCGTTCTACGCGCTGACCGAGATCCAGACGACTCAGAAAGCGCAGGACGGCCTCGGGGGCTCGAGCACCGTTCGTGGAGTGCCGAAGGACCGCTACGTGGGGAAGGGAACCGTCGTCTCGAACAACGAGATTCGCTGGCGCGCCGCCGACTTCACTTTGCACGGCCGCGAATCGTCGCTGATTCTGAGCGGGTTCGTCGACGCCGGCCGCGTGTGGGACGACCGCATCGATTTCAGCGGGGCGCTACGCGATCTACACGCCGGCTACGGCGGTGGCGTGCGACTCGCCTTCGGCTCGAGCTTCGTGATCGCGACGGATGTTGGCCACTCGTCGCAGTCGACCGCCCCGATCTACATCGGGCTCGGATACCAATTCTGAGGATGGCGGACTAGCGAGTCGTCTTCTTGGACGACGCGGACTTCGAGGCGCTCGGCTTCGCCTTGGACGCGCTCGACCTGGACGCACTCGGCTTCGCCGCACTGGCCTTGCCCTTCGTCGTGCTCGACGTCGTCGGCTTCTTTTTCGACTTCGACACGACGTGGCGGCGAGCGTGACGCTCCGGACGATTCCAGTCCACGGCCTTGTCGGCCCGGAAGGCCGCCGGCATGGCGAGCATTCCGTCGCCATAGTCGGTGACGGCGAGTGCCGCGGCGTCGGCGAGATCGGCGCGGACGTCGGCGATCACCTTCGCCGGCCGCTTGGCGCGAGCTTCGTAGACGCGATTCGTCAGCAGAATGACGAACATGTCGCGGTCCGGATCGAGCCACATCGACGTACCGGTGAAGCCCGTGTGGCCGTAGGCGTCGGCGCCGAGATACTTACCGCAGCTTCCCGATCCGCCACACGTGTCCCAGCCCAGCGCGCGCGTCCCCGCGGCGCGCGTCGAGAACAACGCGACGGTTGAATCGGCGACGATTCGTGTTCCGTTGAACTCGCCGCCGTTGAGCATCATCTGCGCAAAGACGGCCAAGTCGGCCGCCGTGCTGAACAACCCGGCGTGACCCGCGATACCGCCGAGCGCGTACGCGTTTTCGTCGTGGACTTCGCCCTGAAGTCCGTAACCCCGCACCGAGTTGCTCACCGTCGGGGCGATCCGCGTCTTGAGTGAGTCGGCGGGGCGGAAGCCGGTATCCGTCATTCCGAGCGGCGTGAACACGCGCTCGCTGAGGAACTGATCCATTCGCTCGCCCGACGCGGCCTCGACGATGAAGCCGAGCATGTCGGCGCCGAGGTCGGAGTATTCGTAGCAGCGTCCCGGCTCGCACCCGAGCGGTGTGGAGATCACCGCGGCGCGCGCCTCTTCGGGCGTGTGCGCGATGCGCCACAAATCACGGCCTGCCGGAAGACCCGAGCGATGCTCGAGGAGCATCCGCACCGTGACGCGATCCTTCTCGCCACCGGAGAATTCGGGGACGTAGCGGGAAACCGGATCGTCGAGGCGAATCTTGCCCTCGTCGTACAGCACCATGACGGCCGTGGTTGTCCCGACGACCTTCGTGAGCGACGCCAGATCGTAAATCGTGCGATCGGTCGAGACCCACGGCGAGCCTTTGTCCCAGCTCAGGCGGCCAAAGCCTTTTTCCCAAACCGCCGCGCCGCGCCGTCCCACGACCACAGCCGCGCCGGGATAACCACCGGCGGAGATGCCGCGCTGGACGACGTGATCGATCTTGGCCAGGCGCTCGCTGGACATGCCGACGGACTTGGGGGTCTTCAACGGCAGACCATCCCCGTCACTAGCGGCGAGTGCGAAAGCCGAGATCAGCAGAGAAAGCAGCACGTGTACCTGCTTCGGAAAAGGCTACAAACACCAACCCCCCGCCGAAGTGCCTGGCGGGGCTTTGAACGCCTGTTTGCGAGCGATTGGCCGGTCAGGAAGGAACCGCCGCACGACCGCTAGGTGCGATACGTCACAATTGCGCAGAAGTTCCGGCTGCGCAAGGGCCTTTAGTGCCGTATAGTACCTCTGTACGGGGACGACCTATAACACGCGATGTAACGGCGGGTCAATAGGTTGTGGCACTGTATCCAAATGTTCTTGCCGAGCCCGCCGACTTTGTCCGTATCGCGTAAACCCTTCCCTCCACGAACGTGACCTACTGAGCAGTCATGGATCACGAGCTCCTCATCATTCGGCGCGCGATCGACGGCGATGAGGGGGCACTCCGGGCCCTTTGGACCCGGCACGCCCCCCATATCGACATCGTCGTACGACGGCTGGTCGGGGGCGATGCGGATCTGGCTGCTGATATCGCGCAGGAGGTTTGGATCCAAATCTTTCGGGCGCTGCCGAGCTATCGAGGCGATTCCCAGTTCAGCACCTGGGCCCATCGCATCGCCGTGAACAGAACGCTCAACGCGCTCCGGAAATCGCGTCGCCTTGCGAATCTCGAGACCGAGGTCACGGAGGAGAGCGCCTCCTTCGAACCGGACACCGACCGCTCGTTCATCGCGCAGTCGATCGAAGAGGCGGCGGCCAAGCTCTCACCGGGCGCTCGCGCGGTGTTCGTGCTCCACGACGTCGAAGGCTACACGCACGAGGAGATCGCGGTCGAGCTGGGGATCACGTCCGGCGGCTCCAAGTCGCAACTGTTCAAAGCACGCGCCAAGCTCCGCAAGCTTTTGGCGCATCTCATAGAAGTAGTGAAGGAAGGCAATGATGCCCGACTACCACGCAAGGAACACGAGCATGTCGCACCTGTCTCCTGAGCGGCTCGCCGCACTGGTCGACGAGACGCCGACTGCCGCCGAGCTGGCGCACCTCGCCGGCTGCGCGGAGTGCGCCCGCGAGCGCGCCGCATATCGCAATCTCGTGGAGCTCGCCGTCAACAATTCGGCGACGATCGCCACACCGCTCACCAGTTGGGAGGCGTTGCGTCCCGCGTTGGTGCGCGATGGCATCATCGATGGCGGCGCACGTGCGCCGCGTGTGAGTCGTCGCGCCGGTCGTCCGTGGCTCCAGGCTGCCGCCGCGGTGATCCTCGTCGCCGGCGGCATGATCGGTGGACGAATCTCCGTGGGTGCCTCACCGATCCCGATCGGCGAGACGACCAGGACAACGCAAACCGCCTCGGCAAATCCCGATTCGATCTCGCGCTTCCATTCGGTGGACGACGCCCGCGCGGCGCAGACGCAGGCGCAAACGCTTTACCAGAACGCCACGTCGTTCATCGCGCAGCAGGACACGCTGACCGCGCCTACCGAATCACCGGCCGCGATGCGTACGCGCCTTGCCGCGCTCGATCGCACGCGGCGCGTCCTGGGTGAGGCGCTGAGGCAAGCGCCGTACGACCCGGTCATCAACGGCTATTATCTCACGACCGTGGGACAACGCGAAGCAACGATTCGACAGATGAACGTCGCCGCGCCCACGAACATGCGTCTTACGACCTATTGATGGACTTGAAACCGATGTACGAGAGAGGACGGATCCGAAACGGAACGGCGATCGCCGTGGCCCTGATGGCTGTGGCCGCGACACTCGATGCGCAGCGGCCGGCGACGACACGACAGCGAGATTCGGCGGTCGTCTTGCGACTCTTCGCGCCGGGAATGTCGCTGGACTCGCTTCAAAAGCTCGTTCAGGAAATCGATCACGAGCAGTACGGAACGCAGCGCTGGGTCATGCTCCGCGGGCAATTCGATTCACTACTCCGAATTCCCGTCACGTCGAACATGTTCGTGCGCGGCATGCTCGCCCGAGGCGAGACAAGCCGGCAGACATTGGAGCGCCTCGGCTGGATCGGGCTGAATACCCAAGGCCCCAATCGACAAATGAATTTGAACGGCGAGCTTTTCGTCACCCAATTCGCTTATCCGCTGATCGTCACGGTGGACCCGCAGTCGCCCGCTGAGAGGGCCGGCATCACGGCCGGCGACGTCCTCGTTGCCTACAACGGCGTCGATGTCGTGAATCACGAGTTCAATCTCAGCACGCTGCTCAAGCCCGATTCAAAAGTTGCCGTCACGGTGCGCCGCGAGGGTGAGGCGAAGGACTTTCAACTCGTCGTCGCCAAGGCGCCGCAGCGGATCATCGACCGGCGGCTTGCGTCCGAAATGCCGCCGATGCGCCGAGACGTCGTGGTCGGACCGCGGCTCGCGCCCACGACCAAGGTCTTAAACGTGCCGAGCGAGGGGATCCCCCCCCGGATCTTTCCGGCTTCGCCGCTCTTCGTGATCAGTTCGAACGGCGTGTTCGGAGCGAGTGTCTCGACGGTCAACACCGATCTCGCGAGAGCGCTCAACCTGCGAGCAGGAGTTCTCGTCAACGAAGTCCCGGAAGACAGCCCGGCGTTCCGCGCCGGCCTTCGCACCGGCGATGTCATCATCGGCGTCGCGGATCAGCCGGTCGTCTCGCTGACCGAGCTCCGACGAGCACTGGCGCAGACGCGAGAGCGCGCCGTTGCGCTCCAAGTGACGTCACCCAATCAGAAGCCGCGCACCGTCACCATCAGCCTCGTTCCTTCACCGTAGCGCGGCGGTTCGCGTTCGCGCCGCCAGTTTCTTGGCGTCGGGTACGAGCGAGCGGTGCATCGCCAGCGCGGCCGTTGCCCCTTCGGCGGCGGCTGTTATCGCGAGCTGCGGACCGGGCGTGATGTCGCCCGCCGCGTAGACGTTCAACACCGACGTTTGCTGGCGCGCGTCGACGATCGTGTGGCCCTCGTCGTCGCGCTCGCAGCCGATCTGCGCGCACAAATCGTCGGCCGGATACTGGCCGATCGTGAAGAAGATCTTGTCGGCGTCGAGCTGCATCCCATCCTCGAGCTTGAGGCAGTAGATGGCGCGGCCTTCGTAGCACACGCGCTCAATGGGAGACGTGAGCACCGGGATGTTGAGGGCGTCCAGCTTGTCGCAGTACTCGGCGTCATCCATCTCCGGCGATCGGCCGTTCGTGCAGATGATGATGTCGTCGGACCACGTCGCGAGGTTGAGCGCCATGCCGACGGCGCGTCGTCCATGTCCGACCACGACGATCTTCTTGCCGCGCGATTCATAGCCGTCGCAATCCGGACAAACGTGGGCGTTCGAGCCGTATACGTGCTCGAGTCCCGGAATGTCCGGCCACACGTCGCGCAGGCCGATCGCGAGCAGCAGCCGGCGCGTCATGATCCGCCCGCCGCCTTCGATGCACAACATGAACTGTTCGTCGCTCACCCGGTCGGCGCGAAGCACGATTGCGTCGACGAGCTTCACGCCCATTTGCCTACACAGGTCTCGACCGTGACCGCGCAACTCGGCCGGTCGAACGCCCTCGAAGCCCAGAAAGCCGTGAATGCCGCGGGTCTCCCAGTTACGGGGGTCGCCGCTGTCCACCAGCGCGACGGAGTGGAGATAGCGCGCCGACCAAATAGCCGCGCTCAATCCGGCGGGGCCGCCACCCACAATACCGATGTCGAAGATGCGTTCGTCGCCGGAAGGCTTCACGACGAGGACAACGGGCAAGAACAATTCCTCTCGCCCTCCACCGCCCATCGCCCTACTTCAGCGGGCCCGGCGGGATGCTGTAGAGCAGTCTGAGCGTCATTCGGTCCGCTGGCGCGATGTCGTGGACCATCTCGGTCGGGAACATCTTGGTCTTCTCGTCGCGCGAGTGGCCGAGGCCGAGGGCATGCCCGGCTTCGTGCCGCACGATACCGGCGAGCGCCTCCGGCGGGATGACCGTGCCCGCACTGTCGTGGACCGCGACGAGAATCTGCGCGGCGGCAATCCAGCCGTGCTGGTCGCTCGTCCGCTGAGTCGATCCGACGCGCTGTCCCGCCTCCGCGGGAAAACGGTCGGTCCAGAGCACGCGAATGTCCGCCGACGTTGAATCGAGCACGAAGTCGAAGCGGAGGGGAAACCCGCTGTGCTGCCAATCGGCGAACGCGTTCTCCGCCGTCTGTGTGTTCGCCGCTTGCCAGTCGGGGACGTCGCTCGTCCGCTGGACCCAGACGCGGAGCGGCTCACCCGGGCGGTCCGGCCACCGTACGAGCATGCCGTTCAAGTCGGCGAGCATGTCGCTCATGTAGGTGCCGCTGGCCACCGCCGCCATGCGCAACCGAATGTCGGCTTCGTCGCGCACCGGCGCCGGGCGCGCGGACGAGACAATCATTGTCCTGAGCTCCGACGAATCGGAGCCGACGATTGTTGGCTGCTGCTGCGTTGCGGGCGACGCGCTACGCGCGCGCGGCTCGGCGGCGACGACGACGGGTTTCTTGTGAACCGCGGCTCGCGCGCTGGTCGCGTGAAAGACCTGAGCGCCGACGAAGGCCGCGAACACGGACACGGCCAGCAGGAGCACCGCGTCGAATCGGCGCATGATGGTGGCGCTTAGCGCACCGGGCCCGCGGGCAGCGTGTAGATGAGTCGCGCCGTCGCGCGGTCGGCGTCGGAGAGCTGACGCACGCGGACGCGCGCCGCCATCACGCTCGTGCTGTCCGTGGTGTGGTCGAGACCCAGCAGATGGCCAATCTCGTGCAGCGCCATCGCGCGCACGGCTTCGTCGTCGAGCGTGTCGCCGGAGTTGTGGTGCACCGCGAGCGTGATGTTCGCGTCGCAAATCGACCAGTCGTCGTCCCGCGCCCAGCGTGTACGTCCGCTGATCGGCTGCGAGAAGTGATCGACCCAGGTGACGTGCACTTTCGCTTCCGTCGAATCATCCACGAATGCGAAGCGCAGGGGCAGGCGAAGGCCGTCCCACTCCTCGAACGCATTGCGGACTTCGGTCACGAACGCCGAGCTGAAATCGCTGATGTTGGACTGCGGCTGAACCCAGATCGTGAGCGGAGCGCGTCGATCGGCCCAACGCACCAGCGTCGAATCGCGCTCGAGCAGAATCTCATTGATGTACGTCCCGCGAGCGCCGTGCTTCAGTCGCCGCAGCACTTCGCCGCGATCATCCTTGAGCGGCGTTACCACGGCGGTGACGCTGGCGATCGCGCGCGCCACGTTGTCGGCGGCCGCCGCATCATGCCGAAGCGGAAGCGGCTCGGTCGTTCGAGCTGGTGACGTGCGAACTGCGCCGAGAAGGCCGAGACCAGGCGCGACCGCAAGAAGAAGGAAGGTCGCTCGCTTCATACCGGGGGTGGGAGAGACTGCGCCCAACGAGCCGGGCTAGGGGAGTGAAACGGGAGAGTGCTACGAGAGGAAGGATTCTACGGAAGCGAAGAAGCGCTCAGGCGCTTCCCAAAACGGCATATGCCCAGAGGAGGGAACTACGAGACGACGGGCGTTTGGAAGGATATACGAAATGTCGGATGAAACCGTTAGCGGGAGCGGATCAACCTCCCCGTGTAAGACGAGCGTTTCACTTGAAAAGGCACGCAGCCGTGGGCGCCAATCGTACCCCTCGCGACGCAGACGTGCAAGGACGGCGGCGCCCGTTTCGCTGGTCGCAGAGGGTGGTGTAAAACGACTTGCCATCTCGGCGTCGGCAAACCATGCCGGATACACGGCGCGACTGTACTCGCTGTGCAACGCGGGGTCCGGTTGACTCAGCATCGCGTCGCCGACTCGCGCCACACGCTCGCGTTCCGCGCCTTGCAAACGATCGAGCACGGCGGCGCGAAGCGGAGCCATCCAATCCGACGTCGGGCCGACCGAATCGACGAGGATGAGGCGGCGTACGCAGGTGATGTCGCCGGCGGACGCGAGCATCGCGATGCCCCCGCCCCACGAGTGGCCGAGCACGTCCCATTTGCGGATGCCGAGCGCACGACGGATCGCGGCGACGTCGAGCGCGTCGTCCTCGATCGATGCGGCGCTCGGGTCCGTCGGCGCCGACGACGCGCCGCGCCCGCGCTGATCATACAGAATGACCTGCCGGCGCTCGGCGAATGGCGACAGCGCCGGCCACAGCATCGAGTGGTCGTACAGCATGCCGCCGTTGATGCAAACGACTGGCGGTTCATTTCCAACGGGTGGTGACGTGAAAACCGCGAACGTCACGCCGCGTGCGCGGATGTTCTGACGTTCGAGTCGCGGCGTGCGCGGGAGAGAGCGCCGGAAGGCGACGAAATCAGCATACGACATGGCGGGGGAAGGGTAGACCGGATTAAGCAATCGCGCGACCGCCGCGCATTCGCCATCTTCTGGGCGGGCTAGAAGATCCGATCCATTTTCTCCTACACCGCACATGCGTAAACGTCTCATCCTCTGTCTCGCCGCCCTGCCCGCCGTCGCGGCCGCGCAGGAATCGATCGATCAGGCGATGATCGCGAAGATCCGCGACGAAGGACTCAATCGCTCGCGCGCCTGGCCGATGCTCGACACGCTCGCCACGGTGATCGGTCCGCGCCTCACGGCGTCGCCGGCGTACATGCGCGCCGCGACGTGGGCGCGCGATCATCTCACCGGCTGGGGGCTCAAGGACGTCCACATGGAAACGTGGCCGTTCGGACGCGGCTGGGAGCTCCAGCGCTTCACGCTCGAGATGACGAGTCCGCGCTACGCGCCAATGATCGGCTACCCCGACGCGTGGTCGCCGTCGACGAACGGCGATGTCGTGGGCACGCCGGTCATGATCGCCGGCGTCACGGCCGACTCGCTCGACAAGATCAAATCGTCGCTCAAGGGCAAGATCGTGCTGACACAGCCGCTGATGGCCACCTTCATCCGCGAGGACCGCATCAACCCAACGGCGCCCAACGCACCGGCGGACACATATACGCCGATCGGCGCGGGCCGTGGTGGTCGCGGCGGTGGCCGAGGCGGCGGACCCAGTGAAGCGCAGCGCATCGCGACGATTCTGCACGACGCGCGCGTCGGCGCGGTGCTCAAGCCGAGCCGCGGCGAACACGGGACGATCTTTTTGCAGACCCGCGACGCGGGCGCGAACGCGGTCCCAACGGTCGTGGTGGCGGGCGAGCAGTACAACAACCTCATTCGCTCCCTCGACAACCGCGTGCCGCTGACGGTCCGCGTCAACGTTCAGGGTCGCTACTTCACGCAGGATACAAGCGGATACAACATCATCGCCGAGATCCCGGGAAGCGATCCGCGGTTGGCGAGCGAAGTCGTGATGATCGGCGCGCACCTCGACTCCTGGCACTCGGCGACCGGCGCGACCGACAACGCCGACGGCGCTGTGACGGTGCTCGAGGCGATGCGCATCCTTCAGGCGGTCGGCGCCAAGCCGCGCCGCACGATTCGCGTCGCGCTATGGGGCGGCGAAGAGGAAGGTTTGTTCGGCTCCAAGGCCTGGGTCGCGCAGCATTTGTCCGGCGACGCCAACAAAGCGGCGCGCGACAAGCTTTCCGTCTACCTCAACATCGATCCCGGCTACGGTCCGGTGTACGGCTTCTTCACCGAGGGCAACGACGCCGCGAAAAGCATCTTCGATGCATGGCTCGAACCGTTCAAGGACTTGAGCGCCCGCAAGAACGTGCATGCGGGCATCGGGAACACGGATCACCTCAGCTTCATCGCGGAGGGGATTCCCGCTTTCAATCCCATTCAGGAGTACGCGAATTACGACGTGCGCATCCATCACACGAACATGGACACTATGGAACGCATGCGCCCGGAGGATTTGAAGCAGGCGGCAGTGATCTTCGCGGC
>Ga0207674_10001548_pt1 | contig 29618 bp, 60 predicted proteins | sample KBSCornC72_FD_184303 | JGI IMG/M metagenome (GOLD analysis project Ga0207674, IMG submission 184303) | Corn rhizosphere microbial communities from Kellogg Biological Station, Michigan, USA - KBS Corn C7-2 (SPAdes) (version 2) | ecosystem: Host-associated > Plants > Roots > Rhizosphere > Soil ...
GGCAGGACGCCATGATAACCTACGAAGAAGCAGGGGATTTGAACGCCAAGCTACGATACGATGGCCGGATTCAGCCCAAGGCAGCTATTCAAACGGCCGATGTGGCCAAGGTGCCGGACCTTTTGGATGACGCCATCCGCCTCTTGGGTGAAGCGGCGGTCATTGTTGTTCCATGGGGTGTGTTCAAGGAGCTGTGGAAGAAGACCTTGGATGATGCTCGTATCAATTTCTACAGGGACGACAACGGTTCCATGAACCTGGAGAGGATGGCCTACGGATACTCATTGCAGTTCCGTGATATCGACATCCTGGCAAGCTTCTTCGCCGGCTCTATCTGGGTCTCAAAGGTGCGAGATCTACATCAAGTATGGGGTGGCGAAACGAACGGCCAGAATCTCGTGACGATATCCGTGGCGGGTTACGGCTGGAACGACTGATGCGCCCCCTGTCCGACGAAGACCTGTTGCTCTTGCGGTATCTGATCCAAACGGAACGTAGATGGGTCCGGCCGATGGACCTCGGAGGGGCGGACGGTTCTTCTCATAGCCGCATCTTGACCAAGTTGGTCAAATTGGGCTTGGCAGAGCGCCGCCCTAGAGGCACGCTGGCGAACGATTTGTACGCCATGGGGACGAGTCCAGGTCGGAAGGCTCCAGTGGCGTCCTACGAGTACCGCTCGACCACTGCTGGACAGTTACATTTCCTGGAGAGGTACCATTCGGCTTTCGGTCCTGGAGCCACCGCACCCTTAGAGTTCACACAATTTATCCACATGCTGGGTTCGAATGTGGTGTTATGGGGGCTATCTTGCCCAGACAAAATCGACGGAACTTACCGGGTCGATATTGGAGACCTGGTGCAGGTTCAGTACAGCCTCTTGGAAGGATGGTCGCTGGCGCTCTATGGCTGCCCTGTAGAGCGCGGCTTGACGGGTCCAGTAGACAAGCTGGCCACCCTTCCGGAAGCGCTTCTATGGGTCAGACAAGCATTGGAACAGACCAAAGCCGATTGGAGTCATGATGGGCCTACCTGATATCGAGACCCTGAGGGGTATTCTGAAGGAAGCTGGACAGCTGTACTTCGCCTACGCCATGAACAATGTGGAGAACATGGCGAAGGGGAAGGAGCGTGCTGAGTTCAGGGGGTCCTACGTCGCCACCCTGAAAATGGATATGCTGTTCCGAGCGGTATCGTCCAAGCAAGAGCTGCATGCTTCCGCCGAAGACTTGTTGGAGTACTTCGTTATACTACGCTCGGCGTTCCTCGAGTTTGAGCGAGAAGCCCTGTCCCAAGAGGTTCACCTTTGGAACAACATCTCGATGTCTCAAAGTAACGAGCGCTGTCGAGCCTTGTGGTCTTTGAAGATCGGTCTCGACAAAATGGCCAAACAGTTGAGGGTGTGAGGATGACCAAAGAACAATTGGCGGTGTTGGACGCGGCGTTGGCTTGGCGGGCTTGTGATGAGGCGGAGCCCATCCCCAGTCCAGAACCAAATAAGAAGCTCCTCGAGCTGGTCTACGTAATCGATGCCTTGCGAAAGGCACAGTCAGAGTCGCTTGAGGTCTTAGAAAGCGTTCCCGCAACGGTTCTCCTATGGGAGACCTATCGGGGTTGGTTGGCTTCAGGGCATCCGTCCTTACCTTCCCACATGGCACGATGCCCCCGCCGAGCCTTCTATCGACTCGAGCGGATCCTGCCCGAAGCCTCTTGGGACGAAGCCTTCGCTGCTGTAGGGATACCTATCGAGGTAGAGGAAAAGGCAACTGCTGAAACGCCAGCGTCGCCTTAGCCATTCTGATCAGAGCCAGCGTTAGGTTCCCTTGGGGACGGGCCAATAGCAGTTATTCTGCTTCTTCCCGTCCTTGACATCTATCTGCACATTCTCTTGCGTTTCATAGCCGAACGGAGCGTCTGAGGGCAGCGTCTGAGGGGCTTCCATACGATCCAGCACTCGCTGTAGAGACCAGATCAACCACTTCACCGTGACGGGCAAGATCGGGAAACTGTATGAGGTCTCGAATCCGAAATGGTTGGTCTCAACCTTTAGTTTCCAACTTCGGTTGTAACGGTCTTCCCTAGGTAAGGCGGCGAGGGCTGCTACACGATCTTCAGACCCAGTACCCCCTCTCTGCCAATTAGGTGGGAATACGATACAGTCCTTTCGAACGTCTACTCGTTCGATGATTGAAAACGTCAAGCCGCCGTTGTTGATATGGAAGTACGCACGTTCCAGTGTTGTTTTCTTGCTCATTCAAAAGCCCTCCTACGGGCTCGCTAGGAGGTGTGTACAAGAAGAACTGCCTAGAAGTCGCAAAAGAATTGCATCTCGATGCCACGGCGCTTCAGTTCGGCGGTTCCGGTATCCCAAAGGCGGTTGACATAAGGCCGAAAGCCCTTCCCAATGCAACTGTAATCGGCTATCTCGGCTCCTAGAGCGTACCAGATCCGTACTTCCTCATCGGATTCGTCCGAAAGGTCGATCGGCATGGTCGACTCTTCAGTGGGCTCGTAGAGGCTACCTCCCAATGGAAAGCCTCTTCGTGTCATTTCGTCTCGAAATGTTCGACGGATCTGTAAGTAGTGGGGTGTAGATACTGAAAAACTTACGGTGTCGAGCATGACCGTAAGAGCAATCAGCATGGCGTCATCAACGTGGGCGGCAAGTAGGCTCATTCAAAAGCCCTCCTACGGACTCGCCAAGAAGATACACCAAGAATCTCTCGTTTTCACCTAGCACCACATCAATTATCAGGCGCTGAGAAACTTCTACATTTAGGCCTAGGGGTCTTGAATCCGTTTTCTTCTAACAACCTGATCAAAGCCTTCCCTGCTGGAATCAACGTAGGTGGTACACCTGGCCCGCAATTAAGCATGGCTCCTGGATTGCGTTCAAGCCACATCAGAGCGTCCATTGCAACCCAAGCCTCTTGGTCCTCTCGGGCATCGTGAATAGCTATGAGCCCTGGGGATTTGACGTAGTAGCTTTTCCCATCATCACTCAAGGTGATGGTGATGGTGTTCGACAACATGGATCTCGATCCTGGTAGGTTTTCGTGTGGAGAGACTGGTGTATAACAACAACATGAAAGCCGCAAGCCCAGCTCGTCAGGCGAAGCTGTGGAAGCTATGTCAAGATTTCATCGTCGAGCAACGAGTCAGCTGCCCTGAGGCTGTGGCTCAAAATGACAATGTGATTGAAAATGCTTACGAGCTGATCGAAAAGATTGGCTCGATTGTTGGCTTCAAAGATGATTAATGGTTGTGCTGGCGAGCTGCTTGAACGACTTAAACCGGTGTAAGGGGTAGGCTATGCACCTGTCCAGAGAGGCTCTGTACGCTCTAGCACATCAGGATAACGATTCGAACGCCGGCACTTCTCTTCAGTTTGAAGTGACCGGTACCTCAATGATGCATCTCCATGCCGCCATTGCGATGTTGATGGCCAGTACATCCGGCACGACCGACGCAAAGGGCGTAGGGAAGATGGATTTCTTTGAGATCGAAAAACACACGTTGTCGTTCATGTTTTTTGGCAAGTACATGACGCCCAAGAGGTGTGCTACGCCACTCCCATTTCCGCTGGATGTGGTGGGGGTGTGCCAGATGGCTGAGGACTGGCTACGACAATTGACTGATCGTCCGCCTGAGCCGGACCACGACGGTTCCAATAGTCCTGGTTGGCGCGTCACGAACAAAGAAGGTCCGTGGGACATCATCAACATTGAATTTTGGTGGGCTCAGCATCACAAATGAGGTATGACGTATACATCACCCTGCTGACTCCAGCCTATGGGGAAGCGATTGCAGGGCGTCTGATCAATCTTGGTTGGGAGGTGACGACCTTCGGAACTGACTTCGGATTGGTCGAAGATCAGCCTGATACAATTGGGGCATTGGTGCTGTTTTGCATTGAGGGTGAAGACAATACCCTTGATGACACGCAGACCCTGGTGAAAGACATCTTGAAGTCTTTGGGGGTTAGCTATTTCTCGATCGTCGTAACCGAGGCGACTCCCAGTACTTGGAGCCTGGGTAATGTCAAAAGAGAGCATAAAGAACCCGTGCGGCTGACCTCTTGGGATAGGCTGGGCAAAGAATGAAGTACTTGGCCTACATCACTCTTCTCACGAAGGAGTACGCGCCTCTTATCATCGGCAACCTTGTAGGTTTGGGTTGGGTTGTAGGGCCGGCCAACTCTAAAAATCTGTGTAGTGCCGATGATTCCAAAATAGGAGCACTCATGGCCGTTACGGTAGACCCTATGTCCGTAATGACATCAACAGATATTGTGAAGGCCATTCAGCAAGTTCTGACAGAACTCAAAGTCAGTTACTTTAGCATTGTACTGAGTACTTATAACCAAGGCGCTTGGGTGTACGGAAACATTGCCAGGGATCGCCCGACATCATGGGAACGTCTTGAATCTGAAACCAATGCTGTGATCGATACCCCGTGATTCTCTTTCGATTCCCCATTCGCCCAGCACACAATCCCCCTTACGTGGTGGAGTATCGTTGGGCCATTTTCGCGTCATGTAGTCGGCGGCTCATCTCGTTTGGTCTGGTGGATCTGGTAAAGGACGCTGAAGGCCTCTGGAGATCAGGACGCCAATACGTTATCGCCAATCAAAATTGCCATTTCAGTTTTGGACCTCAACATATCTACTACGACGGCCCTCACTGCTCATTCTCCTTGGGCTTCCTGCACTTCTGCTGGTCCCACCTAGATTGCGTCAAATGCTCGGAAGGAATCTGACCCTTGAAAACCACTATCTTGCAAATAATGCTTGTATCGTTGATGGCCTACTGCATCTACGAGATGCACATGGTGTTCGCCTTGTGCCTGCTTATCGTTCTAGTCTTCACCATCTCTTCTCCTGAAATAACGGTTACAGCACCTGTTGATGAGGACGAGGATGAAGAAGAGGAATGACTCCCACCGAGCAATTCTCTCTGGCCAATCTGTTCGCCGGCACCATGGCCCGAATCGACGCCACTATCAATTGGCCGATGTCAGACTACTACTTTGCTCAGGCAGCTAACAGCTTAGCTCATAACAGTATAGCTAAGCGTTTCCAGATTCGTGAAGGACGATCCTTTGAGTACAAGGAGCTGCTGTCCCTCATGATGCGGGCTGGTTTCATCGACTATCTAGCGCCCGCTTATACCCACATGAGGCTAAAGATCGTAACCCCTAGAGGAGTGCAGCTGGTACTCAAAAGGTCCGGCACCACCTACCCTGAGCAAGTTGAGGCGGAAGAGCTGCTACGAACCCAACTCAGTATGGCTGGTGTATAGGCTTGCATGGGTCACGCAAAGTCTCCGAAGCCCTCCGTACAGGAGGTCTACATCCCAATCAATGAGCGGACTGGGAAGATGGAGGATTACCCTCTTTCGTGCAATGGTGGTTATCAGTACACCCGTTACGTCCTGGGGGATGATCACAATGAAGCGGCGGTCGATTTGCTGTTCGCCAAATTGAACTCGAGCCACGACATTCGACCAGGAGAGGGGGAATGGCTAGCCGAGGAACGCCGAAGGCGGGCCGCTCGAAAGACCTCTGGAGCTTGAATTTGGGTTGCCAAGGCCCATTCTTGAGAGCTAGGCTAGCCCGCATGCCCCAACTCCTAGATACTGTGAAGCTAGCGCTGCTGGACCCGTTTTTCCACCAATGCCTCGCCATAGCAGCCCAGGATGCTGAATTTGTTGCTCAATTCGACCGTCTGACGGGCAACCATCTGTCGGCTGGCAAAACCCCCATCGAGCGAATGGTGGATGATGCCTGTGGGCGAACGGATTCCGGATTGAAAGAGTTCCTGGAATTCGTCTATGAGACCGTCTATATTAGGGTCCCACGGGATTCCACAATCGTGTAATGAAAGCTCGAATCTTCTACAGGATGGAACAGCTTCCGGACCCTTGGAACGCTGAGCGGCGAATGGGCGGTAATGAGGTCTGGTGTCTCGTCAAGGTGACAGAGCCCGAGTACGGGGCCACGATAACTCAACCCGTTGCCGCGTTCAATCTCGATTCGGAAGCCCTCATGTTCCAGGGAGAGATCCTGATCGAGGGGTACGATAGGTTGATCGAAGTCCCGCTTCCGGTGAAAGAGTCCTTTAAACGTGGACTGACGACGCTATGAGCCGCTCAGTAAAAGGGTCTAAAGGCCCTGGGTATGAGTACTGGGGACGGCGTCCTGGAATCAAGTTCGGCTCTCCTGGCAAAGAGGCCAAGAAGCTCACCCATAGGCTTGAACGGCGTCGAGCCCAAGAAGCGCTCCAGCGCACCGGGGATGACGCGGTGACTAAGAGGCGTCCTTAGATCGACGCCTCAGCCAACGGTACAATCGGACGACGCCAAATAGACCCCAAGCGCCTATGAGCCACGCCCCCGTGTACATCACCAATATACGCTCTTGATCAGACATTAGGGTAATTCCGGAAGGCTTCCGTTACCGTTTTTACGGAAATGGTGTGCTGTAGTAAAGCTTGAGCGTCAGGGCCGTCCTTGATCGAAGTCCAAGAGGCTTGGCCGATCTTTACCTGCACCACGTACTTGTCCGTCTCCGATAGGCACCTGAATCTCAGATGAGCTACAGTGAATGTCCAGACGGTCCTCTGTGCAACGGCGTCCCTGCCCGCCACACGAGCCCGCATGGCTTCATCCTGGTTCACGCCTTCTCACCCGAGACATTGGCCAGAAGGTCGACTTCGAGACGCTCGGCCATGTCCTGATCAGGGCCACTGTAGACGATGATGTCCTGGGATACATAGGAGGCGTCCCTCGTGTGGATATGGAGATTGATGGTCACCCGATGACTGTCTTTGGTTCGGCCGAGGGTTGTATTGGTTCCAGCCTGACTTGTGCGCTTGACCTGGACGACGGTTCCGATTGGTTTTTCCATGCCAACCTATACGACCGTCCCCTAGGGAAGTTAAGGCGGTGTATTACCACACAAGATGCACCGCGTAATTTCGTCGAGGCTAGCAGAGGACCCCTGGAACGTGGAAATGTTCTACAGATTGCTCCAAATAGCTCATTATGACCGATACAGTAGCCCTCCAATAGCGTACCTCATGCATCCTAGGGACTTTCACGAGGTGTACGCAAGAGACCCGGAATTCCACAAGATCTTTCAAGAAGTACAGCATGAGGCAAAATGCGTCAGAGGCTACTTGTTTGGGATGGAGGTCCGTCTTCATGCGGAGCACCCCAAAGATTTCATCTCATTAGTGAGCGACGAATACAAGAGCCTCTTACATATAGGCAGGAATAGAGAGCCCCATCTGGGAAGCTACTGCTACGGAGACCACCCAGGATGTCGAGCCAAGGTGCAGCCCGTACAGGATCTCTTGGGTTATGTGCAGGGTATCAAAAAAGGGCTGGACTACGTCAAAGGTCCGGGAGTAATGGACATTCCTGTGAACCCGCCCGTTCCCGCCCCGCCTCGAGAGACCCCTCCTAGCGAATACTTCCACGGTAAGCAGAAAACGGCTGAGCAACGCCGAAAGGAAGCCGTCGAGTTCTTGAAAAAGAGCCAGAAGAGCTAAGGGGAAGGTTCGTCTTGAAGCTCAAGATCATTCCCCCTATCGAGCCCCCTAGGGAGCGGCCGACGGCCATTCACGCCAAACCCTGTCGGCATTGCCCATCGGCTCATTTCGAGCCTGATCCAGAGGCCCAGCAGTTCAAGGAGTCCTCTCGAGAAATTCAACTCGACAGTGTGTTTCCATGCGGTTGGAACAATTTGAAGAATTGTCGAGGCTATTGTGACTACCTAGGCGTATCTGAAGCGGACCTGATCGCCCATCGAGGCTCTCCATGAGAAAATTCCTCTACGATTTCTACACGGGTTGTTGGCCCATGACCATTCCCGTTACGGTAGGGCTAATCATGTGTGGAAGCTTGTTCCGCATGGGATTTTATGTGGCGGCGACCAGAGCGGTTGAATTGGGATTGCTCGTGGGAGTCGTCCTCTCGATCGTCTACCTGCTTTGGGGCGACGATGAAAGCTCCTGACGTAGAGAAGCTCCTTCAGGTCATCACTCAGTACAATCGAATGTACGAGGAAAGACTGACCTTCGGAACGTCGAGTGGTATTGTCGCTTTGACGTGGGGCTTGACCTCAAAGGTCCATTTGCACATAAAGCCGTGGTTTGCCGTGCTGGTCGCGTTGCTCGGGATTGGCTTCGTGATGTGGGATCAGCATCGGAAGATGAAGCTTCTACGGGAACAATGTGGATTAGAAAGCTGCCCGCCACCCAAAGCCACGGTGTAGTGGTCTTAATGGATTACGAAACCATTGCCACACTTGTAGAAGCTCTTGTACCTACAGCCAAAGAAGCCTTCAATGAGGCGGTTACGTTGCCAGGACTTCGGGCCGCTAGTGCAGCCGTCTTGGGTAAGGATGGAGCCATCAACCCCATCCTGAAAAGTCTTGGGGAGTTGAACGCTGATCAACGGCAAGATTTGGGTCGCCGCATCAACGAAGCGGTGGATGAAATTCACAAGGCATTTGAGATCGTGTTCAAAGCTATCTCAAGGAGGATAGAAGATTCCGAGCAAGAAGCGTCATTCAAAGGCACTGTGGACGATGCCTTGTTCTGGAAAATGCGGGCATCCAAATTCGAAAAAGCTCTCCGTACGATTGCTGTGATGTTGAACCCCAGCTTGGAGGGTTGCGACTACGATCCCGCACAGGCAGCTGTCAATGAAGTACGGCACATGAGAGATTCCAGGCCCCTATGAACACGGCTCTCACTGTTCTATAAGGGCAACGTCTAAAGAGTAGCTAGACGGTGTAGAGGGACTTCATGGCAAAGAAAATCTTCTTGGTCGCGCTTAGTGCGGTCTGTACCGTCGTTAGCGGTTGGATCCTCTACTTGTACTGGGGTTGGTTCATGGTGCCCGTTACGGGGTACACCCTCAGCTATAAGCATGCTATCGGCATCGACCTGACGATCGGACTCGAGCTTTCAGGGGTCATCTATATGGTGGTGAACTCGAAAGAAAAGCTGCTGGACATCTATGTGGGGTTTCTCCTCATGATGCTCCTGCAGTTGGCCATCGGCTTCATTTGGCACCTGATTCTAAGGTAAGTCTTCCTTAGGCATCCCAGTGCTGGGGTCATATAGCCCCGCCCTCGCACCAGGCTGATGGATGGCGATCATTCGAGCATGGTTCATACCATCGGCTTCAATGATCTTCCAATTCCTTCCCCACTTCTCCGTCAACCCACCTTGGGATACGAAGAAATCGTACTCCTTGACGAAGGTTGAACCGGACGGTCCTACGAGGATTGCGAACTTTGCCATAGTTTCCTGATCGCTTTGACGGGTCGCCAATTACCAACAGTGAAGAGGGCCATCCCTAGTACCCCTAGCAACATTTCACACACGATCTCGTTATCCTCACAGCAAAGAACAAGGAACACGAGGACTCCTAAGCAGATGTAGTAGGTCATCAGTCGAGCCGGTAGTCAATGCTGGCGTTCCAACCCAATGCTTTGAGGCCGTTCGCCACGTGCTCGACAACGGCCGTATTGAGGTACCCCTGGCCGCCGGTTCTCATCGAAATTCCCAAACCTTTGACCCAGCTCATCCAATAGCAGGACATGTCGACGAGTGCGAAGGCTTGACTGTACTTCGCTAGCGTACTGGGATGAGGCTTCCGATTCATGGGAAAATAGACCATATCGTGATTGCACGATCCCCCGTCTTTCCGGTGTTTGATCTTTTCCAAGGCTTGTTTGTGAAGCCTTTCCGCATCAGCAGTCAATCGGGGTAGATCAGCAATGTCCATGCTGTACTTTACACCGGGCGGTGTAGAGGATTCCATGTCTCAGGAAGAGAAGCTGGTGGAGATCATATCCGCGTTGGAAGAGGCAGCCTCAAGCGGCGATTTGCGTCTGGAGACCTTTCAAGCCCTGGTCCCCAAGACGTTAGAGCTGCTCAGCATCGACCAAGAAATCTGCGAGTACTTCGATATGAGCCAGTTCAGCCTGCTCAAATGGAAACAGGGGCTGGGCGCCATCGCGCCCATTCTTCGGACTCACGTGTACCTATACTTAAAAGTCAAGGCCGAGCGCGATCTCATGCGGCTCGAAGGAATCAACGTATGACGACTGAATACAAGATACGAGACAAGGAAACGAAGCTATTTTCAACAGGCGGATACTGTCCAGAATGGACGAAAAAAGGCAAGAGCTGGAAGACCTTGGCCCAAGTGCAAGCCCATCTGAAGCTGTTCCAGAGAGGGTATCCTGCGGCTAAGCGATTGATAAAAATTCCACTCTCTTGGGAAATCGTCGAATATCGGCTGATCGAGACAAAGAAGGGGCTGGCTGCAGAATTCGACAAGCCCTTAAAGATTTCGAGGAAGCGACCGTAGTGGGGTCATGCTCAAGCTACAATCGTTCAAGAAGCGTTTTCGGATGGCGGCCGTGTCGTTGGTCGTTTCCAGCATCCTAGTGGTAGAACGAAGCTTCGACGCTTTGGATAGAGTGCTGGGCCGATGAAGACCTATTTCCACATTCTGGTTTCGGGAGAAATCCCCATCTATGCCTTCCTCAAGAGCCCGTCGGTTCAGATTTGGTTTGCGGTATCGAGCCGTGGACGCAAGGGATGGGTCCGTCAGACTCGCCCACAACGGGCTTTGGCTAAAAAGCAATCGTTGACACCACCTAAATATCGCCATGAATTGAGTACTCTCAATTCATGGGTCCCGATGGGGGTCATCAAGACTTCTCGTTTTCCAGCTTGGTTGAAAGCGAAGATGAAGAGATTGGGCACTCAAAAAGGTAGCCTGAACGTCATCGTTAGTTGGGCTGACGATGACGAAGTGTATTGTGGCCTGTGGCACGATACGAGAAGACTCTACGGGAATGATCCTACCCTGACTCTGACCTTAGAAGGAGTCAGAAAGCTTCTCAAAGCTTCGCAAGCCGCCTGGTGGAGGTGATCAATCCCTGCGGTGTAGACAATGGTCATGAACCTTCATCGTATTCTCGCCGCCACATCCAATCTCGCCGTCGACCTTTTCCACATCGCTGAGAAGACGATCCTGAGAGTGATCTTTCCGCCTTATCCTAGGAATCCTGCTTGGCGTCACGCTTCTTACTACGATGCCGTCGGACCCTCCAAGGTGGGTCAGTCCAGCACTGAGATCTTCTTTCCCATGCGGGAGACAGACTTCGTACCTCCGGCCCCTGCTAGACATCAACGCTGGCGCTCAAAAGACAAGCGTCGGACTCAAGCTTTCCATATCGACCGGGTGGAGGAAGATCATGTGGTGACAGACCTCAATACCCGCATCAAAATCGATCGCTTGAAGAAGCGATACGTCTACTTGGGTGATGTAGTAGGTCGAGCAAATTAGCGGATCCCTCGGAACACCGCATCGACTTTAGCCTGCCCACCCATCGCAAAAGCACGATTGCGGATCCGCAGGGTCAATGCTTCATGGATGACCTTAAAGCGATCCCTCCAAGGCGTTGAGATGGTCAAGGCACTCAACAGGGTGACCAACGGCCATTCGCTATGGAGGGACGCTCGAAGGATATCTTCCGCCTCCTTGAAGTGTCCAGCCAATAGGTGCTGGTCGAGTGTGTCGTAGACGTGATCAATCGCCTTTGACAGCTCACCTTCATCGAGCAAATCCTGCACCTCTTGGATGAAACACTCGGCAGGATTCACAATACCTCCTGAATCCAAGCGGGGTCCAACTCGACATGGGCGTGCCCACAAGAGCATCTAGAGACCTGTGTCAATTGACCTTTCCAATTGCCGTCGGGGTCCACGTAAACGCGCATCATGGTGGGATTGATCGGGTGATCTACTCGAATGTGTCGAACAATACCCGTTAGGGTGAACTGATTGGCGGCCACCTTCATCTGTTGTCCAGCGAGAGAATAGGAACCTGTCTCCTTTACCTGGAACCATGAAGCACGAATGCGGTCGCCTTTTCGGAAGTTCATGAATCTACCTACGACCCCTTTGATCCACAACTTAACATATTTTCGTTTTATTTTGTTGCGCGGTGTATTGGCAGGGGAACGGCAAAGGAAGAACAACTTGAATAACCTATTGAAATACGTAGCCTTTTTGGCATTGACCGCATGCAGCTCTCAGAAATTTGAGACTGTTGGTAGCACGAGACAAGCCTTGACTTGTGGCAATCTGGTGGCGGCCTACAGCTTCGACCAAACCAGTGGGTCCGTCTTGAATGACATCTCTGGGAACGGCAATAACGGCACGATTACGTCGGCCAGTTGGTCCACCACGGCAAAGTCTGGGCACTCGTTGAACTTCAACGGTACGACTGCAACCGTCAGCATTCCTTCTTCCGCCGCCCTTGCCTTCGACACCGCAATGACGGTTGAGGCTTGGGTCCGACCGACCTCATTGGGGTCTACGTGGCGCACCGTCATGTTGCAGGAGGCTTCTCCTGGACTCGTCTGGGGGCTCTATGCCAATGAGAACATCCACGAAAGCTCTCCGTTGCCTGGCTTCTGGACCCGTACGGGCACGGATCAAGCGACGCCCCTGGATGGCCTCGCCGCATTGACGACCAATTCTTGGCAGCATCTAGCGGCCAGTTACGACGGTTCGGTGATGCGGTTGTACTTGAACGGCAACCAAGTCTCGATGCGAAATCAGACAGGTTCACTTGCCTCATCCACGTCTCCCTTGAAGCTTGGCTCTAACTCGGTGTTCCCAGGGAGTGAGGCATTCGCAGGTCAGATCGACACCACTTGCTTGTGGAAATCCGTCAGGACCGCCGCTCAAATTCAGAGCGATATGGCCACAACTGATTGTGGCGTAAGCGCTGGTGCTTGCTCGGTTGGCTCCGGCGGGTCTGGCGGCACTGGTGGTGGATCTGGCGGGTCTGGAGGGACGAGTTCGGGAGGAACGTCTTCTGGAGGAACCTCTGCAGGTACGGGCGGCACTGGGGGAGGTGGCGCTGGGGGTACAGGTGGTTCGGGTGGATCCCCTATCTCGTACTCGACCAACTTCGATCTCACGGAATCCGTCATTTCCGAAGGAGGGATGTGGAAAGCCCTTGGTTTGGGTTTGGCTGGTCCCAACAACCCAGGTGCGAGCAACGTCACCACGGCTTCGGGTATTGCCCACGGCACGTCTGCTGCGTTCAGCACTAGCGGCACAGACGACTCATACGCCATTCTGGCAGGCTTGGGAGCGTTCCCTCCGGATCAGTCCGCAACGGCTGTCATCGCGCTTCCTGGAGGCTGGTTCGGTAATTGGTCCGAGGTTGCATTGGACTTGCGCATGGCTGAGACAGGCTCTGGGCCACGTGGCTATGAGTGCTTCATCTCTGTGTATGGTCAATACGCTACCGTCGCTCGCTGGAACCCAGCTAGGCCAAACGGATACGATGTTCTCAAGGATTTTGGTTCATTCTCAGCTCCACAAGACGGAGATGTGTACAGCGCCAAAATTGTGGGCAACATCATCACCGTCACCCTGAGGGGTACTACCTTGGGTACAGTGGATGTGTCGGCCTTTGACGGCAATGTATACAATGATGGCAATCCCGGCATCAGCTTCGATGCAGACATCAACGACACTGGTTTCGGCTTCACAAGCTATAGCGCTACGAGCCTTTGAGGTTATGGGGGCGGGCCAAAAACTCGCCCCTGATACCCATTCTGTCAAATGAAATTGATCTCTGGTTGGCAGGTCATATGTCCTGATGGGCGCGTTCGGGTATATCCGCACGCTAACCGTGGAGATGCCGAGTGTGACGCAATGGTCTACACTCGGCGTGGCGCCTGTTCATCAACGACACACGACGCCGAGCGTTCGCCATGCCCTGGCGGAAAGCACGAGTGTGTTCCCCACTCATTCGTTCTTCCACCAGCGCGGTCCGAAGCCTAAGAGGCCGTCGTGGTGTAGAGAAAGAACTTGAACAGTCGAGCTACATCCCCCAAACCGAAGGCCAAGCCTCGAACAGCCTTGGGGCAACTACGGCAAGATTCGAGGCTGAGGAGTAGAGACTTCCCAGCAACTGATGGCAGTGGAAAAGCCGTCTGTAAGCGTTGCGGGTATGTCATGGTTGAGCCCATGTCTCCCCGTGGCGAGTTCAATCACTATGCATCGGCTCTGAAACCAAGAGCTTTCGCTTGCCCCAACAATAACAGAGTGTTGCACATGGATGACTCTGAGCTGGTGCCGTTCATGCGCAAGAGTCGCCGCCGATACCTCAAACGAATGAAGATCCGTCCATGAATATCACTAGGGTTTTCTCGATTGCCCAAGACTTCAGTCGTTTTCCGGGCGGCCCTGATACGGGCACCTATTCAGGTGAGAAGCTCAGAGCCACCCTCTTAGGTCTACTCAATGAGCCTGGAGACTTGGTTATCAATTTAGATCGCACACTTGGATATGGTTCGTCCTTCCTTCATGCTGCTTTCAAAGGTCTGGCCTCGGAAATACCCAATCTTCATAAGCGCCTGAGTTTCATTTCCGAAGAAGACGGGACTCTCATCACGGAGATTTGGGAGTATGCTGAGGAATGACTGCAGGCCTATTCGAGGAGCGTTGCCAAGGGTGTGGCAAGGTCATGATGGTGGATGAAGTCTTGGCCGGCTGTCTAATTTATTGCGAAGATTGCCCGTTTCCAATCGAATCTTGTGAAACCTGTGGGCAGCAAGATTGCAACGGGGAGTGCTGTCAGTGTAAATATTGCGTCGAACGACGGAGCCGGCCATGAGATACGACAATGATATCCGTGTAGTGACGGCCTCTGAGCTTGAACCAAGAGAAGCTCATGGCCAACGTCAAGCCGACTCAGAAGGGGTCATTGTAGGGCAAGGGACTGGTCCAAAAGGGGCCTATGAGGTCGAACATGACGATGGCAGCCGCGCCTTCTACTACCCCGATGAAATTCAAGTACTTACCGTCAATCGCGTTATAGCAAATAACGTCAAACTTCGAGCTGATTTAGCTGAAGCGCTCAAGGACAGGGATCAAGCTATTCACTTGCTCATGCCGTACGCATTACAGTTTGCTTGTAGCAAGGCTGGTGTGTCAGAAATCGACCAGTTCACCGAATGCGGTGAATGCCACAACTGCAAGGCCAGGGCATTTGTGACCCCAATCGTCAAATGGGTCAAAAAAGGATGGAGGCACCCTGGAATCCCATTCAAATGAGGCGAGCTAGGTTCCTCCGCCCTTAATTTTCTGAGATTCGTTCCGTACTAGGGGCATGGACGACGATTATTACGACGAGCGTGACATCACCTTGGAAGAGTTCGAAGATGACGGTTGTGATGACGATCGTGAACCAGCGGACCCTTACTGGTACGAGAGCGACTTCGATAACGATACCATCGATGGCGTAGGCTTCGCCGATCCGGGTGGCCGGTCAGCTCTCCGAGCGGCCACTAAGAGCAACCCCCGCAATCTCCCGTGCCCAGACTGTGGGCGTGAGAACGTCCTGACGCCGGCCGATGTGCGGGCTGGATACTTCTGTGCTGATGCCAAAGAAGGCCCAGGGTTCTGATGACCATTTTTCGAACCCTGTATATCCTATTGATCCTGTTTAGCTATTACGGCCAGGAGATCTACACGCCATCTATTCTCCACTTCTCTAGCTCAGATGAAATGCTGGCCATAGGCTCGATGCTGAGCGGTATTTTTGGCATGATCCTTGTACTTACGGATGTGATCCAGGCATACATTCCAGAGGGATCCATTTCAGACTTTTCAAGTTCTGACGCCATGGTATTGGACATCGCTTCGCACCACTCAGATACCCTGCAAGGCTCCTCAGTATCCGACTTCACATCCCATTCAGACCATCATTTCTGATATCCCCTAAACCTTAACTTCTCAACATTTATACCGTACAAAGAACCATGGAAGACGATACCAAATACACGCACCCGTCATACGGGATGGCTGTGTTCTCACGATGCTCTGGCAACCCTAAGCTGGTCGGCAGTGCCTTGGACACCCATCACCATTTCATCTCGCTATCGATCAGCAGAGGTACAATATTCCGCGGTGATACCGGAGATCGCTACCATGGCGGTATGGGCGGAGACATCATTCAGGTCTACTTCTCGTCAGCCCAGTTTGCAGAGCTGATCAGCACCATGAATGTGGGGGCAGGCGTGCCTTGTACCATCAAACGACTGATGGGACAGGGTGTCGAACCTCCTCCGACCATTGATACTGAAGCGGAGAATCTCCGTACCGAATTCAAGGATCGCATGATTGAATTCGTTCAGAAGATGATGAACGACGCCGACGATATCCAGGGTATGCTGACCAAGAAATCGGCCCTCACGGTGGCCGAAAAGAACAAGGTTCAGGGCTTCATCACCCGACTCGCCCAAGAGCTGAAGGACAACATGCCGTTCTTCCTGGAGATGTATCAGGAGGCCACTGAAAAGGTCGTGGCGTCAGCCAAGATCGAGGTTGAAGCGTTCATGACGCACGCCATCACAATGGCTGGCGTCAACGCTTTGCAGGCTCCGAACGGCCCTTCCGTTTCGGTTCCGCCTTTGCTTTCCGAGCCGGACGTTTCGAAGTAGCGGCTTTCTGATCACCGATGACTTTGGAGAGGCGTGCTATTTCTCGTTCGAGATACCAGCGCGCCTTCTTCATGTCTTGAAGGTGCCCCGCTTCGCTATCTTTCTCGAGGTCCTTTAGGCCTGCACGCCAAAGGTACTTGAAGACGTTTCCAGCACAGAACGTCATGTGCTCTGTGATCTGGATGCATTCTATTCCGCTGGGGTGAACGTTGTAGTGCTTGGGACGATTTACGGGGTCGTACTCGCTCATTTGCTTAGTCTCTCAGAGTAATGGAATCTCAAGATCATCGTAGAGAATGCGCGTGTAACGATTCCCAAGGCTAGGGAAATCTCGATAGACGCAAGCTACAAGCGTCGCGCATTGCTCCTTGTTGAGAAGCGTGATCTTTGCTTGACTCCGACTGAGCTGTAAGGTCTTGCGGAGCCAATCATAAGCGGCCCCACGGTGCTTCAACAGCTTCTGCTTCCAGATCAAATCGAACACTTGATGCGCGGCCACTCGTGCTTGTCGATTCTCCTTTTCAGCGTCCACGTTCACTTTTTACACCGAATGTGCATAGCTCTAGACGATGAGCCAACTTTGGGCGCACTTTAACCAATAACGGCAGTGGGTCATGCCCGTACGTGAAGAGGAACTTGCACGGGCTCCCTAATCGAGACCAACGATCGAGGCTGAAGTTGAAGGACTCTAGCTCTTTGACGATTCCCTTGCGTTTTGCAGAGCCTTGAGTGAACGCCTTATCGAGATCTTGGAGGAGGAACACGATCCGTGGTAGGTGATCGTTCTGCCTTGCAAGTGTGGTAAGGAAGAACAGCACGTCCAAACGTTCACCAGCACTCAGGCCACGATTGATCTTCAAGCGCTCAAGAAGCACTTCCGAGCGCTCTGGCAGGCTGCTCGAGGACACCCATTCGGCCAGCACCTCCACCAGAGTCTCTAGGTCGTACCCTTCGTCAAGTAGGAAACGGGCTTCCCAAATGGTCCGGAACACCTCTGTGTACAGCAATCCTTGGTCCACCAAGGGCCGGATGGGATCAAAGATCGCCAGGATATCGATCGTGAGAAGACCTCTGAGGAGAGCCCAGGATACTTCGGCAGTGCCTACAGGGTGGACACGTGAGAGGCGTTGGCAAATGTTACCTCCCAACCCCTCCCAGATCCACTCCGAAGACCTTTCTGTGTTGAAGGCCGGGTCTTTCGTCTCTACGTAGGCCTCAAGGTGATTCTTGTAGCGTTCGCCGACCAAAAGCAGAGGTGCCTTCTCTCTGTAAGCCCATTCTTGAACGCCTGTGGCCCGTTCTGGAGACTCGGAGGTTACCGTACGAACGGCTTCCCAAAAACCTTCGATGTCAGACTTCGCCACGGGTCAAAAACCTACAGTAAATCAATGGATTCGTCGAGAAAGAACTTGACTACCGAATCCCCTTCTGGGAATTCGGCAAAAATTCTGCCATTTTCGTTGCCGATCGTGTACCCCGAAATCTTCTTGGCACGGAACGCCGCCTCTACCGCTACAAGTGAGTGTACTCCCTTGGCTGAGCCTATGGCCGAAGATGCCACACGGGTGAGCAAGCTATCAGGAAGTGCGCTCATGAAGCTCCGCAGCTCGATAGGAGATAGATTTTGGGTCTCCAGCACCACTTCTATCAATCCTGACAAGTCTTGCTGGCGAAGGGTGTCCCGCCAATGTGTCATGAATGATTTGACCCCCTCAGCCACCAATGTCGCTAATAACTCCCTCGTAACTTGTGCGTGGGCGTCCGTCTTCTGGATGAGATCGAAGATGGTCTTCTCACATGCAATGTCGAATTGAGAGTCGAGATCGGTTCCTCGTGAAGACACAATCCTTATGGGTGATTGCTTCCTGATCGCAGCCCAATCTGCCATGAAGTCGTCTAGCGTTTCAACCATTCGGATCTACCAAGCCCTTTCGCATCCAATTGGGCATGGCATCGGAGGCACCAAATCCAAATGCCACCCAGCGTTCAGGCTCAGTTGTGATGTGGAGGATGCGACTGCCCGTATGCAGGTGCTTGAAGGCCGCCACAATGAGCTTTCCACCAGAGATCCTCTCCTCTTTTGGCATCGACGACCGACTGTCCCGAATGTCCCGCACGATCCTTTCAGTCATGCTGATGCTGAAGGCTTCGAGGGGCTTCGGGATCACAAATAGGGTGTCATGGAATACTCGGGTCTCTTGATCGAAAGTCGTGTATAGGCCCAACACCAAGGTTTCCAAGAACAATCTGGCATTCGGCTCTGTATTGAAAAACCCGTGAATTCCTGGACGATTAAGCGCGCTGAAGCTTTTTGAGGGATCTCCGTCCAGTAGTGTTAGGTAGAAATGGTTGAGGTCCATGACTTTCTGGTGTATACACCGGGACATTAATTCGATTGCTCAGTACGCTGAGGCATTCATCACTCCTTTAGGGAGGTTCATTCATGAGCGTATTTTCTTGGATTTTGGCTTTCATCGTATGGGCGTCCCCTCCAGGACACAAGATCCCTTACCCAGAAGGCCAAGAAACCGTAGAAGAAGCAATGGAGCGTTACAACTCGATTGTTAACGACATTATTGCGGTGGTGTACAATCCTGACACGAAGCCCCTGTTCCGAGGTCCCGACGGCCGGGCCCGCACTGTGGCGGTAATCCTCAGTGTCATGAGTCACGAGAGTGGCTTCATGAAGCATGTCGATTACAATTTGGGCAAGTATGGTCGAGGTGACTCGGGCAGATCTTGGTGCATGATGCAGATCAAAGTTGGGAAGGGTCGCACCATGCCTTGGAATATAGTGCACAACCGCCCTCCCAAATGGAATGATCCTGCAGAAGAAGTGTTCAAGGGGTACACCGGAGAAGAGCTGATTCAGGACCGAAAACTGTGCATATCTGAGGGTCTAAAGATCCTCCGACTATCTTTTGGGCAATGTAGCAAATTGCCTCTGGAAGATCGGTTGCGATCTTATGCCTCTGGCAATTGTGATGACGGGGCGGCGGCCAGCCATAACCGCATGAATACGGCCATGAATTGGTTCAACAAGAGCTATTCCAAGGAGCTTTCGGACGAAAAGGTGATGGCGTCTTTGCCGCCAATCCTCCCCTCTGAGACTCCAATCTCTCAGGATCCTTCTGTTGCCGGTCTCTAGACAGGAGATTCAAAATGGCCCTATCCCCCACAGAAATTGCAGAACTCAAAGAACGTGTCACCCGTGCTGCCGGCCTGGGTCACGCCATCGCCATCGCAGAAGTCTACGTGGAGCGTCTATTGGAAGATGCTGGCGAAGTCGAACTGCCGTTGGACATAGCCCTCAATTCGCCCGAGCACATCCTGCTCTTGATCGAAGCCGTTCAGGCGCCCAAGGCAAAGAAAGCACCCAAAGCGAAGGCTGAACCGAAGAAGGCTGAGGAGCCCAAGAAGCCTGAAGTCAAGAAACCGGAAGAACCGAAGAAGCCAGAGGAGCCTAAGAAGCCTGAAGTCAAGAAGCCTGAGACCAAGGAAGTGGTCAATGACGATCCACCTCCGGCGGATGAGCCGAAAATTCCAGTTGAAGTGGTGTCGAACAGCCCCATCGAACCGGAAAAAAAGGCCGAAACGCCTGTCAAGGAAGAGATTCCAGTGGACAGCAAGACCCTCAAGCTCGAGACCGTCAAGGTTGATAGCAAGTGAGCTTCAGTTCGGGTGAAGCTTCCGCCACGCTTCGCTGAGCTTAGCTCGAGTTAACGGACCGGGATTCCCGTCGGGATCAAGATGATTCAGCCCTTGGAATGTTCTAAGGGCTGTTTTGGACTTGGTCCCGAAATTCCCATCTGCACCAGCAGGCCCCAGGTCGTAGCCTAGATCGATCAACAACTGTTGGATGTCGCGAGGATTCTCGAAGGTTGGTTCGCCCACATAGACGGGCGCCACCACAGCATGATCGTCTCGCCAGTTCTGTAGGTCTTGGGCAAAGTCCGGAAGGTCTACGCCGTACAGATTCTCAATGACTGGGCGGATCTTGTTGTAACGACCTGGGTAGATGGTGATGTTGGGCCCGAACGTCATGGCCTTCAGGAGATGCTGGCACCAATCTTGGCTCCACTTGGGCGCTGAGGTGGTCTGTACGGCCGTTTCTACTTGCTTGCCCGCCACTGCAGGAAGGTTGGCAGCGAAGCTCAGGAAGGCCGCTCTGAGCGCCCCTACCCAGCCATCTGCTGCTGCACCGTCGAACAGAATTGCTTTGGCTCCAGGAGTTGCGAAGGTCTTGACGCGATCGGCCGTGAAGTCGGTCTGGACCGTCATAGCGGCTGGCTGAACAAGGGTATTGGCGAAACCCGCCACCCAAAGTTTGATGCGTTCCTTGGAAGCATCGTCCCAGCTGCCCTTCAAACCACTCGAGTTCAACAGGAAGAGTTTCTTCTGCTCGTCCGCACTATCGACCTCGTCAGCTCCTACGAAGAATCGGTAGTTACCTCGGCCCGTTGGCTTGAAGGACGCTCCGCACGCCTCTAGGGCCGGCTGTAGGGGCGCTAGCAACGTGGGCTCACGGGCGACGATGCCTCCCAGAAGGTTGGATGTCAAAAACAAACCGAACTCACACCATTGCACAAGGCCGCATGATATACCGCAGCGGTCATAGGCGTTGACCGCATCCATTTTCCCAGACTCTGTACTGGTCACAACCGCCAATATTTTCTGGTTTTCGGTTGGATTGGGAGGCAGTATATATGGTTGTGAGCCCCAAAAAAACGGACCCTCGAACGATTGATACGAACCCCAGCCTATTTGCGGTGATGTCGGTGTCAGCATTGTGTGCCTCGTAATTTGGTCGGCTTGTAGACAGCATCCTCTACGCACCAGCCTAAACGTAGACGGTGTTGGATGGTTCTAGGTTTGACGCCTGACAGCTCAGACCAATCCATCAATGGTTTGGTCACACCGTTCATGGTCAATCTGACGGTATTGTGTCTGTTTCGGGCTTGTCTTTTTGCAGTTTGCCAGCTGCAGTTTTCGGGTTCGTAATTGCCATCGTTGTTCTTGCGATCGATCGAATAGGCCTTACTTGGACGAGGGCCCATATCTTGGGCGAACGCAGAGAAACTTTGACGCCAACGGTCACAGACCTGAATACCTCGAGCACCGTAACGGTAATAGGAAAGATCCTTTGGATTGTGACATCGCCGGATCATGTTCCCCCAGATAATGTACAGGGAACTTGAGCTTTTGAGGCGGGTACTGGCTTGTCCATGTTTAATCGCATAGCCTGGCTTCGGTCGTTGCCTATATTCGGACAGTAAGCACCCGCAAGATTTGGTGATTTTGAGCACCGACATAGGCAAATTTTTGACTGTGCCGCATGTACACAAGCACTCCCATACTGCGTTGTTTCGCGCATTGATACTGACGAACTTTACAGCAGTAAGTCGGCCAAATTTCTTTCCAGTAATGTCTTTCCTACGAGGGCCCATATAGGGGCACCAGCTGACAAATGAATTAGGTGCGAGGCTGTGTTTTTACCTTACGGTTCTCCGCCTGAAGGCACCCACACGACTTTACACGCCCCTTCAAGAGGGCGTTGCGGGAGACTATTTTGGTTCCCCCACAGCCTCCAAGCTCTTTCAGGCACGCACACTGCCATAGCGCTCCTCCGTTCTTATCCCATCCGACGCAAGAAATGGCTTTGAGGCGGCCGAAGCTGGAATCCTCGAGGGCAATCCGCTTACCCCGGGTCCGCTTCAGCGGACGTATTTGACGCCAGTCCGCTTCTAGCTCGTCTATTTCGCTGCTACTACCCATGTTTTTTAAGATAGCCATATTTGCTTTGTATCCTTGCAGATGATTTCGGCTGCAACACCCCTGTTGTGGGATAGATGCTTATTTGGGCTGGGATTTGAGGTCATTTTAGACCCACTACCCACCTAATACAACACACCACATGTCAGTAGTGGTATTTCAGCAGAGAATGTGAGGGATTGAACGTTGTACCTAGGACTACCCATGTGATGCGACTGATAACAAGTTGTTATTAAGGTCTCATTTAAGCTAGAAATCGAGCCAATTTGGCTCGATTTCTAATCGCACAGTTACAGCATTAGACCGATTGTTCAGCACTCCTGATACGGATCTCTGCAGCAAAAAAGGCACTACCCATCTGAGGTCCGTTCGTTAAACGCTTTTATAAAGCCGAAGCTATTCTGACTCCCAGCCAGTTGAATCGACTTGATCGTCCTGGATGGGGATCAGTTGGTCCGAGATGTAGCCTTTGTCCGCCAGAATGCTCATGAGTTTCCTGGTGCGGGCCATCACACCTGCCGTAGGAGGGGCGGCCGTTCTTGGGTGAGGCATTAAGCTGGCTAGATAGAACGCTTCATCGGGTTCCAATTGGGACGCGGATTTGTGGAAGTAGTGCTGAGAGGCCGGTCCAATGCCGTATAGATTGGGCCCGAATTCGACTGCATTGAGGTAAAATTCGAGGATCTCTGCCTTCGATAGACACGTTTCGAGAGCAGTCGTCAAGAGGGCCTCTTGAGCTTTTCGGCTGATGGTCTTGTCTCGGGTGAGCCACAGGTTCTTGGCGAGCTGCATGGTGATGGTGCTGCCCCCTCTGAAGAACTTGCCCAACTTCAGATCGTCCCGAAGAGAGTTCTCCAATGCCTGGGTGATGATGCCGTTGTGGCTATTGAACCCTGGGTCCTCAAGCGTAACGAAAGCCTTTGGGATAGAGGGAGGTAAGGACATGATCGAAACCCAATCCTTGGACAGAGGTCCCACCCTTCTTGAGAATCCGTGATTGTCCTTGTCATAGGCTTCGTACTCGAAGCGCCCACTCTTGAGAGATTTGATGAGGTCAGAGTTGCATTGGAACCGACACTGATTCTTGACGCTCAGGGATGGCGTAGGCTTCGTTTTGACCTCGAAGCTCAGTCGCCCTGTAAAGTTGCCCATCGCCTGCATAATCGCCTCTGGGACGGGCTGAGGCATCGCTTTGACCCAAGTGTTGCATTCTTCGTCCCCTTCGATGCGATTCGTGGAGGGATCAACACGGATCGAGGCGCCATTCACAGTGATGCGGATGACGCCCTCTTTGCCATGGAGAATTCCCTTTGGAACCATGAGGCTCAGATCTGGTAGAAGGGCTGACGTGGGCGAAACCCAAGGGTGGTTAACGGTCAGTGAGCTGACATCTAAGAGAATGTCTTCGGGGGTGCCCTTTAGAGTCGAATGACCGTGGGTCTGTAACACGGGTTCAGTAGCCAACAGTGGACGAATCGAGGCTGAATTGAAAGACAGCAGCTCTTCATCTGCCGAGTAGCTCAAACCAGAGATCTCTGCCGTCTCAGCTCGTTCCATCTGCGGGATGGGGAACGGCAATAGGAACGGGAAGCTCACGAGATCTGCCGTGGCGGATTTCTTGTCTCGAGCCATGCAACCGTTCGTAACGGTGACCTTGAGGGGCTCGTACGAGATGGTCCCCTTTTTGAAGCAGACGATTTTTGAGTCAAAGCGTAGAGCATCAAGATCCGCTTTGACGCTCCCCTTGTGGATCGTTGCGTGCAAGCCTTCGGCAGTGATGTCGGTCTCTTCCGCATCGGCTGAGGCCTTGCCCAATAGGGTCAGGTCAACGTCCCCACCTTGGACCCAGACTTTCTTGTCATGGTCGACGATGACCGAATCCAAATGCCCTTTGATGTTTGGGCGATCCAGATTGACCTTGATGAGTTCGATGTAGTGCCAACGGATCTTCACGCCACCCTTGATCGTGATGCCAGGGTAATGCCGTTCTACGTAACGTTGGAGTAAGTATGGCGCCCAAGCAAGACCCAGCATGCTTAGCCAAAAAAAGCCGACGACCCCCCAAATCCAGTTCTTCTTGACAGTATGAAGTGTACCCGTATTCATTCCCCTAGGTTACACCAGATCGTCATCCAATATGCGATCGTAACGGCTCCTGATCACCACTTCGGGCTCTGGGGCCGGACCTTTGGACAAGGGTGTCCCACCTGGTTCGATACTTTGCGAATGTATGAGCTGCCTTCGGCCCTGTGAGGACAGATTGGAAAGACGCTCAGCCAGCAATTGGAGTTCATAGCTGAAGAAGATTTCGGCAGTGACTCTTTCGATGTGGCTAGTTGGTAGATACGCTGCATCCATTTCTGTCAGCGAACAATGATCTCCCAATGCTGGGCATTCCCAAATACGTGTGGTGGTGTTGAGTCGAAATACAGCACCACTTGGGATAGCAATACCGTTCGGCTTTAGGATGGCATAACGTAAGCGAATAAAGAGAGACTCAAAAGAGTGCTGTTCTAACTTTGGCGGCGTCAATGGCCGAGGCGGACGGATGAACTTTTCCCAGATGCGAACGTAGAGGCCTATGCTGATCATCGAGAAAAGAATGATCACGATGTAGTCGAAGCCAGGGATAACCATAATGCCGTCGTATTCCTACACCGTAACCCAGCCTCCTGGTGTAGGATGGGCAAGATGGCGCTACTGAGTATCCCGAAAGAGGTCAAGACTTTTGGTGCTGCCTTGAAATGGGCAAGAGACAAGCGAGGGCTCACCCAGAAAGAAGTGGCGGACAAGGCTGACCTGATGGTGACTTTCTACTGTGCGGTCGAATGCGACAAGCGGCACACCGAGCGTGTGGACATCTTGGCAAAGATACTGGGGGTGCGTTTGGCACACCTCGAGGAACGAGCGGGTGTGACTCAAGGGCTGATCAAATGGCTCAAGGGTCAGCCCAAGTTGGTCAAGCACTTGTGGCAACTACGTCGAGGTAAGTAATGACCTCTGTACCTGCTAAAGAGATGCTGGCGACTCTTCTCAAGAGTGCGACCCTGACGGCAAGGGATAGGGAGACCTTCGAGGGGATGTGGGACGCTGTTCATCGATACGGAGGTTTGTCTCGAAAGCAAACCGCGTGGATCGAGGACGTGTACTACAAGCAAAAACTGAATGAAACGGGTAAGGCGGTTGCCAAGAAGCGCTCACCCAAGGTCGGTTTTATCCTGGATCCCAAGGCTACGACGCTCAAGAAAGCTCGATCCATTGATCAATTCCAAGCCCTATGTCCTGAAGTGCTGAAGGACTCACCCCTCTACAAGAAGGTGGTGCTATTTTTCAAGTCTGGGGGAGAGGTTTTCGAACTGCGCCCATCCAGTGTTCCCCCAAAAGCCTCCAAAGTCTAGGCGCGACGTGATACGCTAGATAGGCGAGGTCGGGGCGATCTTGCCCTTTGTATTGCAAGCGATACATGTCGCCCAAATTCTCCCAGTAATCTAGGCTGTCTTTCGTCCAGATTTTGGTTTGAGCAGGTAGGATGAGGCGCCCTGTTGCGTCCCGAACAGGCACGACATGCGCTTTGATGCCGTCTTTGGGGATAACGGGTCGCGCTAGGTAATCTGGTAAGGCGTAGCGAGGACCGTTAGGGTGCGCTTCAGCTGCTAGACGGAAGATGCGCTCAGCGGTGTCCTTTGCCGAGTAGGGCACGATCGTCTGAATGTTGTGGGCCATCATAAACCACGCTTCGCCCTTTGCAGCTCGTTCAGCGAAGTGTACCCAAGGATCGACCTCTTTGGTATGCGGTCCATCCTGAATGATGCAAGCGTCCAACAGGATGCGTTCCTGTTGATTCAATAGGATGTGGTGTACTAGCTGCCAGCCACCCGATACACACACCAAGGCTCTGCGCCCGATCGTGATGTCCTTGTGTTGTGGCGACAGCTCTTGGATGGCGGCTCGGAATGCATCGCCAGAAGCAGCCCACTGCCGACCCTTACGGACAAATGATCCTTCAGAGCCTGGGACCGCAAGAACCAATGGTTCGTCCAAAAAGTAGGAGCTAGCCCAAGCAGCACAGTTCGCTTGGGCCGACCAAGCATAGGCCGTGAGGATGACATCCCGCACTGTCATTGCGCTAAATACACGATTCCATAGGGCTGATCGGACCGCATACCTGGATAATCCATTAAAAGCAATATCAGGGTAGATGGACAGATGGGCCGAAGACCTTGAGGCGAAACAGAACGCCCCCTCCAAGCCGTATTTGACGGACGAGTGGAAACCCATCGATCAGCACCTATGGGACACCGTACTTGAGGTGGCTAAAGGTGAGCGCCGCGAATTTACACGTCCAGGCCCAAATGGTCCAAGGACTATCCACGCTCCGTACAAGGGCCTTGGTTTCCGACACTGGCCTAATCCGAAAGCCATCGCTTGGGCCGTCAAACAGTATGACGGATTTGGCGGTCAGTGGAAAAGTCGTAAGGACAAGGAAGTTACGGCGTATCAGTACGACTTCAGGAAAGGTGACGAGTAAATGTCAATGATCGGGCTACGTGTGCCTCAAGAGGCCGCGCACACTCTCTCTGAGATCAAGGTATCTGGTGATCCTGAACAGATAGCTAACTACCACATTACCCTGTTGCACCTGGGAGATGATGTGCCCATCTCGACAGTCGCTCTCGCCACGATGGCGGCCTACGAGGTTGCGGCAAAGACACGCCCCTTCTCCGTTCGGACCAGTCGGATATCTTGTTTTCCGAATGATTCAGATAAGATCCCAGTTGTAGCGAGGATCGAATCGGATGCTCTACATGACCTCTGGGCTCATCTGTGCGAGTCCTTCGATGCGGTCAATCTAGACTACAGCAAGAAGTTCCCTGAATTCAAGCCTCACTGTACTATAGCTTGGGCGAAAGAACCAGTTGAGGACTTCCGGATTCCTACGATGGAATGGGGCGCGCATGAGCTGGTCATTTGGGGAGGGGATAGGGGTGACCGTAAGGTCATCGTCTCGATTCCATTTCCTCTCATGGATCGAGTAGCGGCTAAGCGCCCACGTATAATTCTAGGTCGCCGTGCCAACATGGGGTCTTTGGTGCCAAATGTCATGCTGCGGCACTCCCTGTCTAAATTGTTATGACAGCCCTTCGAAACTATTGGGTCGAGCTAGGCATCGTCAGTCTGTTCGGCATCATGGTGGTGGCTCTGTGGCCCTACGTAGCGTGAGCGAGCCCAGTACACCACCCCTTCTCTGAAGAAGGTCTTGACTCGATGCTTTGCCTCGAGCCAGGCAAGGCATTGCCTCAGGATGCCACCCTTTATTTTTGGTTTCATCTTGCCCAATTCGGCCCAGTTCTTGGGTGTGACCAGGAAGTCATATACGGGGATGCTCAACTTTTCCCAACAAGGGTCGGTTATTGCGGCATGATCTCCGTAGATCTTGTAGATTCTAGGCATATTTAGCTGGAAATCACTAAAGATTTGATAGGATCCCTAGAGTTAGGCTGTGCTATGGTGACTCCCTACGAACAAGAACTGCTAGCGATGGCTCGAACCCACGCTAGTCAAAATACTCGGGTAGCGGACCCAATCCTTCCAGAGCTGCCTGCAGACCTCTTCGGCGTTCCCAACGAGGTCCCTGCGGCTCAGGTCTATCGGACATTACCCAATAGCTTTCACATAGAAGCCTCTGCCATTGAGGAAGCAGGTCCGATGCCGGACTTGGGTGCCATTATGATGCAGCGGGCTATGCAAGAGATTGGTCAAAACAATCTCGCAATCCTTTCCGCTGAGGACTCTTTCCAGATCAACTTTGAGGCAGAGGAAGCTCTTGCTGGGGCAGGCGCTCCAAATGAGCGAGTCCGGTTTCAAGTGGGTCGAGAATCTCCGCCAGCGGATTATTTTAGCCGCAGTCAAAACTCGACGGACGGGGAAGTGGTAAGCCAACGGAGCGCGGCTGGCCGATTCCAGCCTGTCAGGCCTGCAGTTGTTCGCCCCGTCATAACTCCCGTTAGAGAAGCTAGGTCTCTCGTGTCTAGACCTGTAGCGTCGTCTCAGGCGCCTCGCCAGGCCCCTATACCTCGAGAACACATCAAGAGTTCGTATGAGAGGTTGATGGGGCCCAGCCACTTGGACGACTAGTTCGTGGTGTTGCGGGTCTTGGCCTCAATTTCAGCATCAGTTGTATGGTTGGACTCGAGGTACTCCTCGGTGATGTGGACGGCCAGACGAGACAGTCGCGCCGCTGCCAGCTCATACTCACGCTTCGCCAAGGAAAACTTCTCGAAATACGAGTGGTAATCTTCGTTACCAGCGTGATCCGTGAAGTCGTGGTCGGTCAAAAATGCCTCGGCAATACGCTGAGACAGTTCAAGCCTTTCCTCCTTGGACTTCGAAGACTTGAACTGGCGGTAAAGACCCAACAATTCGTTGGAAATGGGGTCCGCATGTTCTTCAAGACAGTCAGGGCACAGCTTTGATTCGCTCATCAACATGGTGTTCTTACTAATGCTTCCCCGCTCCAGTGAGCGTGTAACTGTAGATAGACACCAGGGCGCCACAATCGGACCCCGTTCTTTTGATGAAATTCTCATACTGGGAGGCCGGTATGAGCAAATTCATCGGTTTACACGACGATCACGGCCAATTCGACGAGCAGCTCCTTCGAAAAGTTATCGTGGAGAACGCCAAGTTCGCCTGCAATGGGGATATTGGCCGGGTAGAAAAGGACCCGATCTTTGAAGAGGTGACGGAAAAGCGTCAGACCTTCGACGCCTACTCCAGTTGTGGCGACCTCATTCACTGGAGTCTTCGACGAGCTGGCCTCCGAGACGAGAAGATCTTGAATCGAACGGATGACGACGGCAAGACCCCGTGGCAGGTGTGTGTCAACATTTCCCGCCTGGACGGCCCCAATGTGAGCTTTTTCCACTGGAAGGCCGGCAATCCCTTCGATGGTCAGCCGGGCGATATGGGGATGATTGGGGACGGCGGAGAGACACACGTCTTCATCATCGCCGATGTGACAGGAGATCAAGTCACCTCCTATGACTATGGTCAATTTTTCAACGGCAAGCATGGTGGCAAAAAAGTCGTCCGAACGCTGGTCCCTCAGGGAGGCCGCATCCAGCTCGTATCGGCCAGCAAGGTGAGCCGTCCCTGGATTGGACACCTCGACACGGCCAAACTTCTCAAACCCTACTTTGACAGCAACACCATCGTTCCAGCTGAGGTTCCGGACGACTTCCCCATCGACGCCGATCGAGTGATCCCCTACTGAAGATTTGAAGATCCCTTAC
>Ga0207674_10001551_pt1 | contig 29595 bp, 30 predicted proteins | sample KBSCornC72_FD_184303 | JGI IMG/M metagenome (GOLD analysis project Ga0207674, IMG submission 184303) | Corn rhizosphere microbial communities from Kellogg Biological Station, Michigan, USA - KBS Corn C7-2 (SPAdes) (version 2) | ecosystem: Host-associated > Plants > Roots > Rhizosphere > Soil ...
CTTGATGCTGTTGATGTGCATCGCGATCGATTCGGCCTCGGGTTGTCCGATCCAGATGGGCAACAGCCGTGATCCTCCCTTTTCCTGGAGGATCACGACATACGAATTGGTCGAGCTGTCGAGCCCCAAACGGGCGACCGTGACTTCCACCATCAAGCGATCCTGCCGAGGGTGATGTCCAAGCTTCCCCTGCGGCGAAACATGCTTGTGGGCGCGCGGGGGTGGAAGTCGGCTTTGGATACGCTGTCGCTTACTTGACTGCCTTCTTGAGCGCCGACGCGCGATCGCTGCGCTCCCAGGTGAAAAGCGTGATCGAACCTCGACCGTTCTTGATCGATTCCGGCGTGCGGCCGAAGTGGCCATACGCGGACGTGGCCGAATAGATCGGCTTGCGAAGATCGAGCGCGGTCATGATGCCACGCGGCGTCAGGTCGAACGTTTCGCGCACCGCACGCATGATGTCCGCCTCCGGGATCTCGCTCGTCCCGAACGTATCGACCATCACCGACACCGGCTCGGCAACGCCGATCGCGTACGCGAGCTGAACTTCGCACCTGCGCGCGAGCCCCGCCGCCACGATGTTCTTCGCCACCCAGCGTGCCGCATAGCACGCGGAACGATCGACCTTCGACGGATCCTTGCCGCTGAACGCGCCGCCGCCATGTCGACCCATGCCGCCGTAGGTATCGACGATGATCTTGCGGCCGGTGAGGCCGGCGTCACCCTGCGGTCCACCGACGACGAAGCGGCCCGTGGGATTGATGTGATACTTCACCTTCTTGCCGAGCAGGTCGCTCGGGATGGCGGCCTCGATCACGTCGTCGATGATCGCGCGGCGGATTTTCGTGTTCGAGATCTTCTCGTCGTGCTGCGTCGACACGACGACGGTGTCCACTCCTACCGGATGGCCGTCCTCGTATACGACGGTCACCTGCGCCTTCCCGTCAGGACGCAGCCACTTCATGCTCGCACGACGACATTCGGCGAGGCGCTTCGTCAGCCTGTGCGCCAGCAGGATCGGCATCGGCATGAGCTCGTCGGTCTCGTCGGTCGCGTAGCCGAACATCATGCCCTGGTCACCTGCGCCGCCGGTGTCGACGCCCTGCGCGATATCAGGAGACTGCTTGTCGATCGTGCTGATGACCGCGCACGTCTTGTTGTCGAAGCCGTAGGTGGCGTCAGTGTAGCCGATGCGCTCCACCGTGTCGCGGACGAGCCTCGGGATGTCGACGTAGGTCTTCGTGGTAATCTCACCGGCCACGCAAACGAGACCGGTCGTCACCAGCGTCTCGCACGCCACGCGCGCTGTGGGGTCGTCGGCGATGATGGCGTCGAGCACCGCGTCCGAGATCGCGTCCGCGATCTTATCCGGGTGGCCCTCGGTCACGGACTCCGAAGTGAACAGGTGGCGATCGTACACTAGGACGTCTCTCGCTTCTGAATGTGAAAATCGCGCCGGCGTTCGCACCGGCGCGCAGCACCGAACGATATCCGGCCCGCTAGCTGTGGAGCAACCCGTCGTCGAGGAACGATGCGTCGCCGAACGCCGCTCGTAACCGGCCGGTGAGCTGCTTTTCGGCGCCAGCAGCGTTATCCGACGCAAGCGCTGCCTCGGCCGCCTCGGCCGCCAACTCGGCGCTGATGCCGCGAACAATGTGTTTGACGAGGCTCACCGTCCGGGGGGCAACACTCAACTGCCGCACGCCAAGGCCGATGAGCGCGAACGCCATCACCGGTTGGGACGCCATCTCTCCGCAAACGGCAACTTCCAGCCCGGCGGCGCGACCCACGTCCACGGTGCGCTTCACGAGGCGCAGGACCGCCGGGTGAAGTGGCGTGAACCGCGACGCGAGGTTCACGTTGCCACGGTCGACAGCCAGCGTGTACTGCACCAGGTCGTTCGTGCCGATGCTGAAGAACGAGACTTCCTTGGCCAGCACGTCGGCACTCATCGCGGCCGCCGGCGTTTCCACCATGATCCCGAGCGGCAGGTCTCGCCTGAACGGGAGCCCTCGCTCCTCGAGCTCCTCCGCCGCCTCGTCGAGCAGCCCGTGCGCTTGTCGAACCTCATCGACCGTCACGACGAGCGGCAGCATGATCCGAGCATCGCCGTGCGCGGCCGCACGCAGGAGAGCGCGCAGCTGCACTTTGAACATCTCTGACTCGTCGAGGCACATCCGAATGGCGCGCCAGCCGAGGAAGGGATTCGGCTCGTGCGGGAATCCGCCGGCGGGCAGCTTGTCACCGCCGATGTCGAACGTCCGAATCACCACGGGTTTGCCGCCGAATGCCTCGACGACCTTGCGATATGCGCGGTACTGCTCTTCCTCGTCAGGCATCACCGTGCGCCCGACGATGAGGAATTCCGTGCGCATGAGCCCAACGCCCTCGGCGCCACTCGTGGCGGCGAGCACCGACTCCTCGGGGAGGTCCACGTTCGCGCGCAGGGTAATGCGCACGCCATCGCTCGTCACTGAGTCGGCCGAGACCAGCAGCCGCAGCTCTGCCTCGTCGCGAGCCTCGCGCTCGGCGCGATGATGAAAGACTGCGACTTCGGCATCGGTCGGGTTGATGACGAGCGTGCCGGTCGTGCCATCGAGCACGACGTGCTCGTCACCCGTTAGGCGCTGAATCGCATCGCGGAGGCCGACGACGGCGGGCAACCCGAGTGACCGCGCGAGGATCGCCACGTGGGAGGTTCGCGTGCCGGCGTCGGTCGCGATGCCGGCGATCGCTTCGCGATCGAGCTGCACCGTCAGGCTCGGCGTCAGGTCGTGCGTGACGAGAATCGCCTTGGCGCCCTTCGCGACTTCCACCGGATCGTGATCGGGAAGCCCGAGCAGGAGCGAGAGCAGCCGGATGTGGACGTCAGTGAGGTCACCGACCCGCTCGCGCATCATCGGCGACGAGTGGTGGGCAAAGCGCGCCCGCCACTCGTGGAGCACGACGTCGAATGCTTTTTCCGCGGCGAGGTTCTGTCGGATGTACGACTCGACCTGATTGATCAGATCGTGATCATCGAGAATTCCGATCTGGACGTCGAAGATCGCCGCTTCCTCCGGTCCCGCGTGCGCGGCGGCTCGATCCCGTACGTGCGCCAGTCGCTCCTTGGCGCGCTCGATCGCTTCGCGGAATCGGGCGATCTCCCCGGGAATCGTGTCGTCGGCGATGATGCGGGTCGGGACGTCGGGCACCTCCCACCGCAGGAGGTGGACGGGGCCGACGACGATACCGGGCGACGCGGGAACTCCCTGGAGGGCTCTATCCACGTGGTTCAGGATTCGCCGAACTTGCTCTCGATGAGCTTCGCGATGGCGGACACCGCGTCCTGCTCGTCGCTGCCGTCCGCCCGCAGCAGCAACTCTGAACCATACTCGGCCGCGAGCATCATCACACCCATGATGCTCTTGCCGTTCACCTCGAGATCTTCACGGACGATCGTGATGTCGCTCCGGAATTTCGCTGCGGCCTTCACGATCTCAGCCGCGGGGCGAGCGTGGAGCCCGTTTCTGTTGATGACCTGGACCGAGCGTTCAACCATCAGCGAACCACCGAGTAGAGGACGAACAGCACGAGCAGCACGACAGCGATCTTCCACCCTTCCGCGCGACCGTGCAACCGAGCGAGCACGAACCCACCGAGCGCCACCGCGCCCAGGACTATGCCGAACAGCGCGCGTCCCGGGCCGATCACCTGATCCAGCGCGAGTGGCAACGCGATTCCCCCAATGAGTGCCGCCGCCTGCGCAATGTGTGTCGGGCCACGACGCAGAACGGGACCGCCGAGTGCCGATGCGACTCGCATCCCGTGATCCAGCCCTGCGCTCAGCCCCCATGCACGCAACGCGAGATGACCCGCGTTGTAAATGCCAAGAAACACGAGCAGGACGCCAGCGGTGCCTACCCCGAAGCCGAAGGCCGCCAGCGCCACGATCGAGCAGGCCGGCAACCACGTCGCCCAGACGAGGCGATCCCCGACGCTACCGAGTGGGCCACACAGCGCCGTTCGGAACCGCTCGATCTTTGCCGCATCTTCGCCCTGGAGCTCCGCTCGCGCGAGCGCACCGACCGCCACGGCTGCCATGTACGGATGGGCATTGAAGTACTGGCTCTGCCGGGCGAGCGCGGCGCGATACGCCGGCCCGTCCTGTCCGCCCGGCAATAAGCGCAGTGCGGGCTCGACGCAGAATCCCACGCCGTTCCCGAGCATCGTCTCGTAGTTCCACGCGCCCTGGATCGCGAGCAGCCTAACGAACATCGCGAGTCGGGTGCGCACGGGGATCTCGACCTGGGAGGTCATCGAAAGGCCAGCAACGCCAGACCCACGACGAGACCCGCCAACATCAACCACCGGGCGCCGGGCGCCGCATGCACCGCCTTCCACACGGCGGCGCCGGCGACGCTCGCGGCGACCCCGACGACCACCGCCCGCGACACCCGGGCATCGGCGTGCCATGTCCCGAGGACGTAGCGGTGGAGCGGCATGAACAGCGCGAGGATGATCGCGGTGAGTGCCCCGCCACGCACCAGATCAGCCGTTAGGCCGAATACCTGAAGGCCTTCGACGACGTGCTTGGAGCCGCTCGCCACCGCGTCGTGGCGCCTGCGTGCCAGCGCGGCGTTGAGCTTGCGAAGCTGGACCATCGACCAACCGCCAATCCAGGCGCACGCGAGGCCCGCAAGCACGGCAACCGTCAGGCCGCCCGGGTTCGTGTCACCATGAATCGCGTAGAGGCTCCCGCCAACGACCGCCGCCGAACCCCACTCGGGATATCGCGACGCGCCGAACGGCAACGTCTCCAGCGCAAACATCTCGAGCGTCGCCCCAACGAGCAGTCCGCGTCCGGGATCGCCCAGCAGCGTCGCGGCGGCTGTCGCCGCAACGATCGGGCGCGAGATCATCGCCTGGGGGAAGCTCACGACGTCGAGACCGAGCACGGCGCCGAGCATCGCGAGCGGGAGCAGTTGCGCAAAGTCGGTCACCGGTTCCCTTCCCCGGAGAGAACCTCGTTGAGCGCGAGAGGACGCGCGGCGGGCACGTCCTGGGCGCTCACGTCGACGCCGCGCGATGCGATCGCGCGAAGCGCTTGCTCTTCGTCCGGCGCCAGAAACACGTAACGAAGCCGCTGGGTGCGACCGATGCGGTGATGAATGCCGCCCAGGTTCACGCGCGTTATGCTGCCCGTGAGCTCGATCAGCCTCGTCATCGTCCCGATGTCACCGGTGAGGAGGGCACCGCGCCGCTCGTCTCGTTGGTAGACGGCGAGCTTCGCTGCCGCATCGTCCACCGTGTGGAAGTGCACGTCCATCTCGGGCGGCACACCCATGCGATAGAGCTCCTGTTCCCATTCGCTGTTCGCGACCTCGTCGTCCACGAGCACGATGAACGCGAGGTCGAGCGGCTGCCCCCATCCGACGACGACCTGGCCGTGTATCAGCCGGTCATCGATGCGAAAGAGCTCAATGGCCACTCGGGGCGCCCCCTGTGACGACGAGCGCGGAGCGGCCCTTGTCGGCGGCATGGCGCGCCGCTTCGGTTGCCGGAACGTCCGTATGAAACACGAAGTCGAGTAAGGTCGCGAGATTGGTTCCCGTCACGAGCACGACGGCGGGGCGTTCGCGCTGCAGCCGCCGGGCTGCCATGGTGCAACTGCCAGCCGGGAGGTCGGTGAAGATGACATCGATCGCGCCCGCGTCCACCTGCTCGCGCATCGTGCGCTCAACGTCGGACGCGCTCATGTCGCGATTCGAGAGCACGACGAACGCCTCGCCGCGACCGGTGATCTGGTGTACGGCGGAGACGATGCCCGCCGCGAAATCGCCGTGGCCCGCCACGAGCCCCCGGACCGTGACGTCCGACTCACTCATCGTCTTCCACCAGATACTGCCTAACGTCGGCCTGCTCGCGCATCCGGCCGATGAGACGCTCGTTGAACGCCTCCGCCGGATTGACGCCGCTGTAACGGAGCAGATGGTTCATGGCGATGACTTCGGCGATCACGGTGATGTTCTTCCCGGGATTCAGGAACACTTTGATCTTCGGCAGCTCCACACCGAGAATGGTCGTGGTCTCGGTATCCAGCCCTGTTCGGTCCACCACCGCGTCCTGATCCCACTCCTCGAGGTGGACGACAACTTCCATGCGCTTCTGCTGGCGCACGGCACGGATGCCGAAGATCGCCGGGATGTCGATGAGCCCAACGCCGCGGATCTCCATGAAATGTCGCTGCAGCTCGTGGCCGCGGCCGATCAGCACGTCGTTGCCCCGGCGTGTCATGATCACGAGGTCGTCCGCGACGAGGCGGTGGCCGCGCTCGACGAGGTCGAGCACGCACTCCGACTTTCCGATGCCGCTCTTGCCGGTGAAAAAGAGACCAACGCCAAAGACGTCGGCCAGCGATCCGTGCAGCGTCGTCGTCGGGGCGAACAGGTCATCGAGAATCGGCTTGATGCGCCGGTAAAACTCACCCGTCTTGAGCGGCGTGCGGAAGATCGGCACGCCGCGCTCCCCGGCGATCTCCGCGAAGCCCGGCGGCAGCTCCTGCGCCTTGGTGACGAAGACGCAGGGAAACTCGAAGTCGAAGAACACCCGCAGGGCGCGCGCCCGCGCGTCGCTCGTGAGGGATCCGAGATACGTGATCTCGGTCTCGCCGAACGCCTGGAGACGGTGTGACGCGAACCGCTCGAGGAACCCGGCCAGAGCGAGGCCAGGGCTCGACAGGTCTGGGTTGGTTACGAGTCGATCGAGCCCGCCGGTCCCGATCTGCTCCAGTGGAAGCCCGCGCTGAAGCCGCGCGATGAGGGCACCGACGGTGAGCGGTCGATTCACGCGCGAGTGATTTTCCTACCGCGGGTTTTTGGAGTGCGCTTCACCTGGCGCGTCTGCGCATCGAGCCGGTCGATCGCGTACCTGAGGGCGGGCCCGAAGAAGCGGGCGCTGCCCTCGGCGACCATCACCGGGCGTCTCGGCGCACGGAGGACAATTTCGACACGCCGTGTGGGGCCGTCCGATTCGAAGCGGACCACGGCGTTCACCACGCGCGTGAGGCGCGCGCCCAATCTCGTGACGGCGGTGCGAGCACGTTCGCGGATGCGCTCCGACACTTCCGCATGGTGTGATTGAAACAGTATCTCCACCGAACCCCTCCTGCGTGCGGCGTTACGACGCGGTGGCCAGATGTGACTCGGTCTCGAGCGCGGCTCGCTCCCAGGTAAAGGACTCGGCGAACGTCCGCGCGCTCGCTCCAAGTGTTCGCACCAAAACGGGTGAGCCGGCAATCCGCCATAGGGCCACTGCCATTGCCGCCGTGTCCCCGTGCGGGACGAGGAAGCCCGTTTCTCCGTCGCGCACCGATTCCCTGATCCCCGGCGAGTTCGAGGCGACCACCGGCGTTCCGCACGCGGCTGCCTCGAGGTTTGTGATGCCCCATCCTTCCTTCGGCGACGCGAACGCGAGCGCCCACGATCGCCTGAGCAGCGAGACCTTGTCCCTCTCACTGATACGCCCAAGAAACCTTGCCCTCGCCCCGAGGTCAAGCGACGTGGCGAGCCGCTCGAGCACCGGCTGATAATCGCCGGCACCGGCGATCTCCAGTGTCGCATCAGGGATAGCAGCGCGAGCGAATGCGCGGATCACTATGTCGACCCCCTTGTACCGCTTGACGCGTCCGAGGTAGGCAAAGTGTGGCGTCGGCGACCGCACCGCGGGGTCGGGTGTGTAGTGCTGCGTGTCGATACCAGGATAGATCACACGGATGAGATCGCGTCGAATGCCGCGCTCGACCAGATCGTCCGCCGTGCTCTCACTGATGGCGTGAAACGGGATGCCGCGATACTCGCGCGCCAGTGGGCGCTCGGAGAGCCAGACGACCGCGGCGAGGGGCGCAACAAGCTCCTGAAAAACGGTTCCCCCGAACAGATGCGGCACGAGCGCGACGACTCGTCGCGCGCCCCATCGCGGGGTAAAGAGCGGCATCTTGTTGATGTCTTCGACGAGGACGTCATGGGGGTGGCCTCGAAAGAGCCGGCGGTACGCCCCCCGTGCGAGCGCGGGCCAAGTGAGCCTCGTGCCAACGCGAATCACGTCGATCCCGTCGAGCGTTGCACGCGGCGGGCAGTCCGGCCAGCCACCGCAGAGGAGTGTCACCTCGTGCCCGCGCGCAGCCAGTCGTCCGAAGATCTCATGTAGATGAATCTCCGCCCCACCCGCCTGTGGATTTTCCCGATCCTGCCAATTGACGACGAGAATCCTCACAACCGGGAAGCGGTCACAGGCGCCCCATTCGTCGAGCCAGCGCGTCGAGGACTCCGTTGACGAAGCGTGCACTCTGTGCGCTGCCGTATCGCTCTGCGAGCCGTATCGACTCCTGAAGCACGACGCGGGGTGGCGTCTCCGCGATGGCGAGCTCGGTGGCGGCGAGGCGCAGCACCGATCGCTCGATCGCGCCCAGACGCTCGAGACGCCAGTTCTCCGTCACTGCCTTGAGCTCACGGTCGAGCTCTGCGCGGCGGCCGGAGAAAACGTGAATCAGCGTCGCGGCGACCTTCCGCTCCTCGGGAGCGACCGCGAGGTCGTTCCACACGCGATCGGCGACGCGCTCGAGGTCGCGCTCGCCGCGCATGTCCCACGCGTACATCGCCTGAAGCGCGCGCGAGCGCGCGCGCGTCTCAGTCCTCCGCCGAGCCATCGACCTGATCGAAGAGGTCGGCCATCTCGAGCGCGGCGAGTGCCGCATCCCAACCCTTGTTCCCGTGCTCACCGCCGGCGCGCGCTTCGGCCTGCGCGAGAGTGTCACACGTCAGGACGCCGAAGGCGATCGGGATGTCGAAGTCCGCGCTCGCGAGCGAGAGGCCGCGCGATGCTTCGCCGGCCACGTAGTCGAAGTGCGGCGTGTCGCCGCGGATCACCGCGCCTAACGCGACCAGCGCATCGTAGCGTTCCGTCGCCGAGACGCGGCGCGCGGCAGCCGGCAGCTCCCAGGCACCCGGGACCCAGAACACGTCCACGTCGTCGAACGCCACCCCGTGCCGGACGAACGCGTCGAGGGCCCCCTCCAGCAGCCGCTGCGTGATGGTCTCGTTGAACCGGCTCACCACGACGGCACACCGCCGGCCTTGCCCCCGAGGAGCCCCGCTGAACTCAGGACTCATCTACAGCGCGCGCAGGTGACCGAGCTTCTGCACCTTCGTGGCAAGATATCCGGCGTTCTCCTCCGTCGTCGGTGCCTCGATCCGAACGCGATCGACGACGCGCAACCCGTAGCCCTCGAGCCCGACGAGTTTCTTCGGGTTGTTGGTCAGCACGCGAATTGACTTGAGCCCCAGATCGAGCAGGATCTGCGCACCGATCCCGTAGTTGCGCAGATCGGGCTTGAATCCCAGCGCCTCATTCGCCTCGACGGTATCGTGGCCGGTGTCCTGCAGCTCGTACGCCTTGAGCTTGTTCAGCAGCCCGATGCCGCGGCCTTCCTGGTCGAGGTACACCACGACGCCGCGGCCCTCGTGCGCGATCATCTGCATGGCGGTGTGCAGCTGCCAGCCACAGTCGCAGCGCATGGAGTGAAAGACGTCACCCGTTAGGCACTTCGAGTGCATGCGAACGAGCACGCCCTCGCCGTCGGCGATATCGCCATACACGAGCGCGACGTGCTCGCGCGAATCGACGTCGTTGCGGTAGCCGATGATGCGCCAATCCTTTCCGGCGATGTCAGTCGGCAAGCGCGCCTCGGCGACGCGGTGGACGAGCCGCTCGTTGCTCAGGCGGTACGCGACGAGCTGAGCGACGGTGATGAACGTGAGCCCGTGCTCGCTCGCGAACCGCGCGAGGCCGTCGCGCTTCATGGTGCTGCCGTCGTCGTTCAAGATCTCGCAGATCACGCCAGCGGGATACAGTCCGGCGAGACGTGCGAGATCCACCGCCGCTTCCGTGTGACCCACGCGCTGCAGCACGCCACCGTCGCGGGCGCGCAGCGGGTGTACGTGACCGGGCCGCCGCAGATCGCCACGGACGGTGGCCGGGTCCACAGCAACCTGGATGGTCTTGGCTCGGTCGGGCGCGCTGATGCCGGTCGTCACACCGAAGCGTGGCGCCGCATCGATGCTGACGGTGAACGCCGTCCTGAAGGCATCGGTGTTCTCGTCGCCCTGAGGCGGCAGGCCAAGCTGATCGACGCGCTCGCCGGTGAGGGCGAGACAGATCATGCCCTTGGCCTTGAGCATGAAGTTCACGAGCGCCGGCGTGATGAGCTGCGCCGCGCAGATCAGATCGCCCTCGTTCTCGCGATCCTCGTCGTCGGCCACGACGACCAGCTTACCGGCTTTGATGTCCGCGATCGCCTGCGGGATAGTTCCGAAGTTCATGGGGAATCGGGAATAGGGAATCGGGAATCGGAAAACGCGGGAGCCTTCGATTCCCGATTCCCTATTCCCGATTCCCGCATATATGGAGTCATGAGTTGCCTAACATACTTTCCAATCACATCGCCCTCCACGTGCACCGCATCCCCCGGCTTCAGTTCGCCGAGCGTCGTATGGCGCAGCGTGTAGTCGATCAGCGACAGCTGGACGACAGACGGCTGCGGAATCGCATTCAGGGTGAGGCTCACGCCATCGACCGTGATCGACCCATGTGGCACGAGCAACTCTGCAATCTCGCTCGGCACTGCCAGGTCCACGAGGACCGCATCGCCCGATCGTGTCACGTCGCGCACGATTCCGACACCATCCACGTGGCCCTGCACGATGTGGCCGCCGAGTCGGTCCGACGCCTTGAGCGCGCGCTCGAGGTTGACCCGCTTGCCCGCCAGCCAACCGCCCATGGTCGTGCGGCCCAGCGTAGTAACGACCGCCGCGACCGCGAAGCGGCCATCGGCCCGATCGTAAACGGTTAGGCAGGCGCCGTTGACGGCCACGCTTTCACCATCGTCGAGGTCGTCGTAGCGCGATCGAATGAGAAACTCGCGCCCCGCCGGCGTATCCGTGACGCGATCGATTGTGCCGACAGCGTCGACGAGCCCGGTGAACATCAGACGGAGTGGAGAGCGTACACGGTCATGAGATCATCGTCGAGCTCGACCCGGCGCACGATGGGGAACCGCCGCGCGCCCGACGCCGCCATGCTTGGCGCGTTCTCGAACCCCGGCAGCGAGCCGGCCCCGAGCAGGACTGGTGCCTGAAAGATAATCAGCCGGTCCACGAGGTTGGCGCCGAGCAGTGCGCCCGTGATCCCCGCGCCGCCCTCCACCAGCAGGGATCGGACCCCGCGCTGCTTGAGGGCCCGCACGCCTTCTTCGACGGACGTTCCGGCCAGCACCTCGACTCCCAGCGCCATGAGGCGGCGCGCATACGCGAGATCGACGGATTCCGCCACCACGATCGTGGGGAGCTCGGTCGCCGTGCGCGCGAGCGCGCTCGTGAGCGGCAGCTGCCCGCGACGCGTGAACACCACGCGGGCGGGAGCGACTCGTGGCGGCGCGACGTCGCGCACGGTGAGCTCGGGGTTGTCCGCGCGAACGGTGCCCAGTCCGACGCCGATCGCGTCGTTGCCGGCGCGGAGCCTGTGAACCTCGCGCCGTGCCTTTTTTCCGGTAAGCCAGGCGGGCGCCCGACTCGCATCGGCGATCGCGCCGTCGATCGAGAGCGCGAGCTTGAGGGTCACCCACGGCCGGTCGGAGCGGATCGCGTGAAAGAACGGCGCGTTGAGCTCCCGGGCTGGACTCGCCTCGATGTCGAACGCCACGTCGATCCCGGCCGCCCGAAGCCGTTCGGCACCGCCACCCGCTATCGGTGACGGGTCGCGCGTTGCCGCCACCACCCGCGAGACCCCGGCCGCGATCAGCGCGTCGACGCACGGCGGCGTCTTGCCGAAATGATTGCACGGCTCGAGCGACACGTACACGGTCGCCCCACGGGCGCGTTCCCCTGCGGCGCGAAGCGCTTCGATCTCCGCGTGTGGTTCGCCGTATCGGACGTGGTATCCCTCACCGACGACGACGTTTTCCTTTACGACCACGGCGCCGACCATCGGGTTCGGCGCCGTCTGTCCCCACCCTTTCTTCGCGAGGGTGAGCGCGCGCCGCATGAACCCGGCGTCACGCGCGTCTGCGCGCTCGGAGGCTACGCTCATGTCGAGTTCATCATAGGAACTGGGAACATTACGCGTAAAAGACGGCAGACGGCAGCGCACCGAAGCGCTGCCGTCTGCCGTCTCGTCTTTGGCTAACTGGAAGACTGTCTAGTCAACCAGGCCTTAGCGAGCAACTCGGAATCCAACCGACGCGTACGTCAGCGCATCATCCGCCCGCTTGCCCGAGAACGTGTTGTACGTGTCGATCTTCCCGCCCGAGACCCGCCCGACCTCCGCAGCGAATTTGATGAACGGGAAGTTGAACGAGAAGTCCGCGAACATGTTCGCGCGCGTCACCTTCTGCGACAGCTCGTAGGGGCCGCCGTCGACGACGCCGCCCGCATCGTTCACGCGCACAGCCGCCGTGGCGCGATTGTCGTACATGTCCTGGCCGGCGCCGAGCGCAATGCCGAAGAACCCGAGCGACTTACCCGCGACCGCACGCCACGCCGACGTCTTCACGCCGATGTTCGACACCACAATGTCATCGTCGCCAGACGAAGCGCTGATGCTGGTCGTGGGCAGATCGCGCTTCAGGTACGTGATCGATACCGCCGGTATCGCGAACGATTCGGTCAACACACCGAGTCGCGCGCCGTAGCCGAGCTTGAGCGATCCATCCGGAAGCGAGACAGCCATGTTGCTGTTGTTGAACGCGGGCACATAGCTCGCGCTCACCAGGCCATCGAGCGCGAACGCGTGCGACAGGCCGACGGGAAGACCGCCGAACAGTCCGATCGCGGCGTCGACGGCCGGCAGGCCGACGACCTGGTCCTGGACGCCGAAGTCACTCTGCTGGGCGCCACTCACCGAGTAGCTGACGTCCGAGACCTGCGGAACCCGCCCGCGCGTCGCGTTCCCGCGCACGCCGATCGAGAAGTGGCCGATCCCGCCTAACGCGCTCGTCGCGCCGAGGGTCGCGTTACCGCCCACGAGGCCGATGCCGAGCTGCGGCGTCATGAACGCGAAAATGTCCACTGCCTTCTGACACGCATCCTGTGTCGTTTGCTCGGTGAGCGAGCCACCAGGACAGCGGGTATCAATGCCCTGTGCCGATGCGATCGCCGGAGCGCCGGCAAGCGACAACACGGCCACCGCGCCAGTCACTGTGAACCGAAGTCCGTACCTCGAGCCGAGATGCATTCGCGAAGGATCCTCATCTGAGAGATGTGAGCGACCGCACGATCGGCGCCCGGACATGGCGGCCTGCGGCTGTGTTTGCTTCGCCCACCTACCCGACGATAAAGGTCGCGGATGAGTAATCCGTTGCACCGGTGCGTCAGCCGCCGTCACGCTCCGTCAGTCGGGAAGATCCTCTTCGAAGGCGACAAGTCGCCGGAACGCCGTGAGTCGATCACGAATCTCCGCGGTCCCGATCTCCAGCAGCCGTTCGATCGAGAATCGCTCGACGGCGAACGATCCCATCGCCGACCCGTACACGACCGCGCGCCGCATGGTATCGTCATCGATGCGTCCGGTGCGCGCGAGGTATCCCATGAATCCGCCGGCAAACGAATCGCCCGCTCCCGTGGGGTCGAACACGTTCTCCAGCGGATACGCCGGCGCGAAAAACACCGAGCGATCCGTGAACATGAATGCGCCGTGCTCGCCCTTCTTGATGATCACGTGGCGCGGCCCGCGCTTCATGATCCAGCGCGCGGCCTTCACGAGATTCGTCTCCTCGGTGAGCTGGCGCGCCTCCCCATCGTTGAGTGTGATCAGGTCCACGCGCTCGAGGAGCGCCAGTAAATCGGACCGACGGCTCTCGATCCAGAAGTTCATGGTGTCGCACGCGACCAGCGTCGGCTTCTCGACCTGATTGAGCACGTCGAGCTGCAGTCGCGGATCGATGTTGGCGAGAAAGACGAACGGAGCCGCGCGAAACTGCTCGGGGATCTTCGGGCGGAAATGCGAGAACACGCCCAGCCGCGTTTCCAGCGTCTCCGCGGAATTGAGATCGTGACGGTATCGGCCGCGCCACCGGAATGATTCACCGTCCGCCTGCTCGAGACCCGACAGATCGACCCCGCGGTGCTTCAACGGCGCGAGCTTGTCGACAGGATAGTCGCTGCCGACGACGCCGACGAGCTGCACCGGCGCGAAGTGGCTCGCCGACGCGGAGAAGAACGTTCCCGACCCGCCTAACACATCCTCGGCCTTGCCGAACGGGGTTTCGACGGAATCGAGCGCGACGGAGCCGACTACGAGAACGGTCATCGTGGACTGGTTATCGGAATGGGGGCTGAACGACAGGGACTGGGGACTCGGCTACGCACGCCACTCGACTCGAGGAGGACCTCCTCGGCGCTAAGAACTTCCCGGCCGAGTCCCTCGTCCCTCGTCCCCGGTTCCGGTCGTTCACATTCGTTCCGGAGCGGAGATGCCGAGGATGCCTAACGCATTACGAAGCACGACCTGCGTCGCGCGCGCGAGGACCAGACGCGCGGTCCGTAGCGGCTCCGGCTGATCCAGCACGTGGTGCTCGTGGTACCACTTGTGCGCCAGACCGGAGGTCTCCAGCAGGTAGGCCGCCACGCGGTGCGGCTCGAGAGCCTCCGCTGCGCCCGCCACGAGCGACGGGAAATCCACCAGCTTCTTCGCGAGCTCGCGCTCTTCCGTCTTGTCGAGCACCGCGAGGTCCGCCGTGCTCGCGTCGATCGACGCCGGATCGATACCGCCCTGACGGAAGATGCCGCACATCCGCGCGTGCGCCATCTGAATGCGGTAGATCGGGTTCTCGTCAGACTGTGTGCGCGCGAGGTCCACGTCGAACCGGAGCTGTGACTCCGGCTTGAGCATGAGGTAGAAGTAGCGCACCGCGTCGCGACCGACCCACTCCACCAGGTCGCGCACCGTGACAATGTCGCCGGCACGCTTGGAGAACTTCACCTCCTGGCCCTCGCGCATCACCGTCACCATCTGGTGCAGCGCGTACTCCGGGTACCCTTGCGGGATCCCCATGCCTAACGCCTGCAGTCCCGCGCGGACGCGCGTGACCGTGCTGTGGTGGTCGGCGCCCTGGACGTTGATCGCGCGGCGATATCCCCGCCCCCACTTGTCCACGTGGTACGCGACGTCCGGCAGGAAGTACGTGTACTCGCCGCCGCGCGCCGCGCTCCGCCGCATGACCCGGTCCTTGTCGTCGCCGAACTCGGTCGTGCGGAGGAAGAGCGCGCCGTCCTGCTCGTACGTGTGTCCCGACGCAACGAGCGCACCGACCGTCGTGTCGACCTTGCCGTCGGTGTAGAGCGAGCTCTCGAGAAAATACTTGTCGAACTTGACGCCGAACGCCTGAAGGTCGAGGTCCTGCTCCTTCCGGAGCTCCGCGACGGCGAAGCGACGCACGGCCTCGTCATCGCGGCCATCCTTATCGTCCGGGTGCGCGTCGACGTACTTGGCCGCGATCTCGGCGATGTATTCGCCGTGGTAACCGCCCTCGGGAATCTCGAGCGTGCCGGTACGCATCTCGGCGATGCGCGCCTGTACGCTGCGCGTGAGGTTCGAGATCTGCGCCCCGGCGTCGTTGTAGTAGAACTCCCGCGTCACCTCCCAGCCGCTCCACTCGAGCAGGCGAGCGATGGCATCGCCTAACGCTGCCTGACGTCCGTGGCCGACGTGCAGCGGCCCCGTAGGGTTCGCCGACACGAACTCCACGTTGACGTGCTCACCCCGGCCAATGTTCGAGTGGCCGTAACGCGTGTCAGCGGCGACGATGTCGCGAAGCCCCGCCGCCACCGTGCCGGCATCGAGTCGGAAATTGATGAACCCCGGGCCGGCGACGTAGGCGTCGCTCACCGTCGCGCGCTTCAGGTTCATCCGCCCGATCAAGTCGTTCGCGATCTCCTGCGGCTTCCGCTTGAGCGGTTTCGCCAGCGTCATGGCGAGGTTCGTCGTCCAGTCGCCAAACGACGGGTCGCGCGGACGCTCGAGCACCGGCGCCACCGAATCGGGCGCGCCAAGGTCGCGGGCCGCGCGAGTCAGCTCGTCTCGGATGAGATCAGGTGCGCTCATTTGCTGTCGCTGCCCTTCGTCTTGCCGGACGCCTTATCCGTCCCCTTCGACTCCGACTTGGGCGTGCTTGCACCGTCCGATTTCGGCGCGGTCGCCGAGCTCGCGTCGCCCTTCGCGGAATCGCCACCGCTCGCGCTCGACTCGCCTCCGGAACTGGATCCAGAGGTGTCCGACCCGCCCCTGCGGTGCGCGTTCTTGCCGTAGTCCGTGAGGTAGAACCCGCTGCCCTTGAAGACGAGGCCGGCGCCGCCCGAGACACGCCGAGTTGCCAACGCCCCGCATTCGGGACATTCGAGCTCGGTTGTCGCGTCGCTTATCTTGCGGAAAAAGCGTTCGAAATCGTGCCCGTTAGGGCAACGATAGTCGTAAGTTGGCATTGATTCGATACTTAGGAAGGCGGGCGAACTCGAAACATAGCGGGCGCCAACACCGCGCTCAAGTTGGACGATACTCGCCCCATCTCGATCGCAACGTGTCCGATATCTCCCCCACCGTCGCGCGTGCCCGGACCGCTTCGACAATCGGCGGCATGAGCTCCGGCCTGCCGGTGGCATTCGAGTCCGCGTACGGCCCGGCCGCTGCACGAATCGCGGCGAGCGCCGCTTCCGCCCGCCTGGCATCCCGCCCTGTACGCACCGACCTAACGCGATCGACCTGTTCACGCTCGAGCGCCGAAAAATCCGGCGTGGGGATGGTCGGCGGATCGGCGTCGTCGGCAAAGCGGTTCACGCCCACGACGACTGTCTCGCCCGCCTCGACGCGCAGCTGCTGCGCGTACGCGCTCCGCGCGATCTCCTCCTGGAAGAACCCGGCCGCGATCGCGCGCTCGGCACCGCCCAACTCGTCGACCTTCTCGATGAGTGCGGTCGCCTGTTGCTCGATCTCCGTCGTCAGGGCTTCGACGAAATAGCTCCCGGCGAGCGGGTCGACGGTGTTCGCAACACCCGACTCGTACGCGACGATCTGCTGCGTACGGAGGGCAAGCGTCGCGGCCTCGGCTGTCGGAAGCGCGAGCGCTTCGTCGAAGCCGTTGGTGTGTAGCGACTGCGTGCCGCCTAACGTCGCGGCCAGCGTCTGGACGGCGACGCGCACCACATTATTCAGCGGCTGTTGCGCCGTGAGCGTCACGCCGCCGGTCTGCGTGTGAAACCGCATCCGGCAACTCGCGTCGTTGGCGGCAAACCGGTCGCGCATGAGACGAGCGTAGATGCGGCGCGCCGCGCGAAACTTCGCGATCTCCTCGAACAGGTCATTGTGCGCGGCGAAGAAGAACGAGAGCCGCGGCGCGAACACATCCACCGCCAGTCCCGCCGCCTGCGCCTGCTTCACGTACTCGATCGTGTTCGCGAACGTGAACGCGAGCTCCTGAACGGCGGTCGACCCCGCCTCGCGAATGTGGTAGCCCGAGATGGAAATCGGATTCCAGTTAGGCACTTCGGCCGCGCAGAACCTGAAGATCTCGGCGATGAGCCCGAGACTGGGTGCCGGCGGATAGATGTAGGTGCCCCGCGCGATGTATTCCTTGAGCACGTCGTTCTGGATCGTGCCGCTCACCTTGCCGCGCGAGATCCCGCGCTCCTCGGCAACGACGATGTACATCGCCAGCAGAATCGCGGCCGTGGCGTTGATGGTCATCGACGTCGATACCGTGTCGAGCGGCAGTCCCTCGAGCAGCACGTGCATGTCTTCGACCGAGTCGATCGCCACACCTACTCGTCCTACTTCGCCGAGCGCGCGCGGGGAGTCGGAGTCGATGCCCATCTGCGTGGGCAAGTCGAACGCGACCGAGAGCCCCGTCTGCCCTGCGCCCAGCAGATGGTGGAACCGCCGATTCGTCTCGGCAGCGGTTCCGAACCCGGCGTACTGGCGCATCGTCCACAGCCGGCCGCGATACATGGTCGGCTGGACGCCCCGCGTGAACGGAAAGCGACCGGGATCGCCGAGGTCGCGCTCGTAGTCGGTCCGCGCGTCGTTAGGCCGATAAACCGGCTGGACGCTAATCCCAGACGGCGTTACGCGTTCGTCGGGCTTTGGTTGGGGGCGAGAAGTCGCAGTCAGAAGCCAGACTCGCGAAAGGGCGGACGTTGGGCTGGCATCGCGAAATCGTCTTGGCGAGTGATCGGTTGCGGGTCTTGGGTCATCGGTATTCGGTAGTCGGTTCAAACACCGATGACCGAAAACCAATGGCCCAACACCCACAACTCACGCTCGCCGAGCCCGGTCGCCGTGCCAGCCTGAGGACTCCCGGAAGATAGCCGGGCGGCCGCCTACACGACTGCGGAGAGGGGCCGCTCGGGGGCGAGCATCGCGCTTGCCGCCTCGACCTCGGACCGGCTCCCGATGAACAGCGGCGTCCGCTGGTGAAGCTCCGTAGGGTTGACGTCGACGATGCGCTGCCGGCCGTCGGTTGCGAGCCCGCCAGCCTGTTCCACGACGAACGCCAACGGGTTGGCCTCATAGAGCAGCCGCAGCTTTCCGTTGGGACTCCTGCGGTTCGCGGGATAGCAGAACACACCGCCGCCAAGGAGGTTGCGGTGGAAGTCGGCGACGAGCGATCCGACGTACCGCACACTCAGTGGCTTGCGCACGCCGCCGATCCCCCGATAGCTCCGCATGAGCTGCTTCACCGGGTCGGCCCAGTCGTTCTCGTACGAGTCGTTGACCGACAGGTACCGGCCACGCTCCGGGATCTTGATGTCCGGATGCGAGAGCAGGAATTCCCCGATGGACGGGTCGAGGGTGAAGCCATGTGCGCCCTGCCCGGTCGTGTACACGAGCATCGTGCTGGACCCATAGATCACGTAGCCCGCTGCCACCTGACGTCGGCCCGGCTGCAGCAGGTCCTCCATCTCACCGCGCGCCCCACGCGTGATCTTGCGAACCACGGAGAAGATGGTGCCCACGGGGACGTTCACGTCGATGTTCGACGATCCGTCGAGGGGATCGAACAAGAGGACGTACTTCCCGCACTTGAAGCCCTCGGGAATCGGAATGATGTCCGGCTCCTCTTCCGAGGCCATCGCGCAGAGACGGCCGCCATGGTCCAGCGCCTTGATGATCGTCTCGTTGGCAAACACATCGAGCTTCTGCTGAACCTCGCCCTGGACGTTCTCCTGCCCGGCGGATCCGAGAATGTCGGCCAGGCCCGCGCTGCGGACCTTGTTGGCGATCATCTTCGCCGCGAGCGCGAGATCGTAGAGGATCCCCGATAGCTCGCCAGTCGCTTCGGGGTGGAGGCGCTCCTGCTCAATGATGAAGCGCTCGATCGTGACGACAGATGTGGCGGTATGCTTGACCACGGCTACACGTCCTGCGTTGATGGAGGGGCACTACTCCGTGCGAGTCGTGCCGATGCATAACGCCGCGCATCGACCTCGAAGCGGTTGGCGTGGTAGCCTCGCCTCAGGGACTCCCACACATACTGAAGCGGGAAAGACACGCTGGCCTCAAACTGTTGAACGTGGCGGATTTCGTGCAAGAGCAGTTCCGCTTCCCAAATGAAGCTGGGCTCGACCCAGACGGTGCGCCATAAGGTGATTCCTGACACCGTCGTTGCACCTAAGCTCCAGCCCCCAATACGCAACGGCAGCCCTCCAACCCGATACCGGGCAGCTCGAAGTTCCGGGAACTGCTCGGCAAGCTGTGGCGGCAGTTCAACAGGCCGCCCTGCCAGCGCATGCAGGATGCGATTCAGTGCACCCACCGCTCGCCCCCGGCTTCCACGTCGAGCGACCGGCCATCGGTCCGGACGACGACCGTCCCGACGTGATCGGTGCGAAGCACTTGAACGCCACGAGCAACGAGCGCCCGGACGACCGCCGGGCTCGGATGGCCATACGTGTTCTCGGCACCCACAGAGATGAGTGCGAGCTTGGGCTGCACGGCGTCGAGGAACGCCGGCGTGCTGCTGGTCGAGCTTCCGTGATGGCCCACCTTCAGGACTTCGGCGCGCAGCGCCGATACGTCGTGCGCCATCATCCACTCCTCCTCCCCCGCTTCCGCGTCGCCGGTCATGAGGAATCGTACCTGCCCGTACTGGACCAACGCCACCGCGCTCGCCTCGTTCGGATCCGTGAGCGAGGCCGCCCACGCTGAATCCGGCGCGAGAAAACGAATGTGCACGCCGTCCACTGCCAGAGAGTCTCCCGGGTGCACCCGGTGCCACGCGACGCGCAGCTGCGCGGCTTCCGCGAGCGACGCCCTATAGTCCGCGCTCCCCGTCACGTACGCGCCATCCCAGTACTCGCTGGGGCTGGTGGCAGCCAGTGTCGACGCACCGCCGCCGACATGATCGCTGTGCGGGTGCGACAACACGAATGCGTGCACAGCGCCCCCTCGCTTTCGCAGGTAGGGGATGATCGTCGAGCGCCCGGCGTCGCCGCCCGACCAACTCCGCCCGGCATCGAATAGCACCCAGCGCCCGGCCGGCGTTCGGAGCGCGAGCGCGTCACCCTGGCCTACGTCGATCATGTGAAGTTCCATTGTTCCCCCGCGTCCGTTCACCTCGAACCCGACCACGGCGAGCGCCGCCGCGGCGGCCGCGCCGATCAAGCCTCGCGCACCCCAGGCGCTCTGCGCCGCGCTCGAGCAGGTAACGACCAGGGAGACGGACATCACGCCAAGCAGGCTGACCGTGAGCAGGCTTGGTGCAATGGGCACCGCCGCGAACGGAATGCGCGTCGCTATCTCTGCAACGGCGTCGACGGCGCGCAGCATCACGTGCGCCGCGTCCGCCGGAAGCGAGGCCGCGAACTGGAACGGCGACAGCAACAGCGCGAGGAACAGCGTCGGCTGAAGCACTGTGAAGATCGGTCCCGCGGCGAGGTTCGTGAGCGGCGCAACGATGCTCAAGCGGCCAAACGTCCAGGCGATCAGCGGAAGCGTGACGATCGACGCGAGTGTGGACACGATCAGGTCGCGCACGAGAACGCGTCGCCATCCCGCGACGCGTCCGGCCATCAGGCGTCGTGCGAGCGCGCCTGACGCGATGAGCGCGGCCAGGCCCGCGACGCTGAGCTGAAAACCGAGGTCGGTGATGATTCTCGGGTCTACCGCGGGCGCCCAGGCGCCGAGCGCCAGGCCCGCCCAGGGTGATGTGGGGCGCTGCGTTAGGCGGGACAGGGCACTGGCACCGAGCATCACCGCCGACCGGACCGCGGGCGCTGGTGCGCCGATGACGATGATGTATACGAGCGTTACGACCAGCGCCATCCACACCGACGCGACTCGCGACACGCGCACCGCGGACAACAGCAACTCGGCAGCGCCGGCGATGATCGCGACGTGGAGGCCCGAGACCGAAAGCAGATGGACGATACCGGCGTCTGCATAACGAGAGCGAATGCCCGCGTCGAGCGTGCGGGTGTCGGCGATCAAGAGCGCGCGGGCGAGAGCGGCATCCGTGCCGAACGTCCTGTCGATCGCGTGCCCTGCCCGCTCCCGCACTCGCCTCGCGAGCCCCGGTGGCTCGAGTACGGCGACGGTCGCGCGCTGAACCACAACGAGTGCGCCGGCATGCGCGGCCTGGCCGCGAACCGCGACACGTGAGCCGGCGACGGCGTCGCCGCGTTCGACGAGGAGGCTCGCACGCACCTGACAACCGCCATCCTCGATCGTCGCGGGGACGCGCGTCCGTGCGCGAGCGTCGGCTTCGATCACGGCGGTGTAGACGACGGTCATGTCCGCCTCGGGGTTCAGCGAGATGGCGCGCCGAGCGCATTGCTCATCGGCGCGGACCGCGCTCGCAGCGCGGAGCACGCCGGCGGCGCCCAGCATCGCCAGCGCCGCGACCCGCGCATCACGTCGCACCGCGGCGACGGCTGCCGCTCCGCCCGCGACGAGCAATCCTGCCAAAACGAAGCCGCCGAACCCGAGAAGGAGTCCGGCGGCGTGTGCGATGAACGCTGCGGCGATGAGCGGCAATCAGGCGCTCCCCTGCTATCCGCCTGCTCCGAGCGGTACGTAGTCCTCGGGGCCGTGGCGGGGGTTCTGGTTGACGCGGCGCATCGCCTCGAACACCGCTACCGCGATCTCCGCTCGTGCCTGGTCGCTCGCCAGCGAGACGCGCGTAACGGCCGCTCCGATGGGAGAGCCGCCAATGTACCGCGGTCTAGCTTTGTTCAGCGCTTGCGCAATCACATCATCGTGACATCGCTCACAGGAGCAAAACTCCGGATGCTTCGTCCGCAGCTGCGCGTAGACGTCGAACACCAACTCTTCCAGCGCGTTTTTCATCCTGTCGTCGGCAACGGTGCCCGCTCGCGTGTGTGACATACCGCACCCGTGAAGGTCGAGCCGGTGGTGCCCGTCAGCTCGACGGTGAAGTAACGGCCGATCATCGAGTCATCGCCCGGCAGCAGGACCGTCTTGAAGTCGCGCGTGCGCGCCTGTAGCAGCTCGCCGCGCCTCGCGCCCTTCTCGACCAGCACTTCGCGCTTGGCGCCAAGGAGCGTCATGTTCCGCTCCCTCGCCCCGCGCCGGACCGTATCGATGAGACGCGCGAGCCGCTCAGTCGCCACCTCGTCCGGGACGGTCATTTCGACCGGCATCCGGGTGGCCGGCGTCCCATCCCGCGGGGAGAACTTGAACGTGTACGCGTCGTCGAAACCCACCATGCGTACGACGTCCAGCGTCTCCTCGAAGTCGGCATCCGTTTCGCCCGGGAACCCGACGATCACGTCGGTCGTGAGCGCCAGACCGGGAATGGCCGACCGGAGCCGATCCACGCACTGGAGGTAGCCCTCGCGCGTGTATCGCCGCAGCATCCGCTTGAGCACACTGTTCGAGCCGGACTGCATGGGCAGATGCACGTGCTCGCACACGGCATCCACCTCGGCCATCGCCTCGATGACGGCTGGCGAGAAATCGTTAGGGTGCGGGCTGGTGAATCGAACGCGCTGAATTCCCGGGACCGCGCCGACGGCGCGCAGCAGATCGGCGAAGCCACGCTCGCCATCGTGGTACGAGTTCACGGTCTGCCCGAGCAGAACCACCTCGGTCTTTCCCTCGCTCGCCACCTGCTCGACCTCGCGCACGACGTCCGCCAGCTTCCGACTTCGCTCGGACCCGCGAGTCGTCGGCACGATGCAGTACGTACATCGGTAATCGCAGCCGCGCTGCACGGGAATCCACGCTTTCACCTTGTCGAAGCGACGCGGCGTGAAGTCCTCGTAATGCTCCTCGAGGTCGAACGTCGTGGCGATCGCACGCTCGCCCCGTCTCGCGCCTTCCACGAGCTCCGGCAGCGCCCGATAGCCATCGGGCCCGACGACGAGGCTCACGTGCTTGGCTTTCTCGAGCAGCTGCGGTCCGAGACGCTGCGCCATGCACCCGGTGACGCCCATGACCGAGTCAGGCTTCATGTTCCGCTTGAGCTCACCGAGGCGACCGATCACGCGCTGCTCCGCGTGATCGCGAATCGCGCAGGTGTTGAGCAGGATGACGTCCGCGCCGTCCGGAGAGTCGACGGCCTGGTAGCCGCTGTCCGTGAGGCGACCGAGCATCAACTCGGAATCGCTCACGTTCATCTGGCAGCCGTAGGTCTCGATGTAGACCGTGGGGCGGGTGTCGGACATCAGCGAATGATGGCCTGGAGCGGAACGCCGAGCAATCGCGACGCGTCGCCGTCGAGTCGCGCGCGGCAGCGCGTTCCGCGAGGAATCGCTGGATCGACCGCGACCGTGAGGTAGTCCTCCGTCAGACCTTCTCGCCGAGCGGCGGTACCCATGACGACAAGATCACAGTCGCCACCAATGCGACGGGCGCGGTGCGCGGCGGCACGTCGCTCCGCAACGGCGCGTAACTCGGCCGCCCTGCGCTCGATCGTCGAGGCGGCAACGTGACCAGGGAGTCGTTCTGCCGCTGTGCCCGGCCTCAGCGAGTATGGGAACACGTGGAGGTACGTGAACGGAAGCGACTCGGCGAGCGCCACGGTGCAGCGATGGTCGTCCTCTGTCTCACCGGGGAACCCGGCAATGACGTCGGCACCGAGGCCGAACACAGATACGCTCGTGGCGATGCGCTCCACGGCGGTTGCGTACGACGCCGCCTTGTACCAGTGACGGCCCATTCGTTTGAGCACCGCATCGGACCCGGACTGCAGCGGAGCGTGCAGATGCGGCGCGAGATGATCTGCGTGGGCGAACAGATCGCGCAGGCGGTCGTCGACCTCCGTGGCTTCGAGCGAGCTGAGGCGAAACCGAACGCGGGTCACCTCACGAACGAGTTGCTCGACGAGAGCGGACAACGTGGTGTCCGTGTCCACGCCGTAGTGGCCGATGTGTATTCCGGTCAGCACGATCTCGGGATGATGATTCGCGAGACGCTCAGCCTCGTTCACGAGTGCGACGATGCTTCGAGACCGTGCGGCCCCGCGCGCGAGCGTCGTCGCGCAGAACGTGCAGTGCTCGTCGCATCCGTCCTGGATGCGCAGCAGCGCGCGCGTTCCGGTCTGGACGTCAGGCGGCAGCGCCGGCGTGGTAAGACCGATGGCCTCGGCCACGCCTAACAAGTCGCCACCGGCCACCACCCGCTCGACGGTGGGCAGCGCCGCGATTGTCCCGTCGTCACGCGCCGCCGCGCACCCCATCACCACCGTGCGTAGTGCGGGGGCGCGCCGCGCCGCCCGCCGCACGCTCTGTCGCAGGTCGGCCTCGGCAGCCGCCGTTACGGCGCAGCTGTTGAACACGGCGAGATCCGCCTCGTCAGGCGTCGCGACGATCTCGCCGCCCGCCGCCTCGATCATCGCGCGAACCGCTTCGGTGTCGTACTGATTCGCTCGACACCCGAAGGTGCGGAGATAGGCCTTCACGACGCGGCGCCTGCTCCAGCGCTCGCTCGAGCCATCGGGGCCGTCGGCGGGCGCACCGGCAGCAGGATGTGGAACGCGCTTCCGGCTCCTTCGGTACTCTGCACCCAGATGCGCCCGCCATGCGCTTCCACGACGAGACGACAGAACGCCAACCCGAGGCCCGAGCTCCGAACGCGTGGGACGTTAGGCGTCTTCACGCGCTCGAACTTGTGGAAGATGACTTCGTGATACTGGGGCGGAATGCCCGGGCCGTTGTCGGCGACGGTGAACAGGACGCCGCGTGGATCGGTTCGGGCCATGACGCGCAGCTCGATCGCGCTCGACGAGTGCACGAGCGAGTTCTGAATCAGGTTGCCGAACACGCGCTTGAGCAACGCCCTGTCCGCGAGGAACGTCGGCACGTCGGCGGCGACCTCGATGCTCGTCGCCGCCCGCTCCTGCTGCAGGCGGAGCGACCAGTCGCTCATGATGTCGGCAACGAGCGCCGACGGCGCGAGCGGCTCGAGGTCGAGCGAGATCGACGTCTCCTCGATGCGCGCAACCTCGAGGAGGTCCTCGATGAGGTGCAGCAGCTCCTGCGCCTTGTTCTCGGTGTCGCGTAACGCACCCTGCTGCGGCAACCCCACCGGCCCGAGATCGCCATCGGCAAGCATCTCGAGCGTCGCGATGATCGACGTGAGCGGGGTCTTGAGATCATGCACGATCATCTTCATGAGATCATCCCGCACCTTCTCGAGCTCGCGCAGCTTGCGGTAGCTGTCCTCGAGGGCGTCGGTCGCAGCCTTCAGCTTGAGAAGGCTCCTGACGCGCGCCCCGAGCACCATGCGGTTGTGCGGCTTCGTGAGGAAATCGTCGCCGCCGGCCTCGATGGCTTTTACGCGATCGGTCGTGTCGTTGAGCGCCGTGACGAAGATGACCGGGATGCGCGCGGTACGCGCATCGCGCTTGATGCGGCGGCAGACCTCGAATCCGGTTGACCGATCGTCGACGCCGAGCTCGCCGGCAGGCATCGAGACGTCGAGAATGACGAGCTCCGGCCGATGCTCGAAGCATCCCGCCAGCGCCGACGGGCCGTCCTGCGCCGAAACGGTGCGGTAACCCAGCGTGTGCAGCTGGTCGATCAGCAATTCGACGTTGGCCGGAACGTCGTCGGCAATCAGGATCAGCGGCGCGTCGGCGCGGACCGGCTGCGTCATCTCATTACGGTCGGATCGTGAAGCCCAAACCGAACGTCCATGACCGCTCCGTCGCGTCGATGTCGCTGGCCGTGCGCGACGCACGCTCGACGAAGAAGTCGACCTGCGCTCGTCCGCGCGCAAATGGCGCGCCGGTTCCCAGCGTGAAGGCGGTCTCGTGCACCTGCTCACTGTCGGCGAGGAACGGAAGGGTTCGCCGTCGTGCACCGGCGCGAATCGTCACGTGCTCGCCGAAGAGCTGTGGCCCAACGGCATCGACGCCGAACCCGAGATCCCAGGCATCCTTGGCGTTCGCGTTCTCCGATCCCAGGCCGTCCATGTCGGACCAGAACGTCCTATCGACTCGGAATGCCGCGGTCAGCCCCGGAAGGTCCCACCGCACGCCAGCGCCGAATCGCGAGGGCGCGTGCGCCTTCGCCTTGAGCGTGTCGGCCTCGCGGAGATCCAGCCTGCCGCCAAAGCGTCCCGACGCCCCGATCGTGAGCGTACGCATGGGGCGCCACAGCAGGCCGCCGGAATACCCATACCCCCAGTAGTTCACCGTCGACGTATCACGAAGCGGTGCGAACGTGAGCGAGTCGTCGAACTCGCGAGCCATCGTTAGGCGATTCTCGCCCGGGAAGAGATGAACGGCCGCCCCGAGGATGAGGTTGTCGCGGATGGCCCACGACCCCGCGAACCGCACATCGTTCAGCGCACCCTCCGACTGGAAGGACTGGGTGAACGACACTGTATCGCCCTGAAAGGACGTGCTCCCGCGAATCTCCGTCCCCCATGTCCGGTCCAACATCGTCGAGTACGAGACGCCAAGCACACCCCGCGATCCGATCGGAACCGCAGCAACGAAAAGCGGAAACCGGTAGATGTTCATCGAACCGGTCTGACCGCCCGATTCCAGCTGCCGCCGCTCCTGCTCCGACTGCAGGTACAGTCCGCCGCGCCGCATCAGAGCGAGTGCGGCCGGATTGATCGGAGACAGCGCGTCGGTTTCGCCGGTGGCTCCGCCAAGCGACCGGGAGAAGACACTGAGCTGTCCGGGCGGATATCCGAACCCCTGCGCGCCGAGAGTGCCCTGGGCATTCGATCGCGACGAGATGACGGACACCGCGCAGCCGATGCTGAGAGCGACGAGCGATCGCCGCATCATGGAACCCCGAACTGAACCTGGTCGATGTACGTGAGCCGCAGTCGCGGCCGTTGCGATGGATCGGCGTCAGTCGAGTAGAAGAGCGCCGCCGGCGCCGACGCACCCTCCGTCGACGAACGCAGTACGATCGCGCGCTGCAGCGTGGTCGTACCAACGGCCTTCCACTCGCGCAGCGCGCCCACGATCTCGATCGCCCGCACCCCGCCGTCCGACGGTTTGAGTCGCAATGAATCGATCTCCAGATTCGGACTGTTCAGAATGCCGGCCGACCGCCCAATATCCGTAACCCCAACCGCCGCGCGCACGACTTGTGGATAGATGGTCAACGTGTCACCCGCGTCGACCGAGGTTGCGGGCACCTGCGTCAACAGGAGCGTTGCGCGCACGACGGTCGACGAATCGATCAGGCGTTCGGGAATGTCGAACCGCAGATACGCGCGCTGCGCGGGCAGGCCGCCTACGCCCAGCAGGTTCCCCGCGCTGCCCGACAGCGTCTTGGCGACGATCTGATAGTCGGTCAGGTCGGTCTTGAGCGTCGGATTGTCAGTGGGCGTCAGCGACGTGGCGCTGTTGATGACCGAATGCACCGCCGTGTCGGGCGATGGATCATATGTGAGCGTCGGCGCTCCGCCGCCCTCCCGCGAGATGATGCGAATCTGCGCCGACGCGGAGCTCGCGACCTTGAACCCGATGCGTAACCGTCTTGGCTCCGTGCCGCGAAGCTTCTCCAGCACCTTGTCGTTGTCCAGCGGCACGCGCAGCGTGTCTTTCAGGTCGGTCACCGCATACGTCTTCGAGCCGATCAATCGATCCGGTCTGAAGAGCGCGAGGGCAGTAGAAACCGCCGTGTCGACCGCCGTGGTGTCGACGTCGTACAGCTCGATCGTCACCGGCTGGGTCGCCTTCGTACCCGTCGTGTCGAGCAACACGTTCACGCCGGCGCTGTCGACGGTGTAGATCACGCTGTCCGTGCCACCGCGCGTGAAGTGCTGCACGAGCGTGTCGAACCGCATCACGGCCCGCGCGTCGAGCGTGTCACCGCGCGATGCGACGAGGAGACGAGACTCGGTGCCGATGGCCGGAAAGCCGAGGATCGTCGTGTCCACCGAGACGAATGCGTCGAGCACCGTGTCGCGCGAATCGACGCGCTGCTCGGGGCAGAGCGACGGACACCCGGCGGTGCCGTTCAGATCCTCGCTGCACGCGACGACGCCGCTCACCAGCGCGGTGAGCACCGCGATCCCGACGAACCGATTACGCAAGCCGTACACTCCGTCCTTCCACGTCAAAGCTGTCAACGATTCCCATGATCACCGCGTCGACCGGTCGATCTTTCGTCGCCGCCGTTAGGCGCGCCGAGCTGCCGGTCGCGTAGAGGATGACTTCGCCCAACCCCGCGCCGACGCTATCCACCGCGACGACGTACCCGCCCTCGCGACCAAGATCGGTCGTGAGGTTTTCGACAATGAGCAGCTTGAGTGACCCGAGTGACGGGTCCTTCCGCGTCGAGACGACGGTGCCCACGATGCGTCCGAGCTTCATTGGTGATGACTCAGCGCGGCCGGTGTAAACGGATGCGGAAGCAGCGTCGCCAGGCGCCAGTGCGCCTCGCCACCATGCGTCGTGTAGCTCACGATCGCGAGGTCGGGTGCGAACTCGACGAGCGCCTGCCGACACATTCCACAGGGCGGCGTCGGCTCATCGGCCTCGGTCGCGACGACGAGGAGATCGAAACGCCTCACGCCTCCCGCCACAGCTGCCGCGAGCGCCCCGCGCTCCGCACAGATGCCAGCAGGATACGCCGAGTTCTCGACGTTGCACCCCGCGAAGACGCTGCCGTCAGCGCCCACCAGTGCGGCACCCACTCGGAAATCGGAGTACGGGGCGTACGCGCGCTGCATGGCAGCGAGTGCGGCCGCCCGTACGGATTCGAGCGATGGCGCGCCCGCGAGAGCGGGACGCGTCATTGATTCACGAGCTCGGAGAGAAAGGCCCGCCCGCGGCCCCGAAACGAAACCCCGAACCACTCCGCGACCGTGGCACCGAGATCTGAGAACGTCGATCGACGGCCAAGATCTATAGCGCGCACCCGAGGGCCGGCCGCGAGCAGCGGCACGCACTCGCGTGCGTGATCGGTCGACGCCGTCGTGGGGTCGTTGCCGTGATCGGCCGTGATGAAAAACAGATCGTCCTCGCGCAGGGTGGACAGCATGGATGGCAGAGCCCGGTCGAACTCGCGCAGTGCTCCATAGAACCCCGCAGCGTCGTTTCGGTGCCCAAAAAGCTGGTCGAAATCTACTAGGTTGACG
>Ga0207674_10001552_pt1 | contig 29587 bp, 28 predicted proteins | sample KBSCornC72_FD_184303 | JGI IMG/M metagenome (GOLD analysis project Ga0207674, IMG submission 184303) | Corn rhizosphere microbial communities from Kellogg Biological Station, Michigan, USA - KBS Corn C7-2 (SPAdes) (version 2) | ecosystem: Host-associated > Plants > Roots > Rhizosphere > Soil ...
GCGCGACGATCCGCGCGCCCTGCATCTTGGAAAACGCGCTGATGTGGTTTCCCCCGCGTCCGCCGCACCCGACGATCGCGACGCGCAAATCGTCATTCGCGCCGACCGCGCGCAGCTTGGAACTAGCCAGGATCGTCGCGGCGCCGGCCGCCGCGGAAGTGGTAAGAAATCGTCGACGGGTCATCCGAGTCATGGCGGGCGCACCTTTCGGTTAAGAGGGAGAATCGAGCCGAAAATTATACCGACACCAGTCCCCCAGTGTTGCGGAAATCGATTGCGCAAGCAACCCGTCCGGCCTTCCGCTTGCGGCTAGCGGCCGAGCACCACAAGCAACCGCGCCTCCTCGAAACAGATCAGCCCGCTGCGCCCGGCGCGCCCCGCTGGCGCAACGGGTCCAACTCGAAAAACCCAAAACCAAATACCACTTCCTCAAGTCCCAACCGCGAATCCCTACCCCCCGTTGCGCGCGGCGCGCCTCGCGCGCGCAACATCCCCCGTAATACGGAGGTTCAACATGCGCCGACGCCCCGAATCCGCCTCCTCCTTCATCCTTCTGCATTCATCCCTTGATTCGATTCCCCAAAATTCCCCAGAATCGAGAGCTCGCGAAAAATCACCCCAAAATCCCGCCCACATTATCATCCGCCTCTTCCCTTCGCGTCCGGGCGCCTTGGCGTTCAACTCGAAATCGAACCGCGCCAATCGTACCCGCCAAAGCGCGCCAAACCCTGCCAATCCACGCCAACGCGCGCCACCACTCAAAATCTGCGAAACGAAGCGACCTGCCATACTGGCATTCCTCACCCCACCCGCGCAACACGGCGCAACACCGCGCCACAACGCGAACGCCGGCGCAAAACGAACCCATCGCAATCCGCCGCCGTGGACGCAAACGACCGAGGCGCGCGGGGTAGGACGCCAGATCCCCTAAAGCTTTCTTCGTGGCGCGTCCGATAACGATTCCAGTCACACCCTTCAAGGAGTACGTTGATGGCGAACATTTTCAAACGCGCGGCCCGGCGGATCGGACGTTGGACGGGCATTTCCCCCCGGCCGGAATTCGACAATAACCTTCCGCTGATCGAGGCGGTTTCGGCGTCGGACGTCGGCGAATCCGCGAGCGCCATCGACACCGGCGCCGCGCCGGAGGCGACTGCCACGGCGACCGCCGAGACCGGGACTCCGCTGGTGGACGCATCCGGCAAGCCTTGGGACGAGGCCCTGGCGACCAGCGCGACGCTCGCCCAGCAGGACACGGACGCGGCCATCGAGGCGGCGATCGCCAGCGGGCAGTTCGACGACGCGTCGATCCTCTCCAACGCCGATTTCAGCGCGTCGGCGATCAGCCCGGACGAGGGCAAGCCGGTCGAATTCCCTGCCATCGCGGCGAGCGTGCTGGCGCAGGCGCCGGCGGCCGTGGCGGAGGAAGCGCCGGTCGTCGAAGAAGTCAAAGAAGTCAAAGCCCCGATCGAAATCAAGCCCGAGCCGGCGACCCCGGTCGGACTCCCGATGCCGCAGGCGAACGTCAGCTTTACCGAGCTGTACGAGCTGCTGGCGGCCGAGGTGGACAAGCGGACGGACCGCACCGTCAACGTTTACGAGCGCCTGTTGCAGGCGACCCGCGAGGAGCTGGAGGCGACTCGCAAGAGCAGCCGCATCGCCTGGTCGGTGGGCGGGGTGATGACGGCGTTCGCGGCGTTCGGGGCGATCTGGGCCGCCGGTGAGGTTGCGGCGACGCGCGTCGAGGTCGCGGGGCTGAAGCAGCAGGTGACGACCGGCCAGCAGGCGCTTGCCGAGCGCGACCTCCTTCGTACGCAGTTGGCGCAGGCCCGTGAGGCGTCGGCGAAGGTCGAGCTCGACTCTCTCAAGGCGCGACTGGATCAGGCCGTGGCGGTGACCGCCGAGCGCGACCGCCTGCGGGGCGAGCTGCAGGTGGCGACCAGGGCGCGGCTGGACAGCGAGGCGGAGCTTCGCCTGGCGCGGGCGGCCATTCCGGCGACACAGCCGGTGAGCCAATCCAAGCCGGCGTTCGATAGCAAGCCCGCGGCGCGGCAGGCGTCGGCGACGGAAACCGTCGCCGGGGCGGGGGCGGAGCGGCCGGACGTGTGGTCTACGCTGCTGAATGGCGATCGCTGAGGTCGTAACAATTACAACTCAATCCCACCGGAAAACCCGCGACGTTTCGCGGGTTTTCTGTGTGATGTAGTTCGGTCTACTTGCCGAGCGATCGCAATAGTGCGCCGGCCTCGGCGTAGTTGGGATCGATCTGCAGGGCGCGGCGGGCGGCCTGCTCGGCTTCGGCGGGTTGGTTCAGGCGCAAGTGAATGGTCGCGCGGGCGTAGGGAATCTCCGCGTTCGACGGCTCGGCAATCTCGGCGTCGCGAAGCGCGGCGACGGCTTCGGAGAGGTGGTTGGTCGCGGCGTAGGCGAGGCCGAGGTTGTAGCCGGCGCGGGGGTAATGCGGCTCGATCTTCAGGACCTGTTGCAGACACTGGATCGTGCGGTCGGGCTCTTTGACTTCGCCGTAGGCGAGGGCGAGTTTGTACCAGTATTCGGCGACCCTGGGTTCGAGTCGCACGGCGCGGCGCAGGTGGTCGATTGATTCGGCGTACTTGCCCTGCATCCCCAGGCCGACGGCGAGGGCGTCGTGGATCGGGGCGGAGTTGGCGTCCCAGGAGACGGCCTTCTGGAAGTATTTGACCGCCGTGTCTACGTCCTGTTTGGCGATGGCGTAGAAGCCTTGCTGCATTGCGCCGCCGGGCTGGTCGGCGCCGAGCTTGAGATAGGCGAGGAATTCGTGGCCGCCGGGTGAATCGGGATTGACGGCGTCGCGCAGGCCCCAGAGGGCGCGGATGCGGACGGCGCGGACGGGGTCTGTCACCAGGGCGCGCAGGGCGTTGCGTGCGTCTTGATCGCCGGCGTGGGCGAGGGGTTCGAGGGAGCGGGCGGCGTTCTCGCGCACGAGGGGGTCGGTGTCGGATTTGGCGGCGATCAGGGCGGCTTTCACGTCCGCGCCGCCGAGCCACTGCGACAACAGGCCGGTCATCACGGCCCGCCAGAAGCCCTGCTTTTCGCCGATGAGCATGGAAAGGATCGACGCTTTCGCTTCGGGTTTGCCTTCGCGCGCTTTGGCGACCCAGGTTGCGCGGTCGCGGGTCGGGCGGCGCATCTTGTCGCCGTACCATTTCTCGGTGGCGGCCAGCGACCAGTCGGCGTCCTTGTCGGTGTGGCAGCGATTGCAGGCGTTGGGGACCTTGTAGTCGCGCGTCAGCAGGGGGTCGGGGATGGTGAAGCCGTGATCGTGGCGGCCGTGCCGCTGCATGTAGGTGGTCTGCGGCATGTGGCAGTTGACGCACTGGTTGCCGGCGCTGTCGGCCTTATGGAACGAGTGCTGCTCGGGGACGATCAGCGGGCTGCCCTGGAACGAGCCGTTGTGGCAGCGCATGCAGAGGGCGTTACCGGGCAGGAGTGTTTTGGACGAGTGGGGTTCGTGGCAGTCGACGCAGCGGACGCCGGCGGCGTGCATCTTGCTGCCGGTGAAGGCGGTGAGTTCGTAATCCTCTTCCTTGACTTGGCCGTCGGGATAGAAGAGGTCGGACAGATCGGGGATCGTCAACGAGTAGTGATCACCGAACGCGTCGCCGGGGGCGAAATCGCCGGTGAGTTCGCCGCGGCGGGCGTGACACGAGCCGCAGGTCGCGAGCATTTGATCTTTCGAGAACCGGCGCGGCGAGGTGGCGGTTTCCTTCACCGAGCCGTGCGCGCGGTTTTGCCATTCGACGTGCGCCTTGAGCGGCCCGTGACAGGATTCGCAACTGACCGTGGGCTGGGCCATGGCGGTGTGGTAGGCGTCGGTGGCCTCGTCGTAGTTTTTTCGGACGCGGGTGTTGTGGCAGGCGGCGCACATGCTGTTCCAGTTCATTCCGCGGCCGGTCCAGTGGCCCCATTCGCCGGGCTTGCGGTCTTCGTTGCCGTAGACGTTGAACCACTCGTTTTTGTGAGGGTCATAGGAGGCTTCGAAGGTTTGCCAGCGCCCGCCGGTGGTGGGGGTGAGGAACTGGCGAAGGGGGTCCACGCCGATGACGCGGTCGGCTTGGAAGACGGTTTGTCCGTTGAGTCCCGGTGTGACGATTTCGAATTTGCCGGCGGTGAGGCGGACGTCGGTCGCTTGTGTGCCGTGTTTGAAGTGTCGGGGTGGGTCGAAGGCTGGCGTGTCGATCTTGGGGTCGATGTTTCGTTCGGCGAGGCCGTGGTGGGAGGTGGCCCAGGCGTCGTATTCCTTCGCGTGGCAGGTTTGGCAAGAGGCGGAGCCGGCGTACGTGGCGTAGACCTCGGCGTCGGTCGCCATCGAACTCTGTGTCGTCGCCGGATTCATCACGCCCAGGTCGGAGTGGCCGCCGGGGTGCATCCAGTAGATCGTCACGCCCAGGATGGCGCCGAGGAGGCAACCTAGGGCAAGACCGACGGCCAGAATCATGGGCAGACTGCGCCTTCGCGGCACGGGTCGCGTTGCCGAGGCTCCGCGGGTTTTTCGTAGGTCTTTCTCGCGGCGCCGACTGGACATTCTGACTCACCGTAATGCAAGACACGGCCCGCGAGCGGGCCGGCTAAACTTTGCGAATTAATTCGCGACGAACTGCATGATCCGTGCGGCGTGTCCGGCGCTTTTGGTTTGATCGGATACGCGGAGGCGGAGGGCGTGGTCGCCGGGTTTGAGGTCGGTGGCGAGCATGACGGTGCGGGGGTAGTGGAGGCCTTTGCTGAAGCGGTGGTAGAGGTTGACGTTTTGAAATGCGCCACCGTCCACGCTCGCCTCCAACGCCCCCGCGTCCGGCCCGGCCAGGACGTACGCGCCGACGGCCGTTCCGGTGAACGCGAGCGTACACTCGGCGCCGGGTTCGGTGGCGCACAGCATCGGGATCGAGGTGAAGCGCGACCGTTTGCTGCCCGGAAGGGACTTCCAGTCGGGCACGGCGAGTGTCCACCCGTTGACGACCGTCGCTTGCGCGGGATCGATGAATCGCCCGGCGGCGTAACTCATCGGGTCGAGCATGTTCTCGGGCATCGGGTGCGGCGACGCCGGTGCGTCCGCCTTCACGGGGCCGGCCCACATGCGGCTGAACAGCTCGTCGATCATGTCGGCGGCGATGCGATTGCCGCGCGGGGCCGGGTGGACGCCGCCGTAGTCTTTCCATGTCAGCTCGCCCGCCGAGATTTCCCGCGCCACTTCGGCGGCGAGGTGGACGGACGGGACGTCGTACGCCTTGGCGACTTCCTCGTGGGCGGAGACCGTCAGCGGCGTCTTACCCGACTGCAGCGTCTGAAGCATTCCCTCGTTGACGAAATAGATGATGACGACGTCGACGTTCGGGTTGAGCTGCCGGGCGTGGCGGACGATCCCTTCCATCCCGCGGACGCACTCGGCGTGCGTGTGGGCGGCGTCCTGATCGTCGTTCACCGCGAACTCGACGAAGAGCAGATCGACGGCCCCGTCATTGAAGACGTCGGACGCCAGCCGAAACGCGCCCGTCGTCGAGCAGGTCGAGCCGATGCCGGCATTGATGAAGTGGAACTTGATCTGCGGGAACCGGCGTTCGAGGATCTTGGAGACCATCGGGCGGTATCCGTCCATTTCGGTGATCGACCCGCCGAGAAACGCCACGCGCCCGACCTTCTCATTTTCGAACGTCGCGCGCGACCGCCGCAGATCGCCGCGGGCCATGACCCGTTCGCCATATGGCAAGTCCGCGGCACAGGCGCCGAAGGAGACGGCGAGCACCGACATTAGCGCAAGGCATTTCGACACACTCATCTCATCTCCTTCAAACGCCCCAGCAATCCGACCGCCGCCTCGACGAGGCGTTCCCCGCCGCCGGGCTCGATGGTGGCGTTGGTCGGCTCGTAGGCGCCTTCGTCGAATGCCTTCCTCGTCGGGACGTAGCCGAAGGAATCGTTTGCCAGCTCGATCACGATCGTATGGGGGAACGGCGACCGCGCCTTGATCGCCAGGCCGAATTCCACGAAGAGCTCGGACGGCAGCAGCACGATCGCGGTGTCGTCGCCGAGGCGGACGGCCTGAACCTGGGCCGCGATCGGGCCGCCATGCCGCTCTTCGATCCGCATGATCTTCGTCGCCCGCACGCCCACGAGGAACGGCAGCTTGCGTTCCTGGATCTTCTCGAATGCCTGGCGCGCCTTGGCGATTTCATCGCTTGAAAAGTGCTGCAGCGGCAGATGGACGGTCTTCGTCGCGATCGCCAGCGTCGGGCGCGTTACCCTGGATAGCGTCGGCAGGGCGTCGCAGACCGCGTTGCCGAGCAGTCGCCCGATCCGCGCCGACTCGTCCGGACCTTTCTGCGGCGAGTCGTTCGAGACGTCCACGTGATTCACGTTGCCGCTCGTGCCCTGCGCGAAGATCGACGCCACATTGGTACCGAGCCGCGACCTGACCGTCTCCTCGATGTAATGCGGGAAATCCGCCGAGTATTCCGTGCCGCCGGCCGTATCCGGGTGGAGTGGGAACCGCGTGAGCACCGCAGCGGTCGCGCCGCCCGACCGCGTTACGCGGAGGATATCCACGCGTGGGTCGATCGGACCGGCCGGGCGGGCGATCTTCGGGTTGAGCTTGCCGGGGTTCCAGGCGACCGTGCCGTCGATCATGACGTAGCGGCGGTTGAACGCGACGTTCGGCTGCGCCGTGTCACCGGCGGCCAGTTCGGCGGGTTGCACGCTGGCGCTTGCCGTGATGATCGCCTGGACGATTCGGTCACCCAACATCGTTGGATAATCCACCGTCCGCGCCGGATCGACGCCGGCGTGATCGTGCAGGGCAATCCGGTGCAGGTGTTCGGCCAACGCGCCGAAGTAGTCCGGGCCGGTGTGGGTGTGTGTCGAGCAAATCGCGATGTGGTCGGCCGGGATGCCGGTGCGCGATTCCGCCATCGCCCGGGCACGCGCAACGACGTCGGCCGAGGTCTGGCACAGGTCGCACTCGACCAAGGCGAACCGCTCATCGCCCTGGCGGAAGACGATCGCCCTGGCGAAGAGCGGATCGTGCACGCCGGTCGAGAGGCGCTCGTAGAAGTATCCGGCGAGGCGATACCCGACGGGCGGTGTGATTGCGACTTGCCCCAGCCCCACCTCCAGCGGTGGGTGGCTCGGCGCCGACGCGCACCCACCCGCCACGAGTGCAACCAGGATGACACCCGACCAACGCATTACCCTACCATACCCGCAAGCCTCGCCTTGCGCCGCACGCCGTGATCCGATTGCCCGTGATCGTGCCGCGGCAAACATTGAGAGTGATTCCGCAGCGCGTTACCCTCGTCACACGAGGCCCCAGCATGAAATACAACGAACTCGTCCAACTCTTCTTCGAACGGTCGAACGCGTTGCAGTGGTATTGGACGCTGTACGTCGTCATCATCGGCGGGCTGCTCGCCTTCTCGTCGCTTCGCAAGCAGCCGGATCACGTGACCGGCCTGCTCGTCACGCTGCTCTACGCGGCCTTCGCGTACAAGAACCTCAGCGCGATCCACGACGTGACGCTGCAACGGCAGGCGGTGCTGGGGGCGATCAACGAGTCGAGTAATGCCGCGTCCGTCGCGTCCGGCGCCGGCGCCGAATCGACGACGGATGCCCACTTCCGGGTGGCCCTCCAGCCGACGCTGGTCGCCCCGGCGTACGCCGGCGTTCGTAACTTCCACGTCACGTGTGACATACTGACCGTCGCCGCGCTCTGGGCGATGGAACTCCGACGCCGCCGTTACGCCCCCCTGAACAGGGCGATGGAGGGTGCGCCGCCGGGCGTCTAACGTGTTGGCATGTTATCGCCACTGACGACTTCCGCGGCTTCGATCCCGTTTCCCCCGCTCCCCCGTCACGACGGCCAACGCCCGACGCGCGGCCAGACCATCGCCACGTCCGAGCAGCAGCTCACACTCAGCATCACGCCCAAGGCGAACACCGGTCTGAAGGTTCGCCTCACGCCCACCCGGGCCAGTGCGTCCGCGGCACTGCACCAGCAGATCGCGTCGCTGCTCGCCCTTCGGCCGCTGGACGTCGAACTGGACCTGTCGGACGTCAACTGCATCACCGGCAGCCTGGTGACGCTGCTCATGAGCCTGCGGCGGAACGTCACCGAGTACGGCGGGCACTTCCACATCACCGCGGCACATCCCTTGGTGCGGGAGCTATTCCATCGGACGGGGTTGGATATCGTTCTTCAGATCGACCAGCCTGCGCACGCGTGAAGCGCGAAGCCGCAAGCGGGGGGGATGGGACCTACTCTTCGATGCGATACAGCGCGCCGACCGTGCGCAGGTAGAGCGCCTTCCCGCTTACCGCCGGACTCGCCTTGAAGCCCGCCTCAAGTTTATTCGCCGCCAGTTTTTTGAACTCCCGTCCCGCCGCCACCACGCTGGTCGTGCCGTCGTCGCCGAAGAAATAGACTTTGCCGTCGCCGTAGAGGGGAGCGGCGGAGAAGTTGGGGGCGAGGCGTTGCCGCCAGACGTCGGCGCCGGTCTTGGCGTCGACGCAGGAGGCGATGCCGGTGGCGTCGATGAAATAGAGCAGGCCGTCCGCGAGCAGCGGGGATTGCTTGTCCGGGCCGTTCCTCGTCACCTTGAACGCGACGTTCGCCTGGCTGAGGACACCCTGGCCGTCGGGCCTGAGGGCGATGACGGCGCCTTTGCCGAAGCCGGGGCAGATGTAGATCAGGCCGTCGCCGACGACCGGGCTCGCGCCGGCGGAATGCCAGTCGCGGTGCTCGAACCGCCAGATTTCCTTGCCCGTTTCCGGCTCGTAGGCGTAGGTCGCTTTTGAGCCGGTGCTGATCGCGGCGGGTTTGCCGTTGACGGCCGCGATGCGGCAGGTGGAAAACGCCTTGCGAAAGTCGCCGTCGGCCTTGACGCGGCCGTCCGGGCCGACGTCCTGGTAATCGAGCGAACGCCCGGTCTTCCAGATCGTCTCGCCGGTCGTTTTGTTCAGGCCGACGACGAACTGCGCGTCGCTGCCGTCGAAATCCATGACGAGCAGATCGTTGTAGATCAGCGGCGACGAGCCCGCGCCGCGGAAATGGTTGATGCGGATGTCGCGGCGCTCCCAGATGGGCTTGGCGGTTGCGGTGTCCAAGCAAGTCGTTCCCGCGGCGCCGAAGGTGACGTAGATGCGCCCCTCTTCGATGACGGGCGTGGGCGAGGCGTAGCTGTTGTAGTTCTTAAAGACCGGGTTGGCGGCGGGGTCGTCGAAGAGCTTGATGTCGCGGACGACTTTGCCGGTTTCCTTGTCGAGGCACATCACGTACAGCTCGCGGCCGTCTTCAGTGGCGGTGGTCAGCCAGATCTGGCTGCCCCAGATGACCGGCGAGGACCACCCCTTGCCGTGAATCGGCGTTTTCCACTTGACGTTCTTCGTCTCGCTCCAGGTGGTCGGCAGGCCCTTGGCGTCGGAGACGCCTTGGCCGGTCGGCCCGCGGAATTGCGGCCAATTCTCTTCCGCAAAGGACGCCCCTACAGCAACCCATCCGAGCAACACCGCCGTAGTCAGGAATTGGAAAATGCGCATGGGCTCCGGCACCGTGAGTAAGCAAAGTTTAGCCGGCCCGCTCGCGGACCGTGACTTCTTCATCTTACTCTACCGACTGCCGCGATGTTGGGGGGAGGCGTGCACCGCCGACGCGTCGGGCCGGGCGACGTGGAAATCGAGGACGGCGACGTCGGACTCGACCTGCATCGCCCCCGAGGTCATCGACGTCAGCGTCCGCAGGCGTTCGCCCGGCAGATCGTGGCAGTACCACTCGCGGACGTCCAGCGCCAGCGGCTTGCCGTTGCTCGTCCCGCGCAACCGCGTCTCTTCGACCAGGCAGTTGCAGGTCTGGCCGTTCACCCGCAGCGGGGCCGCCAGCGACGCAATTCGTCGCTCGCCCTTGGACGAGACCGTCTGCCCCTCGACCACGAAATCGGCCTGCAGCGCGTCGGCGGGGAGCGGCAGGTCCTTGTTGTTGATTGACAGCGTCCGCGGGGGCAACTGCGTCGCGCCGGACTGGTCCCGCCAGAGCGTCAGCGTGGTGCTGCGACCCTCGCCGGCGATGACGTAGGTGGCGACCGTGCAGACGTAGCGCTTGCGGCCGATCGTCAACACTTGCTCGTCCTGTTGGGATGCGGGCGTCAATCCCAGGTCGTCGAACCCCCGCACCGCCCCGTCGTCCAGCACGCGCGGCGCGCCGACGGGCTCGAACGCGTCGTTGACCCAGCGGCTTTCCTCAATCGCCCGCCGGCCCGTGGACGGATCGACCGTGACCGTGACCTTCCGCTTGATCGTTGCCGGCGAGCCGTTGGTGCGGACGTGCGCCTCGGTGATGACCCACGACCCCTGGGCGAGGTGGCGGTAATCGTTGCACGGCGCATTGCTCTCGCCGATCGCCACGCCGGCGATCAACAACGGAATCACGAAAAGCAGACGGCCAACACGCATGACCCGCGTATTACACCGCCTTCGTCAAATCGTTGAGAAACCGCTGGAAATCATGCGATTTCGGACACCTTGGGTGCGATCAACGGAACCGCGTGTCGAGCGTAGCGTGCGGCCCTTGCTCACTTGCGGTCGAGATCTTCCAGCGCGTTCCAGAAGTCGTCACTGCTTGCCGCCGTCGCGTCCTGCGCCGCCCGCCAGCAGGCGGGACAGTAGTAGCGGCCTTGCGGGTCCTTAACGCGCTTGGAGAGTGAGACATCGGTCTGACAAACGGAGCAATACTTCCGCATGGATTCGGCGACCGGGACGCGGACGATGGCGCCGCACTGCTTGCAGCGCCCCAGTTTGCCGCCGGCCGAATCCGGCAGGTGGGTCACGTGCTTGCACCGCGGGCAGGGGACTTGGATGGCCATCGCGCTACAACTTCTTTCGGCCCCGCCGAACGGCGGGGTGAGACGTGGTCGCGTCGTCTCATCATACGCGGTGTCCACTTCGGGAGGGTTTGCCGTCGAAATGGAGTTCGCCGCTTGCGGCTTCGCGCGCGTTCGGGCGCGCGACAAGCCGCAAGCGGGGGCGTTTACATCGCGCGGTCGTTCTCCGAGAATCCCGCCCGGCCAATGGAGACACCGTACAGCATACGCGTGGTGGACGCCGCCAAACGGTTCGGCGACGTGGCGGCGGTCGATCACGTGTCGCTCGACATTCGCCGCGGTGAATTCTTTTCGCTGCTGGGCCCCAGCGGGTGCGGGAAGACGACGCTGCTGCGGATGATCGCGGGGCTGGAGCAGGGGGATGGGGGCAATATCGTGATCGACGGGGCGGACGTGACGGAGCTGCCCGCCCACCGCCGGCCGGTCAATTTGGTCTTTCAGCATTACGCCCTTTTTCCGCACCTGACCGTTGAGAAGAACGTGGCGTTCGGGTTGCGATATCGGAACGGGGTGGAGAAAGGGCAGTGGCGGGACAAGGTGGCGGCGGCGCTGGACCTCGTGCGACTATCGGGTCTCGGGCATCGGCGGCCGGATGAGTTGTCGGGTGGGCAGAAGCAGCGGGTGGCGCTGGCACGGGCGCTGGTGCTCGATCCGCGGGTGCTGCTGCTGGACGAACCGCTGGGGGCGCTGGATCAGAAGCTGCGGAAGGAAATGCAGGTGGAGCTGAAGCAGCTCCAGAGGCGGTTAGGGATCACGTTCGTCTTCGTCACGCACGACCAGGAGGAGGCGCTGACGATGAGCGACCGGCTGGCCGTGATGAACGGCGGAAAGGTCGAGCAGATGGACGCGGCGAGCACCGTCTTCGAGCAGCCGGCGACGGCGTTCGTGGCGGAGTTTATGGGGGCGGGGAATTTTTTTACCGCCAACGTGCAATCGGTGGACGGGGCGATCGTAACGGTCGCGTCGGCGGCGGGGTTCGAGACGGCCTTGCTCGCGCCGGGGGCGACCTATCGCGCCGGCGACGCCGTGCGATTCGTCGTGCGGCCGGAAAAGCTGGAGATGTGGCCCACACTCCCAGGCCCCGCCGAGGCGCGGGCGTGCATGGAGGTGACGGTCGAAGAACGCATCTACCAGGGCGTCGCCACCGTCTGGAACGTCCGCAACCGGGCGGGCGAACGGATGAACGTTTACCAGCAGAACGTCGTGCGAACGGCGGGCGAGGAGTTCGTCGTGATGGGCAAGGCCTGGGTCTGCTGGGACCCGCGGCATGCGGTGCTGATGCGCGGCTGATCCATGAAACGTCGGGCGACCCATCTCCTGCAATTGCTTCCCACCTGGCTGGTGCTGGGCGTCTTTTTCCTCGCGCCGATCGGAATCATGTTCGGAATCAGCTTCCGGGAGAAAGGGCCGGCCGGGACGCTCAAGCCGGTGGACGACGTAAAGGCCTACGTCGCCAGCGGGAAGTTCCTGAACAACTATCGTGAATCGCTCGATCCGTCGTACGGCGGCGTGTATTGGCGATCGCTCTGGGTGGCCGTGGTAACGACGGTTGTCTGCCTGGTTATCGGGTATCCGGTGGCGTACTACATTGCGATCGTCGCGAACCCGGCGAGGAAGAATCTGCTCCTGGCGATGGTGGCGATCCCGTTCTGGACGAGTTTTCTGATTCGCATGGGGGCGTGGAAGCTGATCCTCGGGACGGCCGGTGTGCTCAACACGTTTCTCGCCATTTTTCACGCCGGGCCGCTCGACCTGCTCTACACGCCGGGCGCGGTGCTCACCGGGCTGGTGTACGGCGAACTGCCGTTCATGATCCTGCCCCTTTACGCGTCGCTGGAGAAGATGGATCGGACATTGCTTGAGGCGGCGGCGGACCTGGGGGCGGGGCGGGCAGCGCGGTTTTGGCGTGTTACGGTGCCGCAGACGATGCCGGGGATCGTCGCCGGCGTCGTGCTGGTCTTCATCCCCGCGGCGGGGCAGTTCGTGGTCTCGGATATTCTTGGTGGTTCGAAGGGCGCGCTGGTCGGCAACATCATCCAGGAAGGCTTCCAACGGAATAAACCGCTCAAGTCGGCGATCGCCTTCGAGCTGACCGCCGTCGTGGCCGCGCTGCTGGCGATGTACGCGGTCTACCTGCGGCGGCGGAAGGAGAGTCCGCTGTGACGCGCCGGCCGGGCAATCACGTGCTGCGCGGATTCTCATGGCTCGTCTATGCCTTCCTCTACGCGCCGATCCTGGTGCTGATCGTCTACTCGTTTAACACGTCGGTGCAGACGGCGCGGTGGCTCGGGTTTACGCCCAGGTGGTACGCCCAGGTCATGCGCGACCACGAGCTGATCGAATCGGCCTGGAACAGCCTGCTCATTGCGCTGGTGACGACGGTGGTGGCGTCGGTCGTCGGGACGCTGGCGGCCTTGGCGCTGGCGCGATTGACCACGCGGGTCGCCGGGGCGACGCGCGGGCTGCTCTTTCTGCCGATCGTCATTCCGGAGATCGTGGTGGGGGCGGCGCTCTTCACGTTTTTTGTCTCGGTGAAGTGGGATTTGGGGTTTTGGAGCATCGTGGTGGCGCACGTGTCGTTCTCCGTGTCGTACGTGGCGATCGTCGTGCGCGCTCGGCTGGCGGGGTTCGACCGAACCCTGGAAGAAGCCGCGCGAGATTTGGGCGCGGGGCCGATGGGGGTCTTTTGGCGGGTGAAGTTCCCGCTGATTTTGCCGGGGATCGTGGCGGGGGCGCTGCTGGTCTTTACGCTGTCGATCGACGATTATGTGATCACGTCGTTCGTGGCCGGCATCAAGACGCTGCCGCTCCACATTTACGCCAAGCTGAAGATCAACGCGACGCCCGAGACCAACGCGATCTCGACGTTGCTGCTCGCGGTGACGATCGCGCTGATCGCGATCGCCCAGTGGCTGCTGCGGGAACCCCGCCGGAGAAAGTGAATGACACGACGAATCCTCATCGCGCTGTGCTCCCTCGCCCTCGTCGCCGGCTGCAAAGACAAGGGGGCCGCCACGACGCAGGCCGGCGCCGGCGAGCGCGTCGTGAACGTCTACTCCTGGTCCGAATACCTGCCGCAAGACATTCGCGACCAGTTCACCGCCCAGACCGGCATCAAGGTCAACCTCACGCTCTACGAGAGCAACGAAATGCTCCTCGACAAGCTGCAGGCCGGCGTGTCCGACTTCGATTTGGTCGTCCCATCCGACTACACCGTCGCGATCCTCAAGCGGCAGAATCTGGTGCGGAAAATCGACTCGTCGAAGATCGCCAACTGGAAGAACCTCGACCCGCGGTTCCTCGGCCGGCCCTACGACCCCGCCAACGAATACGCCATGCCGATCTTCTGGGGCACCACCGGCATCGGCTACAACAAGCAGGCCGTCGGAACGATCGACAGTTGGCACGCCATGTTCGACGAGCGATACGCCGGCAAAATCCTCATGCTCAAAGACTCGCGCGAGTGCCTGGCCGTCGCGCTCAAGTTGATGGGCAAGTCGATCAACGAGAACGACCCGGCCGTGCTGAAGCAGGCGGGCGACATGCTCAAAGCACAGAAGAAGCTGGTGAAGGTTTATACCAGCGACGACTTCGACCAGACGCTGGGCCGCGGCGACGTGCTGCTGGCGCACGGCTTCAACGGCCAACTCGCCAAGCTCGTCGCCACCGACCGCGCCAAGTTCGCCTACATCGTGCCCAAGGAAGGCGCCACGCTCTGGATCGACGCGTTCTGCATCCCGGCCAAGGCGAAGCACGTGGCGGAGGCGCACGAGTTTCTGAATTTCCTGCTCGACCCCGAAATCGGTGCCCGACTGGTGAACCAGGTCAGCTACGCCAGCGCCAACGCCGCCGCCCGCGCCAAGGTCAAACCCGAGATCCTCAGCGACCCCGCCATCTACCCCGGCGACGACGTACTCAAGCGGTGCGAGGTCATGGCCGACGTCGGCGACGAGACGACGGACCTGATCGATAAGATCTGGCAGCAGGTGCTGGTTGCGCCTTAACACGCCGGCCGCAAAACGCCGCCTACAATGCCGGTGCCACACAACCGTGACCAACCGATGAACGGAGCACTGTCATGCCCAGCAAGATGAAAGCCGTCCAGGTTTCCAAGGCCAACGGCCCGCTCGAGGTCGTCGAGCGCGACATCCCGCAGCCCACCCCCGGCACCGTCCGCATCAAGGTGCAAGCCTGCGGGATTTGCCATAGCGACAGCCTCGTCAAAGAGGGACAGATGCCGGGGATCGTTTACCCGCGCGTGCCGGGCCACGAGGTCGCCGGCGTCGTCGACGCGCTGGGGCCCGGCGTCGATCACTGGTCGGTCGGGCAGCGCGTCGGCGTCGGCTGGCACGGCGGGTATTGCGGCCGCTGCGCCGCCTGCCGCCGCGGCGACTTCTTCGACTGCGAAACCCACCAGGTCACCGGCCTGACCTTCGACGGCGGCTACGCGCAGTACATGATCGCCCCCGTCTCGGCGATGGCCCACATCCCCGACGACCTGAACCCCGTCGAGGCGGCGCCGCTGATGTGTGCGGGCATCACGACGTTTAACGCGCTTCGCAATAGTGGCGCACGCCCCGGTGATCTCGTGGCAATTCTAGGCATCGGCGGCCTCGGGCATTTGGCGATCCAGTTCGCGACGCGGATGGGGTATCACACCGTCGCCGTCGCGCGCGGCGCGGACAAGGAGCCGCTGTCGAAGAAGCTGGGGGCCAGTCAATACATCGACAGCCAAGCCGGTGACCCGGCGGCGGCGCTCCAGAAACTCGGCGGCGCAAAAGTCATCCTCGCGACCGTCACCAGCGGCGACGCGATGGGGGCGGTGCAGACGGGACTGTCGGCCAACGGCACGCTGGTGATCCTCGGCGCGGCCGGCTCACTGCAGGTGAACCCGCTGTTCCTGCTGGGCAAGCGGGCGGCGGTCAAAGGCTGGTATTCCGGCACGTCCATCGACAGCCAGGACACGCTCGACTTCAGCACGCTGAGCGGCGTGCGGTCGATGAACGAGATCTACCCGCTGGAGAAGGCGGCGGAGGCGTACGACCGCATGATGAGCGGCAAGGCGCGGTTCCGGGTCGTGCTGACGACGGGGATTTGAAGCGGTTCGACAGTTGTCGATCGTGATGTCCCCGTTGATTCACCCCCTGGGTGCCACAAGTCGCGGTATTCCGAGACCCCGCGCCCGCTCGCAGTTGTCGGCATGAAGCCGACCGATCTGCGCGGCATCGTCAGTTGGAGCGGCGGCGCGTTCTGACCTCGAACAGAACGTCGCGAGAACGGCATGTACGCGGACGACCGTGATCGCGCGATGACAATGGGGTTATGTTGATCGCGGCGAAACATCCGGCTTGGAAGTTCGAAGCTCGATGCTTCGCAAGCTCAGAGCCTGTGAAGATTTAGAAATGCCACGGCGAAAAGGCGCCGCTTGCGCCGCGAAACACGGGCGAGACGCCCGTGCCACCTCAAATCTTCACAGGTTCTCAGGATGACGGTTGCCTTGCCCGGACGGTGACTTGGCAGATGGTCAAAACATCTTGAGCTGATCCCGTTCGAAGCTGAACTTCGTTTGCGGCTGGTCGACCGGCACCTTGTACTGCCCGCTCCAGCACGCCGTGCACGCATCTTTGTGCGGAAACGTGAACGCGCTCAAGAGCCCCTCCAGCGACAGGAACGACAGCGAATCCACCTCCACGAAGTCCCGAATCTGGTCGATCGTCCGCTCGTTGGCGATCAGTTCCTTCCGCGTCGCGAAGTCGATCCCGTAAAAGCAGGGGTTGCGGATTGGCGGGCAACTGATGCGGAGGTGGATCTCCTTGGCGCCGGCCCGGCGGATGGCGCGCATCTTCGATCGCGTCGTCGTGCCGCGAACGATCGAATCGTCCACCACCACGATCCGCCGATCTTTCACCACGTCGGTGATGATGTTCAGTTTCATCGCCACGGCCTGGTCCCGCTGCTTCTGCTGCGGCAGGATGAACGTCCGCCCGACGAAGCGGTTCGGAACGATCCCCTCTTCGAACGGAATCCCCGATTCCTTCGCAAATCCCAGCGCCGCGCTGCGCCCCGAGTCCGGCATCGGCAGCACGAAGTCCGCCTGCACCGGCGCCTCCCGCGCCAGTTGCCGGCCCAGGTGTTCACGCACGATATGCACCGTCTGCCCGAACACCTTGCTCGCCGGGTTCGCGAAATAGACGTGCTCGAACACGCAGTGCGCCATCTCCGGCGCCGGCTTGTCGAAGTGCCGCGAGTGCAGCCCGTGGTCGTCAATCCGGACGATCTCCCCCGGCTCGATCTCGCGAATGTACTGCGCCCCGATCGCGTCGAACGCGCAGGTTTCCGAAGCCACGCAATAATGCCCGTCCGGCATCTGCCCGATCACCAGCGGCCGAATCCCCCACGGATCGCGCGCGGCCTCGATGCGATTGGGGAAAAGGAAGAGCAGGCTGTACGCGCCCTGCAGGTGCTTGAGCACGTGCGGCAACGGGTCATGCTTCTCCACGTGCGTCGGCTTGGCGAGCAGGTGGACGATGATCTCGGTGTCCGTCGTGGATTGGAAAATGTGGCCGTGCTTCTCGTACTCCGCCCGCAGCAACTGCGCGTTTATCAGGTTACCGTTGTGGGCGACCGCCACCGGGCCCATGAGATACTCGCGGAGGAGCGGCTGGGCGTTGCACAGCTTTGACGACCCCGTCGTTGAGTAACGCACGTGACCGATCGCCGCCTTACCAACCAAATCTTCTTTCAAGATCCGCGGCGTAAACACTTGGCTGACCAGCCCCATCCCGGTGTGCCCCGCCAATTGCGCCCCGTCCGAAACCACGATTCCCGCCGATTCCTGCCCACGGTGGTTCTGCGCGAAGATCCCCTGGTAACAGATCTGTGATGCTTCTGAAGCACCCCAAATTCCGAAGAGGCCGCATTTTTCCTTCTTTTCGTACTCTTCGTATTGTTCGAGGGGAATAGACAATCTAGTTCCTTAAATGCTGATGCCGTAAGGATCTGTATTCGGACGCGCCAATTCGATTGCGGGGAGCCGTGGCGGCGGTGCCGCCTGCACATTCAAACATAGTTTCGCCCGAATGGAAGGTCAACAAAGCACTGTGTAAGGTTCCGGCGGGGGTGGCGTCTTTGGCGTTGGCGGTCTCGCAAGTTCGAACTACGATTAAGGCTAATCGAGCGCCCCTCACCGACCGATAATGAAGGCGGATACGTTAAACGGAGTTTTATGAACGGTTTGAGCATCGTCATCCCCGCCCACAACGAAGCCGCCGTTGTGGGCCGCACGCTGGCCTCGATCCTCGCCAACAAGCTCGACCGTCCGCTCCAGGTGATCGTGGTCGCCAACGCCTGCACCGATAACACCGCCGAGGTCGTTCGCCCGTTTGCCGAACAGGGCGTTGAATTGATCGATACGCCGGTCGGGGGCAAGACCCATGCGCTGAATCTTGGCGACCGCGCCGCCCGGTACGACCTCCGCGCCTACCTCGACGCCGACATCGAGCTCAGCGGTAACGCGCTCCAGGCGGTCGTTGACGCCTTCAAAGATCCCGCCGTCCGCCTCGCGATGCCGCGCGCGCTTCACACCTACCGCGGCCGCAACCCGATCCTCGCCGGTTATTACAAACTGTGGCGCGAGATGCCGTACGTCCGCAAGGGCGCGATGGGCGGCGGGTTTTACGCAATCGACAAGGAACTGCGCTCGCGTTTTCGTGAGTTTCCGACGCTGACCGCCGACGACAAGTTTACGCGAAACCTTGCCCGTCCCGAGGAACGCCACGTCGTCGAAAGTTGCCACGCTACCGTCACCATGCCGCAGACGTTTGGCGACCTGCTGAAGGTCAAGACGCGGTGGACGTATGGCAACCTCGAGTTGTCAGCCCTGCGACCCGACCTCGATCAGAACGACCGCCACAAGCACGAAGGCGCGTTCAGCTACCTGGTGGTGCGGCCGTGGCTTTGGGTACATGTGCCGGCATTCGTGCTCGTCTACGTCTACGCCCAACTCGCCGCCCGCAAGCGGTTCGCGAACAAGCAGACCGTCTGGGACCGCGACGGGAGCACCCGGCCGCATCAGGCGCCGGCGCAGCCGGCGACCGCCACGCCGGCGGCGTGAGCTTGATCGCGACGGCCGATGCCCCGACACTCGTCGGCCGCGCATGCCGCTCGAAGGCGTTATCAACCTCGACAAACCGGCCGGCATCTCGTCCGCGCGGGCGGTCGCGCGCGTCAAGCGGCTGCTGCCCAAGGGGGTCAAGATCGGTCACGCCGGCACGCTCGACCCGTTTGCTACCGGCGTGCTCCTCCTACTTGTCGGCAAGGCCACGCGAAGCTGCGAGAAGCTCATGGGCCAGCGCAAAGGGTACGACGCGACCATCCACCTCGGCGCCCGCTCCGCGACCGACGATCCGGAAGGCCCGATCGAAGAAGTCCCCGGCGTCCGGCCACCCGCCGACGCCGACGTCCAGTCGGCCGCGGCGAGATTCGTCGGTGCGATCCAGCAGCGTCCCCCCGCGTTTTCCGCGATGAAGGTCGCCGGTCGGCGCGCCTACGCCCTTGCCCGGCAAGGCGTCGCCGTCGACATGCAACCCCGAACCGTCCACGTCTACGCGCTGGACGTCACACAGTACGTCTGGCCACTCGTCCGCGTCCGCGTCGAGTGTGGCCGCGGCACTTACATTCGGGCCATCGCCCGCGACCTCGGCGAGGGGCTGGGCGTCGGCGGCTACCTCACCGAGTTGCGCCGCACCTTCGTCGGCGCGTTTCACGTTCGCGACGCGCTCTCCCTCGACGACGTCGCGCAAAAAGGCGTCGGGTCCTGCCTGAGGCCGGTGGAATAGGCACGCCGATTGCACGCCTATGGGACAAGGAGAACCGCCCCATGGCCAACTCAAGTCAAAAGAATCGCGGCCGCACCTCGATCACCCAGCGTGTGAAAAACGCCGGTGGCAAATCAAGTCGCCCGAACGTGGAGCAGGAACGCCGCGTCGAAACCAATCGACCGGTATCCGCCGGCGCCGGGCGCCACCGGGGCGATCGCCGCGACATGAACAAGGCGTATACCGGCAACGCGCGGCATTCGGCGCGCGGCAACACGCCGCGCGTCAACGTCGCGACGCGCAAGGATTAAATGGGCGTTGGCGTCATCCCCGGCACCGGAGACGCGCGAAGCCGTAAGTGGCGGGATCTCAACCCCGGATCGCGGCCGCCAGGTGGGACACGAGCAGGAGGCAAAACCCAACGCCCCCCACGCTCTGGCTGAAGGGCCAGTCCATCCCGTTGGAGATTTCAAAGCCCGCATAGACGTCCAGCAATCCGATCACCACTGCGCACGCCAGCGTCATCGGGATGCGTCGCGCCCACGGGAGGGCCGTCGCGGCGGGGAGGAACAACAGGGCCAGCACCATCACGACCCCCAGCGTGTTGGTGCCCATCAGGAGCACGGTCCCTAACAGCGCCAGGAACCCGATCTCCCACGCGATCGGATGAATGCGGGACAATCGCGCCATTGTCGGCGACTGCGCCAAGAGCAGCCACTTGCGCCACAGCAATGCCGCCAGCATCGCCGCGCCCAGCGCCGGCCCGGCCAGCGCCGTCGCGTCCTGGGCCGTCACCGCCACGTCGATGCCCGTAAACAGGTTTTGCATTTCCGCCACGTGCGCCCCGCTGTTGGCGATCACCAGGAACGAGATGCTCACGCCCGCGACGTACAGGCCGGGCAGCAATCCCGTCAGCCCGCGGTGGCGCGCCCAGGCGAGCAGGGCCAGCGCGACCGCGACGGCGACCAGCGCCGGCGGCAGCTTCGGCCAGGCGAACCGCAGCGACAGCGCCGCGCCGATCGCCACGATTTGCGGCACCGCCAGCGCCACCAGCGCCTCGCGCCGCAGCAGGACGAACGTGCCGAGCACGCCCGCGGCGATCGCCAGCGCGGCGGCGGTGAACAGCAGGGGGTAGTAGAAGGGATCGGGAAACATGGTTGTCAGTTCCGAGGGTTAAGCTCCGAGGTCGCAATACGCGTTGCCGCGTTCGCCCGGGCCGGCGTGCGCAGGTCGAGGTGGGACGGCTCGCCCGGCGCGTCGGGCACGTGCAGGTGGACCACGTCGTCCGCGAGCATCGCCAATTCCTCCGGGTCGTGCGTGATCAGGACGATTCCCAGGCCCGCCTGCTTCTCCTGTCGCAGTGTCTCCACGAGCAGGTCGCGCGACCGCAGGTCCAGGCCGTCGGTCGGCTCGTCGAGGAGCAAGAGTTGCGGGTCGATCGCCAGCACACCCGCGAGCAGGATTCGCTGCTGCTGTCCACCCGAGAGCGTTCGGAACGGCCGGTGCGCCAGGTCGCGCACCGCCAGTTGTTCCATGCGGCGTCGGATCGCCCGCCGCCGCCCGCGTCCCACCCACCCGGGTAGCGACCGCGACGACGCCGCCAGCGACGCCGCGTCGAGGCCGCTCATCGGCCACGTCGGGTCGATCGTGCGAAGCTGCGGCAGGTACCCGACGCGCAGCCGCGGCACGCGCCGGATCTCCCCGGTCATGGGCTTGAGCAACCCCGCGATCGCGCGCAGCAGCGTCGTCTTTCCCGACCCGTTGGGCCCAAAGACGCCCAGGCAGCGCGCGGGATGGACCGCGAGCCGATCCACACAAACGACCGCCCGCCGGGCGTAGCCCAGCGTGCAGTCCGCCAGTTCGAGCAAGGGGGTGTCGTCGTCGTCGTCGTCGTTCATTTCGGTGTAACCCCGGCCGCCTTGGCGGTCTCGATGAGCTTGTCCGCGTCGTAGCGGAAGAGGTCCTGGTACGTCCTGGCCTCGGGCACTCCCAGCACGTGGTCGGGCAGGATGACCATCTTGGCGCCGGCCTGATCGGCAACGTAGCGCGCGAGCTTGTCGTCGTCGTACGTCTCGCAGATCACCACCTTCACGCCCTGCGCCTTCATCTGATCGATGATCTTCTTCACGTACGCGGGGCTGGGCGTGATGCCGACCTTTTCCTCGATCGTCCCCACGACGTCGATCGGCACCGCGTCGGCGAAGTATTCCCACGCCTTGTGAAACGTGACGACCTTCAGCCCGTCGTACGGCTTGAACTTCTGCCGTAGCTCTTTGCTCAGGTCCGCCATCTCCACGACGAACTTCCTGGCGTTCTGCTTGAACAGCTCGGCGTTGGCCGGGTCGGCGGCGGCCATCGCCTTCACCAGCGTGACCGCCATCCGCTGTGCGACCTGCGGGTTCAGCGTGAAGTGCGGATTGCCGTAAGCGTGGACGTCGCCTTGATCGCGGCCGACCCTGCCGGTGGGGACCTCCTTCAGCTCGATGCCGGTGCTCATGTCCACGTTGCCGGGCTGGTTCGCATTGACGCGCGGGTTGCGCGCCCCGCGAAGGAGGTTGTCCCGCCACGGCTCGGTGTCCAGGCCGCTGTGCACGAACAGGTCGGCCTTGTTGAGCTGCACCATTTCCGTCGGCTTGGCCATGACGTTGTGGACGTTTTCGGGGCCTTTCATGACGGAGTGGACGTCTACCCGGTCGCCGCCGATCTGTTTGGCGATGTCGGCGTAGTCGGTGGCGGTGGTGACGATCTTGAGGTTGGCCAAAGCGGCGGGAGAGAGAAGCAATGCCAGGGCCAAGATAAATAATCGTTTCATCGATGCCTCACTTTTTGGAGGAAGAAAAAGACAAAAGACGGGCAGACAAGAATTTCTGCCCCACCATCGTGTGGCGACGCGTCACCGCATGGCCCAATACGGGTGCGGCGGGTGGGCGCCGTAGATGAACGTGCACTGGAAATAAAGCGTGTCCTCGTCCTTCACGTCGCCGCCCTTGTGCTGATATTCCAGGCGGAAGCGCAGGAACTCGCTCCAGTACCAACTGACGTACGGCGACACGCCCCAGACTTCCTGCCGGTCGTCCAGGGCGCTTTGGGTCCAATCCAGGCGCACGCCGGTGTAGAAGTCGCGGTCGATCTGCTGCTGGGCCAGCGCGTAAGCGCCCAGCGCGTGCTGCGTGTCGGTGCGGGAGGTGTCCACGTCCCCGTAGATCGCCTCGGCCATGAAGAGCTGGTTGTTGAAGCGGCCGCTCGGGTCGGTGTGAATCAGCGTGACGTCGCCACCGAACAGGTTCACGTTCTGCCGGTTGTCGTCGTTGCGCTTGGCGGTGAGCCAGGACCCGCCGACCTCGACGTTCCAGTCCTTGCCGAGGTCGTGGTTCCAGAGCAGGTGGACGTTGAGCGCCGGTCCGTCGACGAACGCGTCGTTGTTCACGACCGGCGCCTCGTCCCCGCCGCCTTCGCCCGAAATGATCTCGACCACCGCTTCGACGTACTGCCCGCCGACGAGCTTGGGCGGGATGACGTAACTGAGGCTCAGTCCCGAATCGTTCAGCGACTCGGGTCCGAGGAACGACTGGTTCACGAAATTGTTGTCCACCGTGGGCCAATCGTGGCTGTGCAGGATGTTCTGCCGCCCGAACCGCAGGTGAAAGCGGCCGAGCTTGGCGGTGAGGTTCGGCACACCGAAGTCGTGCAGGAAGAGGTAGGCCTCTTCGATGTCGATGCCGGTGTCGATCGTCCCGTCGGCGTCGGACTTGCCGCGAAAGAAGAGCGGGTCGCCGACGTCGCGCGAGACCGGGAGGATCACCACGCCGTCGGCGCGGGGATCGACCGCCGCCCGCAGGTCGAGTTCGACCGAGCCGATGTCGAAGCGGTTGCGGGCGGGGTTGAGGTTGTTGGTCGAAACGTTCCCGCGGAAGTCGCCGACCACGGCGAGATCCGGGTTAAAGCTGGCGGGGACGCGGAGCGTCGGGGCGGCGGCCGATTGGGAATCGATGTCGCGCAGAATGTCGTTCTTCGTCTTCTCGATCTGGTCGTTGCTCGGGACCGGTGTGACGGACTGTTCCTTCACCTGTCGTTCGAGCTGGTCGATCTTCGCGTCGCGGGCTTTGAGCTCGGCCCGGTGCCGCTGCTCCATGTCGTTGAGGCGTTTCTCGAATTGGTCCATTCGATCGGCGGGGGCGGGGGCGGCGGGGGGCTGCTGCGCGAGCGACGGGCTCGCGACACCGAAGAGCAGGCCCGCGGCGGCGGCCCATAGGCCAACGTGCGTGCGCATGTGAAATGTCCTTTAGTCGTGGGACGGGAATGCGAAAGGAAGATCCGCCCGCGCGCGCGGGGAACCGCGCTTCGGGCGAATAACGCAGGGAGGCAGGACTAAAGGACGGGCGGACCGCGGCACGAAATCTGCGCCAGCACCCGCTGTGGAACCAGCGGTGGCGCGACCAGCGTCAGGAAGGCGACGAAGAGACCGAGGCAGACCAGTAAGGGCACCCACCCCGCGCTGATCGCCGGCAGGTGCAACTGCACGCACAGGGCGCAATCCGATTCGGTCGAACCGATCAGACCCCCGCCGGAATCAACGGCGCCGGCGCGCGCGTGCTCGAGGAGGTGCACGTGCTGGTGGACCGCGTCGAGCAGCCCCGTGCCCAGCATCAGGAACCCGGCGAGCAGGAAGATGGTGCAGACCCGTCGTGCCACGTCGGACGAATAGTTCGCACGCATGGCCGCGAATGTCAACAGAAAATCCGGCGCGACATCAGCCGGGAACGACTTTCGTCGCCTTGAGCCCCTTGTCGGACTTCTCGGCTTCGTAGGTCACGGTCTGCCCCTCTTTCAGACTCTTGAACCCGTCCATGTTGACCACGGAGAAGTGGACGAACACGTCCGCGCCGCCCGCGTCGTCCTGGATGAAGCCGAACCCCTTTTGATCGTTAAACCACTTGATCTTACCGGTGGCCAAGCCACACCTCCCACGATTCCCAACTACCGTTCGTTACCCACGCGCGGATCGGATGATCCCGCGAAGTGAAATTGCAATATACGCGACCAGCGGACTGTGCCGCAAGAGGGACGCGTTACCCGCGGTTCGAAGTCATCGGTTGGCTGGGTGGGTTCAGCGACCCTGAGCAGCGAGCGCGCGATTGGCGTGGCGCGGCGTCATCCCTATAATCCGGTGTTCCAACGATTTGAAAGGAACTTGCGTGTCCACTGCCTCCCTGCACCATGTCGCCGATTCGTCATCCCCGGGCATCCGATACTTTCTCCTCCGCCGCCTCCATTCCCTCACCGGCCTGGTTTTCGGCGGCTACCTCATCGTCCACCTCTTGGTTAACGCCACGATGATCCAAGGCCAGCGGCCCGACGTCTACCAGACGCAGGTGGACAAGATTCACTCGCTGCCGTTCCTCCTGGCGGTCGAATGGGCGTTCATTTTTCTCCCCATCATCTTCCACACGATTTACGGCATCTGGATCACCTTCGCCGGCCAGCCCAACGTCGGCCGGTACCCGTATAGCAAAAACCTGTACTACACGCTCCAGCGGATCAGCGCCATTATCATCGTCGGATTCATGCTCTTTCACGTCCTGGGGATGAAAGGCGCGTTTGGCGAGGGTTTGGAATTCCGCTTCGGACCCGGACAGGCGACGCCGTCGACCGTCCGACATATCAATGCAAGCTGGGTAATCGCTTACCTCGTTTACCCCTTGGGCATCCTGGCGTCCTGCTATCACCTGGCGAACGGCTTCTGGACCGCCGCCATCACCTGGGGCTTGACCATCAGCAGCGGATCGCAGCGGCGGTGGGGTTGGGTATGTGGCGCGCTGTTCGTCCTGACGTTCGGCTACGGCATGACCGCGTGGATCGCGGCGCTGCGGCTCAAGGGGATGCCGATTCCCTCCTAACTCTCGGAACTCAACACTTATGGAACACAAAGCACTCATCGACGAATACGAAGCCGGCGGCCAGAAGCTCAAGGCGGCGATGGCCGGCCTGACCAAACAGGAAATGCTCGCCACACCCGTCCCGGGCAAGTGGTCGATGCAGCAGCTCGTCATTCACATGCAGGATTCCGACGCGGTGGCGATCGACCGCATGAAGCGGATCATCGCCGAGGACAAGCCGCCCCTCCTGATCGGGTACGACGAGAACAAGTTCGTCGCCAACCTGTTCTACGCCGAACAATCGGCGGAAGTGGCGGCGGAGCTGTTCGACGTCAGCCGCAAGCAGTTCGCGACCGTGCTGCGGCGCGTGCCGGACGCGGCGTGGAACAAGTTCGGCGTGCACAACGAGCGCGGCAAGCTGACGTTGCTGGAATTCGTCCAGAGCTACGTTCGCCACCTCGACAACCACCTGAAACACGCCCACGAAAAACGCGCGAAGCTGGGCAAGGCGATCTAAGAGAGATTAAGACAGGACTCATCATGGCAGTAGCATCGAAGAAGCGTGTGATCGTGGTCGGGGGCGGGCTGGCGGGCCTGGCGGTGAGCGTGAAATTGGCAGAGCTGGGCGTCGCTGTCGATCTATTCTCGATGGTCCCGGTGAAGCGCAGTCACAGCGTCTGCGCGCAAGGCGGCATCAACGCCTGCAATGACATCGCGCGCCAGCAGGGGTACAGCGAATACATCCACTTCGACGAAACCGTCCTGGGCGGCGACTTCCTCGCCGACCAGCCGCCCGTACGCGAGATGGCCAACTGGGCCCCGAAGATCATCGACCTGCTCGACCGCATGGGCGTGCCCTTCAACCGTACCCCCGAAGGCCAGCGCGACCTGCGCCTCTTTGGCGGTTCGCTCTTCAAACGCACGTTCTTCGCCGGCGCGACGACTGGCCAGCAACTCCTCTACGCCCTCGACGAGCAGACCCGCCGGTACGAGTCCGAAGGCAAGGTCAACAAGTACGAGTTCTGGGAATTCCTCTGGCCGGTCATTCACAACGGCGCCTGCGTCGGCATCGTCGCCCAGGACATGCGGACGATGCAGATCCGCGCCTTCCGCGGCGACGCCGTCGTCATGGCGACGGGCGGCAACGGCCTGGTCTTCGGAAAGTCCACGATGTCCGTCATCTGCACCGGCGGCGCGCTCGCCCGCTGCTACCAGGCCGGCGCGCACTACGGCAACCCCGAGTTCATCCAGGTCCACCCCACCGCCATCCCCGGCGAGGACAAGTGCCGCCTCATCAGCGAATCCGCCCGCGGCGAGGGGGGCCGCGTCTGGGTCCCCCGCAAGGCCGGCGACACCCGCTCCCCCAACGCCATCCCCGAGGCCGAGCGATTCTATTTCCTCGAGGAACGCTACCCCAAGTACGGCAACATCGTCACCCGCGACATCGCCACGCGCGAGATCTTCCAGATCTGCCAGGAAGGCTTGGGCGTCGGCGGCGGGAACATGGTCTATCTCGACCTCCGCGACAAGGTGAAGGAAATCGGCCGCGAGAAGGTCCTCGGCAAGCTCGAAGGCATCCTCGAGATCTACGAGAAGTTCGTCGGCGCCGACCCGCTCGAAGAGCCAATGAAAATCTTCCCCGCCGTCCACTACTCGATGGGCGGCCTCTGGACGACCTTCACCAAGGACGAGATGACCGGCGGGCTCAAGGCCGGGGACCCGAAGAACATGTCCACCAACGTCCCCGGCCTCTACGCCATGGGCGAGGTCAGCTTCGCCTACCACGGCGCCAACCGCCTGGGGGCGAACTCGTTGCTCTCGTGCATCTTCGACGGTCTGTTCGGCGGCCTCGGCATCAAGAACTTCATCACCGACGTCGTCCAAACCGCCGCCGCCGACGTGCCGCAGGACGTTTACGACGCCGTCGTCAAGCAGGAACAGACGCGCCAGGATTGGCTCGTGAATAACACCGGCGACGAGAACCCCTATCTCCTCTGGCAGGAAATGGGCAAGTGGATGACCGACACCTGCACGGTCGTCCGCCACAACGAGCGTCTCGAGGAATGCCTGAACCGGCTACAGGACTGGAAGGCCCGCTACAAGCGCGTCAAGCTTTCCGACACGGGCATGTGGACCAACCAGAACTTGTCGTTCGCCCGCGCCGTGCGCGACATGATCCTCCAGTCCGAAGCGATCCTCAAAGGCGCGCTCGCCCGCAACGAAAGCCGCGGCGCCCACTACAAGCCCGCCTTCCCCGACCGCGACGACGCCACCTACCTCAAGGCCACCCTCGCCTCCTACGACCCGGCCGATGACACCGCCCGCATCAGCTACGGCCCGGTCGACACCAGCCTCGTCACGCCCCGCGCGCGAACGTACGGCAAGAAAGAGGTCAAAGGCCCCGACGCCCCCAAGGCGGAATCCCAAAACGGCGCCGCCGAAAGAACCGAAGTCGCCGCCAAGTAAACGCCTGCCAAATGGACAACGCCAAGCTTCATTTGATTTCAGGCTTCGCCGTCAGCTGCGCCACCACCGGCACCCATTCCGCCACCGCGCTCCCCTTGGCGAAGTACAGGAATTGGCCGCGAATGTCCGCCACGATCTGGTCGCCCTCGCGGTCGAACACCACCTGGATGTCGTACGGCTGGAAGTGCTGCCGGTCGCCGTCCAGGAAGATGCCGTTGGGCGTGTCTTCCGATTCGGCGGTCGCCCCCTTGTACCGGAAGTCGGCCTGGCCGATGTCCTTCACGTCGGTCACGTTGTCCAGCGCCATCTCGAAGTAATACCGGTTCCCCTGGTACGTCGGGTTGATGACTTCGGGCGGGTCGTTGCTGACGAGAAACGCGTTGAGCTTGTCCCCCTCCTTGTGGAGGATCAGCTTCGCCTCGGGAAACTCCACCCACGTCCCCTTGATCATCATGTGCGACAGCTTCTTGGCGGGCTGGGTGGCGGTCGCCCCGGTCGTCGCCTGCGGCTGAGTCGCCAAGCGCGGCGTGGGGGACGGCGACTGCCGCGTCGTCGGGTTTAAGACAATCGCCTTGCGGGCAGCCGTCTTCTCACACCCGAGTTGCCCACCGACGACAACGACCGCGCAAATTACGCACGTCGCCACGCCGGTCAACCGCCCTGTGCCACGCATACGCGTTCCTCCGCGTGATGATCACGCGCGCCTCGGTCATCTCGCACGAAATCCCTCGTCACGAGATGACTTTTCCGCTTGTCGAATTATACCATACCACAATGGCCCGCGATGGCGCAATCGTCCCGGCGGAAACTTCAGTCCTGTGCGAGGGTTGCGGCTATACACTCGACGGACTGCCCACTACAGGTCACTGCCCGGAATGCGGGCTGGACATCGCCAAAAGCCGCGCCGAAGGGGACGGCCGCCAACCGCCCCCGTGGGAAGATCCCGCCGCCGGCGGCCGCAATCCGCTGTCCAGATTCGTACGAACCACCGTCCAGGTCGTTCTCCGTCCCGCGCGCTTTTATCGGACGTTGCAGACCCGGCGGGACGACGACGACACTGCCGCCCTGCACTTCGCCCGCGCGCATTGGCTGATATCGGCCAGCCTCTTGGCCGGAGCTTTATCGATTCACGCCTACTGGTTCCAGCTTTACCAAGCCGGCCCGCGCCTGCCCGGCGGGCCGTGGATCTTCTGGGCCGTCATGGCCGTCGTCACCTACACCTTCCTCTGGGGCACGACGCGCCTCGCGGCACGCCTGACGGCCTGGGAAGCCGCCTACCGCGGCCTGCGCCTGCCGCTCCCCGTCGTCCTGCGCGGCCTCTACTACCACGCCGCCCATTACCTTCCGGTCGCCCTGGTCGCCTTCGCCACCGTGGACGCCTACTGGTTCGCCGTGAAGTGGCGATGGATCGCAGAGACCACCGCCGTCCGTTACCTCTTCGTCCTCTGCGCCGAAGTCCTCGTCGCCGCCGGTTACCTGTTCAAGACCTATTGGACCGGCATGAAGAACACGATGTACGCCAACCGCT
>Ga0207674_10001554_pt1 | contig 29587 bp, 36 predicted proteins | sample KBSCornC72_FD_184303 | JGI IMG/M metagenome (GOLD analysis project Ga0207674, IMG submission 184303) | Corn rhizosphere microbial communities from Kellogg Biological Station, Michigan, USA - KBS Corn C7-2 (SPAdes) (version 2) | ecosystem: Host-associated > Plants > Roots > Rhizosphere > Soil ...
TAAGTAAACGAAGCGGCGCGCCGGAACCCGGCGCGCTTGTATCAAACGTTCTTTGAGGAATACGGCAATGGCGGACCAGAAGATTCGAATTCGGCTCAAGGCCTACGATCATCGCTTGATCGATCGTTCGGCGAGCGAGATCGTGGAAACGGCGAAGCGTACCGGCGCGCAAGTGCGCGGTCCGATCCCGCTGCCGACCAAGATCGAGCGTTACACGATTCTGGTTTCGCCGCATGCCGACAAGGACGCGCGTGACCAGTATGAGACGCGCACGCACAAGCGCGTGCTCGACATCGTCGACCCGAACGACAAGACCGTCGACGCGTTGATGAAGCTCGACCTCGCCGCCGGCGTGGACGTGCAGATCAAGTTGTATTGAGTTTTATTGAGATCACGATCATGAGTATCGGATTGGTTGGAAAAAAATGCGGCATGACGCGGATCTTCACCGACGCCGGTGAATCGATTCCGGTCACGCTGATCGAAGCGTCGCCGAACCGCATCACGCAGGTGAAGACGGTTGAGTCCGACGGCTACAGCGCCGTGCAGGTCGCGGTGGGCAAGAAGCGCGCTGCGCTCGTCAACAAGGCGATTGCCGGCCACTACGCGAAGGCGAAAGTGGAAGCGGGCCGCAGCCTGTGGGAATTCCGCGTCGACGCCAAGGATCTGGGCAAGTACCAGGTCGGCGGCGAGCTGAAGGCCGACGAGGTGTTCAAGGCTGGCCAGGTCGTCGACGTTGCCGGCATCACCAAGGGCAAAGGTTTCCAGGGCACGATCAAGCGCCACCATTTCACCATGGGCGACGCGACGCACGGCAACTCGCTGTCGCATCGCTCGCCGGGTTCGATCGGCCAGCGCCAGACGCCAGGCCGCGTGTTCCCGGGCAAGAAGATGTCCGGTCACATGGGTGCGACGCGCCAGTCGATGATGAATCTGCAAGTCGTGAAGATCGATGCCGAAAAGCATCTGATCGCGATCAAGGGTTCGGTGCCGGGTGCGCCGGGCGGCGACGTGATCATCTCGCCGGCGTCGAAGGCGTAAGGAGTAAAACGATGGAACTGCAAGTAGCCGGTTCGAAGAAGGGTCTGTCGGTCTCCGACGCGATCTTTGGCCGTGAATATTCCGAAGGCCTCGTGCATCAGGTCGTCGTCGCGTACCGCAATGCGGGCCGTGCCGGCACCAAGGCGCAGAAGTCGCGTTCGGACATGTCCGGCACGACCAAGAAATTCAAGAAGCAGAAAGGCGGCGGCGCGCGTCACGGTGACTATCGCGCTCCGATCTTCGTCGGCGGCGGCCGCACGTTCGCGGCACGTCCGCGCAGCTTCGCGCAGAAGCTCAACAAGAAAATGTATCGCGGCGCGATCCAGTCGATCCTTTCGGAATTGAACCGACAGGGCCGCCTCAAAGTGGTCGAGTCGTTTGGCATCGACAAGGTCAGCACGAAGGATCTTGCCGTGAAATTGAAGGATTACACCGGCCGCACCCTGATCCTCACCGAAAGCGTGGATCAGAACCTGTACCTGTCGGCGCGCAACCTGCCGCACCTGGCGGTGATGGATGTCGCGGCGATGGATCCGGTCAGCTTGGTGGACGCCGACAACGTGTTGGTGACCGTCGAGTCGGTCAAGAAGATCGAGGAGTGGCTGGCATGAGCACCGAAATCAAGAACGAGAAGCTGTACACCGTGATCCGCGCTCCGCACGTGTCCGAGAAGGCCGCGCGCGCGCAGGAACACAACCAGTATGTCTTCGAAGTAGCCGCCGGTGCCGATAAGGCCACGGTAAAAGCTGCTGTCGAAGCGCTGTTCAGCGTCAAGGTTGCCGCGGTGAACATGGTCAGCGTCAAAGCCAAGACCAAGACGTTCAAGTTCCGCTCGGGTAGCCGCAATGGCTGGCGCAAGGCTTACGTGAGCTTGCATGAAGGCCAGAGCATTGATTTGACCGCGAAGCCCTGACGAAAAGGTTTGGACGTCCAGACGTCCGAAGAGATTAGGAAATCACAATGGCACTGATTACCCTCAAGCCAACTTCCGCCGGACGCCGCGCCATGGTGCGCGTGTCCACGCCGGGACTGCACAAGGGCGACCCGTATGGTCCGCTGACCGAGCCGCAAGGCAAGACCGGCGGCCGCAATCACTATGGCCGCATCACGACGCGGCACAAGGGTGGCGGCTCCAAGCAGACCTACCGCATCATCGACTTCAAGCGCGACAAGGAAGACATCGCGTGCCGCGTCGAGCGCCTCGAATACGACCCGAACCGCACCGCGCACATCGCGTTGTTGTGCTACGTCGATGGCGAGCGCCGCTACATCATCGCGCCGAAAGGCATCAACGTCGGTGACCAGCTCATGGCTGGGCGCGACGCGCCGATCAAGGCCGGCAATTCGCTGCCGCTGCGCAATATCCCGATCGGCTCGACGGTGCATTGCATCGAGATGAAGCCGGGCAAGGGTGCGCAGCTCGCGCGCAGTGCCGGTGCCTCGGTGCAGCTGGTCGCGCGTGAAGGCGCGTACGCCACGCTGCGTCTGCGCTCCGGCGAGATGCGCAAGGTGCCGGCCGACTGCCGCGCCACGATCGGCGAGGTGGGCAACTCCGAACACAATCTGCGCAAGCTCGGCAAAGCCGGTGCGAAGCGCTGGCGCGGTATCCGCCCGACCGTTCGCGGCGCGGCGATGAACCCGGTGGATCACCCGCACGGTGGCGGCGAAGGCCGCGCCGGACAAGGCAATCCGCATCCGGTGTCGCCATGGGGCCAGCCGGCCAAGGGTTACAAGACGCGCAAGAACAAGCGCACCAACCAGTTCATCGTGCGCGATCGCCGCGGTTGATAGGAATACGACATGCCACGTTCATTGAAGAAAGGCCCGTTCGTCGATTTGCACCTGCTGAAGAAGGTGGAAGCGGCGGTTTCGAGCAACACCAAGCGTCCGATCAAGACCTGGTCGCGGCGTTCGATGATCCTGCCGGAAATGGTGGGCCTGACGATCGCCGTGCACAACGGCAAGGCGCACGTTCCGGTGCTGGTCAACGAGAACATGGTCGGCCACAAGCTCGGCGAATTCGCCGCCACGCGCACCTTCAAGGGGCATTCGGCGGACAAGAAAGTCGCCGAAGAGAAGAAATAACGAGGTAGATGACGATGCAAGCGAAAGCCACAGAAAGCAGCGCACAGCAGGCGAAAGCGATCCTGCGTGGCGTGCGCATCTCGCCGCAGAAGGCGCGCCTGGTCGCCGATCAAGTGCGTGGCATGGCCGTCGGCCGCGCCACGGATCTGCTCAAATTCAGCGACAAGAAAGCCGCGCACCTGGTCAAGAAGGTGCTGCTGTCGGCGGTCGCCAATGCCGAGAACAATCTCGGCGCCGACGTGGACGAGCTCAAGGTCGCCAGCATCATGGTCGACGAAGGTCCGCGCCTGAAGCGCATGCACGCGCGTGCCAAGGGTCGCGGTTCGCAGATCATCAAGCGCACCAGCCACATCACCGTGGTCGTAGGCTGAGGATTAAACATGGGTCATAAAGTTCATCCAACCGGTATCCGCCTCGGCATCTCCAAGGACTGGAATTCCAAGTGGTTCGCCGGCAAGCGCGAATACGCGCAGTACCTCATCGCCGACCTCAAGGTGCGTGAATTGCTGCACAAGAAACTGGCGCAGGCCGGTGTGTCGCGCATCCAGATCGAGCGTCCGGCCAAGACCGCGCGCATCACCATCCATACGGCGCGTCCGGGCGTGGTGATCGGCAAGAAAGGCGAGGACATCGAGAAGCTGCGCAAGGAAGTGACGAAGATGATGGGCGTGCCCGCGCACATCAACGTTTCCGAAGTGCGCAAGCCGGAAATCGACGCGCAGCTGGTCGCAGAATCGATCGCGCAGCAGCTGGAGCGCCGCATCATGTTCCGCCGCGCGATGAAGCGCGCCGTCGGCAATGCGATGCGCCTCGGCGCGCTCGGCATCAAGGTCAACGTCGGTGGCCGCTTGAACGGCGCGGAAATCGCCCGTTCGGAGTGGTACCGCGAAGGTCGCGTGCCGCTGCACACGTTGCGCGCCGACATCGACTACGGCTTCGCCCAGGCGAAGACGACGTACGGAATCATTGGCGTGAAGGTGTGGGTGTACAAGGGCGAAGTGTTCGACCTGCACGCCGCCAGCCAGGAAACCAAAGACGAGGCCCGCGAAAACGCGCCGCCGTCACGTGAACGCCGCGAGCCACGTGAACATCGTGAACCGCGCGAGCACCGTGAACCGCGCGCAGCGAAGTAAGGAACTTCAACCATGTTGCAACCCAAACGCACCAAGTACCGCAAAGTCCAGAAGGCGCGTAATCGCGGCCTGAGCTTTGTTGCCAACAAGGTTTCCTTCGGCGAATACGGCCTGAAGGCGACCACGCACGGTCATCTGACCGCGCGCCAGATCGAAGCCGCGCGCCGTTGCGTGACGCGCTTCGTCAAGCGCGGCGGCAAGCTGTGGATCCGCGTCTATCCGGACAAGCCGATCAGCAAGAAGCCGATCGAGGTCCGCATGGGCAACGGCAAGGGCAACGTCGAGTTCTGGGTCGCCGTCGTGCAGCCCGGCCGCATGCTCTATGAAATCGAGGGCGTTCCGGAGAGCGAGGCGCGCGAGGCTTTCCGCCTGGCCGCCGCCAAGCTGTCGGTGCAGACCACATTCGTGAATCGTACGGTGCTGTGATGGAACTCAAAGAGCTTCGCAAACAATCCGCGCAAAACCTCAACGAGCATCTCGTCGAGCTGCGTCGCGAACAATTCAACCTGCGCATGCAGAAGGGCGCGGGACAGCAGAACCATACGCACCATTTCAAGCGCGTCAAGCGCGAAATCGCGCAGGTCAAGACGTTGCTCGGCCAGCAGACCGCTGGCACGAAGAAGTAAAGGCGAACTGCAATGAACGAACAAACCAAAGCGCAGCGTACGATCGAAGGTCGCGTCGTCAGCAACAAGATGCAGAAGACGGTCACCGTGCTGCTCGAGCGCCAGGTGCAGCATCCGCTGTACGGCAAGATCGTGCGTCGTTCGACCAAAGTGCACGCGCATGACGAAAAAGGCGAGTGCAAGGAAGGCGACACCGTGCGTATCGCCGAGTGCGCGCCGATGTCCAAGACCAAGAACTGGCGCGTCGTCGAAGTCGTCACGCGCGCCGCGCAGTAACGTGGTGAGGCTTAGGAGAATCCCATGATCCAGATGCAAACCACGTTGGCCGCAGCGGACAATAGCGGCGCCAAGGAACTGATGTGCATCAAGGTGCTCGGCGGTTCCAAGCGCCGTTACGCCGGCATCGGCGACGTCATCAAGGTCTCGATCCGCGATGCGATCCCGCGCGGCAAGGTCAAGAAAGGCGAGGTTTACGATGCGGTGGTCGTGCGTACGCGCAAGGGCGTGCGTCGCGCCGACGGCTCGCTGATCCGCTTCGACGGCAACGCCGCCGTGCTGCTCAACAACAAGCTCGAGCCGATCGGCACGCGCATCTTCGGACCGGTCACGCGCGAGCTGCGCAGCGAACGCTTCATGAAGATCGTGTCACTCGCTCCTGAAGTACTGTAAGAATCTACTGGAAATTACGCCATGAACCGAATTCGCAAAGGTGATCAAGTCATCGTGATCACCGGCAAATACAAAGGCCAGAAGGGCGAAGTGCTGCGCGTCGCGGAAGATCGCGTCTACGTGCAGAACATCAACCTGGTCAAGCGCCACACCAAGCCGAATCCGCAGGTCAACCAGCCTGGCGGTATCGTCGAGCGCGAGGCTTCTATACATCTGTCGAATGTGATGCTGTTCAACCAGGCCGCAGGCAAGGGTGAGCGCGTCGGTTTCAAGACCCTCGACGACGGCCGCAAGGTGCGCGTTTACCGCGCCAGCGGCGAAGTTGTGGACGCCTGAGGACATGGCCATGGTACGACTCGAAAAAATCTATAAAGACCAAGTGGTGCCGAAGCTGATGGAACGCTTCGGTTACGCCAATGTGATGCAGGTGCCGCGTCTGACCAAGATCACGCTCAACATGGGCGTGGGCGAAGCGACCGGCAACAAGAAGATCCTGGAAAACGCGCTCGCCGACATGACCAAGATCGCCGGCCAGAAGCCGGTGGCGACGCTGGCGCGCAAGTCGATCGCGACGTTCAAGATCCGCGACGGCTGGCCGATCGGCTGCAAGGTCACGCTGCGCCGCGCCAAGATGTACGAGTTCCTCGACCGCCTGATCAACATCTCGCTGCCGCGCGTGCGCGACTTCCGCGGCGTGTCGGGCCGCGCGTTCGACGGCCGTGGCAACTACAACATGGGCGTGAAGGAACAGATCATCTTCCCGGAAATCGATTTCGACCAGGTCGACGCGATGCGCGGCATGGATATCGCCATCACCACCACGGCGAAGAGCGACGAGGAAGCCAAAGGGCTGCTCGAAGCATTCGGCTTCCCGTTCCGCAATTAATCAAGAGATAAGGCAATGGCCAAGACTTGCATGGTGATGCGCGAAATCAAGCGCACCAAGACGGTGAAGAAATACGCGGCGAAGCGCAAGGAGCTGAAAGCGATCGTGCTCAGCCCGAAGGCATCGTACGAGGACAAAGCGGCGGCGCAGGCGAAGCTGCAGAAGCTTCCGCGCGATGCCAGCCCGACGCGCCAACGCAATCGTTGCGAGCTGACCGGCCGTTCACGCGGCGTCTACCGCAAGTTCTCGCTGGGCCGCCACAAGCTGCGCGAAGCGACCATGCGCGGCGACGTGCCGGGTCTGCGCAAGGCCAGCTGGTAAGAAAGCCGGGATTGGGGATTCGAGATTCGGGATTTGAAAAGCCCCGTCAATCGAATCCCGAATCCCAAATCCCGAATCCCAATTCGGATATCGATGCTAGACAGGAATTTGAAACATGAGCATGACTGATCCCATCGCCGACATGTTTACGCGTATCCGCAACGCCCAGGCCACGGCCAAGGCGACGGTGCGCATGCCGGCGTCCAAAGTGAAAGCGGCCATCGTCAAGGTATTGAAAGACGAAGGTTACGTTCGCGATTTCCAGGTGAGCAAGGCGGAGAACAACAAGGCCGTGCTTGAAATCGCGCTGAAGTATTTTGAAGGCAAGCCGGCGATCGAAAAAATCGCCCGCGTCAGCCGTTCGGGCCTGCGCGTGTATCGCGGCAAGGACGAATTGCCGAAAGTGATGGCCGGCCTAGGCATCGCCATCGTCTCCACCCCGGCCGGCATCATGAGTGATGCACAGGCTCGCACCAAGGGTGTCGGCGGCGAAATCCTCGGCACTGTGGCGTAAGGAGCAACCAGTCATGTCACGCGTAGCAAAGAAACCGATTACGCTGCCGAAAGGCGTCGAATGCAAGGTCGCCGATGGCTCCGTCACGGTCAAGGGCCCGAAGGGCACGTTGTCGTTCGCACACGCGAGTGGCGTCGAGATCGGCGTGCAGGGCAGCGAAGTCACCTTGAAGTCGAGCGATCCGAACACCACGAAGTTTGCAGGCACCGCGCGAGCGCTGCTGGCGAACATGGTCAAAGGCGTCAGCGAAGGCTATCAGCGCAAGCTCGAACTCGTCGGCGTCGGTTACCGCGCCGCATTGCAGGGCAAGGATTTGAATCTGTCGCTCGGCTTTTCGCATCCGGTCGTGTTCAATGCGCCGGAAGGCATCACGATCACGGTGCCGACGCAGACCGAAATTCTGATTGCCGGCACCGACAAACAGCGCGTCGGCGAAGTGGCCGCAAAGATTCGCGCGTTCCGTCCGCCCGAACCGTACAAGGGCAAGGGTGTGCGCTATTCCGGTGAACGTATCACCCTCAAAGAAGCCAAGAAGGCGTAACAACGCCAATCCGCTTCAGGAGAAAGACGATGGACAAGAACATTGCAAGACTGCGCCGCGCCAAGACCACGCGCGCCCACATCCGCAAGCTCGGCGTGCCGCGCCTGACAGTGCATCGCACCGATCAGCATATCTACGCGCAGGTCATCTCGGCCGAGGGCGACAAGGTGCTGGCGGCGGCGTCGACCGTGCAGAAGGCGGTTGCCGGCGACCTGAAAGGCACCAAGAACAAGGCGGCTGCGGCCGCCGTCGGCAAGGCGATTGCGGAAAAGGCGAAAGCCGCCGGTGTGGAAAGCGTCGCGTTCGATCGCTCGGGTTTTCGTTATCACGGCCGCATCGCCGCTTTGGCGGATGCTGCACGCGAAGCGGGCCTGAAGTTCTGATTTTGTAAAGGGATCCATCACAATTCTAAGCGGCCCAGCCGCAAGCAACGCCCGCTTCGCATCCGCGAGCGGCAACGAAGGTGAAAAAAGATGTCAAGCAACGATCGTGATAACAGTGACGGCATGCTGGAAAAACTCATCGCCGTCAACCGCGTGGCCAAGACGGTCAAGGGCGGTCGGCAGATGAGCTTCACCGCGCTGACCGTGGTCGGCGACGGCGACGGCAAGGTCGGTTTCGGCTATGGCAAGGCGCGTGAAGTGCCGGTGGCCATTTCCAAGGCCATGGAACGCGCGCGGCGCGGCATGGTCAATGTCAAGCTCAACAACGGCACGTTGTGGCACGCGGTCAAGGCCAATCATGGCGCGGCCCGCGTATTCATGCAGCCGGCTTCTGAAGGTACCGGCGTGATCGCCGGCGGCGCAATGCGCGCCGTGCTCGAAGTGGTCGGCGTCAAGAACGTGCTGGCCAAGGCCGTGGGTTCGCGCAATCCGATCAATCTGGTGCGCGCCACGATCAAGGGTCTGCAGGCAATGGCGACGCCGGAGCGCATCGCCGCCAAGCGCGGCAAGAAAGTGAACGAGGTGGGCGGTTATGGCCAAAGCTAAGACGAAGGCCGCGGGCATGATCCGCGTGCGCCTGTACAAGAGCATGAACAGCTGCCAGTGGAAACACCGGCTGAGCGTGAAGGCGCTGGGCTTGAACAAGCTCAACGACGTGCGCGAGTTGAAGGATTCGCCGCAGGTGCGCGGTCTGGTCGACAAGATCAGCTATCTCGTGCGCATTGAAGAAAACGCGTGATTCTTGACTGAATCAGGCAAAAGCATATTTCTGGAGTTCGCATCATGCGTCTGAATACACTCAAACCGGCCAAGGGTTCGCGCAAAGTCCGCGTGCGCGTCGGCCGTGGTATCGGTTCCGGCCTCGGCAAGACCGCCGGCCGCGGCCACAAGGGCCAGTTCGCGCGTACCGGCAAGGGCAAGGTCAAGCCGGGCTTCGAAGGCGGCCAGATGCCGATGCAGCGTCGTTTGCCGAAAGTCGGCTTCCGCTCGCGCATGAAAGGCGAGACGTCCGAAGTGCTGTTGTACAAGCTTGATTCGGTCAAGGGCGACGCGATCGATTTCAGTGCGCTCAAGAGCGCCGGTCTGATCGACACGCGCGCAACGCGCGCCAAGGTCGTGAAGAAAGGCGAGATCAAGCGCGCCGTGAAGCTCAAGGGCGTGGCGGTCACCGCCGGCGCCAAGGCGGCGATTCTCGCCGCCGGCGGCAGCGTGGACTGATCGTGGCTGCACCCCAAGCCAACATGCTCGCAGGGCTCGGCAAATTGACCGAGCTCAAGCAGCGCATCCTGTTCGTGATCGGTGCGCTCGTGGTCTATCGTCTGGGTTCGTTCATCCCGGTTCCGGGCGTGAACTCCGATGCGATGACCAAACTGATCCAGGGCCAGGGCGGCATCGTGGACATGTTCAACATGTTCTCGGGCGGCGCACTGGCGCGTTTCTCGCTGTTCGCGCTCGGCGTTGTGCCGTACATCTCGGCTTCGATCATCGTGCAGATGTTCGCCTCGGTGATTCCGAGCTGGCAGGCGCTGCGCAAGGAAGGCGAGTCCGGCCGGCGCAAGCTGACGCAATGGACACGCTTCGGCACGGTCGGCCTCGCCTTGTTCCAGTCGTTCGGCATCGCAACGATGCTGCAGCACCAGGCCGGCGTGGTCTATGCGCCGGGTCCGAGTTTCGTGTTCGGTGCCATGGTCGGCCTCACCGCCGGCACCATGTTTCTGATGTGGGTGGGCGAGCAGATCACCGAGCGCGGCATCGGCAACGGCATCTCGTTGCTGATTTTCGCCGGCATCGTCGCCGGCCTGCCAAGCGCCGTGGTGCGCACGCTGGAGATGTCGCAGCAGGGTGAACTGAGCCCACTGCGCGTGCTCGCTGTGCTGCTGATCGTGCTCGGTGTCACCGCGGTCGTCGTGTTTGTCGAGCGCGGCCAGCGCCGCATCACGGTCAACTACGCTCGCCGCCAGGGTGGCGCGCGCGCGTACATGAACCAGAGTTCGCATCTGCCGCTGAAGCTCAACATGTCCGGCGTGATTCCGGCGATCTTTGCCTCGTCGCTGATCATGTTCCCGGCCACCGCTTCCACATGGTTTGCCAGCGGCAGTGACATGCGCTGGCTGCAACAGGTCACTGCCGCGCTGAGCCCGGGCGAACCGCTGTACGAATTGCTTTATGCGGTGCTGATCATCGTGTTTGCGTTCTTCTACACGGCGCTCGTGTTCAATTCGAACGAGACGGCCGACAATTTGAAGAAGTCGGGCGCGTTGATTCCGGGCATCCGGCCCGGGCGTAGCACGGCTGAGTACATTGATGCCGTGCTGACCCGTCTGACCGGTGCCGGCGCGCTGTATCTGGTCGGCGTCTGTCTGGTGCCGACAATGATGAATCAGAGCTGGCACGTGCCGTTCTACTTCGGCGGCACGTCGTTGCTGATCGTCGTCGTGGTGGTGATGGACTTCACCGCCCAGGTGCAGGCGCATCTGGTCTCGCACCAGTACGAAAGCCTGCTCAAGAAAGCGAATCTGAAGGGTTACGGGCGCAGCGGCGGCACGCGCTGATCGACCGAAAAGTATGAATTTCCGGAACTTGTACTACAAGTTCCAGTAATTCCGGTATATAATTTGCAGTTCACTGCGCTTTTATGGCGCACAGCGTGTTTTGGAGACAAGAAAGATGGCGCGCATCGCGGGTGTCAATTTACCGGTTCAGAAGCATGTCGTGATCGGCTTGCAGAGCATTTTCGGCATTGGCCGGGCTCGCTCGAAGCAGGTCTGCGTAGCGGCGGGCGTGAATCCGGCCACGAAGATCAAATCGCTGACCGAGGCCGAAGTCGAGAAGATTCGCGCCGAAATCGCCAAGATTACCGTGGAAGGCGACCTGCGCCGCGAAAACGGCATCGCCATCAAGCGTCTGATCGATCTCGGCACCTATCGCGGCCTGCGTCATCGCCGTGGACTGCCGGTGCGCGGTCAGCGCACGCGCACCAATGCGCGCACCCGCAAGGGCCCGCGTCGCGCGATCAAGAAGAATTAAGCATCCGAACACGATCATCGAACATTTTCCGGAAACCTTTTACTTATGAATAAACCGGCCGTTGCTGCCAAGCCCAAGAAGAAGACCAAGCGCGTCGTCACCGACGGCGTCGTGCACGTGCAGGCTTCTTTCAACAACACCGTCGTGACGATCACTGATCGTCAGGGCAATGCGCTGTCGTGGGCAACCGCTGGCGGCGCGGGCTTCCGCGGTTCGCGCAAGTCCACCCCGTTCGCGGCGCAGGTCGCCGCCGAAAAGGCTGGCCGCGCGGCGCAGGAATACGGCGTGAAGACCGTTGAAGTGCGCATCAAGGGTCCGGGTCCGGGTCGCGAGTCAGCGGTGCGTTCGCTGAACAACCTCGGCATCAAGGTCACCAACATCATCGACGTCACCCCGATTCCGCACAACGGCTGCCGTCCGCCGAAGCGTCGTCGCGTCTAAGGAACAAGTCATGGCACGTTATATTGGTCCCAAACTCAAGCTGTCGCGTCGTGAAGGCGCGGACCTGTCCCTCAAGAGCCCGGCGCGCGCGATCGATTCGAAGTGCAAGCTGGAACAGAAGCCGGGCCAGCACGGCGCCGCCGCCGGCAAGCGCGGTCGCCTGTCCGACTATGCCGTACAGCTGCGCGAGAAGCAGAAGGTCAAGCGCATCTACGGCGTGCTCGAGCGCCAGTTCAGCAATTACTACGGCAAGGCTTCCAAGCTCAAGGGCAATACCGGCGAGAACCTGCTGCGCATGCTCGAAGCGCGCCTGGACAACATCGTCTATCGCATGGGTTTCGCCGTTACGCGCGCGCAGGCGCGTCAGCTGGTGTCGCACAAGGCGATCGAAGTCAATGGCAAGAAGGTCAATCTGCCTTCCTACCAGGTCAAGGCTGGCGATCAGGTCGCCGTCGTCGAAAAATCGCGTGCGCAGCTGCGCATCACCGAGTCGCTGAACCTCTCGCAGGAGATGGATCTGGCGCCGGCGTGGATCGAAGTCGATGCGAAGAAGTTCGCGGGCAGCATCAAAGCCCTGCCGGAGCGTTCGGATCTGCCGAGCGACATCAACGAAAGTCTGATCGTCGAGCTTTATTCGAAGTAATTCGACCCCATATTTCGGTGGCGGTTGCCCTGTCGGCCGCCACTGTTTGAAAAACCTGTTTTCTTAAGATTCGGAGAGCGTAGTTCATGGCACATTCGCCTACTACCATCCTGCGTCCGCGCGGTCTGCATGTCGAACGTACTGGCGCCAACCGCGCCCGCGTCGTCGTCGAGCCGCTCGAGCGTGGTTTCGGCCATACCCTCGGCAACGCACTGCGGCGCGTGCTGCTGTCCTCGATTCCCGGTGCGGCCGTCACCGAAGTGGAAATCGACGGCGTGCTGCACGAGTACACGACGCTGGAAGGCCTGCAGGAAGACGTGATCGAAGTCCTGCTCAACTTCAAGGACGTCGCCATCCGTCTGCACAACCTGGACGAAACCACCGTCACCCTGTCGAAGAAGGGCAAGGGCGTGGTTACGGCCGGTGACATCAAGGTCGACCACAACGTCGAGATCGTCAATCCCGATCACGTGTTGTGCCATCTGACCAAGGACATCGCGCTGAACATGCGCATCAAGATCGCGCGCGGCATCGGCTATGTGCCGGCCACGGCGCGCCGCCGTCCGGACGAGGAAAGCCGTCCGATCGGCCGTCTGCAGCTTGACGCCTCGTTCTGCCCGGTGCGCCGCGTGGCGTACGAAGTCGACAGCGCCCGTGTCGAGCAGCGCACCGACCTCGACAAGCTGATCCTGGACATCGAAACCAACGGCACGATCGACGCCGAGGAAGCGGTGCGCAAGTCGGCGGAAACGCTGATGGACCAGCTCACCGTGTTCGGCGACTTCACGCGTCGCGAGAGCGCCGATACCAAGGCCGAGAAGTCGGGCGTGGATCCGGTGCTGTTGCGCCCGATCGACGATCTGGAACTGACCGTGCGTTCGGCGAACTGCCTGAAAGCCGAGAGCATCTACTACATCGGCGATCTCGTGCAGCGCACCGAAGTCGAATTGCTGAAGACGCCGAACCTCGGCAAGAAGTCCCTCACCGAGATCAAGGACGTGCTGGCGCAGCGCAACCTGTCGCTCGGCATGAAGCTGGAGAACTGGCCGCCGGCCGGTCTGCAGCACGGCATGCAAATGCACTGAAAAACCTGCTGCGCCCCCTAACGGCGCAGCAAACTGGACGATATGCGCCACGGAATGGCGAGAACCAAGAGTTCACTTGTGCGGAATCGTCCGCCCAAGAATACAATTATAAAGTTATACGAAGGAATTACTTATGCGTCATATGAATTCCGGCCGTCAGCTCAGCCGCACATCGAGTCACCGCAAGGCCATGTTCAAGAACATGGCGGCGTCGTTGATCAAGCATGAGCTGATCCGCACCACCGTACCGAAGGCGAAGGAACTGCGTCGCGTCGCCGAGCCGCTGATCACGCTGGCCAAGGCGGACAGCGTTGCCAATCGTCGTCTCGCTTTCGCGCGCCTGCGCGACAAGGTTGCCGTCGGCAAGCTGTTCGTCGAACTCGGCCCGCGCTACCGCGAACGCAAGGGTGGCTACCTGCGCATCCTCAAGTGCGGTCAGCGCGCCGGCGACAATGCGCCGATGGCGTACGTCGAACTCGTTGACCGCCCGCGCGCGGAAGGCGAAGCCGCCGCTGATTAAGCGTCGGGCAATCGAAACAAATCCCAACCCCCATGTCGGTGACGACATGGGGGTTTTGCATTTTTGGCTGTCGCGCAGGCACTTTGTACGCCGCACGCGGTCTTGCTGTTGCGGGGCAGCTGCTCGGGGGGAATTAGTATCCATGATTACGGAGCCGGTGTGATGCGATCCAATCCTTTTGCCTGGTCATTCCGCGCGCAGTGCGCGAGTGGTTTCCTCGTCTGCGCAGGTCTCTACGCCTACGCGCTGTTCGTGCAATTGCAGCTTGGCATCGAACCGTGTCCGCTGTGCATCTTCCAGCGCATCGCATTCATTTTCATGGCCCTGTTTTTTCTCGCCGGCGCAATCCACAATCCGCGCGCGACCGGCCGGCGCGTTTACGCGATGCTGCTGCTGTTGACGGCTTGCATCGGCGTCGGCATCGCGGCGCGGCACATCTGGGTCCAGCATCAACCGCCCGATCCGCTGGCCGGGTGCGCGCCGGGTTGGAACTACATGGTGCAGAATTTTCCGCTGAGCAAAGCGTTGAAAATGGTATTCACCGGCGAAGCCGATTGCGCACAGATCACCTGGACGTTTCTCGGCTTGTCGATGCCGGGCTGGACATTGATCTGCTATGTGCTGCTCGGCGGCGGCGCCGTGTGGGCCGGATTCAGACGCCGCTGATTTGGACGTCCATTTGCACTTGCCGCCAGCTGTGGCATGATGGCTTTCCGCAGTGCAGCAAAGTGGCCGCATGAAAGCCGATACCCGCAATCTCAGCCCCGTTCGCGAGGCGCCGAACTGGACGCCCGCTTCCTGGCAGACCAAGCCTGCGGTGCAACAGCCGACGTATCCGGATGCCGCCGCGCTTTCCGCAGCTCTCACGCACTTGCACGAGTTGCCGCCACTGGTCACTTCGCTCGAGGTGCTCAACCTCAAGCGTCGGCTCGCCGATGCGGCCGAAGGTCGCTGCTTTCTCTTGCAGGGTGGCGACTGCGCCGAGAGCTTCGCCGACTGCAACTCGACGATCATCTCGAACCGGCTGAAAGTCCTGCTGCAGATGAGCTTGGTACTCGTGCATGGATTGAAGCTGCCGATCGTACGCGTCGGCCGCTTTGCCGGTCAGTATGCAAAGCCGCGCTCGGCTGACACGGAAACGCGCGACGGCGTGACACTGCCGTGTTATCGAGGCGACATTGTCAACGCGGCGGAATTCACCGCGGATGCGCGTCAGGCCGATCCGGGGCGCTTGATCGAAGCGCATTCGAAATCCGCGCTGACGATGAATTTCACGCGCGCGCTGATTGATGGCGGTTTTGCCGATTTGCATCATCCGGAATACTGGGATCTGGCCTGGGTCGATCATTCTCCGCTGCAGGACGAGTACCGCCGCATGGTCGAGTCGATCGGCGATTCCGTGCGCTTCATGGAAACCCTTGCGGGACCGATCGGCAGTTTCGGCAAAGTGGATTTCTATACTTCGCACGAGGCCCTGCTGCTGCACTACGAGCAGGCGCAGACGCGGCAGGTGCCACGGCAATGGGGCTGGTTCAATTTGTCGACGCACTTCCCGTGGATCGGCATGCGCACGGCGCAGCTGGACGGCGCGCACATCGAATATTGCCGCGGCATCCGCAATCCGATCGGCTTGAAAGTGGGACCCGGCGTGAAGCCCGATCAGTTGCTGCGCGTCATCGACGCACTGAATCCGGACAACGAGGCTGGCCGACTGACATTGGTCACCCGCATGGGCGCGAGCAAAATCGACGCGGAGTTGCCGCAACATCTGAACGCGATCAAGGGCGAAGGCAAGCGCGTACTATGGTGCTGCGATCCGATGCACGGCAACGGCGAGACGCTCGGCAACGGCGTGAAGACGCGCCGCTTCGAAGCGATTCGCGGCGAGCTGGACAGGGCATTCGACGTTCACGCCGCCTGCGGCACGCGCCTGGGCGGAGTACATCTGGAGCTCACCGGTGAGAACGTCACCGAATGTCTCGGCGGTGCGCGCGACCTTACCGAAGCCGATCTCGCCCGCGACTACAAATCCACGGTCGATCCGCGCCTCAACTACGAGCAATCGCTGGAAATCGCGATGCTGATCGTACGCAAACGTGGTGGCATTCCCGTCTGAATAACGGGCGCGCGTCAACTTGCGCCTGTGGGTAGCTGCTGGGTTGGCGATGCCGTCGGCGGCGCGCACGAACACCGATGGATCATCGCTGAATTGCCGGACGAGAGGCGGCCGCGACGAGGGGCGGCCGGGCGATTATCTTGCCGAGGCGGCGTGCAGTTCCGGCGCGGAGGCCTGGGCGTTTTGTGCAAGCGCACCGACCTTGTCTTCCCAAGGCCCGGCTTGCGCGACCCGGTTCTTGAGCGCGTCAACGTCGAGGTTGCGCACGTAGCGGACCAGGTCCTGAAACACCCCGTGGAAGCCGTAGCCGCCATCGACCATTTCCTTGAGCGCGTCGTCCTTGCTCCAGCCCTGCACGACGATGCGATAGATCGCCACCATCATGCCGGTGCGGTCAGCACCTTGCGCGCAATGCACGAGCACCGGTTGCTGCGATTTCGTCGTGACGATCTGCAGGAATTTGACTACGTCGGCATCGACCGGATGGAAAGGATTGAACTTGAGCCATTCGTGGCGGACGCCAGAAGAATCGCGCAGCACCTCGCCATCGACGTCGCGGGTCGCGAGCAATTCGACAACCGTGTGGACGGGCGCGGCGCCGTCGATGAACGCCTTGCCGGCCAGGATGTTCTGCAGAGCCTTGGGCGACGGCTGTTTCGAACGGTACAGCTCGGGAGAAACCTGAAACAGGTTGCCGAGACCATCGACATTGGCTATTGCGGTCGCCCAATTCGTGGGCCGCGTCGCTTCGTCGGCGAACGCGTGCGGAACAAAACTGGCGGACAAAACGACCGCCGCGAAGAGGCTGCGCAGGATCCGCGTGCCGCGCAGTGAGGCAAAAACAGACATTCAAAATTTCCCGTCGCCACTTCGTGACGATCTGACAGAGAGTTAGGCCGATCCTCGGCGCAAGGAAGCGATGCCGCGCATCATGCGGCAATCGGGATCAGCAAAAAGTGGGAATTCCGTTAAGCAGCAATGAACTGCGCGGCTGATCGTGCGCGCTCCACCGAATGTGGTGCGCGCCGGACGGAATTCAATAGGCGGCCTCAGGCTGCCTGGCGAGAGGCGCGTTTGCGGTCGTTCTCGGTCAGGTGCTTCTTGCGCAGGCGCACGGCTTTTGGCGTGACTTCGACGAGTTCGTCGTCTTCGATGAATTCGAGTGCCTGTTCGAGCGACATCCTGATCGGCGGGGTAAGCTGAACGTTTTCATCCTTGCCGGCGGCGCGGATGTTGGTCAGCTGCTTGGCGCGCAAGGCATTGACGGTAAGGTCGTTGTCCTTGGCGTGGATGCCGACAAGCTGGCCTTCGTAGATTTCCGCGCCTTCATCGATCAGCAGACGGCCGCGTTCCTGCAACGACACCAGCGAGTAGGCCGGAGCCATACCGGTGCCGTTGGAGATCATCACGCCGTTTTGGCGCTTGGCAATCGCGCCTTCTGAGCGCGCAGCGTAGTGATCGAACACATGGAACAGCAGGCCGGTGCCAGCCGTGACGGTACGGAATTCGGTCTGGAAACCGATCAGCCCGCGTGCCGGAATGAGATATTCCAGACGCACACGCCCGCGGCCGTCCGGTTCCATGTTCTTGAGCTGCCCGCGGCGCTGGCCCAAGCGCTCCATGACGCCGCCCTGGAATTGTTCTTCCATGTCGACGACGAGCTGCTCGTACGGCTCGTGGGTTTCGCCGTCGACTTGTTTGAGAATCACTTCCGGACGCGATACGGCCAGTTCGTAGCCCTCGCGGCGCATGGTTTCGATCAATACGGAAAGGTGCAGTTCGCCACGGCCGGAGACCTTGAACTTGTCCGGATCCTCGGTTTCCTCGACCTTGAGCGCGACGTTATGCAGTACTTCGCGCATCAGGCGCTCGCGGATCTGACGGCTGGTCAGGAACTTGCCTTCCCTGCCGCAGAATGGGGAATTGTTCACCTGGAACGTCATGCTGATCGTGGGTTCGTCCACGGTCATCACCGGTAGCTGCTCTGGCGCATCCACCGCGCATACCGTGTCGGAAATGCTCAGGTTTTCGATGCCGGAAATGGCGACGATGTCGCCGGCCTCGGCTTCCGGAACTTCCTTGCGTTCCAGGCCCATGAAGCCGAGCACCTGCAGCACGCGACCGTTGCGCTTCTTGCCGTCGCGATCGACGATGGCGACCGGCATGTTCGTGCGCACCTTGCCGCGCTGGATGCGGCCGATGCCGATCAGGCCGACGTACGAGTTGTAGTCGAGCTGCGACAGGCGCATCTGGAATGGGCCGTCCGGATCGACTTGCGGCGCGTGCACGTGTTTCATGATCGCTTCGTACAGCGGGGTCATGTCGCCTTCGCGCGCATCGGGATTCAGGCTCGCATAGCCGTGGAGCGCGGACGCGTAGACGACCGGGAAATCGAGCTGTTCGTTGGTGGCGCCGAGGCGATCGAAAAGATCGAACGTCTGATCCAGCACCCAACCGGGACGTGCGCCGGGGCGGTCGACCTTGTTGATGACGACAATCGGCTTGAAGCCCATCTGGAACGCTTTCTGCGTGACGAAGCGCGTCTGCGGCATCGGGCCGTCCATCGCATCGACGAGCAGCAGCACCGAATCGACCATCGACAGCACGCGCTCAACTTCGCCGCCGAAATCGGCGTGTCCGGGCGTATCGACGATGTTGATGCGGTTCTCGCGCCAGGTGATCGCCGTGTTCTTGGCCAGGATCGTGATGCCGCGTTCCTTTTCCTGGTCGTTGCTGTCCATCACGCGCTCGGCGAGCACGGTGCGTTCGCTGAACGTACCCGATTGCTTGAGCAGGCAGTCTACGAGCGTGGTCTTGCCATGGTCGACGTGGGCGACGATGGCGATGTTGCGCAGATTTTCGATGGACATGGCGAAGGACTGCCGCTGGCAGGACCGATCAGGGGGATCGGCCATTATACTGCAAACCGTTGATTACTGCCGCATTGCAGCAAGTCTTTTTGCACTACTCGCTGGCGGCCCCGGAAGCACCCGTTCCAACGCCTCACGCGCGGCACGAAACGAAAAGTGCCGATCTACGTTTTTCAGCCCGTTATCCGACAACTTTGTCCACAATGCCGCATCGTTGTACGCGCATAGAGTAGCCATGGCGAAGGCCTCGGGGGTGTCGGCGATCATTGCGTCCTCGCCGCTGCGTACGCCCATGCCTTCGACCGCGGGTGTAGTGGCGATGACCGGCAGACCATAGCTCATCGCCATGTTGACCTTGCCTTTGACGCCGGCGCCGTAGCGCAGTGGCGCGACCGAGAGCCGGCAACCGTCCATGAACGGCGCGATGTCGCCGACGTAGCCGTGCACGATCACGCCGTCATGCGCGAGTTCAAGAATTTGCCTTGGTGCCTTGCTGCCGATCACGTGCATCTGCAGCGTCGGCGCCTGCGCGCGGATGCGCGGGAAAACCTCACGCACGAACCAGAGCACCGCGTCGATGTTCGGCGGATGCTGGAAGCCGCCGACAAAAACCAGGTCGCGGCGATCGGCATACTCGCGCCGGCGTCCGTAGACCTCATGCACGTTCGACAGTACCTCGATGCGCGCCTGTGGCAGTTCGCGCGCGAGAAATTCCTTTTCGACCGCACTGACCACCAGGGTGATATCGCATTCGCGCATGAGCTTGAGCTCCTGCGTGCGCGTGCGCGCGGCCTGCTGCGCCAGCTCCGCGCTGCCATCGAGTTCGGCGGCGCGCTGTTCGCGCAGATAATGCAGGTCCACCGTGTCGAAAATCAGCCGCGCTTGCGGCGCGTACAGGCGCACGAGGCCGACGTAGTTTGCCGCCACGTAATGACGAGACAGCATGACGACGTCGAGCTGACGGCCGCGTGCGCGCAGCCACGCCACCGGATCGCTGACGAACGGGTGGTACAACGCCTGCACACCCAGTGCCTGCAGCGCTTCGGTGTAGGGTCCGGCGTGCGCGCGATTGTCCGGCAGGAAACTCACGGCATAGCCGGAGGCGCGCAGCAGACGCATGATATTCAGCATGCGCAACGAGCCCGAATCCTGATCCGGGGTCGGCGTATAGGAATCGATGATCAGCACGTGGCCACGCGCGCGCCAATTCGCCGCTGCGTCGGCGTCCTTGGCCTCATCGATCGGTCTTGGCTGCGTGGCCAACGCCAATTTCCACTTTTCCACAAATTTATCGCGATTGGGAACCTGGTGGCGCTTGATACCGCTGCCGATATCGGTGCCGGAGGTGATGCCTTCGAAATGCACGACCACGGAGCGCGGCTCGAACAGCACCTTCTTGCCGGCGGCACGCACGGCGAAGGCTAGATCGGTATCTTCGTAGTAGGCCGGGGCGTAACGCGAATCGAAGCCGCCGAGTTCGATGAACAAGTCGCGACGCAGCAGGATCGCAGCGCCGGAGCAGTAGTCTGACTCGCGGCGGAAGCAATAGCGTGGATCGTTGGGATCGTCGAAGCGGCCGTAGTTCCAGCCCGAGCCGTCCGCAAAGACAATGCCGCCGGCCTCTTGCAGGCGGCCGTCCGGGTAGACGAGTTTTGCTCCGATCAGACCGGCCTCGGGTTCTTCTTCGGCACAGCGCAGCAGCGCTTCGAGCCAATCGGCGGTGACGACCGTGTCGTTGTTCAAGAACAGCACAAACTCGCCTTGCGCATTTTTTGCGCCGGCATTGCACGAACCGATGAAGCCGAGATTGTGTTCGTTGCGGATCGTGCGTACGCCGCTGACCTGGGCCAGACGCTCCGGCGTGGCGTCGCTGGAACAGTCGTCGACGACGATCACTTCGAACGGTGTCTGGCCGGCATGCGCCGCGATCGAGCGCAGGCAGGCGGCGGTGTAGGCGAATTGGTTGTATGCGGGGATCACGATGGAAACGCGCGGCTGCGCACTTGTCGGCAGCATGAATGGCGCGAAATCCTCGTTCGGCGCGGCGATGCCGAGCGGCTCGGTCAGCGGCTTGGCGGCGCGGAATTCCTGCGCAGCCCGTTTGAGTGTGCCGAAGAAGCCGCGGCTGGCGAGACTGCCGCGCGTACGGTGCTGCACCGCTCGTGCGCGGCCGAAGCTGTAAGCCAGCCGCATGCGCAGCGCGAGCCATTTGCGTTTGGCGTAACGCAACGGCTTGGTCAAGCGCCATGAGAGGCTGGCGCGCATGCGGTCGCGTTCATCGCGGACCGTCGCCAGTTCTTCGTTCAGCGCCATGGCCCAGGCAGTGCGCTCGTCGAATTCGCCGTGCAGCTTTTTCAGCGCTGTGCCCACGCGCTTGAGCTGGCCGTCGAGTTCGTGTCCCCACTCGCCGCGTCGAATCAGTTCCCGTTCCTGGGTGCGGATCGCGCTGCGAAGCTCGGCGGTGTTGCGTTGCGCGTGGCCGAGCAAATCTGCGCCGGTCTGCGCGACCAAACGTTCCGCACCGGCCGGTGCGAGCACATAGCGCGCTCCGACCGCGCGCACGCTGCGCGGCAGCGCGTCGCGGTAGTCCGCGGCCATATCCGCCAAAGTGCGAGACGGCTGCCGTGCCAGGACTGCGCGTGCTTGCAGCAGCGGCTGGCGATCGTGTTGCAAGCGGGCCACGGTTGCGGCGATCTCCTCGGCGCGCGGATCGACGAGGAAACCGTCGACACCATCGCGGATGCGCTCGGGCAGCGCGCCCAGGCGTGTGGCAATTACAGGGATGCCGAAGCTGCGCAGCTCGGAAAGCGTGTAGCTGAAAGTCTCGGCGAAGTTCGGCAGGATCAGTGCGGCGTCTGCGCCAACGCGTTCGAGCAGTTCTGGCAGGTCCGCGCCGCGATAATTGAGGACGATGTGCACTCCCGGCTGGCCGAAGAATTCGCTGCTCTCCGGGCCGGCACCGAGCAGGAACAATTCGGCGTATTCGCCGAGCAGCGGCAGCAATTCGCGCAACAGGTGCGCGGCCTTGCCGCGGCGTACGCGCCCGAGCACGAGCAGGCGCAGGCGCGCGCGTGCGGGTGGCGCCGGCAACGGCAGTGCGACGCGCGTGCGCCAGGGCGCGATACCGTGCGGAATTACACTTTGCGACAAAGTGGACAACCGCGGCTGCAGCTTGAGGAAGATATCCAGTGCGGCGCGGCTCGGCGCTATCAGCCGCGCCTGCGCCTGCAGCGTCGCGTCGGCGAATGCCTCGCGCAACGCGACCCAGTATTCCGGATCGCGCTCGGCGAATTCGAAGCCGGCGTCGGCCTTGGCCAAATCCGCGGCCAGCAGGTGCGCATCGAAGCTCAGGCTCGCATCATCGAGATTGCGGTGCAGCAGCGGCCACAGCGGATAGAAATCGTGAACGAAGTACGTCGTCGGCAGGCCCGTGCGCAGCACATCGAGACTGTGCCCGATCAGCGACGAGACGACGACGGCATCCACCGCGTAGTCGCGCATGATCGCATCGAGGAACATGCGATACGTGCGATCGCCAAAACGCGTACTGGCGATCGGGTCGGACATCCGCAACTGGCGCAGCGGTGGCGCGCTCAGCGTGGCATCGAGCAATTCCAGCGTCTCGCCGTAGCGGCGACGCTCGAAGTTGCCGCGTGCCACGAATACCAGGTGATGACGTTCCTCGTCGGCTCCGGCCAGATCGCGCACGAAGCGCTCTGCGCCGCCGCCCCAGCCGTGCAGCACGTGCAGGACCACGGGTTTGGCATCGAGGCCGGGATAAGCGGTGGGTGCTGCAGGCTGTGTGAGCGCAGCCAGCACGCTTTCGCGCAGCTCTCCGAGCGCGGACGGCGGCAACGCATCCGCGCCCGGCGCGGGCGGCGACGGACCGCGCAGCGTCTGCGCTGGATCAGCGACATACAGATGATCGAGCAACACCGCACGCTTCGGCGCAAACAATTGCGGCAAAGTGGAATTGTGTACTTTGCCCAGATTCAGGCCGCGAAGTGCAACGCCGCGCCACACGCTGAGCAAAGGCGAGAATGTCGGCCAATCGAGTGCCTCGCGGCGGCCGTAGGCGAAACACAATACGTCGATACGGCGTGGATCGGCGTCGCTGTGCGCACCTGATGGAATCGGCGCGCGCGCCGGATCGACATTGTCGAGCGGTGAGGCGACCAGCACATCCGGCAACTCGACGGCGCGCACCAGGCGTTCGTACCAGAAGTCCGGCAGCGTGGTCCCGCTGCGCAGCAGGATCAGGTCCTCGCCCACAAACCGGGCCGCCGCTGCACGCAGCGCGTCCGTGCAGTCGGCATCCGCCAGCATTTCGACCGGAGTTCCCGCCGGCAGTGCGTGCCTGGCGGCAGCGAGCCAGTCGGCGCTGGGCGCGGGCCCGTGAATGCACACGCGCACAGGTGCGGAAGCGGATGTTTCCACTGGCGTCGACTGATTTAAAAGCGGGCGGCAATTATCGCGGAAGCGCACGGGGAAATACACCGGATCGGGTAGACTGACCGCCGGTTTCATCACGCTGATCGGCCTTTGTCGAGCTCGTTTTTAAAGCCAACCTCGCGCCTGATCTGGCGCCTGCTGCGCGTGCCGTTCTGGATGGGGCTGGGGCTGGCGCTGGGTTTCCTCGGTCCGTATCTGGTCTGGCTCGACAGCCAGATTCGCACGCGCTTCGATGACTTGGCCTGGGATCTGCCGAGTCGCGTTTATGCGCGCTCGCTGCGCCTGCAGCCGGGCACGCCGATGACGGCACAGGCGCTGCGAATTGAACTTGGCGCGGCGCGCTATCTCAAAAGCGATGACGCCAAGCAATCCGGCAGCTACGCGGAAGCTGGCGAACGTTTCACGATTGCGCGCCGGCCGTTCGCCGACACCGACGGACGCGAACCGGCGCGTCGTATCGTCGTGACATTGCGGGCGAATCAGGTTGCGGCGCTCACGGACGCGGATAGTGGCGCCGAACTGGATGCGGCGCGCTTCGAGCCGGCGCGCATCGCCACGTTGTACGGTGCCGAGCAGCAGGAACGCCGCGTCGTCCGACTCGAGCAACTGCCGCCGCTGCTCGTGTCCGGATTGCAGGCCGTGGAGGATCGCGAATTCAAGCACCATCGCGGCATTGCTGTCGGCGCGATAATGCGCGCGGCATTCGCCGACGCGCTCGCCGGCCATGTCGTCCAAGGCGGCAGCACGCTGACTCAGCAATTGGTGAAGAATCTGTTCCTTGATCGCGGCCAGCGCCTTACGCGCAAGTTCAACGAGGCGCTGATCTCGCTGTTGATCGAAGCGCGGTACGACAAGCACCGCATTCTCGAGGCTTACTGCAACGAAGTGTTTCTCGGCCAGCAGGGCAGCCAGGCCGTGCACGGTTTCGCCGCGGCAGCGGAGTTCTATTTCGGCCGTGAAGTCCGCGACCTGCATCCTGCGGAAGTCGCCATGCTGGTCGGCTTGGTGCGCGGACCCAGTCTGTACGACCCACGCCGGCACGCCAATCTCGCTCTGGCCCGTCGCAACCTGGTGCTCAATCAGTTTTACGAAACCGGGTTGATCGACGACACGACGCTTGCGTCCGCGCGCGAGACCAAGCTCGGCGTGCCGGAAACTCCGGGCTTGCCGCGCAACGAGGCGCCGGCGTTTCTCGATCTCGTGCGCACGCAGCTGCAGCGCGACTATCCCGCCGACGAGCTGCAGCGCGCGGGCCTGGCCATTTACACGACGCTGGCGCCGTCGGTGCAGGCGCTCGCCGAACAAGCGTTGACGCAGACGCTCGACGGGCTCGGCAAGAAACAGCCGGAGTTGCAGGGCGCCGCGGTCGTGACCGGCGCGCGCGACGGCGAAGTGCAGGCGCTGATCGGTGCGCGCGATGCGGCGGATCCGGGATTCGATCGCGCACTGGAAGCGCAGCGGCCGATCGGATCGCTGATCAAGCCGTTCGTCTACCTCGTCGCGCTGGCGCAGCCGCAGAAATACTCGTTGACGAGTCTGCTCGACGACACGCCGGTCGACCTGCCGCAGCCGAACGGCACACGCTGGACGCCGCAGAACGATGATCACGAAGCACACGGACGCGTCGTGCTCGTCGATGCGCTCGCGCATTCCTACAATCTCGCCACGGTCCATCTCGGCGTCGAGCTGGGCGTCGCCAAGGTGCGCGGATTGCTTGAATCGTTCGGCTTGGCCGAGGTCAATCCAAACCCGTCGTTGCTGCTCGGCGCGGTCGATTTGTCGCCGTTCAATGTCGCGCAGATGTATCAATACTTCGCCGCCGATGGACATGCGGTGCCGCTGCGCGCGCTGCGCGGCGTACTCGACGCGCAAGGGCGCCCGCTGGCGCATTACACGGTCAAACCGGGTTCAGGCGACTACGTGCAACCTGCACGCCTGATAAACTTTGCAATGCAAGAGGTGGCGCGCTACGGTACCGCGCATGCAATTGGCGAGCGTCTGCCCGCCTTGCACGCGGCCGGCAAGACCGGCACCAGCGACTCGCAGCGTGATTCGTGGTTCGCCGGCTTCACCGGTTCGCATCTCGCCGTGGTCTGGATCGGCCGTGACGACAACAAGCCGACCGGACTGTGGGGCGCGACCGGTGCGTTGCAGGCGTGGATTGCGCTGTTTCGCGAGTTGCCGAATGCGCCGTTGAGCTTGAACCAGGATGGGCTCGAGCTGGCCTGGGTCGATCCGCAGTCGGGGTCGCGCACGCATGCCGAGTGCCAGGGTGCGCGGCAGTTGCCGTTCGTGGCGGGGCACCTGCCCGCGGAAACGAGCGGTTGCGTTTGGCAGGAAATCAAATCGTGGTTTGGTGGCAATGATGAAACAAAGTAATTTTGTATATTTTGTCCCGTCGCTGATCTTGTCGATGCTCGCCGGCTGTACACAGCCCGGCGCGCCGGCCAAATCCAGCGTGCGTCCCGACGCCGCATCGACCGTGGCCGCGATCCGCTCAGCCGGATCGCAGTTTGATTCGAGCGTCGAAGTGCATGCGCTTCGCGATCCGGCCATCGACGGCTTGTTGCAGCAGGCGCATCAACAAGAGGCGCAGCAACAACCCGATCAGGCCCTGGCATCGGTGCGCAAGGCACTGACCATCGCGCCGAATGCGCCGGACCTGCTGCAACTGCAGGCGGAACTGGCGATCGAAACCGGCGACTGGACGCAGGCTACGACGCTGGCGCAGAAGTCCTACGATCTGGGACCAAAGGTCGGTGGATTGTGCGCACGCAATCTGGAAACGCTCGCGCGCACGCGTGCGGCGACCGGCGACGAGTCCGGCGCAACCGCGGCGCGTCAGCAGCTGCCAAGTTGCAAGGTGCCGGCACCGAATCGTTTCTGATCGCGCTCGTTCTGACTCTTCGCCAGCAAAGCTGGTAAAAAGGGCGGATGCCTTCCCATCCGCAATCCTTCAAACACCGCGTTAGCAGCGCGCGCGAACTGCTCGGTCCCGACGGTCCGTTCGCCAGCGAAATTTCCGGCTTCACGCCGCGCGACTGCCAGCAGGAGATGGCCGAGGCTGTCGAAGAAGCCATTGCCGACGCGCAAATACTCATTGCCGAAGCGGGCACCGGCACCGGCAAGACGTTCGCGTATCTCGTGCCGGCATTGCAGTCCGGCAAACGCGTGATCGTTTCAACCGGCACGAAAACCTTGCAGGACCAGCTGTTCCACCGCGACCTGCCGCGCGTGCGCGAGGTGCTCGGCGCGCGCCTGCGCACGAGTTTGCTCAAGGGCCGCGCCAATTACCTGTGCCTGTACCGGCTGGAGCAGACGCACAAGGATGGGCGTCTGACTTCGCGCGAGCAGGTCGGCCAGTTGCAAGCCATCCGCGAGTGGGGCCAGCGCACCTCGAGCGGCGATCGCGGCGAATTCGCCGAGGTGCCGGAGGAGTCGCCGTTGTGGCCGCGCGTCACCTCGACCGCGGAAAATTGCCTTGGCGCGGAATGCCCGATGTTCGGCGACTGCTTCGTCGTCAAGGCGCGCCGCGCGGCGCAAGAAGCGGATCTCGTCGTCGTCAACCATCATCTGTTGTTCGCGGATCTGGCGATCAAACAGGAAGGCTTTGGCGAAATCCTGCCCGGTGCGCATGCATTCGTGCTCGACGAGGCGCACCAGATTCCGGAGTTGGCCGGACAGTTCTTTTCCACGAGCGTCACCGCGCGGCAGATCACCGAGATGGCAAGCGATGCGCTGGCCGAATGCGGCAGCGTCAGCGGCGCTCTCGCCGGGCTGCGCGAGCCGATCGAGGCGATTGCGCCGGCGGTCAAGCGCGTACGCCTCGAACTTGACGCGCTGCCGGCCAAGGGTGGTTTTGCGGCGATTGAAAATCTTGCCGAGGCGCAGAGCGCACTGCGCACGCTCGAAGAAGCGCTGCGCAAACTCGCCGAGGCGCTCGCCGCACAGGCCGAACGTTCACGCGGTCTGACGGCCGCGCACGAACGCGCCGAAGCGTTGTGTCAGCGCTTGCACACGGTTCTCGACGGTGGCGCACATGACGCGGTGCATTGGTACGAACTGAGCACGCACGGATTTTCGTTTCATGCCACGCCGCTGGATCTCGCGCCGCCGTTGCGCGCGCTGCGTGAGCAAAGCCGCGCGAGTTGGATCTTCACTTCCGCGACGTTGTCCGTGGCCGGCGAGTTCGATCATTTCTCGCGCCAGCTCGGGCTCGACGATCCGGTGACCACGAGCTTGCCGAGTCCGTTCGACTACGCACGCCAAGCGCTGACGTATCTGCCGAAAGGCTTGCCCGATCCGAACGCGCCGGACTTCACCGAACGCGTGATCGCCGCGGCGCGCCCGGTGCTCGATGCGGCGCGCGGTCGCACATTCCTGTTGTTCACTTCACATCGCGCGCTGAAACGCGCTGCCGAGTTGCTCGCGGATGTGCCGTTTCCGCTGTTCGTCCAGGGCACCGCACCGCGGCATCAATTGCTCACGCAGTTCCGCGAATCCGGCAACGGCGTGCTGCTCGGCGCGGCCAGTTTCTGGGAAGGCGTCGATGTCGCCGGCGAGGCGCTCAGCTGCGTGATCATCGACAAACTTCCGTTCGCCGCGCCCGACGATCCGGTGCTGGAGGCGCGCTTGAGCGCTTTACGCGAGTCCGGCGGCAATCCGTTTTTCGAATGGCAGGTTCCGGCCGCGGTGATCGCACTCAAGCAAGGCGCCGGGCGTCTGATCCGTGACGTCGCCGATCGCGGCGTGCTGATGCTGTGCGATCCGCGCCTGACTACGCGCGCGTATGGCAAACTGTTTCTGCGCAGTCTGCCGCCGATGCCGGTCACGCGTGAACTGGGCGATGTACAAAGATTCTTTACGCAATAGGGGGCGATCATGGCGAAGGCAATCGGACTCGGTGGATTTTTCTTCAAGGCGCGCGATCCGAAAGCGCTCGCCGAGTGGTACGCGAAGCACCTGGGTCTTGAGATCAATCCCTATTTCGGCGGCACGAAGTTTCGCGACGATGCGCAGGGGCCCGGCTGCATCGTCTGGCGCCCGTTCAAGGACGACACGCAGTATTTCGCGCCGAGCGACAAGCCGTTCATGATCAACTTCCGCGTCGACGACCTGGATGCGCTGCTGGCACAACTGCGCGGCGCCGGCGTGCAGGTCGATGCGAAAGTCGACAAATCCGAATACGGCGCGTTCGGCTGGATCATGGATCCCGAAGGCAATCGCCTCGAGCTGTGGCAACCGCCGGCCGCGAAGCAGCCATAGCCCACGCCGTTTTCGCCCGCAATTCGCCCGATCCCGTACCACGCAGCGACACCTCGCGGCGCTGCAATCGCGCCACATTCCCGATGGAGGTGTGGCATGGCGATCAACGCATTGCAATCATCCACCGCAAAGGTGCTCGGCATCGGTTTTCTCGCGCTGCTGATGCTGATTCCGCTCGCGCAAGTGCAAGGATTGATCGGCGAGCGCAGCGAGTTGCGTTTTCATGCGATCGCCTCGATCGCCCAGAGCTGGGGTCGCGAACAGCATCTGGGCGGTCCGGTGCTGGCGATTCCGAAACGCACGCGCGTGCAGACCAATACCGGTTGGAGCACGTTCGACAGCGCGGAAATCGTCCTGCCGGATACATTGAATATCCACGGCAGCCTCGCCCCGGAGTTGCGCAGTTACGGAATCTACTCGGCGCCGGTGTACACGGCGGAACTGAAGATCAGCGGACGTTTTCTGGCGGCGGATCTCAAGGCGCTCGGCGGTAGCGAGACGAAGTACCTGTTTGATCGCGCCGAGTTGCTGTTGCCCGTCGGCGACGTGCGCGGCATCCGCCGCGTGGGTGCGCTGCACCTGGCCGGAACAGAGTATACATTTGGACCGAGCGAGAGCGGCGTCGGCAACGTCAATGCGATCGCCATTCCGCTGGACTTGAGCAAACTCGACAGCGACGCGCTGCCGTTCGAACTCGATATGACTCTGGCCGGCACGCAAAGCCTGCAGCTGCTGCCGCTGGCGCGGCGCACCGAGGCGGCGCTGAATTCGGCGTGGCCGGATCCGAGCTTCGATGGCGCGTTCCTGCCTGCCGAGCGCCATGTCGGCGCACAAGGCTTTGACGCGCGTTGGCAGGTGCTGGATCTCAACCGCAATTTCGGCCAGCACTGGCAGCAGGACGCGCAGCGC
>Ga0207674_10001555_pt1 | contig 29583 bp, 29 predicted proteins | sample KBSCornC72_FD_184303 | JGI IMG/M metagenome (GOLD analysis project Ga0207674, IMG submission 184303) | Corn rhizosphere microbial communities from Kellogg Biological Station, Michigan, USA - KBS Corn C7-2 (SPAdes) (version 2) | ecosystem: Host-associated > Plants > Roots > Rhizosphere > Soil ...
TGGACGAACGCACCGCGGCGGTGTTCTCCTACTACGCGTCGCTGGTTGGCGATGCGCCATATCCCGCCTTCACGCTGGCCCTCGTCGAGAGCGAGCTCCCCGGCGGTCACAGCCCGCCGTACTTCGCGATCGTCAATCAGGTCCTACCGGGATCGAATCTCGTCTGGCGCAACGATCCGGTAAGCTTCGAGAACTATCCGACCTTCTACCTGGCGCACGAAGTCGCGCACCAGTGGTGGGGGCACGCGGTCGCCTGGAAGAACTACCACGAGCAGTGGCTGAGTGAAGGGCTCGCCCAATACTTCGCGGCGCTGTACGCGGAGAAGGAGCCGGACGCGAACATTCTCCCCAACCTGCTGCGGCAGATGCGCCATACGGCGATCAAGGCGTCCAGCCAGGGGCCGATCTACCTGGGCTATCGCCTCGGCCACATTCAGGGGGACGATCGCATCTTCAGGGCGATCGTCTACAACAAGGGCGCGATGGTGCTGCACATGCTGCGGCGGCTCGTTGGCGACGACGCGTTCTTCGGCGGGGTGCGGGATTTCTACAACGAGTGGAAGTTTCGCAAGGCGGGAACCGGCGACTTCATCGCCGCCATGGAAAAGGCGAGCCGGCGCAACCTCGAACGCTTCTTCGATACCTGGGTCTTCGGATCCGACATCCCGCGCATGAAATTCGGGTATCACGTCAACGGCGCGGAGGGGGTCGTTCGTTTCGATCAGCATGATGACGGCATCGACGTTCCGGTGACCGTGACGATCACGTATCTCGACGGCTCATCCGAGAACATTCTGTTCATCCTGGCCGACAAGCACACGGAGCGTACCGTCGCGCTCAAAGGGCCGGTCCGGACGATCGCCGCCAACACCGACAATGCCGCGCTCGTGGAGATCGATAAATAGACAGCTCCCAGCTCCCAGCTCCCAGCTCCCAGCTCCCAGCTCCCAGCTCCCAGCTGGAAGCTGGAAGCTGGAAGCTAGAAGCTAGAAGCTAGAAGCTAGAAGCTCGATAAAAACGGTATGATCGGAAGGATATGGAAACCGTCACGCTGACGATTGATGGGCGGCCGGTCACGGTCGAAAAGGGTAAAACGGTTCTGCAGGCGGCAATCGAGAGCGGAATCAAGATTCCCTATTACTGCTATCACCCGGGCCTCGGCATCGACGGCTCCTGCCGTGTCTGCATCGTGAAGATCGAAAAGATGCCGAAGCTGCAGACCTCGTGCTCGACGCCGGTGGCCGACGGCATGGTCGTCTCGACCCAGACGCCGGACGTCGTCGAGGCGCGCGCCAGCGTCTTCGAATTCCTCTTGATCAATCACCCGCTCGACTGCCCGGTTTGCGATAAGGGAGGCGAGTGCCCGCTGCAGGACTTCTCGTACAGCTTTGGGCCCAACGAGAGCCGCATGGAGTTCCCGCGCCGCGTATTCGACGGCGAAGGGGTCCGCGCCGACGTCGACTTCGGGCCGACGCTGATGCTGAATCGCAACCGCTGCATTCTGTGCACGCGCTGCGTCCGGTTCATGCGCGAGGTCGACGCCGACGCCCAGATCAGCATCACGGATCGCGGTTATGGCAGTGAGATCGCGACGTTCCAGGAACAGGGTGTCCACTCGTTGCTCTCCGGAAACCTGATGGACGTCTGCCCGGTCGGCGCCATCACGACCAGGGACTATCGCTTCAAGTCGCGCCCCTGGGACAACCCGGATGCCGTCGACACGATCTGCACGCTGTGCGAGAAGGGATGCAACACGACGGCGTGGATCAAGGCCAAACCAGAGTGGGCGAAAGGGGCACAGCTCATTCGGACCACGCCCCGGTTCAATCCTGAGGTGAACAGCTACTGGATGTGCGATATCGGCCGGTTCGACTACCGCTGGATTGAAGGGGACGAGCGCCTGCAGCGGCCGCTGCTGCGCACCGAAACCGGATCGCTCGAGCCGACTGACTGGACCAACGCGCTGGCCAAGCTCGCGGATCGGGTCGCGGCCAGCGGCGGCCCTGCCCAGCTCCGATTCCTCGTCTCCGCGCACGCGTCGCTCGAGGAGCTGTTCCTCATCGGCCGGCTTGGCGGATCGTTCGGCCTGCCGGAGCACGGGGTCGCGATCAGCTGGCGCTCCCGCGAAAAGCCGCAGCCGCCGAACACGAAGTTCAAGATCCCTCCGATCGACGCGCCCAACGTCACCGGCGCGCGCGATCTGGGTTTTCCCGTGCGCATGTCGGCGAAGGGAGAAGCGGACATCGCGCAATTCCGCGCCGAAGTCGAGCGCGGCGGGGTGAAGGCGCTGTATGTCTTCGACCCGGCGCCCGACGGGTATATGGGCGACGTGTCCTGGGTCGTCGAGGCGCGCCGTTCCGGCAAGCTGCAACTCCTGATTGTCCAGGGTGTGCTGATGTCGGCGCTGGCGCAGGCTGCCGACATCGTGCTCCCCGGGGCGTCGTGGATGGAGAAGGACGGGGCGTTCGTCAACGGCCAGGGACGACTGCAGGCTGCGGCGCGCGTGATTGCGCCGCCGGGAGAAGCCCAGGAAGACTGGCAGATCTTCGTCAACGTCGCGCTCGAGCTGGGGGAGCCGCTGACCTATACGAGCAGCGCCGCCGTGCGTGGCGATCTCGCGGCGGCGCTCAAGAACAACGAGCGCTATGCCGGTCTCGCCGGCCTCGCGTTCGCGCGCCCGATGGCGGCCAGCCACTGGCTGCAGGCGTCGAATCCGTCCGAGCGGTGGAAGTGGGACTTCATGTTCCAGGATCTGCCGCCGGTGAAGTTCGCCGGCCGCCCGATCGCGACGTCGTGGTTCAACGGGCTGCCCGTCACCACGAAGACTGAATAGGTGTCGAACAACGTCACCCTGATCGCTGCCTTCGCCGCAGGGTTCCTGTCGTTCATTTCACCCTGCGTGCTGCCGCTGATCCCCGGCTACGTGTCCTTCGTGTCCGGCGTGTCGCTGGAGGACATGCGCGGCGAAACAGCGGTCTCCTCAGCGCGGCGCCGTGTCCTGGTGACCTCGCTTTTCTTCGTCCTCGGCTTCTCGCTCGTGTTCATCGCCCTCGGCGCCACCGCCAGCGTCGTCGGACACTTTCTCCTCGAGAAGCAGCCCATCCTCGCGAAAATCGCCGGCGTGTTGCTGGTGATCTTCGGCCTGCACACGATGGGAGTGTTCCGGATCGGATTTCTCGAGAGCGAGAAACGGATGCAGGCGAACCGCAAGCCGGCGGGCGCGCTCGGGGCGGTGCTCGTCGGAATCGCGTTCGCGTTCGGATGGTCGCCGTGCATCGGTCCCATCCTCGGGGGCATCCTGGCACTGGCGGCGGCGAAAGACACGGTGTGGGAAGGTACGGAGCTGCTGGCCGTATATTCGGTGGGCCTCGGCATCCCATTCCTGCTGACGTCGATCGCGATCAACCAGTTCTTCGCGGTGACGAAGCGAATCCGAAAGCACTACCACACGATTGAGCTGGTGTCCGGCGGTCTCCTCGTCGCCATCGGCGTGCTGATCTTCACCAACCAGTTCACGATCATCGTCCGCTACCTGCAGCCGTATCTTCCCAGTTACTAAAAGACGAATCCCTGTCTCGAATCGCTCATCGGGCGCTTATTCGCGGACGTTTATGAGATCGACGATCTCGATGTGGCCGCGGGCAACCGCGCGGGCGAGCGGCGTGCGGTCCTCGATATCGACCGCATGCGCGTCCGCGCCCCGGGCGAGAAGCGCCTTGACCACTGGCACGAACCCTTCTTCCGCGGCAATGTGAAACGGCGTGTAGCCGCCCGAGTCGGCGATGGTGACGTCGGTCCCGGCGCCGATGAGCAGCACTGCGACATCGGGGTGCTTGCCGGCAATCGCGGCGTTCAGCGCGGTGTTCTTCAGCGCGTTGTGCGAAGTCGCGTTGAGGTCCGCCCCGGCGGCGATGAGCCGCTCCACCACGCGTTGATGTCCGAAAAACGCCGCGAGATGCAGCGGCGTCCAGCCGTCGTAGGCGTAGGCGCGGACGAGCGATGGATCGGACGCGAGCAGCGCCTCGAGCACATCAATGCGCCCGAGTGCCGCGGCGGCAAAGACGTCGAGGGTTGCGCCCGCGTCCACGAGCGCGCGCACGAAATCCACGTGTCCCCGATACAGCGCGGCCATCAACGGGGTCTCCCCCTGTTCTGTTCGCGCATTCACGATCGCGGGATCCTCCGCGAGCAGCTGCCTCAACGCGTCGCGATTCCCCGTTTTGGCCGCCTCGATTACGACGTCGGTACGCATGTCTTTACTCTAAGGGCTCCCGGCAGTATCCGCACCTCGACAGGCCCTTCGACGAGCCCCGGCTCACCGTCGACGTGATACTCGATCGGCTCCGGCGAGCTGACTATCGCATGACGGATCTGTCGTATCGACACGCTCGGCGCCAGATGGGCGGTCCCGAGCGCCATATGGCGCGCGTGCCAGAACCGCACCAGCAGGGGCCGTGCTTCGACGATCGTCGCGTCGAGTACTCCGTCGTCGAGCTCGGCCTGGGGCGCGATGCGTGCGCCATTGCCGTATTCGCGGCCGTTGGCAAAGGCAATCAGCAGCGCGCGTAACGTACGGCGGTCGCCGTCCAGTTCCACCGTGTATTCAGCGCCGCTGTAGCGGCAGCCCTCGCGGACGCCAATCACCACATAGGGCCAACCGCCACGCCGCCCCACGCCGCGTTCGTTGAACAGCCGGGCGATGTGCGCGTCGAACCCGACCCCCGCGATATTGAAGAAAGCGCGTCCGGCGATGGTGCCGGCGTCGATCGTGCGGACGGCGCCATCGAACGCGACCGCCAACGCCTCGATCGGCTGTTTCGGCGCCCCGAGCGCGTTCGCGAGGCCGTTGCCGGATCCCGCAGGAACGAGGCCGAGGATCGTTGTCGATCCAATAAGGCCGGCCCCCGCTTCATTCAATGTTCCGTCGCCTCCCCACACGATCACCATCGCGGCGCCCGCTTGCGCGCTCGCTTCGGCGAGTTCGCGCGCGTGCCCTGCGCGCTCGGTGAAATGCACCTGCACCTTCAGTCCGCGGCGACGTGCTTCCGATTCGACGAGCTCCGCGCGCCGCGCCGCCGCAGCGGAGTCGGCGCCCGCACCCGAGATCGGATTGATGATGGCGACGATCGACAACCTTGCTATAGTAACGTCCAACATCGCCATTCTGGAGGCGGCATGAGGAATGTGGCGGTGCGCCTGATGATCGCGGCGTTGTTCGTTGTGGCTTGCGGCCTAGCGGCGTACCTACTGTGGATCAACGAATCCCGCGCGCGCACCGAATCACAAGCCTTCAGCACATTCGAATCCGCAGCGCTGACCGCCGAACGTTCCGTCCTTGAACTTCGGGCGGCGCAGCAGGCCTACGTCGCCGCCGGGCAAGGTGAGCCGTTCTGGATCCAGAAAACCGCGGCGCTCACCACCACTCTTCGCGACGCAATCGCGACCTTCCGCGCCGCGGCGGCCGTCCCGGAAGCCCAGTCGGCGGCCGATAACGCCGCCAGCGCTCTCCAGGACTTCGAGCAGGCGGACCGGCGCGCACGCGACTACGCACGCAGCGGCCAGAAGCTGCTCGCGTCGGACCTTATCTTCGCGGACGGACTGGAGACCACGGGCGCTATCGCCGCGTCGATCGATCAGGCCCGAACAACCGAGGGGCAGGCGCGCCGGGCGCGACTGGCCTCGGTTCATCGCCTCGAGCTCGGTGCGCTTGGGGCCGCCGCAGCGCTCGGCATCATCGCCGTAGTTCTGCTCGTGGCGGTACCGCGCCGCGCGGAGGTCACGGCGGCTGCGCCGGTCGTCGAGACGCGCCCGGCGGCAACGGGAGCGACCCCCGACCCCGCACTTGAGCGAGGTTCCCCCACAGAATCGGCACCGGCGACGCCCGCGGTGGATTTCACCACGATTGCGACGGTGTGCGCCGAGCTCGCGCGCGTCGTCGACACCCGTGCCCTGCCGTCGATTCTCGAGCGCGCCGCCGCCGTGCTCGATGCCCCCGGCATCGTTCTCTGGATCGCCGATCCCGACGGACGGGAGCTGAGCCCGATCGTCACTTATGGCTATTCGCAAGCAATGGTCGCGCGGCTCGGCACGATCCTCAGCGGCGACGAGAACGTGACCGCGTCGGCTTTCCGCACGGCGCTGATGCAGACCGTTCGCACCGACGCGGTGTCGAACGGCGCCATTGCCGCGCCGCTGGTCACGCCCGTCGGTTGCGTGGGAGTCATGGCCGCGGAAGTGCGGCACGAAGGAGAAAGGGATTCGGCGAAGCTGGCGGCCGCCGCGATCGTTGCGGCGCAGCTCGCAACGCTCGTAGGGCCGCCTTCAACGCGCGCACAGGCAAGAACCGAGGCTGTTTAACCTGACTAGATGATCGTACGGCTGGTGCGGGTCGGCCGCGACGACTCGTATTTTCCTTTCAGCGTCAACGGCTTCTTGTCGCGGAGGATCGCGATCGTAAACTCGTCACCCTCTGCCAGCCGCTGGATGCCGCGGCGCAGTTCCGACGGATTCGTGACGCTGCTGCCGTTGAACGACGTAATCACGTCGCCCGCCTTCAATCCAGCCTTCGCACCAGCAGCGTTCTCCGTCACTGCGGTGACGAGCACACCTTCCTTGGCGCCGAAGTAGTCTGCGAGCTGGCTCGAAAGATCGCTGACGGCGATTCCCAGTCCGCTCGTCGACCGCCAGCTGAAGCTCTGGAAGTCGGGAAGCGAAGGGGGCGCCGGCGTCGCGGGGGGACTCGGCAGTGCTGGACGCGCCGGACGCGCCGGCGGAGCAGGAGGAACCGCAAACGCAAAATCGTGCCCGAGATCGCCGAACATATCGCCGTCGAAATCGCGGAAGAAACTGAATGCACTGCCCTCGCGCGGTTCCACGGTGACGCTCACCCGCTGACCGGCGCGCATCACCGCGACCTGCGCTTTCCGCCCCGCCGGCGTTTCCTGCACCAGCCGCGTGAACTGGCGCACACTCCGCACACGCTCGCCGTCGAACTCGGATATGACGTCCCCCTTTTTGATGCCGCCCTTCTCCGCGGGACTATCCGGCGAAACCTCTTCGACCATTACGCCCGCCTGCGCCGACTTGTCGTCGTCGCTCAGATCTCGAATCGAAACACCGATCTGACTGCCGTGTCCGGCAAACACGTCGACTGCCCGCGGCGCCACGACGCGCTGGCCGTGGGCCACTGGGGCCATCGCGGCGCCGATGCCGGCCGCGGCGACAACTACCGCCGCCAGCGCAGCGGTTTTCCATGCATTCATGTCCAAATCCTCCAAAGCTGCGAATCCCCTGTAGAAATCAGCTGTTCCGGTCGAAAAGTGAGACGTGGCTCTGTCTAAAAAGGTTGTCCCTCTGGAACCGGCCGTCATCAGCTTCCTGACGGCCCTATGTCTCACCATCGCACTGAGCGCCTCGGCCCAGACTCCCGTGTCGGAGCGGCGGGCCGAAGCCGAGCGGCTCGCCAACTCGGGTGCCTACGCGGCTGCGTTGCAGGCATTTCAGGCGATTGCGGCGGCGAATCCCGACGACATCGAAGCGCGGCTCTGGATCGCCAGGATGCACGCGAAGCTCGGGCGACAGGAGCACGCGGCCGACGTTTACCGATCGATCCTCGCGGCGCAGCCGCAGAACCTGGATGCACTCGTCGGGCTCGGCAACTCCCTCGTTGCGCTCGGACGGTTGAAGGAGGCAGGTGACGCACTGAGCCGCGCCGAGGCGATCGCGGCGGACCGGCCCGCGGTGCTCGACGCACAGGGACGACTGCATCAGGCGGCCAACAGAACCACGCTGGCGCTTGCGTACTATCTGAGGGCCGTCGCGCTCGATCCGTCGAATGCGGATGCGCGACAGGCCGCCGACGCGCTCCGCGCGCTTCGTGCGCACCGGGTCGAGATCGATTACGACTTCCAACACTGGACGGACTCGTCGGGGGCCATCCCCGACACTGCCGATGTCGACGCGCACGTGGGCACGTTTGGTCTGAACGCCCGCGTCAGCGATCCGCTGCGCGTGTTCGCGCGCGTGCAGGCCGAGTCGGCATTCGGCTTCGACGATCAGCGCGCGGGTGGCGGCATCGAGTGGGCGGCGACGCGCTTCGTCGCAATTCGCGCCGGTGTGCTGAAAGGCATCGACACCGTCCTGTTGCCAGACATCGACGGTTTCTTCAACGCGTCGATCGTGAATGGCCGGGCGCGCTGGAGCTTCGACGCTCAGGGAGCGGAGTTCGAGGATGACGAGAATCTCTGGCTTTTCGGGCCGGCCGTTGCGGTGACGCTCCCACGAAACGGCGAAGTGTCGATTCGCTACTACCACGGCAGGCTCACGACGCCGTTCGCGGTCGATCCGTTCACGACCGACAGCGTGGCGATTGGGCTCCAGGGGCGCCTCACGCGACGGTCCCGCGCCGCTGTGAGCTACACCCATGGCATCGATCGGCTCGACTGGCTCACCATCGATCGCGTGGCGTTCGAGTCGGACACCGTGGGATTTCGCGTGGGGTTTGATTTCACGCCGTTTGCGGGCGTCGAGGGCGGGTACGATTTTCAGTCCCGTCCCGGCGGCGTCAGCGTTCACCGCGCCCGCGCCGGATTGGTCTACCGCTTCTAGGGGTCAGACTCTCCTCCTGACCCACTCTCAGGTCATCTGCGTCCACCCGAAGTGACGGTCGAGCCGCAAGGGTGCGTGTTTTGCTAGTAATCCCACCAGCCTGCTCAGGTACGCCGTTTGATGTAGGCCTGTGCGTCGCGCGGAGTCAACGGGGTGCGTAACTCAGGCAGGCGCTGGCATCGCCGCATCCCGTCGCAAGTCAGGCCGATTCCGCGCGGCATTTCAGCTTCCGGGAGTGTGACATGAACAAATCGATGGCTCGACTGATCGCTCCGCTCGGACTGGTGGTGATGTTCGCCGGCTGCGCGCTGCACAACCCGAGCGTCGCTGAGCTCAAATACAATCCTGCGCGTTATCAGAACAAGACGGTGTCGATGGACGGTGTCGTCACGAGCGCGTGGGGAGTTCCGCTCGTGCCTTTCAAGCTCTACAAGATTGATGATGGGACCGGCGAGATCACCGTGATTTCGCAGCACGGACAAACGCCGACCAAAGGCGCACGTGTGCGGGTCAAGGGACGCGTCAACGACGTGGCGACCTTCGGCGGCCAGGCCGTCGGGCTGCACATCGAAGAGTCGGGATTGAAGTTCAAGCCGCAGTAATCCGCACGGCCACGGCCGTCATGTCATCGTTCGGCGGCGTGTCGCCGCGCCATGACTCGACGGCCGTAAAAATCCCCTCGACCACTTTGGCGGGCGGTTGATCCCGCACCGCCGACACGACGTCAATCAGCCGCGACGCGGTGAATTCCTGCCCCTGCCCGTTCATCGCCTCGAACACGCCGTCGGTGCACAGCACGAACAGATCCCCTTGGTGCAGCGCGAAGGTCACCTCGTCGTAGGTGGTGCCCTGAAAGGACCCCACCGGGACCCCGGGCAACTCGATTTGCGCGCAGTCTCCTCCTGAGCAGCGGATCGGGTACGGGAGCCCGGAGTTTGCGACGGTCAGTACCCGCCGCTTCATGTCGAAGACGGTGTAGCACAGCGTGCAGTAATACTCCTCGAGCTGCCGCTGGTGAAGGATCGTGTTGATCGACGACAGCACGCCGGCAGGACTCGAGCGATCCGGAAGATAGCGGCGGCGGAACGTGCGTCCTCTCACGAGCTCGGCGGCGAACGCGCTGTAGAGCGCCGCCGGCACCCCCTTGCCCGACACGTCACCGACCGCGACGACGAGCGTCTGCGACTCTGGCAGGAGATAGTCATGGAAGTCGCCGCCGAGCTCGCGCGCCGGTGCGAAGGCGGCGGCAACCTCGATCCCTTTCAACCGCTTGGGCGGCCCCGCCGGCAGCAGTGCCGTCTGCACGCGCTGCGCGAATCGCACTTCCTTTTCCAGCCGCTCCTCATTCGCGCGGATCTCTTCGTACAGGCGGGCATTCTCGATCGCCACCGCCGCCTGGCTGGCCAGCAGAGTGAGGATTTCGACGTCGCGTTTGCTGAATGCGTCGAGCTCGGGGCTCTCCAAATCGACGACGCCGATGCAGCGGTCTTTCAGGAGCATCGGGATCGCCAGCTCCGACCGCACGTCCGGGACGAGATTGATGTATCGCGGATCCTGCGCGACGTCCGGCACCAGAACCACTTCGCGGTGCAGCGCGGCGTAACCGACCAGGCCTTCGCCGAGCCGCACGCGCGGAATCTCCACCTTCTCGCCGTACTTCACCGCCAGCTGCATCTCGAGCTCGCCGGTGGACTCGTTGAGCAGCAGGATGCCGAGGGTGCGGTATTCAATCACGCGCTTGGCCAGTTGCGCGAGGCGGGTGAAGAGTTCGTCGAGATCCAGGATGGAGGCGACGTCGCGGCCGATCTCCGCGAGCGTCTCGAATGCTTCGGCGTCGTGCCGGCTGCGGTCGAACAGCCGCGCGTTGACCAGCGCAATCGCCACATGGGCGCCGAACTGCCGCACGATCGCGACATCGCGAAGCGTAAACTGATCGCGGTTCCGACTGAGGATGTTCAGCGCGCCGATCGGCCGCGATTTGTGCAGCAGCGGCACGACGATCTCCGAATTCATGCCGGGCACGAACTCGATGTAGCGGCTGTCGGCTGAGAGATCGTTGGCGAGGAGCGGCTCCTCGGCGAGGACCGCCGCGCCGACGAGTCCGACCCCGAGTTTCAGCCGTACCGGCGTGTCGCTGTCCGGGTATCCGACCCGATACGCGGCGTGCAGCTCGCCGCGCCGCTCGTCGAGCAGGTAGACGGCAAACGCTTCGAACGAGATCAATCGCTTGATCAGCCGCGGGATCTGGACGAGCAGATCGTCGAAGTCGAGAACCGACGTGACCTGCCGCCCGAGATCGAACAGCGTCGTAACGAGTTCATCCTCGAACCGGCCGGCCTGGTCAGCTGAAACACGATCGGGAGAGACTTCGTCTGGCGGCAAGCAGAATACCGATTATACTTCGCAGGTTACGCCATGATGGACATCTCGCTGCCGCTCGACTACGCGGCGATCGAACGCATCCTTCCCCACCGCTATCCATTCCTGCTCGTCGATCGCATCATCGAGTTCGAGCCGGACAAGCGCATCGTGGGCATCAAGAACGTCACGTTGAACGAACGGTACCTGGCACAGCGTGCCGGCGAGCCGCCCGTGCTACCCCCGACGATCCTGACGGAAGCCGTCGCTCAGGTCGGCGCGATCATGATCCTGGCGAAACCGGAGAACCGCGAAAAGCTGATCTACTTCATGGGAATCGATCGCGTGCGATACCGTCTGCCGGTGCACCCGGGCGATCAGGTGATCATCGAAGCCACCGTGCGGCGGCTGCGCAGCCGGATGGGCCAGCTCCGCGGTGTCGCGCGCGTCGACGGCAAGGTCGTCGTCGACGGCACGATGACGTTTGCGCTCGGCCCGCGCAACGAAGGCTCGCCGGTCTAGCGCACGATCAGCACCGCCATCCCAATCTTCACGCCGCGCGACGACCAGGACGCCCACTTCGAATCGGGGTGGAAATAGCGCCACGCGTCGAGTACTGCGGGCGCGAGCAGGAGCGCGCCGATCCAGCGCTCGTCGACGCGGGCCGACTGCGCGATTCCGCGGGTGTCGCGTTCGACTGGCCCGGTCTTCGCGAACGCCGCACCCGCATACGCGGCGGACGTCGCGATGTTGAACGTGAAAATCCCCTTGGGAAACGCACCGCGGTCGCGCAGCGGACGACCGCGCGACAGCAGCCACTCGTTCTCCGCGTGCTGCATCCAGAAGCCGGCTGAAGAAATCGTGAACTCTTGTCGCCGCGGCAGTCCGCTCGCGTGGGTGATCGCGAAGAATGGAATGCCGTGGAAGTTCACTTTCTTGAGATGCGGTTGCTGGCCGAACACCGCGTTCGCGATGAGATGCGCCGACTCGTGGAGGGCCAGCCCTGTGGCACCGCCTGCCACGAACAATGCACCCTGCTCTAGTTTTGATGGAGGGTCGTCCGCCGGCGCGGCGCTCGTGTCCTGCGCCGCCGCCGCTACGGCAGAGCTGGTAAGTGCAAGCAGTAAAAGGATTATCAGCCTGGCGCCATTCGACGTGCGAGCCGTCGGGCGCGCGGCACAGCAGTTGCTGTCCTCAGGCGCTGTTGAATGCGCCGCGCGCGAGGCGACGCGGAGGAGAACGAGCATGCTTGAGACTATCGCGATCATTCTGATCGTGTTGTGGCTGCTGGGAATGGTGAGCGGCTACACCATGGGCAATTTCATCTACGTCCTGCTGGTGATTGCCATCGTGTTGTTCCTGGTGCGCCTGATCAGTGGACGACGAGTCTAATCATTAGACTGATCCGCGTCGAGGTCGGGTCGGCTGACTTCGGCCCGGGTTGCCGCACCGATCATCGACGGCCGGCGCGCAGGCGCCGGCCGTGACCGCTAGGCCGCCCGTGTGCGCGGTTCGAGATTGGTCCATCTCACGATCGCGACACCGGCGAACACGAGCCCCGCAGCCGCGGTCATGCGAAAGTCGAACGGTTCCCCGAGTACGGCGACCCCCAGCGCCACGGCGATTACCGGATTGATGTAGGCATAGAGCGAAACAAACGACACTTCGAGGTGGCGCAGCGCGTACGTGTACGCCACGAACCCGCCGATCGCTCCGAATGTCGCGAGATACACCAGAGCGATCGTCGTCCGCGGCGTGAAGTGCAAGTGCGGGAGCTCGCCGCGCAGCGCGCCGATCGCGATCATCATCGCGCCGCCCGCCAGCATCTGAAACGCCGTCGTCCCGAGCAGGTTGTCGGTTCGCCCGTTCCGTCGCGAATAGGCGGACCCGAGGGACCACCCAATCGACGCAATCTGCAGCGCGATGACGCCGGCGAGAAACGCGCGATGGCTGCTGCCACCGACCGTGAGATCAGGCCAGACCAGCACCAGGATCCCGGTGAAGCCGACAAGCAGGCCGGCGATGATTTTTCCGGTCAGCTTCGCGCCGTCCGGCAATGCCGCTTCAACCGCCGCCATCCAGAACGGGCTGCACGCGATCATGACGGCCGCCAGCCCGCTGGGGACCCACTGCTCTGCGATGACCACTCCACCGTTGCCGAGGACGAGCATCAGGAAGCCGAGCAGCACGATTCCCCGCCATCGCTCGCGCGGCGGGAGCTTCTGGCCACTCGCCCCCACATACACGGCCAGGAGCAGCCCCGCGATGATCCAGCGGAGACCGCCCATCAACATCGGCGGCATCGTTTCGAGGCAGATGCGAATCCCGAGGTAGGTGGTACCCCAGACGAGACAGACGGTGACCCACGCGAAATAGGCGGCGCGGCGCTGCCGCGGCGTCGTCGTGATCATTCAGATGAATCCATACGGCCCCCGCCCGAGCCAGGCCCCCCCGTCGACCGTCAGAACCTCGCCGGTGATGAACCGGGCATGTTCCGAAAGAAGAAACGCGACGGCGTCGGCAACATCCCCAGGCTGTCCCCATCGCTTGAGCGGCACTGAATCCGTGATGCGCTGGACCGCTTCAGGGGTGTTCCACAGCTGTTTCGCCGCACCCGGCGTATCTATCGGCCCTGGAGCAACGGCATTGACGCGGATGTCGTAGCGGGCCCATTCGACCGCGAGTGTCTGCGTCATCGACATCACGCCGGCCTTCGCGGCAGCCGAATGGATGGTGCCGGGGCTTCCGGTCCAGACGTAGTTGGCCAGGATCGACACGATTGACCCGCCGGCGCCGCGGGCGATCATGTGTCGGCCGACCGCGCGCGAGCAGTAGAAGCTGCCATTCAACACGATTCCGACGACGGCGTTCCATCCATTCGGGGAAAGGTCTTCGGCGCGGCAGACGAAGTTGCCCGCGGCGTTGTTCACGAGGATGTTGATGCGGCCGAAGTGCTTGACGACGCGGCCGACCATTTCGTCGACCTGCTCGGGATTGCGGACGTCGAGCTGCACGGCGAGCGGATCCAGTCCGGCGTGACGGAGCTCTGCGTTGCTGCGTTCGAGGTTCGCGGCGTTACGGCTGCCGATAGCGAGGTGTGCGCCGAGCTCCCCCAGCCGCTTCGCGATCGCGAGCCCGAGGCCGGTGCCGCCTCCAGTTACGATCGCAACCTGATCTTTGAGCAGCGTTGAGCTGAACATTCCGACAGAGTACCGGCTCAGGGCTCAAGGCTTCAAGGCTTCAGGGCTTCAGGGCTTCAGGCCTTCAGGCCTTCAGGCCTTCAGGGGACTCGTTTCACAGGCGGCTGCGGTGTCGGGGTCATCGTGCCGAACTGCGGACGGTAGGTCGCTTCGACCGTCGCTCGAATCTCCCGAACCGACTTTCCGGCTTTGTGCATTTCCATCGCGTCACGCGCGACGTCGAGGCACACCCCTCAACCCATGCCATGGGATTCCCACTCGGGAACGCCCTTCGCGTCGCGGCTCTTGATGAAGCAATCGTCGTTGCCCTTGTGTCCTGATCGCTGGCAGCCGCAGAAGCACGGCACGTAGTGGAGCACCTCGGGATGTCGCGCCGCGAATGCGAAAACCGACCGCACGATTTCCGGAGAGCGCGGTAGCGGATACGACACCTGCGGCAGCGGCGGCAACGGGCCGTTGTAGGCCGGCGGCGGCGGTGTGAATTGCACTACCGGATCGACAGACGCTGACGTCTGTGGGGTGGCTTGCGGCACAACGCGCTGTTCCACCGGCGCGGCACTCGACGAAGCGGCGGTCGTCTCGGAGCGGCATGCCGCGGCTGTGCTGGCACACGCGACGACGACGAGCAGCGGTCGGAGCCTCGCGACCATCCATCGATCTTACCCCAGAGCGGCCCGAAGCCATGAAGCCCTGGGCCCTGACCTCGAGCCAATCGGTATAATCCCCCCGTGGCCGATACCACGCCGGCTGCGGCTCCTCCGGCGGAAGCGTTTGCGCGCCTGTTCGAGTCGGTGCACGAGGGCGTCTACATCGGCACGGTGTCGCCTTCCGCCGCGCCGACGCTCTCGGCGAACCCCTATCTCAAGCTGATGTTCGGCTACGCGGCGGACACCCCGCAGGAGGACGTGCGTCCATTCGAGATCGAGCGCTTCCTGGATCCTCAGGCACGCGATGGATTCGTCGAGCGCCTGCGGCGCGATGGGGCGGTCACCGATTACCTGCTGCGGCTGCGGCGCGCGGATCGCACGCCGATCTGGATCGAAGTGACGGCGCACGCCGAACCTTGCGGCGAGGGCGTCCGCGTCGAAGCGCTGATGCGCGACGTCAGCGAGCGGAAGCGCCTCGAAGACCAGGCGCGCGATCTGTATCACCAGCTGCTGCAGGCGGAAAAACTCGCGGCGCTCGGGCAAACGATTTCAGGCGTGGCGCACGAGCTGAACAACCCGCTCGCGACGATTCTGACGTGGGCGGAGCGGCTGGCGCAGCGTCCGGTTGACGATCAGACGAAACGCGGGCTGGAAACGATTCTCAGCGAGTCGGAACGGGCCGCGAAAATCGTCCGGAACCTTCTGACCTTCGCGCGGAAGCGGCACACGACCCGCGCCATGGTCGATCTCAACCAGGTCGTGCGCGAGACGCTGGCGCTCCGATCGTACGAACAGCGGATCAGCAACATCAACATCCTCGAGGCGCTGCCCTCGGGACTGCCGCAGGTCTTCTCCGATCCGCACCAGATCCAGCAGGTGCTGCTCAATCTGATCATCAACGCCGAGCAGGCCATGATTGGCGCGCATGGCCGCGGCACGCTCATCGTCCGCACCTGGCACGACGCGGATCGCGACGCAGTGGTCCTGGAAGTGAATGACGACGGCCCGGGCGTGCCGGAAGACGTGCAGCCGCGGATCTTCGATCCCTTCTTCACGACGAAAGAGGTGGGGAAGGGCACAGGCCTGGGCCTCACCGTCGCCTATGCGATCGTGCAGGAACACGGGGGCCGGATCAGCGTGAAATCGGTCCCCGCGGGCGGCGCGTCTTTCTATGTGGAGCTGCCCGTCGGCGACGGTCCGTTGAAGCCGGTGTTGCCGCGGCCGCCGGAACGCACATCAGCCGGCGACATCGGCGCGGGCGCCGCCGTCCTGGTGGTGGAGGACGAAGCCGCGCTCGGCGCGGCGGTTGCCGAAGCGCTGCGCGACGCCGGGTTCCTGGTCGATCATGCCAACGACGGCGTCGAAGCGCTCGAGCGGCTCCGTGACCGCCGATACGATCTGATCATCTGCGACCTGAAGATGCCGCGTCTCGACGGAACCGCCTTCTATCGCGAGCTCGAAGCCATCGATGCCGCGATGGCGCACCGGGTACTGTTCGTGACCGGCGACGTCGCCGGCACCGATGCGGAGCGGTTCCTCGAGGAAACGGGGTGCCGCTGGCTCGCGAAACCGTTCCGGCTCAAAGATCTGTTGCGCGTCTCTCGCGAGATGCTCGAGTGATCGCTAACGCGCCGCGGCGACCCGCTCTCGTCTAGCGCTCTGACGCTGCCGCGGTTCGGCAGATTTTCCCTTCTGCGTCGGCGTCCTGTACTGCAAGACGACTCCCGTTTGCGGCGCGCCCGCGATCTCAGACTTAGCCATCCGCATCTTGCGCATCGTGTTCTGAAAGGACAGCACGGCGGGGCTGATCGCACTGGCCTCACAGTCGGCGCCGAGCGCTTTCTTGAGCCGCTGCACCGCGCGCGCGTGCAGCTGCGACACCCGCGACTCGTTGACGCCTATCTCGGCGCCGATCTGCTTCATCGTCGCTTCGCCGTAGTAGTAGAGGCCGATCACCTTGCGCTCCCGCGGAGGAAGCGACGCGATCGCGGCACGAATGCGGTCGCGCACCTCACGCTCCTCATACGCGCGGTCCGGCGCGACCGGCTCCGACGGGACCAGCGCCGGCGGCAGCGTGGCGCCGTCGACGTTTTCGCCGGCCGAGAGGGGTGAGGTCGATTCGATCGTGTTGATGCGCACGATGGTCCGGCCCAGGCGCGCCTCATCCGATCCGATTCGCGCCGCGAGATCGGCCAGCGACGGCTCGGCGCCGAGCTCGCGCCGGAGTTCCTCGCGCGCGGCCTCGAGCTCGCGCCGCTGACGGCGCACCCCGCGTGGCCACGCGTCACGGCGCAGCGCATCGATCATCGCGCCGCGGACGCGGCGTTCCGCGAAGGTTTCGAACTTGATGCCGCGTCCCTCGTCGAACCGGCACGCGGCATCGATCAGGCCGATCATGCCGTCCTGCACCAGGTCGCCCAGCTCGATCGAGTGGGGCATCGAGGAAGCGACGCGGCGCGCGAGCGATTCGACGAACGGCAGGCCGGCGGCGATCCGATCACGATGACGGGGGGCGAGTGGCTGACGCTGCATGGGTCCGGGTCTCCTCGAAAGTGGCAGCCACGAAAGGCTGCAGGGGACCTCTACCGCAACGGCAATACCACCCTGAAAGCGATCAAAAGACGAAGCTTTCTCCGGTCCAGCGCAGCGTTCTCAACTCCTAACCTCTCAGAGAGTTACGCCTTATTGCTGGGATGTGAAGGGGCGTGAACTTCCGGGTGGAAGTGACTAACGATAGTCAAAATACTGACTATTGAAGACCAGTGGTGTCAAATTGACAGGGGTCAGGACTGCTTGAACTGAAGGCGAATCTCGCGTGCGGTCGCCATCGCGTCGAGCACGCTCGAGACGACCTGCGCGGCGCGGTTGCGCGTCATGTCGTCGGACGCCTTCGTCTCGAGCAGTTCGGCATTCGCGAGGATGATCCCGAGCTGGTTGTTCAGCCGGTGAAACAGCAATCCGAGGTCTGGCGCGTCGTTCACGGACCTCCTCAAGCTTCCCGGATCTGCCGCCGGAGTCATGATGCTTCTTTAGTGGTGAGTTCGTGCGTGCGGCCGTCCGGGTCGCGCCAGAGCGTGTCGACGAAGATCCGCACCGAACCGCCGGCCGTGCGGACGTACTCGACTTTGCCGCTCGCGATCCAGTTGTAGATCGTGCGGCGGCTCACACCCACGAGCTCGCACGCCTTCATGATCGAAATGGTCTTGCGGTCGGTGATCATTGCGTTCCGCACTCCCTGTTCGTTGACATTTATCGGAACACGCGGGGCGGCGCTGTAGGCCCGTGCCACAGGTGGTAATTGACCCGGTTCGGCGCGGGTGTCAAAATACCGCCGCCCACTAAATGTCTGAAGGCCAAAAACATCTGCTCATCGTCGACGACGAGAGCGCCCTGCGCGAGGCGATCGCCGAACGGCTCGCGGACCACGGATTCGTTGTCGAGCAGACGGCGAGCGGCGAACAGGCGCTCGAACGTCTCGCCGACTTCGCGTTCGACATTCTGATCACCGACCTGCGGCTGCCCGGCATCGACGGCCGGAAGGTGGTCGAGGCGGCGCTGGAGCGCTACCCCGACATCATCCCCATCGTCATCACGGGCTATGGCACCGTCAAGGACGCCGTCGAGGCCATCAAGCAGGGGGCCGCCGATTTCATTACCAAGCCGTTTCAGTTCGACGCGCTGCTGCACGTGCTGCGCTCCGCGCTCGAGCAGCGGCGTCTGAAGTCGGAGAACGCCTACCTGCGATCGCAGCTCGAGGATCGCTATCGCATCGACGGACTGGTCGGGCACAGTCCCGCGATGCGGTCGCTCTTTCACCTGCTCGAAACCGTCGCCGCGACATCGAGCACGGTGCTGATCACCGGTGAAACCGGCACCGGCAAAGAGCTCGCGGCGCGGGCGATTCACCACAACAGCCCGCGGCGCGCGAACCGCTTCGTGGCGATCAACTGCAGCGCGATCCCCGAGACCCTGCTGGAGGCGGAGCTCTTCGGCCACGTTCGCGGGGCGTTCACCGGAGCGGTCGGAACCCGGCAGGGCCGTTTCGAGCATGCCCACAGAGGGACGCTGTTCCTCGACGAAGTGGGGACGATGAGTCCCGCGCTGCAGGCGAAGCTGCTCCGCGTCCTGCAGGAGCGCGAGTTCGAACGCGTCGGCGACTCGCACACGATCAAGATCGATGTGCGGGTGATTGCCGCCACCCATTCCGACCTGAAGAAGATGGTCGCGGAAGGACTGTTCCGCGAGGACTTGTTCTACCGTCTGAACGTGATTCCGGTGCAGCTGCCGCCGCTGCGGGAGCGCCGCGAAGACGTTCCGCTTCTCGCGCAGCACTTCCTCCAGAAAGTCGCGGTCGAATCCGGACGAGGACAGGTCACGATTTCACAGGATGCGCTGCGGCGCCTCATGGCGTTTCATTGGCCCGGCAACGTCCGCCAGCTCGAAAACGTGGTGGAGCGCGCGCTCGCGTTCAGCAACGGTCGATCTCAGATCGACGTGCAGGATCTGTCCCCCGAGATCCAGAGCCAGCCGGCACCAACCGATTCCTCACAGGTATGGTTCCCCGAAGACGGTGTCGACTTCGACAGCTACATCGAGGCGGTGGAGCTCTCGCTCATCCGCCGGTCTCTGGAGCGGACGCAGGGCAACAAGCGGCAAGCGGCGAAGCTGCTGAACCTGAAACGCACGACGCTCATCGAAAAGCTCAAGCGCCTCGAACCAAACGGCAGGGCGGCAAAGCTGCCATAATCGACGCGTATGCCGCCCCGGCACCATTACTGGACGATCATCCTCGAAGGCAAACCGACAGCGTTTCGCGCGCACACGCACGAGGAGCTCGTGCCGACGCTGCGCCAGCTGCAGGCGCGGCATCCCGACACGGTGATGAAGTGGTTCGCGCGCGGGCGGCTCTGGGAATCGCAGGACGAGGAGCGGGCGGAGGCGTCGGCGCGGCGGCGCGCGCCGCGCGAGCAGCGGCCGCGAGACTGGCGCCCCGGTGGCGAACACGCGGATCCGCGTGATCGGTTCCAAATCCCGCGCGACGAGAAGCGGCGGCGATTCGCCGAGAAGATGCGCCGCGATCGGGACTCGCCGCTGAAAGATCGCGAGGATCGTGGTCCGCGTGCGCCGCGCGAAGAGCGCCGGCCGCCAACCGGCCGGCCGCCGGCGCCTCGAGTTTCCGCCGGGCGTCCCCCGAGTGGGCGTCCCCCGAGTGCACGTCCGCCGAGTGGACGTCCGCCGGCCGGTCGGCCACCCTCGGGCGCCCGTCCCTCAGGCCCGCGTCCCTCGGGCCCGCGTTCTCCAGGCCCGCGCCCTCACGGCGGGCGGCCGCCAGGCGTGCGCAAACCCGGCGGCGGGGGAACTAGAGGCGGCGGCAACCGGGGCGGGGGAAACAGAGGCGGCGGCAACACGGGCGGCGGAGGACGCGGCCGTTGATTGCCCACGTCGTCCTCTTCAGTCCGAAGCCTGACCTGGCCGAAGCCGACCGGCGCGCGGTCATTGACGCGCTCGTGGCGGCAGCCGGGGACATCCCGTCCATCAAGCGCTTTCGCGTCGGCAGGCGCGTCAAGCACTGGATGCCGGGGTACGAGCAATTGATGCGTGACGACTACGAATTCGCCGCAATCGTCGAGTTCGACGACATCGAGGCGCTCAAGGTGTATCTTGCGCACCCGTCACACGAGACGATCGGGCGGCACTTCACCTCGTCTGCGTCGAAGGCGATCGCGTACGACTACGCGATGGTGGATGCCGCGGATGCCGGCGATCTGGTCGGCTGAAAGAAGAAGTCCTCGATTATTGCCCGCAGCTGCGGAATGGATTCTGCAGCGTTGATCGCGACCCGCAGGTGCGAGCCGTTGTCGAGCCCCTTGGTGTACCACGAGTTCAGCGCGCGAATCTTGTTGATCACCCAGCGCTGGCGGCCGCGTGCCGGCGCGCTGGTGCCGGCGGCCGACGGGTCACCGGGCGCAACGTGCCGAAATCCTGCCGCCTCGTCGACCCGCTCCGTCATCAGGAGGTCGATGTAGTCGAGCAGGAACTGTCCGCGTTCCTCGGCCGACACGTCGCGCGCTCCCCGCCCGGCCGCGAGGTCAGCCGCCTGCTGAAAGATCCACGGATTGCGCAACGCACCGCGTCCGACGAGCACGCCACGAATATCGCCGCGCCGCATTCGTTCCACGATTTGCTGCGGCTCCACGCAGTCGCCGCTGCCGAAGACGGGAATCGACACGCCTGACGCGACCCGCGCAATGAGATCCCAGTCGGAGAACCCGGAGTAGGACTGCGCGGCGGTGCGCCCGTGCACGGCAATTGCCGCGGCCCCCGCATCTTCCATGCGCCGTGCCAGATCCGGCGCCGTGATCTCGTGCGCATCCCAGCCGGCGCGCATCTTCACCGTCACCGGGATCGTCACGGCGCGCGCCATCGCGCGCACGACCTCCGCGGCGTGTTCGGGCTCTCGCATCAGGCTGCAGCCCGCGTTGTGCTTGGCGATTTTCGGGACGGGACATCCCATGTTGACGTCGACGATGTCGGCCCCCATCCCTTCGACGATCTGCGCCGCCGCCGCCATCTTTTCGGGGTCGCCGCCGAAGATCTGAATCGAAACCGGACGTTCCTCCTCGGTGTACTCGGCGTACTCCAGCGTGCGATCGATGCCACGCACCAGGCCTTCCGAGCTGACCATCTCGCTGACCACAAGGCCGCAGCCCCCCTGGCGCTTCACGAGCCGGCGGAACGCCGTGTCGGTCATGCCCGCCATCGGCGCGAGCGCGAGAGGAGGCGCGAGATCGATGGATCCAATTTTCATCAGTAGGCCCGCACGTCGGCTGCGTCCACTTCGACGCTGACCGCCTGGCCGATCAAGTCAACCGCGAGCACCAGCCGCGCGTGCGCCCCTTTGCGCAGCAGTCGCCCGACCACGCCCCGCAGCGGTCCATGTACCACTTCGACCATCGCGCCTTCGCGAATGAACGGACACGGATCGAACTGCAAGTCGCTCTCGACGAGGCGGCGGATTCCCTCGATCTCGAAGTCGGGAATCGGGACGATCTCGCCGTCAAACGCGATGATATTGACGACCCCGGTGCACTTGAGGATGGGCAGCCGGTCGCGCGAGTCAAAGCGCGCGAAGCAGTAGCCCGGAAACAGCGGCCAGTCGATCTTCTTCTTCCGGTCCTTCCAACGGCTCCACTTCGGGATGGTGGGAAGAAATGCCTCGACGCGCTTGCGCTCGAGCTGCTCCCGGACCACCTGTTCATGCCGTGAACGCGTCCAGATCGCGTACCAGGCCGCGAGCGGCTCGTTCGTCATGGTCGCGGGCGTGTCTCAGTGCCCGCCTTCGGCTGCGACCTGTCGCTCGTACAGCTTCTTGAGCTCCTCGTTCTTCCACTCGATGAGCGCCTGGCCACGCATACGCGCGAGGAACTTACGCACTTCAGTCTGCTGCCGCGCGTCGTGCACCTTGTCGGCGACGAGGTCGCGAACCGCCTCGAACGGCTGGATCGACGCCGGCTTGATCGTCTCGAGCTTCAGAATCTGGACGCCGCGACTGGTCCGGATCGGCTTCGTGATTTCGCCCGGTTTCATCTTGCCAATCATTTCCTGCAGCGACACCGAGACCTCGGCGAGGTTGATCGGACCGATCAGACCACCGTTCGCCTTTGACGGCGACGCCGAGGCTTCAGCGGCGACCTTGGCGAAATCCTCGCCGGCCAGCAGGCGCGTGCGCAGCGCTTCCGCCTGCTGCTCCGCGTCATTCTGCTTCGCCACGCTGATCGAGGGCTGCCCTCCCTGGTTCGTCGCCGGCACCTCGAGCAGGATTTCGCGCAGCGTGACGCTCGCCGGCTCGGCGAATTCGTCCTTGTGCAGGCCGTAGTACTGGCGCGCTTCCTCCTCGGTGATCGAAAGCTTCGATCCGACCTCGTCGCGCTGCACCTGGCTGACCATGAAGTTCTTCTCGACGTTCTTGCGCAGATCCTCGACGGTCATGCCTTCCTGCTTCAAGGCGTCCTGAAACCGTTTGTCGTCGGTGAGGTTCTGTTCCTTCCGCAGGTTGTCGAGCCATGCTTTGAACTGCTCGTCGGTGAGGTGATAGCCCTTCTCCTTCCCCATCTGCAGGAGCAGCAGCTCGTCGATCGCGTCGACCAGCAGCTGCGGCGTGACCTCGTCGAGCGCTTTCTTCAGCTCCTGGTCGCTCTTGACGGTTTCGGGCTTGAGATCCCGTCCCAGCCGCGCGCGGATGGCCGCGGTCTGGCGTTCTTCCAGTTCGGTCTGGGTCAGGATGTCGCCGTTCACCTTCACGAGGACGCGCTCGATCATCTGGGCCTGCGCCGTGGCGGCGGCTACCGAGAGTCCCAGCGCGGCGATGCCGGTTCTAGTCCAGTTCATAGAATTCCCTAAGTTCCTGTAAACCAATATTTTACCCGATTGACCTGCCGCCGCTCAACTCGCGCAGCAGCCCCGCGACGCGGGTGAACACGCCGTCTTCCGCCCGCGGATCCTCTTTGGCGGGCCGCATGATTTCGTCCTTCGTGAAGCCCGGAGCGACCTCTCCGGCCTGCGCGCGCGCGGCCCACCACGAGCCGCCCGCCACCGGGTCTTTTCCTTTCTTCGCGAAGGGCGCGGCCGCAGCCGGTTTCGCCGCCGGGACCGCCGCTCGAGGCGCGACCGGCTTCTTGAGGTCCAGTTTGAGCGTTGCCGGCGGAACGAGCGTCACGTCCCCCCGCTGCTGAACGACCCGGAACAGCCACGCGGGATCGAGCTTCGCTTCCGGTCTGAACTTTAGGACGACAACCGAGGCCTCACGGTCGAGGGACTCGAGACCGATGCGGTCGGCGAGGAGCCGGATCGACGCGTATTCCGCCAGGTTCAACACCGATTCCGGCGGACTGCCGTAGCGGTCGCGGACCTCGTGGACGAGCCGCTCCAGTTCTTCGTCGCTTCTCACGGCAGCCATCCGGCGATACACCGTCAGCCGCTGGTTCATGTCGACGATGTATTGCTCGTCGATCCGGAGGTCGACCCGAAGGTTCACGTTGGCGCGGACCTCGTCCTCGATTTCCTCGCCCTTCAGCTCCTTGATGGTCTGTTCGAGGAGCTTCATATACATGTCGAAGCCGACCGCCTCGATGTGGCCACTCTGTTCGCCGCCGAGAAGGTTGCCGGCGCCGCGAATCTCCAGATCCAGCGCCGCGACCCGAAACCCGCTGCCGAGATCGCTGAACTCGCGGATTGCCGCCAGCCGCTTCTTCGCGATCGGCGACAGCGCTTCCTCGGGCGGAATCATCAGATACGCGTAGGCGCGACGATCGGACCGGCCGACGCGGCCCCGCAGCTGGTACAACTGCGCCAGGCCGTAGCGATCGGCGCGATTGATGATGATCGTGTTGGCGTTGGGAATGTCGAGGCCGTTCTCGATGATCGTGGTTGCGAGCAGCACATCGTACTTGTGGGCGACGAAGTCGACCATTGCCCGTTCGAGCGCTTCCTCGCTCATCTGGCCGTGGCCGATGACGATGCGCGCCTCGGGCACGAGACGCGTAATCAGGTTGCCGAGCGAGTAGATGGACTCCACCCGGTTGTGGACGATGTAGACCTGGCCGCTGCGTTCCAGTTCGGTCCGGATGGCGCGGCGGATTACTTCCTGGTCGAACTTGACGACGTTGGTCTGGATCGACAGGCGATCCTTGGGCGGCGTCTCGATGATCGACATGTCGCGAATACCGGCGAGCGACATGTTCAGCGTGCGCGGGATCGGGGTCGCCGTCATGGTCAACACGTCGACCCGCTTGCGCATCTGCTTGATGCGCTCCTTGTGCGCCACCCCGAACCGCTGCTCCTCGTCGACCACGAGCACGCCGAGATCGCGGAACTCCACGTCCTTCGACAGCAGCCGATGCGTGCCGACGATGATTTCGACCTTGCCCTGCTTGAGATCCTCGAGCGTCTGCTTCTGCTCCGCTTTGGAGCGGAAGCGGCTGACCATGTCGATGCGCACCGGGAATGCCGCAAATCGATCCTTCAGCGTCTTCAGATGCTGGAACGCGAGCACCGTCGTCGGCGCGAGGAACGCGACCTGTTTCCCGTCCATGACGGCTTTGAATGCCGCCCGCATCGCGACTTCGGTCTTGCCGTAGCCGACGTCACCGCACAACAGGCGATCCATCGTGGTTGGAGACTCCATGTCCCCTTTGATGTCCGCGATCGCGTTTACCTGGTCGGCGGTGAGGTCCCACTCGAACGCGTCTTCGAACTCCTGCTGCCAGTGGGAGTCGGGCGAGAAGCCGTGCCCGGGCATCGCCTTACGCGCGGCGTAGAGCTTGAGGAGCTCTTCGGCCATGTCGCGCATCGCCTTCTTGACGCGCGTCTTGGCCTTCTCCCATGTGGTGCCGCCAAGTTTGTCGAGCGCCGGCCGGGTCGAACCGGTGTACTTCTGCACCAGGTCGAGCCGCTCGACCGGCACGAACAGCTTGTCGTCGCCGGCGTAGCGGAGTTCCATGAACTCCTGCGGCGCCGTGCCGACATCGATGCGCTTGAGTCCGACGAACACACCGATGCCGTGGTCGACGTGAACCACGAGGTCGCCGACCTTGAGGTCGCGGAAGTCGGACAGGAACGTCGTGCGCGCAGCCGTGCGCCGGCGCTCGTGGGTCTTGCGTTCTTCTTCGAAGATGTCGGTCTCGGCCCAGAACTGCAGGCCGGCGTCCGGCAGCCGGAACCCGCGCGACAGATGACCGACGCCGACGAGTACCGATGCGCTGCGGACCTCCTCGGCCCGCTCAATCGGCGCGGCGTAGATCTCGTAGTCGGACAACAGCTCGATCGTGCGCTCGGCGCGCCCGGGCGAATGGGCCACGAAGATCATCGTCTCCCCGGTTTCGCGCGTGCGGCGGATCTCGGTGACCCAGTTCGCCACGTGTCCCGCGAACTCCAGCGATGGCTGACAGGCGATGTGGGTGGCTTCTTCGAGCGACAGCGTCTCGAGGATCGTCGCCCCGTCGAGCCATGGCGACGCTTCGTCCCAGGTGAGCATCAACTCGGACGGCAGCGGCGCGCGGTTTCCCTTCGCGATCGTCTCGTCGTGACTGGCCTGGATCTGCTGACTCAGCTTCTCGCCGTGCGCCTGAATCTCATCCGGCTCAGAGAGCAGCACCGCCGGCTTGGCCCCCGACCACAGGTAATCGAAGACGGTTGCCGATCGATCTGGCGTGTCCGAATCCGCGAGCAGCTCCTGCAGCGGGAGAATGGACGCTTGATCGAGCGGCTGGGTCGATCGCTGCGTCGACGGATCGTAAGCCCTGATCGATTCGACCGTGTCGCCGATGAATTCGAGGCGAATGGGCTCGCGCGCACCGGCCGGATAGAAATCGACGACGCCGCCACGGACGCAGAACTCGCCGTGCTCGTCGACCGGATCCTGACGCGTGTAACCGGCCGCCGCCAGCAGGTCGCCGAGATCCATCGGCGAGATATCGTAACCAGGGGTCAGCGTGATCGAGATCGAGCTGAGGCGATCCGGCGCGCTCATCCTGGGGAGCAGCGCCGCCGCCGACGCGATGACCAGGCGCGCCGTGCCCTGCGCCATCGCGTGCAGCGCGCGCGCGCGGGCAGATGCGATGTCGAAGTGGGGAGCCAGGCCGCGGTAGGGATCGACCTCGTGCGACGGGAACGGCAGGATCGCGCGTTCCAGCTCGACGTCCGACCATCCTTCGAGCGCGGAAAAGAAGAATCGCGCATCCGCGGTCATCGTCTCGACGTCCGCGTCGGCAGGCACCACGAGGAGCGTGCGGCCTCGCTCCGCCGCGACCGCTGCGTACAGCGCCTTCGCCGGTCCGGTCAGCCCCGATACTCGCGGCACGGGCAAACCGAGCCGCAGACGGCTGGCGGCCGACTTGAGCAGTGAACGAAGCGTCAGCGAACTGGACGTGTATGACGACACGGTGAGGCCTTCCGGGCAGGACCGGAACCCTCTATTTTAGCGCAACTAACGGAATCGTAGACCGGGGCTTCATGCCCCGGCGCGCTTGATGCGCTCGAGGAGCGCCGTGGTCGAGAAGCCTTCCTCGACCGGCATGCGTACGACGTGCCCGCCGCGTGCCTCGACGATGTCGCGCCCGACGATTTGATCGGCGGCCCAGTCGGCGCCCTTGACGAGAATATCGGGCTGGACGAGCCGGATGATCGCGTCGGGAATGTCCTCGTGGAAGATCACGACCGCGTCCACGCACTCCAGCGCCGCGAGCATTTCGGCGCGTTCCTGTTCCGGATTGATCGGCCGCCCGGGCCCCTTGTTCCGGCGCACGGACTCGTCGGCGTTGAGGCCGACAATCAGCACGTCGCCGAGCGCCCGCGCCGCCTGCAGGTAGCGCACGTGCCCCGGATGCAGAATATCGAACACGCCGTTCGTAAACACGACGCGCTGTCGGGCGGCGCGCTGGCGGGCGACAAATGCCGCCGCCTCGGCCTGGGTGAGCAGCCGCGCGACCCCTGGACCATCGACCTTCATCTGGACTCCTCCGTGCGAGTGAAGGTCAGTCCCTCCGAGAATCGCCACTGATGTCGCGGGCGGAAGATGCCGACGTCCTTCGTTCGGGATTTCACGCGGAAGGTGTAGAGCAGGCGATGGTAGTCGTAGGGATAGCCATCCAGCTTGTGCACCGCCACGTCGAGCTTGTAGGTCCCCTCGACGAGGTCCAGGCTGTCGACGGTAAAGGCGGCCTCTGCGTCGCCGAACATCCGCACTGCGCTGAACTCCTCGATGTTCGTGTTGGTGCCGTAGCAGCAGACCCCTTCGGCGTTGAAGATGCCGATGCCGATGACGAAGTCTTCGTTCGGCAGCGGCGAGCGCAGGAAGATGCGAATCGTCAGCGACTGACTGCTCTGGAAGACGTGGCCGGCGCTGCCGTCGGGGCCCGAGAGCTGCACGTCCGTAATCTCTATCTCGCGCGAACCCCACCGCCCCTCGGTCGCCCGGAACATGTCGGCCGGGCCTTCCGCGCTTTCAATCGGATGATCCGGCAGCACCGCGCTGGCCGGTTCGTCTGGTGACACGGCGATCGCCGCATCCTGCGCCCTGGCGTCGCCGGCGGCCAGCTGCTGTTCCTCAGACTTTTCGACGTCGGTGATGTACGCGCCAACCACGCGCTTCGGATCGCCGGTGGCGCGCTTCCGGCCGGCGTTCATCCACAACGCTTCGTCGCAGAAGCGCTCCACCAGGCCGAGGGAGTGGGTCACCAGCAGGATGGTTTTGCCGCGTCGCTTGAACTCGGCAAATTTGTCGAGGCACTTATGGGTGAACCCTTCGTCGCCGACCGCCAGGACTTCGTCGACCAGCAGCACGTCCGGGTCGACATGTATCGCGACGGCGAAGCCCAGCCGCATGTACATGCCCGAGGAGTAGGTCTTGACCGGCGCGTCGATGAACTCCTCGAGTTCGGCAAACTCGACGATCTCGTCGAAGCGTCGGGTGATTTCGCGCTTCGTCAGTCCAAGCATGATCCCGTTGATGAACACGTTCTCGCGCCCCGAAATCTCGGGGTGGAAGCCGGCGCCCAGCTCGATCAGCGCGGAGATCCGCCCGTTCACCGTCACCGATCCCCTGGTCGGCTTCGTAATCCCGGCGACGAGCTTCAGCAGCGTACTCTTGCCCGAGCCATTCCTGCCGATGACGCCAAGCGTCCGGCCAGCAGGCACGGTGACCGAGACATCCTGCACGGCGGAGAACGTCTCGTCGGGGTGCAGGTCGCGCACCAGACTGCGCGATAAGAGTGCGCTCTTGAGCGTCGCGAACTGCCGGCGGTGGCTATAGCGCCGGTAGATCTTCGACACGTTCGTGAGCTCGATCGCGGTGGACATCACACTTCCTCGGCGAACGTGTCACGCAGCCGGTCGAAGACGAAATACGCGAAGAGAAACAGGACGAGCGACGCCGCACCGAGCGCCAGGAGCCACCGCCAATGCCCGAAGGGCCCTTCGAAAAAGAGCACTTCCTGGTAGGAAATGGCGAGATGGCTGAATGGGTTGGCGTTCACGAACCACTTACCGAAGTCCGGCGCCCGTTTCCACGGGTAGATGATCGGCGTCGCGAAGAACCAGAGCGTCAGGACGTTCGCCAGGATGTCGCGGATGTCCCTGAAGTGCACGGTCAACGCCGCCACCAGCAGCGCCAGCCCGATCGTGAAAATCAGCTGCACCAGCACGATGACCGGAAACCAGGCGAGCTCGCCGACGGTGACCGGGGCGCGGTAATACGCCAGGAACGCTGCGAGGATCGGCAGCCCGAGGAAGAAGTGCACCATGTTCGCCAGCGCCGTCACGATCGGCAGCACCTCCGCCGGGAACAGCACCTTCTTGATCAGGTTTCCGCCCGAGATCAGCACGCCCGCCGACTCGTTCAACGACGAGGCGAACCACGTCCATGGCAGGATGCCGCAGAACAGGAAGAGCGCGTACGGGAACGGATCGGCGAACGGCTTTGGCTGTTCCGTCGCGGCGAATCTCGTCGGCATGATGTACGCGAAGACATACGTGTAGATCAGCAGCAGGAGGAGGGGGTTGATGAACGACCAGAAGAACCCCAGCACCGACCCGCGATATCGCGCCTTCAGCTCGCGCGCGACCAGGCTCTGAATCAGGCCCCGGTAGCGCAACAGCCGGGCGAGGTTACGGAACATCGATCTGCAGGATCAGCGTCGTGATGTTGTCGGGTCCGCCCGCCTCGTTGGCGGCGCTGACGAGCCGCTGGCAAATCGCGTCGAGCGGCGTCTGCGCAC